>Ga0209176_10000008_pt1 | contig 63383 bp, 63 predicted proteins | sample NGEPer11B_FD_184511 | JGI IMG/M metagenome (GOLD analysis project Ga0209176, IMG submission 184511) | Arctic peat soil microbial communities from the Barrow Environmental Observatory site, Barrow, Alaska, USA - NGEE Permafrost305-11B... | ecosystem: Environmental > Terrestrial > Soil > Wetlands...
CCCCACCCATGACTTCCGCGCCTGCCCCCACCAAATCTCCAGCTGCGACTGCCCGGACTTCCTTGCTTACGCCAGCAGCCATTAGAGCCTTGCCGTCCACAACGGAGCCCAGAGCGACAACCGCAGGCTGGACCTTATCTCTGACCCGGTCTACAAGCGAGACAAGATGATCCATGTCCCTTGCGGCAACAACGCCAACAGCTACCCGCGTTGCTGCGACCCACTCCGCCTGTTCCACCAACTCTCCCACATCATCTTCCGCCCGACCAGCGCGAAGTTCCTCCGCTTCCTGCTCCAGTGCGGCCATGACATCATGGAGGTTCTTTGCTGTCTGTAGAAGCTGGTCTTCCTGACCCCCGAGTTCGTGAGCAAGATTCGTCACCAAGTTATCTCTGTCACGAAAATACCGTACGGCCTTGTCGCCGGTAATCGCCTCGATCCGGCGGACGTTGGCCCCCACACTCGTGGAACTCAGTATCTTGAATACTCCGATCTCGCTGGTAGTCCCCACGTGCGTGCCGCCACACAACTCACGACTGAAGTCATCCACCTCAACCACACGGACAAAATCACCGTATTTCTCACCGAACAGAGCTGTAGCGCCCAGGTCTCTGGCGTGGTCAAGGTTCGTGGTAAAGGCCCTCACAGGGTGATTCTCTATGATCTTCTTGTTGACAATCTCCTCTATCTCCGTGATCTCTGGCCGAGTCAGCGGTTGATCATACGAGAAATCGAACCTGAACTTGTCCGCTCGGACGGAGGATCCGGACTGAACGGCATCTTCGCCATAAAGAGCGCGGAGGGCGTAGTGGAGAAGATGAGTTGCAGTGTGATTCGCAGCCAAAGCGTGCCGACGTACCGTTGAGATGGCCGCTTTGACACGTGATCCTTCCTTGAGTTCTCCACTGATCAACTCCGCCACTATCACCTGAGCGGCACCCTCCTGTTGGACATCACGAACCTCCGCGCGGCCATCCCCACTCTCTATCCAGCCCAGATCCGCACTCTGTCCACCGGCCTCTGCGTAAAACGGACTCTCACGGAGCGCAAGCACCACTTTGCTCCCCTCCAGGCGCTCAACGGCTTCGACAACCGTGTGAACCTCGTCTTCTTCATGACCCTTGAATTCGGTGGCAGCCTTCACCTTACGCGCAAACTCCGTTATCATCCGAGCATCGCCATCATTGCTGCCCTTGGATGAGGCTCTCGCCATCTCCCGCTGACTTTTCATGGAGGTCTCAAAGCCCTCTTCATCCAACTCTAACCCCTCTTCTTCCACCATCTCCCGCGTCACTTCAACGGGAAACCCGTACGTGTCATGGAGGGTGAATGCCACCGTCCCCGGGAATACCTTCTGCTCCGCCGTCTTAGCTCTTGCAACCTCCTCCTCCAGGAGCACTACTCCCTGATCCAACGTACGGTTGAACCTCTCCTCCTCCCCATCCGCCGTTCGGAGAATTGCCTCCTTCTTCTCAACCAACTCCGGATACGTATCTCCATACATTTCTATCACGCGCTCAACGAACATCCGCAGGAACGGAGGTTGCATGTCAGCCCTACGTCCCAGGCGAATGGCTCGCCGAATGATACGGCGCAAGACATACCCTCTTCCCTCATTGCCGGGATTCACTCCATCAGCGGTCAAGAAGGCCAAAGCCCTGCTATGATCAGCCAACACCCGCAAAGCCACATCCACATTCTCATTCTCGCCAAAACGCGTGCCGGAGATCTCCTCCCCCAACTCAATCAAGGGCTTGAAAGAATCCGCCAGAAAGATGCTATCCACATCCTGCTTGAGCACGGCTATGCGCTCAAGGCCCATTCCCGTGTCGATGCTCTTGGCGGGGAGGGTAGTCAGTTCTCCCTGATCGCTCATGTTGTATTCCATGAAGACCAGGTTCCAGTACTCAAAGTAGCGATCACAATCGCAGCCGGGAGCGCAATCCGGTCTGCCGCAGCCGTGCTCGGGACCCCTATCGTAATACAGCTCAGAACACGGGCCACAGGGGCCGCTCGGCCCGGGAGGACCCCAGAAATTCTCGCTGCGCGGCAACTTCACCATGCGCTCCCTGGGTACTCCCACTTCCTCCCAATGGGCCATAGACTCCTCGTCAGGGCCTACCTGCGCGTCACCCTCGAAGGCCGTCACCCATATCCGATCTTCATCAAGTCCCATGTGCTCTGTGGAGAATTCGTATGCGAATCGGATGGCACCATCCTTGAAGTAGTCGCCAACCGAGAAATTGCCAAGCATCTCAAAAAACGTACAGTGGCGCGCAGTCATACCCACCAGGTCAATATCCGTGGTCCGAAAGCATTTCTGAACGCTGGTAAGGCGCGGTTGCGGAGCCTCCTCCAGCCCGAGAAAGTAGGGTTTGAACTGCTGCATGCCCGCAGTAGTGAGCAACACCGACGGATCCCTGTAAGGGACAAGAGAGGAACTCGGGATGAGAAGGTGACCCTTCTCTCTGAAATACTCCAGAAACAAGCTGCGCAGTTCATTAGTCTTCACGCGGAATTCCCTCTCCCTAGTACGGTCACCATCACGTAGAGTTTCATCTGTCTTGAGCCACGGACTCTTGTTCATCCCTCATGTTGTTCCGCAGAGCCTCAATGGACTTGCGAATCAATCTTGACACATGCATTTGTGAGATCCCGACCCGAGTAGCGATCTGCGTCTGGGTCATTCCCTCAAAGAAGCGAAGATGAAGGATCAGCCTGTTCCTCTCATCCAACATCTTCATTGCTGGGGCGAGAAACTGCCTGCGCTCTATGACCTCAAACTCCTCCTCCTCTTCTCCCAAATAGTCCAGGAGTTCAAAGGAATCATCATCTTCAGAGGAGCTCCCTGAGTAGATGGAGAGGGAAGCGTATGCGCGACCACTCTCCAGAGCCTCCAGAACTTCCTCTTCGGTGGCGGAACAGCCGATAGCCAACTCAGCGATGGTGGGTGACCGACCTATATCCGTGGTCAGACTCTCTATTACCTTGTTGAGACGGACATTCAGATCCTGCAAAGCCCTGGGTACCTTGACTGCCCAACCTTTATCCCGAAAGTAGCGCTTGATCTCCCCCAATATGGTGGGAGTGGCATACGTGGACAGCTCAACTCCCCGTTCCCTATCGAAGCGATCAATGGCCTTGATGAGCCCTATCGATCCCACCTGAACTAGGTCCTCAACAGACTGACCTCTGGAAGCAAAACGACGCGCCAAACTCCTCACCAGAGGAAGATACCGACCAATCAGCTCCTCACGGGCATCCCTATCTCCCTCCTCATGAACCAGCCGAATAAGCTCATGCTCCTCAGCATCGCGCAATCGGCCATGACCTCGACTGGCATAGCCCAAGTCGCCGGTAAGTCGCCTTCCCATCCCGCTACTCCATCCGCCTCATGATCTCAACCGCAAAGAGACCTCCGTCAGACTCTAGGACCTCGTATGAATCCACCAACGAACGCAGGAGTAGACATACATCCACGCACCGGTCCACGGCTCCTTCAGGTACTTCCCCCAGTTTCAGAGTATCGTAGAGATCACTGTTGGCCAATTCACCCACTAGGATTCTGATGGCCCTCTGCTCAAGTACCACGCACATGCTGAGATCACCGGAGGCCCCTCTGTCCTCCGCTATCAGATTGTCCACGGCCAGTTGGATATCATCGACTGCATCGAAAGAGAGGTTGGCTCTGGCACCTATCCCGCCGAGAATCAGACGCAACAGAGGCAAGAACTCGGGCTTGCGTGAAAAACGAAGAGTTACCTTATCCAGGGCGCTGGACAATATCCCGGAAAACCGGTAGCACTAGGCCGACGGGCCTTGAGAATGGAGGTCATCGTTCCCGCGCAATCGCTCTTCAACCTCCGCCTGCTTATCGCGAGCGGCTTCCATGCCTGCCTCCAGTGCCTCCGTACCCCGCACGCGTATCTCCTCCAGGTACCTCTCGGCTTCCGCCGGCACTTCAGCAGCTGCCTCCACAAGACTCTTGCCCGTCTCTCTCGATATACGATGCGCCAGGAAGGCAGCAACACCCACCACAGCCCCAACGATGAACAACAATCCAAACTTGAACTTACTCATCACCCTTCCCTCCTTCTGTCGGCGATGAAACTTGACAAGCCCTCTCCCACTCCCGCCGCGAATCCGGCGAACTTCTTCACCGGAGCTCCGACAGCTTCCTGCACGGCGGCCGCAGTGGTCTCCAACTTGCCCGTCACGTCTGCCACCGAACCTGTGATTGCGTCTATCTTCTCCAGTTCAGAATTCACCTCATCTACCGTGGTCTGAACGCGAGAGAGAAGCGGCACCAACTCTCGAGAAAGATCCCGTATGGCTTTTGCGGACTCGTCAAAAGTACCGGCCAACCGCAGAAGCGCAAAAGCCAGACCCCCTCCAAAGAAAAGGAAGAAAATACCTATGGCAATTCTCATGAACGCGGATGCATCCCAGTCCATGCAATGACTCCTTCCGCTCTCATTGACGGGCAGGTCTACTCAATCCCCTGCCTCTCACAACCCAGAATATACCACAGGTGTCTGGACGCGAGACCAGTTGACGGGGTTGAAAGCATACTTCAGCCGGACACACTGGATATCGCGCCCGCCGCAACTACCACGTCATCCACGTAGACAACCGCTGCCTGACCCGGAGCGACACCACGGACAGCTTCCTCCAGGTGGAGGAGCATTTCCTCACCGTCCTTTTCTATTCTTACGCCTACAGCTCCGCCGGTCGAGCGAAGCTGCGTGTAACCGTGTTCTGGCAATTCATCCACATGTTGCACTAGGCCATCGACCCGCACTGTCCATATGAGCGCCTCCTCGGCGCTTCCCACTACTACGTCGCACTCATCCGGGCGGAGTTCTACCACATAAAGAGGCTCTGATACGGATACACCAAGTCCCCTTCTCTGACCAAGTGTGAAGTTGTAGATTCCGGTGTGGCGACCCAAGACCCTGCCGGAAGTGTTCACAATTCTTCCCGGAGATTTACCGAGGCGGGACTGCAGGAACCTTCTATAGTCGTCATCCGGGATAAAGCAGATCTCCTGGCTCTCCGGACTGTCTTGGGTCACCAACCCTGCCGCACGAGCCTGGATCCGCGTTTCTTCCTTTGTTTGTCCCCCCAGAGGAAAGATGCATCTCGACAACAGCTCTGAGTGAGTCGAGGCCAGAACGTATGACTGGTCCTTGTTCGAGTCCACCCCCCGCTTCAGTGTCCCCGCCGAGGAATCCATCTTTGCATAGTGGCCGGTAGCTATCCAATACAAGCCCATGGTATCCGCAAGTTCTGCCAACGCGGCAAAACGGAAATCAGAGTTGCATCGGACGCAAGGGTTTGGTGTACGTGCCCCGGAATACTCATTAATGAATACGCCGACCACCTTCTCAAGGAACTCCTCCGTAGCATCTACCGTCAAATGCGGGACACCCAGGCCATGTGCAACTTCTCGTGCTCGCTGGATAGTCTCGGGAGAACAACATCCGCGGATCGCAGTGCATGCTGGGTCAGACCAAAGACGGAAAGTGACACCCACGACCTGGTAGCCCTGTCTCTGGAGGAGGAGGGCCGCTACGGATGAGTCCACCCCACCACTCATGGCCACCAATACCCCCTGTTGGCCCGCAGAGGCAACCCCGCTCAACACATTGCGGTTGTTACGCACGGCATCTTCCAGCGCGGAGTGCAGTGCGTCGATAGCGACAGCCACGCAACCGCGCTTCTCTGGAGGAAGTTCCAACACCTCCGCCACGTCCGTTGCTCCTCTGGACAGTATGTCCAGCAGCGCGACTCCTTCAGCCCCCCTGGCAACCTCGGCGGCTGCACCAATAGCAGCCGGGCAACCGTAGGCTTGGAAGCGGATGGTTTCAACGCAACCCTCACGGAGAGCGACCTCAATTCTAACGGTGTCTCCGCAGTCGGATGAGCCCGATGTACCAACGCCATGCGGAGCTGGCATTCTCCCAACCGCGTCTGAATTGCCCATGTGAGCGCGCAGTCGCTCCCCATACTGGAAGAAGCCGGTGTTTGGCACTGTATCCCGCCGGCTAGCGGATGTTCGTGAGGACTTGGTTCAAGCTGCCTTCGTCCACGTAGCCGGAGAAGGCCTTACTTACGTAACCGCCAGCATCAATCATGACAACTGTCGGCGCATATTCCACTCCCACCAACTCCGCCAGGTCGCCGTACAGTTGGGGTCGGCGATAGTCGTACCGGGCAAAGAAGATGTCAGCGAACTTGACTTCCAGATCATCCACTGCGTCTTCCACCAAACCATCGTCAGTGCCACCGGGAACATAGAAAAACACCAGGAGCGGGCGGTTACGTTCCAGAGCACTCCTTATCTCCCCTGGTGTGTCATCGCCCGGGATGATTTCCTTGCCCTCTATCTCCTCTTTCTCTACCACCGTGGTATCTGTAGTCGGAACGGTTGAGGCGGTGGTTGAGGTCTCCCCATCCCCACCCCCTCCACAACCGACTGCGGCCAAAGTGATGGCCAACAGGGAACCCACCAGAACCAGAATAACCTGCCGATCGCCAAAATTAGCCATGCTGTTCCTCCTGCGAAAAGAATGCCCCACCTTGGCGTGTCTGCGAGTCACTTGAACCTGCGTATGCAGGTGGGCGGCATCCCCTGGAGGGTTCACTACTCCGACCAGGTAAGCGAGCCACCCTTATAGTGTGTGTTGGCTCAAGATCGGTACAGATCACGCACAAGGTCGAGCACCTCCAATTTAGCATACGCACTTACCTTCTACAACGCGACGCCGGTCCCTGCATCATCCTCTATTGGATTGCACGCAAACGCAGCTCCCTGAGCTGCTCCGCTGTGATCCGAGACGGTGCATCTGTCAGAGGGCATGATCCGCTCTGCGTCTTGGGAAAGGCGATGACCTCCCTGATAGACCCTTCTCCGGCCATCAACATCACCAGCCTGTCCAAACCCAGCGCCATGCCTCCGTGTGGAGGAGCCCCATACTTCATGGCCTCCACCAAGAAGCCGAACTTGGCCCGAATCTCCTCCTTGTCTAGACCAAGAACCTCAAAGACGGTCTCCTGCAGCCAGGTCTCCGAGATCCGCATAGATCCACTGCCCAGTTCCACCCCGTTGAGAACCAGATCATAGGCGATTGTGCCCACGCTCTCCGGGTCCTTCCTCAGCTCCTCTGCATCCTCAACGCGTGGCCTTGTGAAGGGGTGGTGCATAGCTTTCAATCGTCCTTCGGTATCCCTCTCGAACATGGGAGGGTCTGTGATCCAGAGGAAACACCATCCCTCTCTCTCTAGCCCCAACCGCTCTGCCAGATTCAGCCGCAGCGCCCCAAGCGAGGCCTCAACGACCTTAACAGAATCTGCTACGAAGAGGAGCATATCACCGGTCTTGGCGCTCATCTCCGTGCGCAATTCGCCCATGGTACCGCTATGGATGAACTTGGAGATTGGAGACCGGATACCATCCTCCTCCACCCAGACAGGTGCGATTCCCTTGGCTCCGTACTTTGAGGCAATCTCCGCGAGATCATCCACATCCTTGCGCGAAAACCGCGCTCCACCCGGCACAACCAGACCGCGGACGGCTCCACCCTTCTCCACCGCCGTGGCGAATACCTTGAAATCCACGTCTGCCACAATCCGGCTGACATCCGTGATCTCCATACCAAAACGGACGTCTGGCTTGTCCGTTCCGTAACGCAGCATGGCCTCCGCGTACGACATGCGAGGATACGGAGTGGGAGTTTCGACCTCCAAGCCCTCTCTGAAGATTGCCGCCATCATCCCTTCTACCGTGGTGATGATGTCCTCTTCCTGCACAAAGCTCATCTCAAGATCAATCTGGGTGTGCTCTGGTTGCCGATCGGCACGCAGATCTTCGTCCCGGAAAGCGCGAGCCAGCTGATAGTAGCGCTCGACTCCGGAGACCATTAGCAGCTGCTTGAATAGTTGCGGGGATTGGGGAAGCGCGTAGAACTCTCCCGGTTGCAGCCTGCTGGGAACGAGGAAATCCCTTGCCCCTTCCGGCGTGCTCTTTGTCAGAATCGGTGTCTCTATGTCCAAGAACCCTTCATCACTCAGGTAGCGCCGCGCTGTGCGCGTCACACCGTCCCGCAGGACAAGATTCCCCAGCATCCGGTCTCTTCTGAGGTCCACATACCGATATTTCAACCTCAGATTCTCATCTACCTCCACCCGGTCCTCGGGAGCGAAGGGCGGGGTGTCTGATACAGCCAGGAGTTCCAGATCTTCCACAACTATCTCAATGCTCCCCGTCACCATGTCGGGGTTCACTCGGTCCTCGCCTCTGCCCTTCACCACGCCGATTGCGCTGATCACGTACTCTCCGCGCAGATCATGCGCCTTGCGGTGGGCTTCTTCATGGTGCTCTGGATCAAAAACCAGCTGTACAAGACCAGTCCGGTCTCTGAGGTCTATAAACACCAACCCTCCGTGATCACGACGCCGGTGAACCCACCCAGCCACACGAACTCTGGAGTCAGCCTCCTCCCGGGCCACCGATGCGCACCAGTGAGTTCTGTAACTCATGCGCGGCCCTCACCGCCACAAACAAGATTCTCTGCTACCTGGTTACGATTCACGACATTCTCCTCACCGCTGCGCAGCTTCTTCAACGTCACGCTGTTGGCAGCCAATTCATCCGGTCCAAGTATCAGCGCGTAGTCGGCGCCACTCCGCCCCGCTTGCTTCATTTGCCCTTTCACACTGCGTTCCACATGATCTAGGTCAATAGCGATCCCAGCCGTTCTCAACTCATGGGCCAGTTGGAATGCAGCGTGCCGGCATCTATCATCCATCGCCACGACGTACGCGCAGGGTCCCGTCACCTGGGGAAGGTCATCCCGGATTGCCTCCAGAGCGAGAACTATACGCTCCACGCCGGTTCCAAAACCCACTCCTGACGTAGGTTTGCCTCCAATCGACTCTACCAGGTAGTCGTAACGACCCCCACCACCGATTCCCGACTGCGCCCCCAGAACATCAGATTGAAACTCGAAGGTAGTCCGCGTGTAGTAGTCCATACCTCTCACCAGAGTATGGTCCTCGAAAAAGATGATTCCTTGCATACGCAAGCCTTCAGCTACCTTCTCATAGTGCTCCGCACAGTCTTCGCACAGGAAGTCCGTAAGCCGTGGCGCCTGTGCAAGCGATGTCTTGCAAGTCGGGACTTTGCAGTCGAAGACACGCAACGGGTTCATCTCAGTCCGAATGCGGCACTCACTACAGAACGTAGCATCACTACGCTGCAGGAAGCTCCTCAACTTCTCCGTGTAGACAGGCCTGCACTCACGACAACCCATGGAATTCAATCTAAGCTCCAGGCCCTCCAACCCTATCTCCTGATAGAAAGCTTGGAGCACGCCGATCACTTCTGCGTCCAAATATGCCGACTCGGATCCAAAAGCTTCAATTCCGAACTGGTAGTGTTGACGATACCTGCCCGACTGCGGACTCTCATAGCGGAACATGGGCCAGTGGTACCAAAGCTTCACCGGCTGCGGAAGTGTATGCATGCCATGCTCCACGTACGCGCGAGCGGCCGATGCGGTCCCTTCCGGCCTGAGGGTCAGACTGCGACCTCCCAAATCCTCAAATGTGTACATCTCCTTACGCACGATATCCGTAGATTCCCCCACCCCACGCACAAAAAGTCCCGAATCCTCGAACACAGGGGTGTCGAGGCGACCGTAACCGTAGCGCTGGAAGACGTCCGCAGCGCGGCTCTCAATCCATCTCCTTAGTGGCTGTTGCTCGGGAAGAACGTCATAGGTGCCCTTGGGCGCCCCAATTCCTCTAGCCAATTGACACCCGCCCGTCTAGGAATGGGTTGCCTATCGCCTCTTCGCCCAGCGTGGTCGCATCCATATGTCCCGGATAAACCGGCGTCTCCCCAGGGAACCGATCCAGCAGCTTCTGCACGGACCGCACGAGCGTTTCAAAATCTCCTCCCGGAAGATCTGTTCTTCCCACCGAACGCCTGAACAGTAGATCGCCGCAGAACAGATGTCCGGAAACTGCGAGAGTTATATCACCCGCTGAGTGACCTGGAGTCTCCACCACCTCCACGTTGAGTTCACCAATATCCAGTATGTCACCTTCAGCAAGGAGCGAATCCGGCTCCTTCCCGGGCACACCTTCAAATCCTGGAAAGGGTATGTACTTGTCTGGATCCCGCAACATGGGAGCAGTTGCTGCGGAGCACCCAACCGATGCCCCTACCAACTTGGCCAGGTCAGCTGCGCCTGCCAGATGGTCAAAATGGCCGTGGGTCAAGAGGATATGCGTGATGCGCAGCCCACGCTCCTCCGCGATTTCCGAAAGTCTATCCGCCTCGCCGCCAGGATCGATAGCAACCGCCGTGCCGCTGTCATCACTCACCAGATAGCAGTTGGCCTGCAAGGGTCCAACCGGCACGCAAAGGATATTCATCTGCTACAACCTCACTCCGCTATTGGGTAATTCACAGCCACCAATTGTAGCAGAGGCAGATGTGAACAACTGGCTGGACCTGAAGGCTAATGGGGCGTCACTCGATAGGCATCGTAGACCGTGTCTATGCGACGAAGTCGTTGCAGCACGGTCTCCATGTAGTCTATCTCCGGAACCTCAAAGACAAACCGGTTCTTCACAACGTTGTCTCCGGTTGTCTGAACCTGTGCCCCCACAATATTCACTCCACATTCGCTGAGGGTGCGAGATATGTCCTCCAGAAGATGGCTCCTGTCGTGACCTTCCACCTGAATCTCTACCCTAAACGGGGCGGACGGGCGCGCCTCCCAGGTGACGTCCGCAAACCTCTCGGGGTTCTTAGATAGCGATTTCACATTGGGACAATCGCGGCGATGCACAGTCACACCCTTGCCAAGGGAGATATAGCCGACTACATCATCCCCGGGAACCGGCCGACAACACTGAGGTATCCGAACAGCCACGCCGTCCATTCCATCTACCGTGATTCCCACATCCCCAGTCGAAGGCCGACCTGGGGCCACAATGCCCGCCTCCAGCTTGCTCTCTGCAACATCCGGCTTGGCGTCCTCAGCGCTCTTGTCTAGGTGACGCATCAGTTCTGTGAGGACTTCTCTGGCTGAGGTCTTCCCCGTTCCCAGGCTAACGAAGAAGTCTTCTCGCTTCTGGAAGTTCATTGCCTTAATGACTTCAATCAAGGTCTCTGATCCCATGATTCTTTGGGCGGGAAGTCCTTGCTTGCGCAGCGCATCCATAAGGGACTCCTTGCCCAGGTGTTCCGAATCTTCCCGGCGCTCCCTCTTAAACCATTGCCGGATCTTATTCCGAGCCTTGGAACTCTGCACAAAGTTGAGCCAATCCCGCGACGGCCCCTGGGGAGTCTTGGAGGTTAGAATCTCTATGATGTCACCGGACTGCAAGGGATAGGTCAACGGAACAATGCGTCCGTTGGCCTTGGCACCCACACAACGATTTCCAACATCAGTATGGATCTGGTAGGCGAAGTCCACCGGAGTTGAGTCTGCAGGAAGGCTCTTGACTTCCCCGTTTGGGGTGAAGACGTACACTTCATCGTGAAAAAGGTCCACTCGCAGCGATTCCATAAACTCAGAGGCATCTTTGGCCTCCGACTGCCACTCCATCATTTGGCGTAGCCATTGAAGCTTCTCCGTCTCACTGCTCTGGCCGTCTTCCGACCTTTCCTTATAAGTCCAATGCGCCGCGATTCCGAACTGCGCCGTCTCATTCATGTCGTACGTACGTATCTGAATCTCCAGGGGCTTACCCTGCGGCCCTATCACTGTGGTATGAAGCGATTGGTACATGTTGAACTTGGGCATGGCTATGTAGTCTTTGAAGCGACCCGGCAGTGGTTTCCACAGTGAGTGGATGATGCCCAGGGCCCCATAACAGTCCTTGACGGTGGAGACGAGCACTCGGAGGGCGGTCAAATCATAGATCTCATTGAACTCCTTGCCCTTGCGAGTCATCTTGTCGTAGATGGAGTAGAAATGTTTGGCTCTTCCCACAATCTCTGACTTGATCTTGACTTTTCCAAGTTCCTTTGACAGATAGTTCCGCGCTTCCTCTATGTATTCCTCACGGTCCGCCCTGCGTTGAGACACCATCTTCTCAATCTCCGCATACTTCCGCGGATGCAGGGTGGAGAAGGCCAGATCCTCAAGCTCCCAGCGCATCGACTCTATCCCCAGCCGATGAGCCAAAGGAGCGTATATCTCCAGAGTCTCCTTGGCCTTCTGAATCTGCTTCTCCTTACCCAGGTAGCAGAGAGTGCGCATATTGTGCAGGCGATCTGCGAGCTTGATGAGGATGACCCGGATGTCCTTGGCCATGGCGATGATCATCTTCCGATAATTCTCCGCCTGCTGCTCTTCTACGCTCTTGAAGGTCATCTTCGTCAACTTGGTAACGCCGTCAACGAGCAGCGCAACCTCTTCCCCGAACTCCTCCTTTATCAGATCCAGACCCACATCTGTGTCCTCAACAACATCATGCAGCAGTGCAGCCGTGATGGTGGCGGAGTCCAGACGCAGCTCAGCGCAAATGAGTGCTGTTCCCAGAGGATGCAAGATGAAGCTCTCTCCGCTGGCGCGGAGTTGATCCCCGTGCATGCTGGAAGCAAGTTGGAAGGCTCTGGAAATGGTCTCCCGCTCGAACCCAGGGTTGTACCTGGTCACGTTGCGGAAGAGCTCATCCATGACGTCCTCAACCGCTACGCTGCTGTGGCCGGCTTCCGGCCCGAGATCATCTACACCATCGCGCAACGGTACGGCCTTGCCTGCTCCCACGTCCCACAGCTTCTCTTCTACATGCTTCGGCAAAGGCGTGTCGCCTCCTCGAAGGCCTTTGTTGCTCTGACGTATGTTGCGGAGCCTCCTACATCTATTCTATCTTCCCCTCCATTGCGGCGTGAACCCCCACACTCCTCCAACACTCTCTCCGCAACGACCAACTCCTCCACCGAGGGAAGTCGTCCATGAATATCCCAAGCCATACGACTGGCCTCAATACGACCTTCCAAGCCACTCATTCCCGCCTGCCCAGCGCGATAGAGTGCCACCATCCAATATCTCGGATGGATTAACACCTTGAGCTCCGCACGTGTGCGCTTCCTTTCCCTGTCGCCGTAGCAATAATGAGTCAGCGCGCCATTCTTCCTCAGGTCTTCAAGGAGCACAGTGTGACCAGGAAGATACGGCGGATCCATCACGATTACGTGTTCTCTGCCCTCAAGCAACTCCGCGCGCCGTATGGCGGCAGTCCAATCCATGACAAGAAGCCCAGTCCCCTGAATCTGAGTGATCGGCCCACGCCAGCAGAGCCGACTCATGCATTCAACGCCATTGATCCCCAGCTCTCGCAGCGGAAGCCCTCTGGCCAATGCGCGCATCCCATCCGGAACCGATGCGCAGATCACAGCGTTGGATCCACTGCTGGATAGGATCTGCCCTATTCTTGAAAGCCTGCCACGGGTGTCACGCAGATCTCTCCCTCCGAGAGGCGCTGCCTCAGTCATAGCCTCATACTTACCAGAACAATCCGCGCAAGTTCCGCCCATATTCAACGGACTTAGATACGCACACCCAGGGCTGCACCCCAGACCATCCTCCCCCACATCCGGCGTGGTGAAGAGAGCATTTATCTTTGCCTGCGTACGTGTCTCTCCGCGCCACTCATCTGCCTCAAGAGTGAAACCCACGTGCAGACTCTCCTTGCTTCCCGAGACTTCCTTCACCTTATCCCCCAGGCCAAACCCAACGGCCTTCGACCGAACACCATCCACCACAAGAGTCGCGCGAAGATGATCTCCGCGCTTAGTTGCCTCTACTCGCTCCAACTCGGCACCGGCAGCCAGCAACCTGACCGGCTCATTCCCCTCGCCAAAGGGCTCCATCATCCTCAGGGCATCGATGGTCTCAAGCGTGAGCTCCTCGCCTCTGACTAATGCGTCCACCTTGTACCTGGGGGTCACATCAATTGTCCGCAGCTGCTCCGCAGCGTGCTGCTCAAGGGCTTCAGAGAAGCCCGCCAGGCTGCCTGTGGACAGCGTGAGGCCCGCCGCCTGCTTATGCCCCCCAAAGCGTTGTAGCCACCTTTCACAGGAAGAAATCCCTGCGAATAGGTCATATCCAGGAATACTCCGACCCGAACCGCGGGCAACTCCGTCTGCACACGCAAGTAGCACCGTGGGACGATTGTACTCCTCCGCCAGACGAGCAGCAGCAATACCCAAGACACCTCGATGCCAATCCTCGCCCCAGAGCACAATGGCCGCGGGCAAGTCCCCAAGAGACTTCGTCTGCGTCAACGCTTCCTGGAGTACCCGATCACCTACTTCCCGTCTAAGCCGGTTGGTCTCTTCCAGATCCGCACTCAAGCGAGAGGCTTCTTTTTTGTTCTCCGTCATCAGAAGACGCAAGGCAACTCCGGGGTCATCCATCCTGCCGGCGGCATTCAGCCTGGGAGCCAGGCGGAAAGCGACATCACGAGCTTGCGGTACCCCGCTTAGACCAGCAGAGAGTGCAAGCGCCTGCAGGCCCGGCTTCTTCCACCACCCCATCCTCTTCAGCCCCTCACGTACGTAATACCTATTCTCCCCCAATAACGGGACAACATCCGCTATGGTCGCAAGAGCCACCAGATCCAGATGCTCCACGAGAGCTCCCGGAACGGAATCTCTCTCTGCTCCCTTGGCAATCAGGAGTGCATGCAGCAGTTTGAACGCAACGCCCGTTCCACAGAGCGCAGTTTCTGGATACTCCCCCACGCCTGGATGAATGACGGGACAATCAGGCAAACTCTCACCTGGTCTATGGTGGTCTGTTACCACCACATCCAAGCCGGCTGACTTGGCTTGAGCTACCGCTTCAAGGTCTGAGACTCCACAGTCAACGGTGATGAGCAAAGCGTCCCCTTGCTGAGCGATGGACTCTATTGCCGACTCCGACAGACCATACCCTTCTTCAAAACGGTTGGGTAAGTAAGTCTGCACGTGCGCGCCCAGCGCCCCCAATGCGCGCGCCATAAGAGCGGTCGCTGCAATGCCGTCTACATCATAATCTCCATAGACGACAATCCTCTTCCCCTCCTCCACGGCATGTCCAACGCAAGCGACCGCCGCCTCCATGTCCCGCAGAAGAAAAGGGTCCGGAACCTTGTGCCCGGGTGAGAGGAAAGCCTTTGCCTGTTCCAGACTGGAAAATCCGCGACGCGCCAGAACAATACCCACCGGTAGAGGAATGTTCATGCCCTCCGCCAGCGTTTCTGCAACTTTCCAAGAGAACGGCTCCACGCATATGTGTGACGAATTCACTGAATACTACCCTTACCTTCTTATTCCACAGATTGAAATCACAGAGCCCTACAGCGCTGTAAATCATTGTAGCGCGCATGGCGGACACCTACACAGATTCCGATCCGCTGACATGAGAAAACGCTAGAGACGACCGGAGCGGACTATCCCCCATATCAACCACGAACCGAAGACCAGTGCAGCAACGAAACCAGGAATACCCCACACCGACACTCCAAGTACTCTCGGCCCACTCTGCACAAACGCAGCCAGCAGGGAGCTGGCCAATCCAAGGGCGGCAACAACGATCCCCACCACCATCCGGTTCGTCACAACGTCCAGCTTGTGCGTAAGCCTCTCAAGGCCTCTGTGAATGAAGTTGATCTCCAGATCCCCGCTCTTCAATTCTTCCAACAAGTCGTGAAGCTGGAACGGATAGTCCCGGAAGATCTCCCCATAGGCGGATACCGATCTCTCCATCCGATTGAGCACTGCGCCCGGTTCGTATCTTTGCCTCACCAGTCGCCGCGCATAGGGACGCGCAATCTCAAAGAAGTTGAAATCTGGGTAGAGGTTCGCAACAACGCCTTCCGCGGTAAGTATGGCTTTATCCATCACCAGGAAACGTGAAGGCAATCGGAGATGTAGCGAGTAGATAATTTGGAAGATCTCACGCAAGACGATACCAGGATCTACCTCTGACAGGCGGGCTCCGTAGTATCGCCCGAACACATTTTCCAACGCCCGGGTGATGTCTTCTTCCTTTCCGCGCTCCCAGCTTACTCCCAGCTTCTTGAGTCTCCTCTTGACTCCCTCCAGGTCCCGTTGCATCATTGCCAGGAACAACCCCACTCCTTGCTCCAGGTCTTCCTCCGACAAAGAGCTAACGATCCCGAAATCCAGCATCCCGATGCACTGCGAATTTATCACCACTATGTTCGCAGGATGGGGGTCGCCATGGACAAATCCCTTTTCCAGGATCTGTTTGAACCAGGTCCTCGCCAAAGTCTCAGCCAGCACCCGCCGCTCACTCAGGTTCAGAGACTCCTTGTCAATGCTTGCCAGAGTTGGACCGTTGAGCCGGTCCAAGGTCAGCACTTTGGAGGTAGTGTAGCTCCAATAGACCTTCGGTATGACTACTGAATCATCATCTCGGAACAAGTGCGCGAACTTCTCAGCGTTTCGGCCTTCCAGGACATAGTCAAGCTCACCGGTAATCGACCGGGCAAACTCCTCCACCAGAGATACTGGATCAACAAACAGTCTCTCGCCAAAATGCGCTTGCAGCAATCCAGCAATCTGCTTGAACAGGTCCAGATCCAGATCAATCTGTTCACGCACGCGGGGGCGTCGTACCTTGACCATCACCTCGCGACCGTCCGGTAGTACTGCTTCATGCACCTGGCCAATCGAAGCAGCCGCAATCGGTTCGTCGGAAAATGAGACGAATAACCTCTCCACCGTCAGCCCCAGCTCCTTCTCTATCAGGCTACGAGCTTCCGCTGCTGGAAAAGACGGAACGCGATCCTGCAGGAAGACAAGCTCAGTGATGACATCGGGAGGGACCAGATCCGGACGGGTGCTCAAGAGTTGACCGAACTTGACGTAAGTGGGTCCCAGCTCCTCCAGCATCTCACGGATGTGGCGACCCCTCGGCCCGATAACCCGATCCGCCCGGACACGCCGCCGGATCTTGAGGGCTTCCCAAAGATTGTGGCGCTCAAAGAAATAGCCGAACCCATGGCGGATCGCTACTTCCGAGACTTGACGTATGCGCTCCAGGTTCCTCATGCGCGCAAATACACGCGGAGAGGAGCTACTGGTCGTCATCGCTTGAGTCGGCAGTCAAAGTATCAATCTGTGCCTCTACCAGGGTCAACCGGTGTTCAATCTGCCTCAAACCGAAATCTAGATCCTCTAGATCCTTTCTAGGTGCCAGCCCCAGATCCCTGTAGGTACCTTGTAGAGAATCGTCGGCACGCCTAAGGGTGGCTCTTGCCTCATCCCGACTCCTGGACGCCAGGCTCTGCACCAACTCCCGCCCCTCATCTCCAGACAATTGCCCCTTGCGTACGAACTCCTCAGCAACTTTGTCTAACCGGTCTTTAGTCAGGGCGGCCGCCCCAACACCAACCAGAAGAGTGCGCTCAATGATCTCCCTGACTGTATCCGAAGTCCTGCGCCCTTGATCTTCCCCGTCACCTGATGAGCGCTGTTCCCCACTGCTTGAATCTTGTGGCCCTGGCACCATGATCGTTCCTCCCTTGGATCCTATCCGGATCAATGTGTGACACCCTACTGCGAAGTTTCCCTTCACAGCAGGGGCTCAAACTAGGAGGAAGACCCGCTCTCTCGCTCCGCCGCTGCTCTGCGACGATACCTGGGCTCTCGCTCCTTCCAAAGGGTGAGAAGCGGAGAGGCCACGAAGACAGAGGAATAAGTACCTGCAGCGATACCTATAAACAGGGCGAAGGCGAAATCCTTAAGGGTCGCACCGCCAAAGAACAATATAGCGCCTATTGGGAGCAGCGTGGTCAGAGAAGTGTTGATGGACCTAGTGAGCGTCTGGCGAATGGACATATCCACCATATAGGAGTAGGGTTCCCGCTTCATCAACACGGTATTCTCCCTCACCCTATCGAACACGATGATGGTGTCGTTGACGGAGTACCCCAGAATTGTGAGCAGAGCTGCCACCGTGGCTGTCGTCACCAGCCTGCCCGTGGCTGCGTAGACAGCCACAGTCAGCCCCACGTCATGTACGAGGGCGGCAATGGCGGGAAGGGCGAACTTGAACTCAAAGCGCCAGGAGATGTATAGGATTATCGCGGCGATGGCCACGATTATCGCTATCAGTGCCTTCTTGCCAGTTTCCCGTCCGAAGCTGGGACCCACTTCCTCCATACTCGCAGCGGCCTTATCCGCCCCAAACTGTGCATCCAGATCACTCAACATCGCCTCGTACTCAGCCTTGCTCAGTGTCTTAGCCTCTACCAGGTAGGCATTGTCTCCAACAGGTTGGATGGTTGCTCCCGCCACACCATTTGCTTCCACAATCTGCCGAACCTGGTCAACGCTGGCGGGTTGGTTCAATTGGACTTCCGCCCTCACACCACCCTCGAACTCAATGCCCAAGCGTACGCCCGAACCAACGATCATAACCAGAGTGAACAGCAAGATGGCCAGGAATAGGCCCGTGAACCACCATTTGTGGCGCATCAGACGAAAGACCCTCACTCTGACCCCCCAGTGCCGCGCTCCAACGTACGGACTCTGAATCCGAGGAGTCTCGGAGAGCGAAGGAGTCTCATCTCTGCCATTAGCCCCAACAGAGACCGAGTCACCACGATAGCGGTGAACATGGACAGGGCGACGCCGATGCCCAGAGTAAAGGCAAATCCACGAACCCCTCCGGTAGCCGCCCAGAACAGGACAACTGCCGTGATCAGGGTGGTGACATTAGCGTCCAGTATGGTCCGGAAACCCTTCTTGAAACCGGAGTTGATGGCGGTCCTGACGGTCTTGCCCTCACCAATCTCCTCCCTGACGCGAGCAAAGATGATCACATTCGCATCCACGGCCATACCAAGTGTCAAGATCATTCCCGCAATGCCAGGGAGAGTAAGCGTGGCGTGTACGCCATTCAGAATCCCCCAGAAGAGGCCGCCATAGACAATCAGAGCAATGTCCGCGATAAGCCCGAGCATGCGGTAGTAGAACACCATGAAGATGAGGACGAGTGCCAATCCGATGGCGCCTGCGTACAGCGCTTTCGTAAGCGACTGCTGGCCCAAAGTGGCACCGACACTTTTCTCATCCAGCACCTCTAGTTCGATGGGCAGAGCGCCGGTCTGCAACACCAGTGCCAGCTGCTTGGACTCTTGAAGAGTGAAGTCACCTGTGATCTCAGCCCGACCGCCCCCAATCCGCTCGTTCACACGGGGTGCCGACTGCACGGTCCCGTCAAGCACTATGACCAATAACTGGTCTTGTCCGGTAACCTGAGCTTTCTGAGCCATCTCCTGAGTAATGTTCGCGAATTCGTCTCCGCCTTGCCCCTGGAACTGCATGTCCACTTTGGGGCGATTGAGCTGATCAAAGCCCACCTGGGCACCACTCAACAAAGATCCGGTCAGCAAGGGAGCACTGTCTGCCAAAAACCACCGGTCGGCGGCACCTTGCCCCTTCCCTGGCCACAGAATAAGTTGCTTCTCGACGGGGAGATCCGTTGTAGAAGCAACGCCGGCGGCCTCGAGTGCGCCCGCCTTAGAATCGTAACTATCACCGAACTGGTTGATGTCAAAGAACTCCAGAACCGCCGTCCTGCCTATGATCTGCAATGCTTCTTCCGGGTTGTCAACACCGGGGAGCTCAACACTGACCTTCCACTCACCCTGACGGCGGATGACCGGTTCCGCCACGCCCAACTTGTCCACCCGTTCCTCAATGATGCTGACGGTCTGCTGCATACCCTCTTCGGTCCGCGGGGCCTTGGGAGAATCTTTGGCTTCCATGATCACAGCAAGGCCACCCTGCAAATCAAGACCGAGCTGAGTTGTCTCGTTCGGGGGATATATGAAGTAGGCGGAAACCACCAATAGCACAACCACCACCATTAGCACGCCTATGTTCCATTTTCTATCCGACAAGAATCTGACCTTTCCGCCTTCTGAACATACTGTCCTGCTCACACACCGGTAGCACACACATGTGGTGAGCACAGCAAGCGGGGAGATTACGCCACCCCGGCCCTTATGTCAACGTCCGCAATCAGTTGTGGCCCACGGGCGCCCATCACTCCAGGCGCTGGGCCTTACGCCTCTGGCGACTCGCTTCGGTTGCGAACGGCCCTCAATACCCTTTCCGCAATCTCATCGGGGCTCAGGTCGTCCGTGAGAATGTACACATCCGCCGCGCGCCGGGACGAATCCATGAAATCTTTCTGTTCTTGCAGTCTTTCCGGCCCCCAGTCAATGTCCCTCCGGCGCGCGGCCTCCTCAAAAGACACGTCCAGATAGACAACCATACCCTCTCCCCTGTGCCTGTAAAGATCGGGTATCAAGGTATGCTCCTGGGCTGGCGAGACGGCAGAGATGCCCTCTTCTATCAGACGTGAAACGAGCGTGGTCTTGCCCGCCGCACAGGGGCCGATCACAACCACAACGGGAGGTTCCTCAGGCCATGCCACCAGAACCCGGCCCCACAGGATACTTCACCGCCGTCTCCCGGATGCGACTGCTTCCTCGACCCTTCTCGACTTTCAGAACGACTACCGCCATGTCATCTTGCGCTCTGCCTCCGTCCGCCTCCAATGCCTTATCCAATATCTGCCGAGCCACCGCCTGGGCACCTTCGTCCCAGACGGAATTGATACATTCCACAAGCGTGTCAGTACTCAGAGTCTTCCCATGATTCCGTCCCGCGTGCTTGATCCCGTCAGAGAAAGCAACCAGAGCGACTCCAGGGGCCAATGCGTGACTGTGGATAACCGGTTTCACCATCCGGTGAACGCCTATCACGCCGGATTCCTCATCATGCACCATAACACCCTCTGAGGAGACGAACAGGACCGGACATTCCGTATTCCGGGAGACGACCAGCCGGCGCTCACTCAAATCCGCACTTACTACAGTCATAGATGCCTGCACCTTGCCGCGACGATGCGCATACAAGTAGTCATGCACGGCGCGCGCAGCGGCGCCGTCACGCACACCTTCTGCAATGAGTGCGGCGGCCTTTGTCGCCACATAGCTGGAGATGTTCTTGGCACCCGGCCCTGACCCCTGGCCATCCACCAGCACCGCACTCATTCCCCCTCCTGGGCGTTCAGCAAGCTCCACAGTGTCCCCAGCCGGAGAGACACCGTATTTCGGGACCTTGACAACGGCCAGGTCCAGAAACAATCCTAGTCCTCCGTATCCACAGATTCTTCAAGCTCAGAAACGGGCGAAGTCTCCGATTCAACGATAGAGGCGATGGCCTGTCGTGCCAACTGCACCGATACTCCGTTGGCAATCTCCAGTTCCACCTCATCTTCTTGAGTCCGCTTGACGATTCCCTGGATTCCACCAACTGTCCGCACGCGATCACCCCTCTGGACCCCTGAAACCAGCTCCTGGTGCGCCTTCCTCTGCTTCTGTTGCGGTCTCATCACCACTAGATAGAAGATAGCGACGAAGCCTAAGATATACAGTGCCAACATACCAATACTACCGTCCAAAATTTCCTCCTTCCAGGGAAACCCTGGGAATGTGATCGAATTCCGGCCGATATCTTACCACGGGTGAGACGCCGTCTCCTGTCTGGCGTACTCAGCGAACCGGTTTTCAACTATGGCTCTTCTTGCCCCACGGACCAATCGGAAGAGATACGTGAGGTTGTGTTCGGTCAAGAGTTCCAATCCCAGAATCTCTTTCTGCATAACCAGATGACGCAGGGTCCCGCGGGAAAAAGAAGAGCAAGCCGTGCAAGGGCAATCGCGGTCCAAAGGCTCACGCGACTCCGCATGAATGGCATTCTTAAGATTCATCCTGCCTTCGGGCACAAACGCGGATCCGGTACGCGCCACCCGGGTAGGAAGCACACAATCAAAGATGTCAACCCCTCGCCGTATCACCTCCAACAGACCGCCGGGATCCCCTATCCCCATGAAGTATCGTACCCGATCATGGGGCAGGCGCTTGGCTGTGTCCTCAGTGACGTCCAGCATCTGCCGCCGCTCTTCCCCTACCGAAAGGCCGCCGATGGCATAACCGGGAAAATCCAGATCCAACATCCTTTCTACCGACTCACGGCGCAGGTCAGCGTGCACCCCTCCTTGAACAATGCCGATGAGCATCTGCGGACCATCCGTCCCGCACCCAGCCGCTTCATGGTGAACCGCGAGGCAGCGCTCACCCCACAGTCCCGTACGGCGAACCGCTTCCGCCACCGCCTCGCGGCTCGCTCCACCCGGAGGGCACTCGTCAAAGCACATGATGATATCCGCGCCCAACGCCTGCTGTTCCTGGATTGCCCTCTCCGGCGTAAACACCTCTCGGGCGCCATCGTACACTGAGCGGAATGTCACTCCTTGATCATCAATCTTCGCGGTGCTTCCCAGACTGAACACCTGAAATCCACCGCTGTCGGTCAATAGTGGGCCATCCCAGCCCATGAACCTGTGGAGACCACCCAGGCTGGCAACAACATCCGAACCCGGTCGCATCGCCAGATGGTAGGTGTTGGCCAGCAGAATACCTGCCCCCATGTCCCTGAGCATCTTCGGCCGCATGCCCTTCACGGTACCTTTCGTGCCAACGGGCATAAAGCATGGGGTTTCTATCTCCCCACGAGGTGTTCTAAGAACTCCCGCTCGAGCGTTCCCGTCACTCGCCTGCACTGAGAACTGGAAACCTGCCTGCACCGACCCGGGCCGACTCACCGGGAGATCCCCGCATCTCCTGGATACAGCAGCATGGCATCCCCGAAACTGAAGAAGCGATACTCCTTCTCCACCGCAACACGGTAAGCGTGCCTCATGCGGTCGACTCCAGCAAAGGCCATGACCATAGCCAGCAAGGAACTCCTTGGCAAGTGGAAGTTGGTGATCATGGCGTTCACGACACAGAACTGGTACCCGGGCGTGATGAACAGTTCTGACCAACCCGTCGCAGGAGCCGTCGCACCGGCCCCGGATTGTGCTCCAGCATAGACCGTCTCCAATACGCGCGTTGTCGTCGTGCCCACCGCGACTACCCGCCTCCCCTCTCGCCTGGCTGAATCTATGCTGGCCAAAGAGTCTGGGGGAATCGAGTACACTTCCTGGTGAATCTGATGCTCCTCCACGATGGGTTCCGCCACTGGCCGGAAAGTATCCATGCCCACATGCAGTGTCACCCGGGCGATCTCGATCCCGGCAGCCTCTAACTGTTGAAGCATATCTCTGGTGAAATGTAGCCCTGCTGTGGGCGCCGCGGCAGATCCCCACTGGTCCGCATAGACAGTCTGATAGTCGTTTCCGCTCTTCAGTGGGGCCTTGACGTAGGGAGGTAGAGGCATCTCCCCATGTTCATCCGTTACGCGACGCACAGACTCCCCTGAAGGCAGGCGCAGCATGAATCGCCCACTGCCAAGATTCTGCAACAACTCACATCCGACGTCACCGCCCAATGTCACCCTGGTGCCGGCCCTCATCCTGCGAGCCGGACGTAGCAGCACCTCCCAGCATTCTCCCGGATTTTCGCCCGTGTCCGGCGCTCCCTGTGCGGGTCGGAGGAATAGGATTTCCACCCTCCCCCCCGTATCCTTTCTTCCCTTGACCCTCGCGGCGATCACGCGCGAATCATTCAACACGAGGAGGTCTCCGCTCCGCAAGAGTCCCGAAAGGTCTTGGAATCTGCGGTGCTGGGGTTCCTCCCACCCGGGACCCACCACCATGAGACGGCCGGCGTTCCTTGGGCGTGAGGGCCTCTGGGCGATCAGCCTTGGTGGAAGGCGGAAGTCCAACTCTTCAATACGCATGCACGAGCCGCCTAAGACCAACCCAAGATCATCTGTACCGCTCCCATTCAGACAGAATGCAACCGCAGTACTTCTGACGGTATAGACCCAGATTTCTACTCATCTCTCGAGACTGTCTGTATTTAGGACGCAGATCTTCATAGAGAAACTCTATTGAGTGTGCCTCGGCCGCTGCGGCACCCTGGGATTTTATGGCCTCATGGTCTTGCCAAGGGCTTATGGCCAAGGTCGTCGTGAAGGCTTCCCAGCCCAGCGCTGATGCTTCCCCGGCCGCTTTCTGCAACCGCAGGCCAATACAGGCCCGACACCTGTCCTCTTTCCTTGCTCCCACCTCCGTGAACCACTCCACGGGGTCATAGTGTCTATCTAGGATGATCTCCATGTTCGCATGCTCTGCCAAGTCCTCGGCCCCTGTCATCCGGCGTCTGAACTCCAAGAGAGGATGAATATTCGGATTGTAGAAGTAACCGGTGAGGCTCAGCCCCTCACCTCGCCAGAAAGCCACGGTCGCGGTTGCGCAGGGGCCGCAACATACATGAAGGAGTGTCCGCATGCCTCTCCCTAGTCAAATAGAGTCTCGGAGCCTGTCTTGGGCGGTGTCGCCCCACAGTGCTCATAACCCAGGCGGGTCAAGACCCGACCCCTTGGAGTGCGTTTCAGAAAGCCACGTTGCAGAAGGTACGGCTCGTACACATCCTCTATGGTGTCCGGTTCTTCTCCGATAGCCACAGCCAGAGTAGAAAGACCTACCGGGCCGCCGTCGAACCGCTCAAGCAGCAGCGTCAGTATCTCTCGGTCCACCCGATCCAACCCCTCTGCATCAACTTCAAAGAGAACGAGGGCCTGTTCAGCCACGCTCATACTCACGTGCCCATCTCCACGCACTTGGGCGAAATCCCGGACCCTCTTGAGTAGACGATTGCCAATGCGGGGAGTACCCCTGGATCTGAGGGCCAACTCCCTGGCACCTTCCGACGCAACAGTCACTTGCAGTATCTCGGCAGAACGCATGATGATGGAGACCAAGTCCTCGCTTGAGTAGTAGTCCAGGCGATGAGAGAAACCGAACCTATCACGAAGCGGCGTTGTGATGAGACCGGTCCGCGTGGTTGCGCCGATCAGTGTGAAGTGGGGTATCTCCAACCGAATACTACGCGCGCTGGGACCCTGCCCCAGCACAATATCTATCTCGAAATCCTCCATGGCGGGGTAGAGAATCTCCTCAATCGCACGATTGAGACGATGTATCTCATCGATAAACAGCACATCTCCCGGCTGAAGATTGGTGAGAATCGCCGCCATGTCCGCTTTGCGTTCAAGCGCAGGACCGGATGTGGTGGATATGCTGACACCCATCTCTCTGGCGATAATGTTTGCCAGCGTGGTCTTTCCGAGCCCCGGAGGTCCAGCCAGCAAAACATGATCAAGTGGCTCGCCTCTACTCTTGGCGGCTTCTATGAATATGCTCAGTTGCTCTCGTAATTGCGGCTGACCGGTGAATGACCCCAGGTCTTGCGGCCGAAGAGAACTCTCTATCTCATCCTCGTCGTACATCTCTTCCGGGTCGGCTAGGCGTTCCGGTTCTTCACCCGCACCGCGTATCGGCTCGTCCATTGATCCCACGCCTGTCACTCGCTCCTTATCCACCTTCCCGCCGGAACCATCACACCGCCTCCCAAGCTAGCGGCGAGCCAGCGCCTCCCGTACAAGTTCTTCCACGGAACGGTCGGGATCTGCGGCCTGCAGCCGTTCTTCTGCCTCTCGAAAATTCAGGCCGAGCTGCTGCAAGGCCTCACGGGCAAGGGAGAGGTTACCACCATCCGTGTGCGTCGTTTCAGCAACCGCCTCTCCCTCAATACTCGGCACCTCCCCCACCTTCTCACGCAACTCCAGGATCAACCGCTCCGCCGTCTTCTTACCAATCCCAGAGACCGCTGTGAATACTTCTGTCTCTCCCCGAGCAATCGCCCGCTTCAGTGACGCCGCCCTCCTAACCGAGAGTGCGGAAAGAGCCAACCTGGGTCCCACCTTGTTGACGCCGATGAGCAGCTGAAAGAGTTCGCGCTCTTCTCGATCCACGAATGCATACATCTGTAGCGCATCTTCTCGGACGTGGAGGTAAGTGTGCAAGGTCACCTCCTGTCCCAGTCCGGGGGTATCTTGCAGGCTCACAGCGGACATCTCAACCCTCAAGCCTATGCCACCCACCTCCACGACCGCACCGTAGCCATCCTTCTCAAGCAATTTGCCCGTTAGACGTTCAATCACTAGATATCAGTCTCCAACGTGCTTTCTTAGAGCATTCCGCAGCGGTGCAGAGTGGGCATGACAGATAGCAACTCCCAGCGCATCAGCTGCATCGTCCGGTGTTGGTATCTCTGGGAGATTGAGAAGAGCCTTCACCATCGCCTGGACTTGGTTCTTGCCGGCCTTACCGTAACCCGCCACCGCTTGCTTGACTTGTTGCGGCGTGTATTCCGCCACCTCGCACCCGTGCTGAGCGCAGGCCAGGAGCACAACCCCCCGCGACTGGCCCACCGCCATAGCCGTGCGCACGTTCATGTTGAAGAACAAGGATTCCACGGCGACCGCCTCCGGCGCGTACCTCTCAAGGATGCCCTGCACCTCGCTGTAGATCTGGCCCAGCCTTACCTCAGGCGCCTCCGTGCTGGAAGTTCTAACCACTCCGTGAGCGACTTGCTTCAGCCTGTTGTCCTGCTGAAATATCAGTCCATATCCGGTCAGTGCTGTACCTGGGTCAAAACCAAGCACCAGGCGCCCTCGGTCATGGACGGTCACGAACTACCGCCACCTTTCCTCCGCCGCTCCGGAACGTTTCAACCCGATATCGACTCCATGATCTCGTCAGATACCTCGAAGTTGGCGTAAACGTCTTGCACATCATCATTGTCCTCCAGAGACTCCATGAGCCGGAAAGTCTTCTTTGCATCCCCTTCGTCCAGCTCGACAGTGGTCTTGGGGACCATGGTGAGATCGGCAGACGAGTAGTGGATGTCTGCCTCTTGGAGGCCCTTGCGCACAGCCATGAACTCCTCAGGCAGAGTGCGGATCTCATACCCCCCGGAGTCAGTGATCACATCCTCCGCACCAGCCTCCAGGGCAGCCAAGATCACTTGGTCCTCGTCGTATTCTTCCCTCTCGACGAGAATGACTCCTTTCCTCTCAAACAACCAGGCCACAGAACCATCCGTACCCAGCTTGCCTCCGTGACTCTCAAAGATATGGCGGACGTCGGCGGCTGCTCGGTTCCTATTATCCGTCAAAGCTGTCACATATACCGCAACACCGGAAGGACCGTACCCCTCATATGTGAGCTGGATGATGTCTGCACCATCTCCGTCCTCACCGGTTCCTTTCTTCACGGCCCGATCGATATTATCGCTCGGCATGTTCGCGTCCTTGGCTGTCTGGATAGCCTGGGCCAGAGTCGCGTTCATGTCCGGGTCCCCTCCCCCTTCACGCGCCGCAACAGTTATGGCCCGCGAAAGCTTGGAGAAGAGCTTCCCGCGCTTCTTGTCCTGGGCAGCCTTCTTGTGTTTGATTCCGGCCCACTTAGAATGTCCGGACATGCCTCATACCTCCTGTTTATCCCTTACCACACCGGCTCCTTCTCGGGTTCTCTTTGCCCGACTCACCACCTCAAGAAAATACCGGTGGACCTTTCTGTCTCCGGTCAATTCCGGATGGAACGCCACAGCCACCAGGTCACCTTGTTGAACTGCAATAGCCTTGCCCCCCAACCGAGACAGGACTTTGACATCCTTCCCAAGGTCCTCGACCCAAGGTGCTCGGATGAACACGCCGCGCATAGTCTCTCGGTCCCCCATGCCGACAAGGGAGAAATCTATCTCTATGTCCGCCTCAAAACTGTTCACCTGCCGCCCGAACGCGTTACGATGAACGGTGGCATCAATCACACCCAGCAATGTCTGTGAGCAGCCTGCGGTGGCTTTGGATAACATCACCATACCTGCGCAGGTCCCTAGAACAGGCTTGCGTCTACAGAAATCCCTCAACGCATCAACCAAACCGTAGGCCACCATGAGTCTGCCCATGGCCGTGCTCTCGCCCCCGGGAATTATCAGCCCGTCAAGACCTTCCAGCTCGCGGGGGACGCGTACCTCTCTCCCCGTAACACCAATCGCCTCCAGCGCCTGCAGGTGTTCGGAGAACGCGCCCTGCAGAGCCAATACCCCTACCAGAGAATCCTGTGATACCAGCGGCCGATCACCCCGGGCCCAACCACCCCGCGTGCTCCTACCACCCACGGTGCTGGATCAGCCCATCCTCCCCAATCTCCCCAATCTCCATTCCGACCATGGCTTCTTTCAACCCCTTAGACACATCCGCCAAGATGGCCGCATCCTCATAGTGAGTGACAGACTTCACGATGGCATGCGCACGTCCGGCGGGATCCTCGCTCTTGAATATGCCCGAACCCACAAATACGCCCTCTGCTCCCAGTTGCATCATGAGAGAAGCGTCCGCAGGTGTAGCAATACCACCAGCCGAAAAATTCACAACCGGCAACCGGCCATCTTTGGCCACTTGCTCAACCAGTGGATAGGGTGCCTGCAACTCTTTGGCCGCCCTATGCAGCTCATCCTTCGGCAAGGACGAGAGCCATCTGACCTGCCCGGTGATGGTGCGCATGTGACGGACCGCTTCAACGACGTTACCTGTGCCCGCCTCGCCCTTGGTGCGAATCATGGCTGCACCCTCACTAATCCTGCGAAGCGCCTCCCCAAGGTTCAATGCCCCACACACAAACGGCACATCAAAAGCCCACTTGTCTATGTGGTTAGCCTCGTCAGCGGGCGTTAGTACTTCACTCTCGTCGATGTAGTCCACTTCCAGCGCCTCCAGTATCTGCGCCTCTGCGAAGTGTCCAATCCGCGCCTTCGCCATCACCGGGACGCTGACGGTCTCTTGAATCTCTGCGATCTTCTCAGGGTCCGCCATCCTTGCGACCCCTCCGGAAGCACGAATGTCAGCTGGAACCCGCTCCAGGGCCATTACCGCGCACGCCCCCGCCTCCTCCGCAATACTGGCCTGCTCCGCATTGGTAACATCCATGATGACCCCGCCTTTCAGCATCTCTGCGAGGCCGGTTTTCACACGTGTTGTCGCTCTCTCATTCACAGGAATTCTCCTTTATAAACGGCATTCTGAAGTTAAGTTTAGCCGACCGTGCCTACCCCTTCAATGGATGGTTCCGCATCCTCCTCTATTTTAGCCACGTAGAATCATGCGACTCATCACGCACCTGGCGAAACCGCTGATCATGCGCTTCTCTATCATTGGCGTAGACTCCACCCGCTAACGCACCAACAAGACTGAGCGGAGCAACAAGCGAATGCCCGAACGAAGCCGAATCTATGTCCGCATAGAGCACGACATCACCCTTGTCCGCTAGTCCGGAAAGGGAGTTGTCTGTGATGACCACAACGCTAGCCCCCCGCTTCTTTGCCATATCCACAAAGTGGATTGTGATTGGATGGGCCTCTCTGAAACCCACCGCCAGGACGACGTCACCAGCGCCGCAACCCGCCACCCTCGCCACATTCGACTCCGCTCCGTCACTTACTGCCCACGAATCCGTCCCCAGCAGCTCCATCAGGTAGGCGGCATGCTGCACCACGGGACCCGATTCATGAAATGCTACAGCTATCACGCGACGGGCTTCAGTCAGTGCGGCCACCGCACGGTTGAAGGCATCCAGTCCGTTCTTGGCGATGGTCTCCTCCAAACTCAGCCCATCGGTACGGAGGCTCCTGGTGAGAATATCCTCCTCAACCATAAACAGAAGTTGATCGTCATGGACTACCGGCCGGGCGTTCGCTCCCAGTCGATGCTGGTCACGAACAGCCTTCTGAAGGGCCGGATATCCACTGAATCCCAGAGATTGCGCAAACCGGACAACTGTCGAACTTGACGTGTTGCCATGGCGCGCAAGCTCGTCAGCACTGAGATATCCCGTCTCTTCCAGGTGGTCAATTATGTAGCGCGCTACAGCCTTCTGGGACTTCGAGAAGGAGTCGAAGCGATCGGTCAGAAGGTCGGTTACTCGCTTGGGCTTGGGGTCGCTCACCCCACCTCCATGTTAGACACCGGATTGCATCACTCACATAATACAACAAGTGTTGCAAATCTCCTTCCGCGCGCGTCCAAACGGAGGTGAGGTCCCGAACCTACGACGCTCCTCGCCTTTAGTCCTGCCCTTCTATTCTCGCCTCTTCAATGATCTTCTGCTGCAGTTGACCGGGTACCTCCGCGTAGTGATCCAACTCCACGGTAAAGGAGCCCCTGCCCCCGGTCATGGAACGTAGTTGCGGTGCATAGCTCAAGGTCTCCGACAAGGGAACCTCGGCCCGGATGATCTGCATCTCACCCATGGTTTCGCTCCCCTGAGGCCGGCCACGACGGCCGGACAAGTCTCCCATCACGTCCCCCATATTCTCCTCAGGAGCTACTACTTCAATGCTCATCACAGGTTCCAGGATAACTGGAGCCGCCTCTTTCACCGCGCTACTGAACGCAAGGCTACCGGCGATCTTGAAGGCCATCTCTGACGAGTCCACTGAATGGTAGGAACCATCATAGAGCCGGACCTTGACATCCACCACGGGGTAACCCGCCAGCACCCCCTTCTGCATCGTCTCCACAATACCCTTCTCTACCGCCGGAATGAAGGTCTTGGGGATTGATCCACCCACGATGGCGTCCTCAAAGACGAAGCCCTCTCCCCGGGGAAGCGGTTGGATCTCAATGAAACAGTCACCAAACTGTCCCCGACCCCCGCTCTGCTTCTTGTGCCGCCCTTGAGCCGAGGCCCTCTTGCGGATGGTCTCCCTATAGGGCACCTGGGGTGGATGCAGGTCTACCTCTACACCAAACCTGCGCTTCATTCTGTCCAGAATGACCTCCACATGCACCTGACTAGTACCAGAGACCACCAGCTCCTTGGTCTGCCGGTCCAGTCGCATTTGCATGGCAGGATCTTCTTCACTCAGGCGTCTCAGCGCCTTGGAGATCTTCTCTTCCCCGCCCTTCTCCTGAGGTGTGACCGCGAAGGATATGGCCGGCGGCGGGAACTCGTAGGGTGGAATAACGACCAACCGCTCCTCATCCGCCAGAGTATCGCCCGTCTGGGTATCTTTGAGCTTGGCTAATGCGACCAGATCTCCCGCGATAGCTTCTTCCACATTCTGGCTATCCTTTCCGTTCAGCAGGAGGATATTGCCCGTTCTCTCTTTCTCCTTCGTACGGGCATTGACCAGCTGTGAGCCCGTCGTGATCTTTCCGGACATCACGCGCACCATGCTGACGCGACCCGAGAACTGATCTGACACAGTCTTGAACGTGAACATGACAGGCGGTTCGCTGGTATCCGCACTAACATCCACCGACCCCGACCCATCCGCAAGCGCAATTTCCTTGGCTACAGCTTCCATCGGCGACGAGAGAAGCCCCACAATCGTATCCAACAACCGGTCCGAACCCAGATTCTTGGTAGCAGAATAGGGCAGCACCGGGAAGACGTGTCCCTGAGCGACTGCCGCACGAAGAGCTGCGCTTAACTCACTCTCCGAAATCTCAACACCCTCCAAGTACTTCTCAATGAGTTGGTCATCGGTCTCGGCAACAGTATCAAGGAGCATTTCACGCGCCTCTTCCACCGCCTCGCCTAGATCTTCCGGCACTTCCCCGACAATCGCCCTGGGTTCCCCCTCTTCATACGAATAGGCCCGGCCAGTCACCAAATCAACGAAGCCACTAAACTCGCCTTCCGTACCCATGGGAAGTGCGATTGGCACCGCCCCTGGACCAAACCGCTCTCGCAGAAGAGCGAGCGTATCAGAGAAGCTGGCCCGCTCACGATCCAGCATATTCACCACGACCAACCGAGCGACCCCACGCTCCTCCGCCCTTTTCCACAGCCGCTCGGTCTGAACCTCCACCCCGTTGACTGCGTTAACCACCATCAGCACGGACTCCACGATGTCTATGGTCGCCATGGCATCATTTATGAATGAAGCCTCGCCGGGAGTGTCAACCAGGTTTATCTTCTGTTTCTCCCACTCTACATAGGCAAAACCGGATGAAATTGTCATCTGTCTCGCGATCTCATCCTCGTCATAGCCGGTGGTTGTGGTCCCATCTGCAACACTGCCAAGCCGGTTCTTGGCTCCAGCCGTATACACAAGGGCTTCGACCAACGATGTCTTCCCCGATCCCCTATGGCCCACCACGCCCACATTTCTGATCATGCTCGGATCCGTCACCGCCAACTCTCTCACCCCATCCTTTCCCTCATTACGACAGCAGGTCTACAATCCTATGAACAAAAAAAGACGCCCAACCGAAGCCGGAAGGCGTCTTAGCCGCAAACGATGTAACTATGCACAATCCCGGTAAAACAGTGGCCCATAGGCCAGCTCACCTCACATATCCAAAAAAGACTATGGTTGTCCGTCTTCGTCTGCGAATGCCAAGATATCACAGACCTTCGATCCTCCAACCCAACTACATCAACCGTGACCCGCTACGAACCGGCTTTCAACTGGTAGCGTCGCCCTTTCTCTATCCAGAACACACCCCCCAATGCTACGGGACACACTTCAACCATTGAATCCCTGGCTTCTACCTTGATGATCTCGTAATCACGGTAGTAGATCTTGACGTCTGTGGTCATTTCTTCAACGGTCGTAGTGCGTAAGGCTTCGTCATGCACGTGTATGGGAGCCGTCAAACTGAGTACGGCCTTACCTTCCTGCACAATGATTTGCATCCAACCAACCCCCCGGAGATTCGCTCATCACCGTTCTTGGCAACAGACAGTGCCTCTCCAACACTTCTCCCCCACAATAGGGCCTGGCATTCTCAAGACCCAATCTCAAGGCCCAGCGCAACCATCTATTCTTCCATCTCTATCACCTGGCGGCCTCTGTAAGTACCACATGTGGAGCAGACTGTGTGTGGCAACCGAGCGCTGTGACACTGCGGACACTCCACCATCTTGGGTGCCGTGACACGATGTGTTGCCCGCCGTGAATCCCTGCGGGCGCGGGAATGTTTTCTCTTTGGAACGGCCATTTGCACAGGCCCCTTTCTCTACGAATGCGTAAGCTTGCAATATTTACAGTATAGCAACGCGTGCTTCAAGGTGAAATGCAGGTCAACCCGACCCTAGCTATCAGCGTCCGGATCCAGATCCAGATCCTTGAGTGCGTCCCAGCGAGAATCACTGCTCTCCTTCTCGCATTCGCAAGTTTCTGCGTTAAGGTCCGCTCCGCACATAGCACACAATCCCAGGCAATCATCCCCACACAAGATCTTCAAGGGCAAGGATAATACTACCGCTTCTCTGGCAAAGCCCCGAATATCAACAACGAAATCCTGCACGTGCGCGGGTTCCTCGTCCTCGCCCTGCTCTGGGCCCAGCTCCTCGCTCTGATCGATGCCAGGTACAAACTCGGTCTCATGGACGGACAGAGGGATATCAATGTCCTTCAGACACCGAACGCACACACCACTAACCCGAACCTCCAGAGAGACCTCAATCAGATAATCTCCGCCGGCCTTCCTGGCTTTGAACTCTACGCCGTTGCCCAGGATTGAAACATAGTAGTCCTGTCCACCCTGGTGTACGGGTTCAACTTCCAGGGTGAGGGTCCGCTTGAACTCCTGCGCTTGGCTCTGGGACTCTATCCCACGTAGATCAATATGTTGTCTCGACGATGGCAAATGATGGGGGGCGCCCGCTATTCGCCAGTGTCGCTACCTGTCTGCAGTCGCTCACGGCCCCGCTGAACCGCAGCAAGAAACTTCTCCAGATTATTCTCAAGTTTACCAAGCACTTCATCAGCATAGTCTTCTGCGCCGAGTCTTATCTCCCGACTCCTGGCTTCAGATTTCCGCAACATTTCCTCAGATTCACGCTCTGCCCTCTTCACGATTTCTTCCTGGCTGGCCAGTCTCTCGCTCTCCTCACGCGCCTCTTCAAGCAGTCTCTCCGATTCCTCCCTGGCCTCTTCAAGCATCTTCTTCCGCTCTTTGACTATCCAGCGAGACTGACGGATTTCTTCCGGTATGGTTGAGCGCATCTGCTCCATCAATCCATAGATCTCCTGCCGATCTATCATCACTTTGTCGGTCAAGGGAAAGGTACCGGAATTCTGAACAAGGTCATCCAGCTTATCTAGAAGAACTATGAAATCCATCTCCTACTCCTTCATCGCGGAAAGATCTCCACAAAGCGACGAGCTACCGCCTCCGGGACCAAGTCATCCACACATCCCCCGAACATCGCAATCTCCTTCACTCCGCTGGAGCTGAGGAAGCTGTGTTCCGGTGACGCCATCATGTATACGGTCTCCAGTCCAGGATCCAACTTCTTGTTCAACTGAGCCATCTGGAACTCATACTCAAAATCCATCACAGCCCGCAGACCCTTCACCAATACGTCGGCCCCGACCCGTCTGGCGTGCTCCACCACCAGACCATCGAGCTCTGTAATGGAGACATTCTCCAAACCACCCGTATATTCCTCCAAAAATTGCATGCGCTCCCCTATGGAGAAAAGCGGATCTTTCCTATAAGCATCCTTCGCCACAGCCACCACTACCCTGTCGAAGGTTGTGGCACAACGATTGATTATGTCTAAATGCCCTACGGTCACGGGATCGTAACTCCCAGGACATAGTGCGATCTTCAATAGAAACTGACCTACTTCCTATTCCTTCCTCAGTACAACGATCTCAGTATCTCCATAGACACGGCGAACCTGTACCACCAACCCCGCCAGACCCATTCCGCCGCCAACAGGCCCTTCCAGGACGACCAACGCTCCCGGCCGCATCACGGAGTCCATAGACGCTTCTATTACTGCCGATACGCCCTGTAGCATTCTATAGGGAGGATCAATGAAGAGCAAATCAAAACTACTTTTCCTTTCCTGGAGTATAGTCAAAGCGACACTATAGTCACACCGCAGGAGTTCCACTCTGTCTTCCACACCCAACGCGCCAAGATTACTTTGCAGCACGCGTGCAACCTGACGATCCGACTCCACAAACAGACAACTTTCGTAACCTCTGGATAAAGCCTCAAGCCCCATTGCTCCGGTTCCTGCGAATAAGTCAAGTATCTTGCCTCCCTCGACCGCGCCTCTGCTGATCGACCAGAGGACTGAGAAGATTGCCTCCCGAACCCTCTCGCCTGTCGGACGTATGGCTCTTCCCCGAGGGACTTTCAGACGCCTGCCCCCCAGATCACCAGAGACTATGCGCAACCCTGCCATCTTCTCCTCGCCCTAGGCCCTGTCCAGCCAGCGTACGCTCGCACCGAATCTATCCTCCACCATCTCTCCAAGCACTTGATTCTCCGGTCGTTCAAGCCCCTGGTCAGCATCCAGAAGTATACGGGCCTCTCGGCGCGCCAGTTCCAGCAACCCACGGTCCCTCAGGAGTCTTGCAACTCGCAGATCACCCAAGCCTGATTGGCGCTCTCCAAACAGCTGGCCCTCTCCACGCCGGCGTAGGTCCTCCTCGGCAAGATGAAAACCATCTGGAGTCCGCACAAACGCAGACAGTCTGTCACGTGCTTCCGCCTCCAATCCCAGAGGAATGGGGAGAAGGCATTTGGAGGCGATTTCGCCGCGCCCCACACGACCGCGCAGCTGGTGCAGCTGTGACAGTCCAAATCGCCAGGCGCCCTCAATGACCATGACCGTGGCCTCCTGAACATCAACACCCACCTCAATCACGGTAGTGCTTACGAGAACATCGGCCTCGCCGTCTGTGAAGCTCTCCATGGCTCCGGTCTTCTCCCGCGCAGACATCCGCCCGTGCAGCATCTCAAGTCGATACTTCCTGAGCTCACCCTTCTGGAGCTCCGCGTAGGTTTCTCGTACCGAAGCCGCACTCAAGCCACCACCATCTTCTATTGCGGGACAGACAACATACGCTCGCTGCCCGGCATCCAACGCACGACGAACCTCGGCCCACATCGCTCTCCGTTCCGTTTCTGGGAGCAGCCTGGTCTCCACTGGCATTCTCCCCGCAGGCAGTTCATCTATGGTGCTGACGTCCAAGTCACCGTATGCCGTGAGGCTGAGTGTCCTGGGTATGGGGGTGGCGGTCATATGCAGAACGTGAGGTGCCCACCCCTGATTCTCAGGTTCCGTAAGCACCCGCCGTTGTTGGACGCCGAACCTATGTTGTTCATCCACCACAACCATTCGGAGATCCGCAAACTGCATCCCCTCCTGCAAGAGGCTATGGGTTCCCACCACCACTTCCAGCTCGCCTCCAGCGAGAGATTCCATCACCGTCTTCTTCTGCTTCGCGCTGTGAGAGCCTTTCAAGAGACCCACCTCCACTCCGAGGGGCTCCAGTTGGGCCCTTAACCTCTCTGCGTGCTGGTCGGCCAGCACCTCTGTAGGCACCAGCAAGGCCGCCTGCCCCTCGGTCTCCACTGCTCTGAGAAGACAATACGTAGCCACCATGGTCTTGCCCGACCCAACATCGCCTTGAAGCAGACGGCTCATGGGCGAACTCCGCACAATATCCGTCTCTATCTCTGAGATCACTCTCACCTGAGCAGACGTAGGCTGGTAGGGAAGGCTTCTGACGAACGCACTGCTCAGGCTCCCCTGCTCACTCAGGGGCCACCCCGGGCGCAGCCCCAGATCTTGCCTGCGCATCAACAATGCCAGCTGCAAGAGCACGAGCTCTTCATACGCCAGCCTCTTCCTCGCTGCTCTCGCCTGCTCCAGGTCCAAAGGGAAGTGGTAGCCAACCACAGCACTGGCCCTGGAAGACATCCTGTTCGCCGCGACCAGGCGGGAAGGCAGCGGGTCCGTCATGTGTACCGCCGAGCGCACGGCCTGGGCCAATGCCGAGCGGAGCCGCCGTACACTGAAGTCTCCCGTCGAAGGATATACGGGGATGATTCCCACAGTGTGCAATCCTGCCGTTTCACCCTCATTCAGGATCTCATGCCCCTCCACCTGAAAAGCCACGTCTGAGCCCCGCCGCCTGAGCGTGCCTCGGGCGAGGATCTCTGGGCGGGACTCAAAGATCTCTTGCAGATAGCCCTGGTTGTACCAAACAGCCCTCACCGCACCACTGTTGTCGCGGATCAAGGCCTCCAGAATGGTAAGCCGCCGGTTTCTGGACCTCCGCAAGCTGTGTGAAGTCACGCGGCCGCGAATAACTACCTTCTCGCCCTCCGGCATGCTGGAGATGGAAATGATGTCACCCGCCGTCTCGTACCGGAAAGGAAGGTGGCATAGCAGGTCACCAAGAGATACGATGCCCAGTTCTTTTAACTTCGCGGCGGTTGCAGGCCCAACTCCCTTCAAGATCGTCACCGGCTCTGCAAGGACCGCAGGGTCAATGGCCCGCTTGGAGGTAGGTGGCAACCGCAGCTCCTCCGGCCTGCTGGTCTGCGCCGACCCAAGGGGGAAGTGGATTCCACCTCCGCCCTGCGGAGTCATTCCTGAGTGAAGGTGAAAGCCGTCGCCCCAGGGCCGGCGTAGGTTCCAATAACAGGACCCACCAGCCCTCGGAAGCGAATGTCCACATCGCGGTCAGTGGCCAGCAGTATGCGCTCCAGCTTCTCCATCTTCTCAGGAGCATCAGCGTGGGCAACACCCACATACACCGTCTTCTCAGAATCAGTACGCTCAAGGAAGTAGGACTCCATCTCAGCCATCGCCCTCTTGTCACCCCGAACCTTCTTGTAGGCGTCAACCACACCATCGTCGATAGTAAGGAGGGGCCTGATATTCAGCAATCCTCCAGCGATGCTACTGGCCCGTCCTATACGTCCACCTTTTTGGAGATACTCCAGAGTGCTGACTTGAAAGAGGAAGCCTCGGTTGTTCTTGAACCTATTGATGTAACCCAGGAATTCCGATTCATCCGTACCAGCATCCAACAGGACAAGCAAGCGCTCTATCAGAAGAGAAATCCCCAAAGAGACCAGCTCCGTGTCTACTACGGTTACTCCGTCCACCTCCTGCTCCGCGCTAGTGGCACTGGCGTACGTACCACTCAACAACGCACTCAAGTGCAACGAGAACACGTGCTCATACTGCTCTCTCAGTCTTCGATACTCGGCTACGAACGCTCCCGGGGGAGGTTGGGAAGTCGTAGGCAACTTGTCCGCGACTTCCAGTTTCTCATAGAACGTGGACGCGTCAATCTCCACCCAGTCCTTGTACGTCTCATCTCCGAAATGGATACTCAACGGGACCATGGAAAGGTTGGGGTCATCTTTCAATGTGGGTGGAAGGTCAGCCGTGCTGTCCACAACCAACGCGGTGTTCCCCCTATTCAGTCTCTTATCCTCTGCGCTCATTGTTTCTCCTCCTCGACACGGATGGGTAATTTACTCGGCTGCCATGAGTATCGGATACAAGGCTTGTCCCCCCTCATAGACCTCCACATCCAGTCCCTCAAGCTCTTCTTTCATCCGCACCACCGCCCGTTCGACATCTGAGGCTATGTCGCCGTCACCCAGGAGGACTGTTAGCACCTCCGTGTCCTCCGTGAGCAGCCTTGAAGCTACGCCGACAACCACCTCAGCAAGGTCGGCGGATGTGACCACCACGTGCCCCTCAACCAGGCCGATGAAAGCTCCGGACTTGATGTTCATGTCATCGACTTTCGAATCACGGACAGCCCGAGTCACCTCTCCAGCGCGGACCTCATCAAGTATACCCTGCATGCCGGCCAGATTATCCTCTCCGGATGCAGACGGTTCATAGGCCACCAAAGCCGATAATCCTGCCTGGATGGAATGCGAGGGCAACACGAAGACCGGGCGCTTGGCGTGAGCAGCCGCGTGTTCTGCAGTCATCACGATGTTGGAGTTGTTCGGGAGGAGGATAATGGCATCCGCGTCCGAGTCCTCCATCACCTGCAATAGCTCCTCTGCTGAGGGGTTCATGGACTGCCCGCCCTCCACGATGAAATCCACACCCATGCTCCTGTACAGTTCCGTGTTGCCCTCCCCAGTGACGACTGCCAGGATATCCGTAGTCCTAAGAGGGGCGCTCTCTCGCTGCGGCCGGTTGACAGTACTTCTACCCTTGGATTCACCGGCGCGCAGACGCTCATCCCTCTCCGCGGTCTGCTCCCTCATATTGTCTACTTCTATGCTACTTACCACGCCTTCTGCAAGTGCCAGATTCAGAACATCCCCCGGTTCATCGGTGTGGATGTGAAATTTCATCTGATGCCCATCGCTCACCACCAACAGACTATCGCCCATGCCTGCCAGTCGGATCTCAAGGCCGGAAGGATCCATGTCGTCGCCGGATATAAGAGCGCTCGTGCAATAAGTGAACCGGCTGGTCTCCTCATCCACGTGCGGACGCGGCGATACCACACCGTGATCCACATGCCCTATCACCGGCTCCTCTCCGGCATCCCCTCCGAGCATGCCCTCGAACATAGTAACCAGCCCGTGGCCTCCGGCATCAACCACACCCGCATCACGCAGCACTGCTAACAAGCTTGGAGTATTGCGAACACTCTCCCAACCCGCCGCGACAGTCACTCTCCACATGTCCACCAACTGCCGTTCCGTTTCCTTCTCAGCGCTGGCGGCCATGTCCTTGATCACGGTCAGCATGGTGCCTTCTACAGGCTTCCGCACTGCACGATATGCGGCATCCCGAGCCTCCTCCAACGCCTCAACAGCCGACTGTGTGTCGAGCGGTCCCCCGTTTTTCAGGACTTCCATGCCACCACGCACGATCTGAGAAAGGATTACCCCACTGTTTCCGCGGGCACCCATGAGCGCCGACTCCGCCACTTTCTGCGCAATCTCCGCGGGCGAAGATTCTTCATCCAGCCGGTCAAGCATCTCCACGATGCTCTTGACAGTCAGACTCAGATTGGTTCCAGTGTCACCATCCGGCACCGGGTATACGTTGAGGTCATTGATCTCCTGCCTGCGAGCTTCAAGCGCGCGGTAGGCCGCACGCACGGCCTCCCTCGCCACGACGACGGTGAGAGAAGCATCATTCTTTCTCGCCAACCCGTACCCCTTGCACATGGATATGTAGCTCGGTTATCGGCCGCCCCACCGTTTTCTCAACTTGATATGCCACCTGCGAGCGCACATTTCCGGCCACTTCAGCCACGTTCAATCCATACTCCACGATGATGTACAGATCCACTTTCAGTGCATCGTCGCTCCGGTCCACTTTGATACCCTGATGTAGCCGATCACGAGACAAGAGACGTGTCATCCCCCGGTACGCGTTGGGAGAAGCCATGCCCACGACTCCATAGCACTCAAGCACGGTCCATCCGATGATGTCGGATATTGCCTTATCTTTGATCACTACGCGGCCCCGCCCGGTGTGAGTGACCTCCAATCCCTTTGTGCCCCCTGCGCTCTTCAGCACTTACAGGTCCTCCCTGCTCTTCTGTGGCGTGCCGAGTTGGTTCAACTCCTCCAGAATGATTTCAGGGTCAATGTCATGCATCCTGGCGCCTTCCTCGATGGTTTCTAGCTGCGCGCCCAAGCACGCGCCACAACCCATCCCATGCACTTCAAACACCGCGCGCGCACGCGGCTCAGCCTGGACAACATCCTGGATCGACATCTCCTTAGTGAAGACGCTCATGCCCTCCCCCAACATACAATTCCACCAAATCCGTCCCGCATGTATTGTACACTACCCCTAGCGCGGTGCGCTCCGCTCCGCCGCGCCCGAATAGTGCCCTTGCAAACTTACCCGGTATTGGTGCATACTACAGCACTCGTAGTCGCACGCGTCCACATGGGTTGCCTATAGTTCGCGGTTGCGGCCGGAAATCCGGAAAGGAAGATCAAGAGATGTCCAAGACTTGTGTCGTTTGCGGAAAGAGCCCGTCCTTCGGACAGAGCCGCAGTCACTCCATGCGCACAACGAAACGCCGCTGGAACCCCAATCTCCAGAAAGTGCGCATCATGCACAAAGGCTCACCCAGTCGGGAGTACGTCTGCTCCCGTTGCCTGAAGGGCAACAAGGTCCAGAAGGCCGTCTAGAAACCAACGCTCTCCATTTCTTTTAATAGGCTGGCCATCTCCAGGGCCGAGAGCGCAGCGTCCCAACCCTTGTTGCCGCCTTTGCTTCCGGCGCGCTCAATCGCCTGCTCTATGGTGTCAGTTGTTAACACACCGAACGCCACAGGCACGCCGGTATCTTGCGACACTCGGGATATCCCCTTGGATACTTCAGCGGCCACATAGTCAAAATGCGGAGTAGAACCACGTATCACCGCACCCAGGCAGAGTACAGCGTCATACCTTCCGCTGCGCGCCATCCTCAAGGCCACGAGTGGTATTTCCCAAGCACCCGGCACCCAAGCTGTCTCCAGCTTATCCTTACCACAACCATGCCGGTTGAGACAGTCCATGGCGCCGGTCAGCAGCTTGTTGCAGATGAACTCGTTGAACCGAGACACTACTATCCCCACAGATAGCCCTTCTCCCTGCAGGGATCCTTCGTAACTACGCCCATAATCACTCATCTGAACCTCCTTCTACATAGATCTCGTCCGGCTCCAATCCTTGATGGTGGAGAATGTGGCCCATCTTCTCCCTCTTCGCCCGCAGGTACCGGAGGTTTTCATCACGCGGCGGAATCTCGATAGGCACGCGCTCCACCACAGTCAAGCCGTATCCTTCCAGTCCCACCAACTTCCTGGGGTTGTTCGTCATGATCCGAATAGTGCTCAACCCCAGATCAGATAGGATCTGCGCACCGATTCCATACTCCCTGAGGTCGGGCGGGAATCCCAGCTCCTGGTTAGCTTCCACGGTGTCTCGCCCCCGATCCTGTAACTCATACGCGCGAAGCTTGTTCAGCAGACCGATACCCCGCCCTTCTTGTGCCATATACAGCAGTACGCCTTCCCCCTCCTCCTCAATCATGACCATGGCCGCAGCCAACTGCTCTCCGCAATCACACCTTAGCGAACGGAAGACATCACCAGTAAGACACTCTGAGTGCACTCGGACCAGAACGCTATCCTTGCCCTCCACATCCCCTTTCACAAAAGCCACATGTTGTTCACCATCCAACAGACTCTCGTACCCGTACGCCTTGAACTCCCCGTACTCATTGGGCAGGTTCACAACTGCCCCTCGCCTTATCAGCTTCTCCGTGCGCCGACGATACTCTATAAGCGCTGCGACAGTGATCATCTTCAGACCATGATTCTCGCAATACGGGACCAGGTCTGGAACTCTCGCCATCGTGCCGTCTTCATTCATGATCTCGCAGATGACACCGGCAGGATTCAGACCCGCCAACCGCGCAAGATCGACAGCGGCCTCTGTTTGGCCGGTGCGCTCCAGTACCCCGCCCGGCTGAGCACGCAGCGGGAAGACATGTCCGGGCTGGACAAGATCTCTGGGTGCGGTACGAGGATCTATGGCCACCTGAACCGTCCGCGCCCTATCCGCGGCCGATATTCCCGTGGTCACACCTTCCCGCGCCTCGATGGAGACTGTGAATGCCGTCTCAAACTGCGACTGGTTGTCGCGCGCCATCGGATGAAGTCCCAGTCTGTCCGTCCGTGTCGGCGTCAGGGCGAGGCAAATCAACCCTCGCCCGTGCTTAGCCATGAAGTTTATTGCTTCAGGCGTTGCAAACTGCGCCGCCATGGTCAGATCGCCCTCGTTCTCGCGATCCTCGTCATCAACCACGACCACCATGCGTCCTGACTTGATATCTTCAATAGCCTCCTCTACAGAGGCAAAATCGACTTCTTTCCTACTCATCGTCTTCCTCCTCCTGCCGGGATACCATCCCACCGCCGCTTACTCCAGAAACCCGTGCCCTTTCAGCAGATCCTCATCCACTCCACTTCCCTCACGCATCCCCACCCGACCACTTCCAGCAGGGACTCCACCCATAGCGCTCCTGACATACCGGGCGATCACATCAGCCTCCAGATTCACCTGAGTCCCCGGCGCAGCATTGCGCAGGGTAGTCACACGAGCCGTATGGGGGATTACCCCAACGCCAACCTTCTGTCCGTCCACGTAGGTGACCGTAAGTGAAATGCCGTCTATGGCGATGGAGCCTTTCTCCGCAACCAGTCCCTGAAGCTCCACAGGCAACGACAGCAAAATATCCTTGGACACCTGGTCTTGTCTGACCTCCAGGACGGTGGCCACGGCATCAACATGGCCAAGGACCATGTGACCGCCCATACGATCACCAATTGCCAACGCCCGCTCCAGGTTCACAAGATGCCCCGGGGCCAGCCCACCAAGATTCGTACGCACGAGGGTCTCTCCCATGCAGTCGGCTACAAGTGAACCGCCGCCCACATCCGTTATCGTCAGACATGCCCCGTTCACAGCCACCGAATCCCCTATCTCTATCCCTTCCAGGACTTTCTCGGCAGCAATGTGGATGTGCGCACCCTCACCACGTCGGCTCAGGCGCTCTATTCTGCCTACTTCCTCAATCAGTCCAGTGAACATTCCAGGCCACCACTTCCGTGCTCATCCGTCTCAGGCGGGTTCCTCAAGGTACCCGCTTATTTCCACATCCGTCCCACGACCCACAATCTCCACATCCCTCAAACGTTGCGCAACCTCCATATGCTCAAACCCCTTGCCGGGCAAGGGCCCAGGCGAATCTGCTCCACCTATCAACACCGGCGCCACGAAGGCCACCACCCGATCTATCATCCCCGCATCCCACCACGCCGCCGCAAGGGTAGGGCCACCCTCAAGTAGCACACTCTGCACGTCTCTCTCTGCCAGAATCCGCGCAGCATGTCTGGGGTCCGGGTATCCCGAGTCGTCTTTGGATACCTCCATCACCTCCACACCGAAAGCTTCCAGGTCCGCCCGCCTGGATCCACCTGCGCCAGGAGAGCACAGGACCACTACCCGTCCTTCGGCCACACTGCGGACCAATTTGGAGGAGAGATCCAAGGATAGAGCGGGATCCACCACCACCCGAACGGGTTGTCTTCCAACGGACTTCTCTCTCGCCGTGAGAGTAGGGTTATCGAGTCTTGCCGTGCCGGCCCCGACCATGACAACGTCACTCCGCGAACGCATCTGATGGACCCTTGCGCGACTCTTCTCTCCCGATATCCAACGTGAATGGCCGGATTCGGAGGAGACGCGGCCGTCGAGAGTCATTGCGTACTTGTATGTTACAAATGGCAGGCCGTGGAGCACATGTTTCCGAAAAGCATCATTCTGCCTCTTCGCCCGGTACGCAACATCATCCTCCGCCCAAACAACCTCGATGCCGGCGGTTCTGAGCTGCTCCACGCCCTTGCCGTTAACCCTTGGGGAAGGGTCTAAAGCACCCACCACCACGCGAGACAATCCGGAGGCAATCACAGAAGCTACGCACGGAGGGGTACGACCTTCGTGACAACAAGGTTCCAACGTGACATACAGGGTCCCCCCACTCGCTAATCCCCGGTCCTGTCCGCCGGCCGCCTCCTGCAGGGCGACAACCTCAGCATGCTCCTTGCCGACACCGATGTGGTAGCCCTCACCTACTATCCTGCCTCCAGCGACAACGACTGCTCCCACGCACGGGTTAGGGCTGGTCATGCCCCTTCCCTTCTCGGCGAGGGTCAAAGCCCGCTCCATGAACTGTCTATCATGTTGGTCGAAAGGCATAACAAAACCCCTTGGCCGTCGGTCCAAGGGGTCTCAAGGATAGGAACACCACCATCCTGTGGTCTTCTCCCTTCCAGACTTTCACTGTCGGCCCAGGAATGACACCTGGTCTGCCCCTAAGAGGCTCGCGGGCTCTAACCGCCGGTAGGGAATTACACCCGACCCCGAAGACCTATATGGATTCTATATTACAAAAAATACCACAACCGCCACGACACGGCAACGATCCCTAGGCAACAAGCTCCCTCAAATGCTGCAGTTCACTCCCTGGATCATCAGCACCAAAAACGGCAGACCCCGCAACAAACCAGTTGGCACCCGCACCCAAGATTTCCTGGATATTACCGCTGCCTATCCCCCCATCCACTTCAAGAGCCTTGCCCTCCGGTAACATCTCCCTTGCCTGTGTGATCTTGTCCAGCACCTCTGGGATGAACAGCTGACCGCCGAATCCAGGATTCACAGTCATCACCAACACATAGTCTGCAAACTTCACCGCTTCCGTCAACACGGATGCCGCCGTCCCAGGGTTTATGGCTACTCCGGGCGAAGCACCCAGCGCCCTGATCTCCCCAAGAGTGCGGTGCAAATGAGGACACGCCTCCACATGAACGCTCAAAGCATCGGCTCCTGCTTCCACAAACTGCTCCAGATGCGCATCCGGATCCTCAATCATGAGATGGACATCCACCACGCCACCGGCCTCATGAACCTGTGGAGCCAAGGCGCCGACCACAGCTGGACCAATGGTGATATTCGGTACAAAGTGCCCATCCATGACGTCAAGATGCACAAAGCGTGCACCCGCGCTCATGATTACCCTCAATTCCTCCCCCAACCTGGCAAAATCCGCGGACAACAAGGAAGGAAGAACAAGCCTGTTCGCCAGGTGTTTCTGAACTAAACTCACATCATCCCCCTATTCGCCGTCGCTACCCTTGGATCTCATGTTGAGACCCAAGCGGTTACCATATCCGCGCAGAAAATCCGCCGCTCCCATGACCTTCTTGCCGCTGGGCTGGATCTGCAGAACATCAAGCGCTCCCTCCCCACACCCGACCAACAACCGCGTCCTTGACGCAGTCCAAGTCCCCTCATCGCCAGCCACTCCTCCGGCCACCCCTCCGACCACTCCTCCAGCCCTACCTATTTCCGAGAACTCATCTATGCCCACCGCTCTGGTGCGCCAAACCGTGACATCAATATCCCCCAACCGGGCACGCGCACCCGGAGAAGGAGAAAGCGCACGAACCTTGTTGTGCACGCGGCGGGCGGAGTCCGCGAAATCCAACCACCTCTCTTCGCCGTGTATCTTCTCTGTATAGGACGGTTGCCCATCCTGAGAGCGCCACTCCGGCCCGCCGCCCTCTGTCTCCCGCAGAACCTCACCCACTGCTTGAGCTCCCAGAAGAGCAAGGGCCCGCTCCACAGCCCCAGCATCCTCCCAGCCCTCCAGCGGAAGGCGACGGCAGTGTGACACGGGCCCTTCGTCAAGCTCTGAGGTCATCCTCATCACACACACCCCTGTCTCGGGCGCCCCGTCCATGAGCGCTCGAACAATAGGCGAAGCCCCTCGGTAATTGGGAAGAAGAGAGGGGTGCACATTCACGCACAGAAGGCGATCAAGAAGATCAGGTCCCAGGATCTGTCCGAAAGCAGCCACAACCAGGGTATCAACCCCGGAATCCCTCAGACGGTACGCGACCTGCTCGTCATTGATGTCCTGGGCCTGCAGCACAGGAAGATCCATCGCGTTGGCCGCTGTCACAACTTCCGGTGGCCGTGGTTTCTTTCCTCGCCCCGCCGCTCTGCTAATCTGTGAAATCACCAACGCGGGCGCTCTGCCACAGTCCACCAGGTCGCTCAGGACCCATGCTCCAAAGCCGGGTGTACCTACGAACGCAAACTTCACGTTCGCAGCGAACGCTCCCTCATATCACGGAGAACGCGGTGGCGCTCATCCGCGGACGTGCGGTCCAGTATCAAGCGCCCCTCTAGATGATCTATCTCATGCTGAAGGATGCGCGCCTTCAGTCCCTCTACTTCTACCACTACAGACTCTCCCTCCACATTCTGGCCTTCTACCCGAATGCGCAACGCCCGCGGAACCGTCATACTGTAACCGGGCACAGAAAGGCAACCCTCTGTGTCCTCCTCCTCGTCATCGGAACGATCGACAATGCAAGGGTTTGCCAACGCGCCACCATCTTCCCCCTCCGGATCTTGCCACACGAGAATCTTCGCCTGGATACCGATCTGAGGTGCAGCCAACCCCACACCCTCCTCAGCCTCCATCATGCGGAGCATCTTCTGAACCAGAGCCTTCAGCTCTGGCCCGAATTCAGTTACCTCCCGAGACTCCTGTTTCAGTACCGGGTCTCCGAAAGTCCTTACCCTGAAAAGATGTCCATATGATTCATGTGATTCCGTAACCCGGCCCTCCTCAATCAAGCCATTCGGGGTCAACATCTACCAGGAGATCCACACGCCTGCGGGCAAAGGGACCACGCAACTCCTCCACCATTTTATCCACTATGAGCGGTACGCGCTCCCCGTCCTCCGCCGCCAGCACCAGCTGCCATCGACTACGTCCCCTCAATCTAAGCAGACGGACCGGCCCCAGCAGCTCATCAGAACTCAAGTACGGTTTGAGCCGCTCTAACAAGTAGTTGCCCGCCGCCTTCGCCTTCTCCTCGTCTTTCGAAGAAACAATCACCCGAGTGAAGTTTCTGAACGGAGGGAAACCAAGCCGTTCCCGTTGCGCCAGTTCATCTGCGAGAAAACCTTCATCGTCCCTGGCGAGCGCCATTCTAATACAATGCGCGTCGGGATTCCACGTCTGCACCAGCGCTTTGCCCGCGCGTTCCCCGCGGCCCGATCTACCCACCACCTGAGTCAGCAACTGAAAAGTCCGTTCCGCAGATCGGAAATCCGCCGCATACAATCCGGTATCCGCGTCTGCGACCAAGACCAAGGTGACGTCGGGATAATCGTGGCCCTTTGCAACCATCTGCGTGCCCAAGAGCACGCCGGGACGAGCTCGAGAGAAGCCCTCCAGAATCCTTGTCACCCGCCCGCCGCTGGTAGTCACATCTGAATCAAGGCGGAACAACGCACCTTCAGGGACCAGCTCAGCCAACTCCTCCTCCACCCTCTGCGTGCCGGGCGCCCCTCGCGAGAGTGAACCCGAGCCGCAGGTGGGGCAAATGCCTGGAGCGCGATTCTGGTATCCGCAGTGATGGCAACGCAAGACTCCTGCACTCCTATGGTAAGTCAGCGCGATCTCGCAGTGATCGCAAGCAGGAACGCCACCGCACTCCGTACACTGCAGGAATGAAGAGTAGCCCCTTCGGTTCAGCAGGACCACCGCCTGCTCTCCACGTCTGAGGGTCGCCTGCAGTGCTCCCCGTGATCTGGGGGACAAAGATTTCTTCCCCCCCTGGCTCCTCATGTCCACAAGCTCAACTTCAGGCAGATTAGCTCCTGACGCTCGCTCTCGTAACCGGATCGGCTCTCCCTCCCACAGCATTGACCCGACCGGAGGCGTTGCACTGCCCTCCAGTAACAGACCTCCTGCCTCCTGGATCCTCCACCAGGCTACTGTCCGCGCATCGTAGTGTGGCTCCTCAGCCTGCTTGTATGAAGTGTCATGCGCCTCATCAACTACAACCAGTTTCAGATTCTCCACGGGAGCAAAAACCGCTGATCTTGCCCCAACTACCACCCTTGCTTCGCCACTGAGCACGCGCCGGTACTCCCGCAGACGTTCCCCCGGCGGCAAACCACTGTGCAGTATTCCAACGTTCTCACCGAACCTACGACGAAACCGGATCTCTGCCTGTACCGATAGGCCTATCTCCGGTACCAGCACGATTGCGCTCCCACCGTGGGCCAGAACCTCCTCCGCCAATCTGAGATAGAGCTCGGTCTTGCCGCTGCCCGTCACCCCCCAGAGTACCTCTCGTTTGGGCTCTCGCGAATTCAGTGCACTATCCAGAGTTTCGAATGCGGCCATCTGCTCAGCAGTCAGCCTGTGCTCCAACTCCGGAGCGGATGCCACCGTGGCATCCGCTCCGCCAGACTCCTCCAAGCCGGCCGAATCGTCTCTGGGCATGGGAGCCCTGGGCAGGGGAGCCTTCCAGCTGACGAGCAAGCCCTTCTCCACCAATGCCTGAACAACGCCCCTTCCCACCCCTGCACGACTACAGAGATGAACTAGTGGCTCTCCGGGAGAATGGAGCAAGGATAGAGCGTGTTCTTGTTTGGGTGTCAAGGAAGAGCTCTCTCCCTCCCTGGACGGCTTCGCCACGCCGTCCTTCCCCGACCGCTCTCCCACCCATGTAACCAACCGTCCTACCCCGTGCCCCCGACCCGAGCCCACCGGTGGAGCTACTTGCAGAAGGCACGCACCTAGCGGCGCGTGGTAGTAAGAAGACATTCTCTCAGCAATCCCAAGAAGCGAAACGCCCAGATGATAGGGGAGAACGTCCTTGAGTTCCCGTATCTTCCGGGTGGAAACATCTCCGGATGTGCCGGTTCCAACCACGATTCCGCGTATCACCCGTCGATTGAAGGGGATACGTACCAGCCGGCCACGGACCACTTCTTCCTCTAACTCCGAGGGTACAAGGTAGTCAAAGGAACGCCGCCCAAGAGTGCGGACTCCAAGCAGCGGAACGACCTGCACAAACCTATCCATATCTACTTCCCCTGACCCCCGGCAGACCGGGAAGACGGGGTCTCAATCAAGGCCGGCGTCACTCCTCAGGGCCGAGGCCTTGTCCGTGCGTTCCCACGTGAAATCATGATCATCTCGGCCGAAATGGCCGTACGCCGCTGTTTTCTCATAGATGGGACGCAATAGATCCAAGTCCCTTACAATGGCCGCTGGGCGCAGATCAAAATGGGAAAGCACCAACTCCCGCATGGTCGCGAGGTCAACACGCTCAGTTCCAAATGCGTCAACCATAACGCTCACCGGATGAGCGACACCTATCGCATAGGCAATCTGCACCTCGCACCTATCGGCAAGACCTGCCGCCACCAGATTCTTGGCCACGTAGCGCGCAGCATAGGCCGCTGAGCGATCAACCTTGGAGGGATCCTTCCCTGAGAATGCGCCGCCCCCGTGTCTGCCGAAACCTCCGTAGGTGTCAACGATCAGTTTTCTGCCCGTGAGTCCAGTATCACCCATGGGACCGCCAACCACAAACTTCCCCGTCGGGTTGACAAGAAGTCGGGTGTCTCTGAAATGCGGGTCAAAGAGACCCTCAGGCAGAATCGGCTTGACTATGTGTTCGATGAGATCGGGAATCAACAGTGTATCGATGTCGATGCCGGCTTTGTGTTGGGTGGAGATGACAACCCCGGTGATGAACTCAGGTTTGTCGCCTCTATAGCGCACGGTCACCTGGCTCTTGGCATCGGGACGGAGGTAAGGCATCACGTCACCTTTACGCACCTCCGCAGCCCTATGCACGAGACGATGGGCCAAGTGAATGGGGAGGGGCATCAAGACATCAGTGTCTCGGCACGCATATCCGAACATCATCCCCTGATCACCGGCACCTTGCCTGTCCAAAGGGTCTTGATCGTCAGGGTCAGTGCGCATTTCATAGGCCAGGTCCAGACCTTGTCCAATATCCGCCGACTGCTCCTTGATGGACGTCATCACGCCACACGTCTCATAATCAAACCCGAACTTAGCCCTGGTGTAGCCTATCCGTTTAATGGTCTTCCGCACGATCTGCGGTATGTCCACATATGTCTCTGTGCTGATTTCTCCGGACACGACCACCAGGCCGGTGGTGATGAGAGTCTCGCAGGCGACGCGGCCGTACGGATCATCCCTGAGAACTGCGTCCAGAACGGCATCTGATATCTGATCCGCCATCTTGTCTGGATGTCCCTCGCTTACGGACTCAGAAGTGAATAGGAATCCTCGTTCCTTCATTGGCAACTCCAATGATTGAGATGGATCTGGACGGACCTAACCTTCATTGATCTGACCTTCACCTTCCTGGCTCTTACTCTCTTCGAAGGGAATCAGCATGAGGATATCGTCTATGCGCACCATGATTGTTCCTGCCTTTTTCGCAACACCGCCGTCACCCTGCCGGGATTGAAAGGTCGCTTGGGTCAGGGACAGAAAGCTCCCCGCCGGATCATTCAAGATGTCTGACACGCGGTCTTTGTATCCTCCCGGTCTTGTGTGGATACAACCGCTGATGGTGTAGCCAGACGTGTAAACCTTGACCTTAATTGGGATGGTCCTGACTTTCTGATTCATCTCCGCACCTCACCTTCAAGGCCCTCTGACTTCCGTGCCGGGCTCAAAGCCCCGTGTTGGACTCCTGTGGAAGGAAACATCTCAGGCTAGTTATCCTCGTAGATGACCCGACGAGCCTTGCCTGTATACCGCGGAACACTCTGTGGCTCAACCAGCTTGGCCCGAGCCCGAAGCCCCAACTCCTCCTGGAGCCGATCCTCCACCCTGCGCTCGAATTCCACCAGTTGCCGAGTAGCTTCAGCATGATAGCTTGGCTCCACCTCTACCTGAACTTCCATCTCATCCAGGGCACCCTTCTTCCTATGTAGAACAACCTGGAAATGCGGTTCCACATGCTCAATGTCCATCAACGCCGCCTCCACCTGGCCTGGAAACAAGTTGATGCCCCTGACGATGAACATGTCGTCCGTGCGAGCATGGACCTTGCTATGTCTGGCCATTGTCCTCCCACACGCGCAGGCTCTCTCCGAGAGTGTTGCCAAGTCTCCAGTTCTAAACCTCACCACCGGCAGAGCCTCTTTGGTGAGGGAGGTAAACACAAGCTCACCTTCTTCGCCCTCGGGAACGGCTTCCCCGGTCTCCGGGTCAATCACCTCAACAATGAAGTGGTCTTCCGCGACGTGGAGCCCGTCCTTCATCTCGCATTCGCCGGACAGGCCCGGACCTATTACCTCCGAGAGTCCGTAGTTATCAGCTGCGGACACACCCAAGCGAGATTCCAGCTCCTCGCGAATTCGATTTGTCCAGGGCTCGGCACCGAACAATCCCACTCGGAGATCAAGCTCCAGGGGATCCATCCCGCTCTCTGCGGCGGCTTCAGCGATATACATCGCGTACGACGGAGTGCAGACTAGGACGGTGGTCTTGTAGTCACGCATTATGGTCAGTTGCCGGCGGGTATTGCCGGTGGATGCCGGAATCACACCAGCCCCCATCCGCTCAAGACCTGCATGGAGTCCAAACGCTCCCGTGGGCAGACCGTATCCGAAGGCTACCTGAGCGATGTCATGTGCCCTGGCTCCTCCCGCCACAGCGACCCGCGCGCACAATTCCGCCCACGTGTTGAGGTCTCCCCGGGTGTACCCAACCACTACCGGTTTGGCCGAAGTACCTGTGGAAGAGTGGATGCGCACAACTTGTTCCATGGGTACCGCGAAGAGGCCGTAGGGATAGGCCTCCCTGAAATGCTCCTTGCTGGTGAAAGGAACACGGTGAAGATCATCCAGAGACTTGATATCTCCTGGCTCCAGGTCAACTTCGCCCCACGCCTTGCGATAAAAAGGAACGCTATTGTGAATCCAACGCAACGTCATCTGCAGCCTTTGGAACTGCAGCCTGCGTAGCGCCTCCCTTTCCATTGTTTCGTATTCGGTGTTCCAGATCATGCGGTACTCCTCGTCTCGTCTCCCTGCCACCCCCCCAAGTAGATGAGACGCACGTCGTCGTTGGCGATAAGTTCATCTGCGGTGCCTGACAAGGCTATTGTTCCCGTGCGCATGACGTAGCCACGGTCGGCGTGCCTCAGTGCCATCTTAGCGTCCTGCTCGACCAGAAACAATGTGACATCTCTCTCACGAAGGCGGTTGAGTACGCTGAAGATCTCCCGGATGATCATAGGGGCCAGCCCAAGAGACGGTTCGTCCAGCAACAGCAGGCGCGGCCGACTCATCAGCGCCCGGCCGATGGCCAGCATCTGCTGCTCCCCTCCCGACAGCGTCCCGGCCATCTGCTTGAGTCGCTCTTCAAGCACTGGGAACAGCTGGAAGACCAACTCCAGATCTTCCAAGACACCGGTGCTGTCACGCCTGGAGTAAGCACCCAACCTCAGATTCTCGTCCACGGTCATGGATGCGAACAACATTCGCCCCTCAGGGACCATTGCTATGCCCCGCTTCACTCGCCGATGGGAATCAAGGTTGGTGATCGATTCGCCCTCAAATAGCACCTCACCGCTCCACGCAGGCAGCAACCCCGCGATTGTGCGCAGAAGCGTCGTCTTCCCGGCGCCGTTCGCCCCGATGAGAGTCACGACCTCGCCCTCCCCCACCTCAACGGCCGTTTCGTAGAGAACCTGCACCTTTCCGTAGCCGGTGGAGAGCATGGAAACCTCAAGCAGCGGCGAGCTAGACATCTGGATCCTCCTCACCCAGGTATGCTTCGACTACGACAGGATCCTTCTGAATGAGCCGGGGCGGCCCCTCCGCGATCTTCCGCCCCTGGTTCAGCACGATGATCGAGTCACTGATCTCCATGACCAGTCCCATGTCGTGCTCAACGACGATAAGCGTTATGCCCATATCCCTGATCCGAAGAAGCGCATCAGCCAACTTGGATGTCTCCGCGTTGTTCAGGCCGGCCGCCGGCTCATCCAATAGCAGCACAGTGGGCTCTGAGGCGAGCGCGCGACAGATCTCCAAGAGACGCCGCCTACCGTGCGGTATGTCGCCCGCCGGTACATCAGCGAAATCCTCGATGCCCAGGAGGCGCAGTAATCGACCAGCCTCCTCCTCCACGAGGCGCTCCTCCCGTCGCGCCCGCGGAAGGCGTAGCGCCGCGGCCAAGAAGCCTGTTCGGGTGCGAGTGTAGCGGCCGACCTTCACGTTATCGAGCACGCTCATGTGGTCGAACAGTTGCGTGTTCTGAAACGTGCGGGACATGCCCAGCTCCACGATTCGGTGTGGCTTGCGTCCGGTCACGTCCATGCCCGCGTAGTGCACCGTTCCGGCATCCGGATTGTCAAAACCGGTCATTGAGTTGAAAAGCGTGCTCTTGCCAGCGCCGTTGGGTCCAATCAGGGCCTTAACGGCCCCCTCATGGACGTCGAACGAGACATCATCGACAGCGGCGAGACCACCGAACCGGCGGGTCACACCGCGGACCTCGATGAGCGCGCTCATGCGGTATCACCTTCCACACTCGGGCGCCGCCCTATCCACCGAACAAGCTGGCGCATTCCGCCAGCAAGACCACGAGGCAAGAACAGCATTACCAGGATGATCGTCAGACCATACAGATCATGCTGCCAGCTCTGGATGAACTCAGACACCTCTCGCGGCACTCCAGGCACGAAGGCATCCAGAAACGGCAACAGCGAGAGGACAACCGCGGCGGCCACTGCCCCAGCCAAAGACCCTGGCCCCCCAAGCACAACCATGGCAATGAGGATGATTGAGACGTTGAGAGAGAAGTTCGTCGGGCTTATGAAGCCCAATACGTGTGCGTACAAGACCCCTGCGAGTCCGGCTACGCCAGCAGAGATAGTGAAGACTACTATCTTCATCCGCGAGATATCAACGCCGCACGCGCTGGTGCCGATCTCGGAGCCGTGGAGCGCCCGCATCGCTCGCCCGGGACGCATCCCACCAAGATTCGCCGCCAGCAACAGTAACACAATCGCAACTACCCACACGAGCGTGAAGTCGGCGCCCGACGTCTCCAAAGTCAAGGAACCCACTGAGACCGGCGGGATGCCCGAGAAACCGTCAGGTCCCCCGGTCAGATCCCGGAGTTGAACGAAAAGTATCCTCATGATCTCGCCGAACCCGAGGGTCGCCATGGCCAGATAGTGGCCTTTCAATCGGAGACTCGGCACGGCTATTATCACCCCGCCCGCAGCCGCGACCGCCGTCCCCGCGACAAGACCCAGGATCCACGGTAGTCCGACTGTCGTCGTCAGTATGGCTGAGGTGTACGCCCCCAGTCCAAAGAAGCCCGCGTGACCCAGGGATATCTGTCCCGCATACCCAAAGAGGAGGGCCAGGCCGATCACGATTATGACGTTGATTCCCGCGAACGTCAGTATTTTGATGGTGAAGGTACTCTGAAGCACGAGCGGCACGGCAAAGACTCCCACCACGGCCAAGAGCGCCGCCACCAGCCGAACACCACCGGGACCCATGCGCGTCAGAACCGCACGCACGTCACACCTTCTCCCGTCGGGACCTGCGGAACAGCCCTTCCGGCCGCAGGAAGAGAACGGCCAAGAGCAACAGGATGGCGGTCGCATCCTTGAATTCCGAGGACAACGCCGCCACTGACAAACTCTCGGCCAGACCCAGGATCAGTCCGCCCAAGACCGAAGCCAAGGGACTGCCAAGGCCGCCAAGGATAGCCGCCGAGAATCCCTTTACCGCGATGCTGGGACCAACGCTATACGCCGTCTGTGTCAACGGGGTCACCGCCACGCCTGCTATCGCACCGAGAGCGCCCGCAAGGCAAAACGTGACCATCACGACGATTCTGGTGTCGATCCCCATCAATTTGGCGGCCTCACGATCCACCGCAGACGCGCGCATGGCCAGCCCAAATTTTGTCCTGCTGTACAGAATAGTCAGTCCCGCGACCGCCAAGGCCGTCAGGAGCCATAGCCATACCGCCTGCTGTTCAACGAGCGCACCCAACACATGTAACGATCCCCCTTCCGTGAACGGCGGCAGCGGCAGTTCATTGGGGCCGAAGGCGTGTCGAGCCAGAGACGAGATCAGCATCGAGCCCCCGATGGTGATAATGATGAGCGCGAGCGGGTCCGCATCCCTCCTGGGCCGGATGGCCAGTTCCTCAAAAATAACAGCGATGAGTGACGTAAGAATGATAGCGAGCAGACCGGCCAACAGCAGCGGGACGCCGAGCGCATCAAGCGACCAGACGGCGAGCATGCCGCCGAGCATGAAGAACTCGCCTTGCGCGAAATTGATGGCGCCTGTAGCCGCGTAGACGATGGTGAAACCGAGCGCCATCAAAGCATATATAGCCCCTGACTTAAGACCGGCAAAGACGAACTGCGCCAGCTGCTCGTCAAATCCCATATATTCTCCTCTCCCAGACACACCTCTGCCGTCGTGCCGGTTTCACGACACGACGGCAGAGAACCATCCCTACGATTTTCCCGGAATTACGCTACTCAGCCAGCTTCCAGGCACCGTCCTTGACCTCATACATCACGAGATCATCTACCGTCATACCGTTGTGATCATCCGCAGAATACGTGAACGTTCCTCCGATGCCCACGAAACCGGATGTAGCTTCGATTTCATCGCGAAGCTCCTGTGGAGTGAAGTCTGCATCCAGGCGACGCATCGCTTCAACTGTGATCATCAGCGCATCGTATGCATGGCCCGCGAAGGTGTCCGGGGGCCCACCGTACCTTGCCACGTAATCGGCGATAAATTGCGATGCCACCTTGTAGCCCTCCGAGTCCGTACCGTAGCTTTCGGGAACGAGGACCTTACCGGCCGCAAACCGGAAGCCTTCACCACCCGCACCGGCACCTTCAATCAACTCCCGGCGGGCGTTTCCGTGGCTGCCGAACAGTGGGATATCCATCTCCAGCGCATTCATGTTTTTCGCCACAACCGCTGCCCCGGACCCGGCAGACCACATGAGAACGGCCTCGGCATCGGAGCCCTTGATTGACGTCAGCTGGGCGGTCATGTCCGTGTCCCCCGGCTCAAAGGTCTCTTGAGCCACGACCTCGATATCATAATCGGGCAGGAACTTTTCTACAGTAGCCGCTCCATCCTGCGCGAAGCCTCCGGAGTCAGCGATAATCGCGACCTTGCTGATGCCCTTGCTCTGGACGTAGTCCAGCGTAAACGGAACAACAATGTTGTTGGACCACGGAGTCTGGAAGACCCAGGGGCTCAACGGGTTGGTGATAGGCGTGCCACCACCGATGCTGACGTTCGGGATCTCCGCCGCGACCACCTGCTCGCGGAAGGCCATGGACTGTCCGGTCCCGGTCGCACCGATGATGGCCACGACCTCCTCTCGGTCGATCAGCTTGCTGGCTGCAGCCACAGTCTGCGCCGACTCAGTGGCATCATCCTCAATGATGACCTCCAGGGGCCGACCGTTGATGCCGCCGTTGCTGTTGACTCTCTCTACCAGCATCTCAATGGTGTTCTTCTCAGGCTCACCCAAGCCAGCATACGGACCAGTCAGTGACAGGATCGCACCGACCTTGATCGGGTCGCCTGACGGCTCTTCCGACAAAGTCGTAGTGGTTTCGCCGTCCGCTTCTGTCGTCTCGGTGGCTCCTTCTTCTTCCGTGGTCGTAGTGGTCTCTTCATCTCCGCCACAACCAACCGCTCCCAGAGTAACGCCAAACGCAAGAACCAGAACAATCAGCAGTGCGAGATAACGATTTTTCATTGACAAATCCCCCTTTGGTACACTTAGTCTAAGTCTCTAAGTCTCTAAGTTGCCGCGATAAGATCCGACTTCCAGAACCTCACATCAGCCCGTACGAGCTTACGCTAGATCAGCCTCCCCCTTCCCTAACCCTGCTTATCAAGCGGCAAGGTCGCTCTCGAAAATGCCTGGCGACACTATACCAAAGTTCCTTAACCACAGCGACCTGACCCTACTCAACCCGCGCAACGCCAGCAAGTACACAATGTCGCTCAGGACCGAGGCCGAAGCGCTCCTTCCGTGTATCTCATGGATGGGTCCCAGAGTAACCACTCTTCATATCCTTGGTCCTCCACCGCCCGTATCTGAGCTTCAACCTCATCCACACCATACTCAACACCACCAAGGGAGAAGTCTTGTAGCCAAGGCCGAACAGTCGCACCTGTTCCCTCCAACCTTGTCGCAGCATCCTGCATAGCGCCCGTTATGGTTTCATACGGTTTCGAGTTGGGATCTTGAATCCCGTAGGTTCCTGAGCTGTAGTGCGACGGGTAGATCATGGGACTTACGATGTCCACATTGCGAGAAACCTTCTCCACTTTCTGGCCGATGCCAAGATCATCGTACGTATGGACGGTCAAGCCGAACACGTCCGCAGAAACCCAGGCTCCTCTTAATTCAAGCCGCTCTCTAGCGTACTGAAGAAAGGCGGCGATGGCGTCTTCAGGATCACTGTTCTTGCCCGGATATACTGTGTCAGAGATTTTCCCATCGCTGGGAAACCGGACGTAGTCGAACTGGATCTCGCGGAAACCGTGATCAACTGCATCCTCTGCCACATCAACCAGATACGCCCACGCTTCCTTCCTGTAGGGATCAATGTAGGGAAAGCCTTTATTGTCCGTCCACAAACCGCCGTCTACGTCCCTCACCGCCCACTCCGGTTTGCGCCGGGCCAGTATGGGATCCTTGAAGCACACGATACGAGCTATGGGGACAATCTCCCTCTCCCGGAGTCTGGCAACCAACCCGTCGATGTCTTTGATCCGTAGCTCCTCAAGATCCAGGGACCCCGCCATTTCCACGCCCGTATCATAGGTGACGTACCCGGTGGCATCCTTGATGTCCACAACCATCGCGTTTATCTCCGTACGGTCCGCCATCTCCAGCTGCGTCTCCAGGTGCTCAGGAGATCCGGCAACCCAGCTGGACACATAGATGCCCTTCACCGGCACGTAGGACAAGTCACGGAAAGTCAAGAGATCTACCGGCACACTGACGGGGTACTCACGGAATCCACTTCCATCTGATCCGTTTCCGTCCGAGACTGAGGAGGGCCTACTCAAAGAGGGTATTCCCAAGACAGGCGCGTTCCCACCCGCAACCCGTACCCCTACACCCCAGAACAGGACGAAACCCAGCATGAACACAACCAGGCCGACGCTTCCTATGGAGAGGATTAGCAATGCAGAGGGTGTTCTTCGCCTCCGCCCACGTTTAAAGAGATTATTGCCCATATCCGCTCAATTCTAGCAGAATAGACTGCAGGAACCGCTATGTGGTCGCGTACTTGCGCTTCTGCTAAGCTCACATCATGCGATACGGAAACCTGTTCCGCTTTCTCACCTTGACTTTCGTCATAGGAAGCCTGCTTGGGCTAAGCGCCGGACTGGTCTCGGGTGGCAACGCCGCTTCCCCCTCCTCGGGCGAGCAGCAGGGGCTGTCGGAGGAATCAAATACGGCAACCCAGAAAGACCGCCTCACGCCGGAAAAAGCCAGGATTATCGCCGCAAATGAGCTCGGACAGGTGATGGTCCTTGAATACCACCGCATCGGGACGGTTGAAGAGGAATGGACAAGAACCCCGGACGGCCTGCGAGAGGACATCCAACTCCTCAAGCAGGCAGGGTATTTCCCAGTCAACACCAGAGACCTCGTCTCCGGTGAGATTGATGTCCCAGCCGGCAAGACTCCAGTCGCCCTTACCTTTGACGACTCCAGTCCCGGACAGTATCGGATTCTGGACGAAGGCAGCGTAGATCCGGACAGCGCGGTGGGTATCATTCAAACAGCTTCCAGGGAAGGAGACTGGCCTACTCGGGCCTCTTTCTACTGCCTGATAGAAGTGCTACCCGACGACAACGTGCTGTTTGGACAACCGGATAGACAGCGGGTGAAACTTTCCAACCTGGTCACCTGGGGGTTTGAGATAGGTAGCCACACTGTGACCCACTTGAACCTAGCCAAGGCGTCAGAGGAGGAAATCCGCAAGCAATTGACTGTATCCAAATCCACGCTGGAAGAGATGGCGAACGATAGATACGTCGTCAACACCATCTCCGTTCCGTTCGGAGAGTATCCGGAGGACATCTCTATTCTTGAGAGCGGAACTTGGGAAGACAACGGCTACCAATACCTGGGTGCTTTGGAAGTTGCTGGCGGACCGTCAGCTTCTCCTTTCTCCACCTCCTTCAATCCGATGCACATCTCCCGCATCCAGGCAGGCGAAGGTGTAGTGAAGAAGTGGATAAAGTACTTTGAGGACAACCCTGGACTGCGCTACGTATCAGACGGAGACCTCCTCACCGTCTCCGTTCCCGTTCAACCCCACACTGATCTAGGAGACCTCAGCCCGAGACTTGGAAGACCCGTTATGACCTACTAGCCTCCTGTCTGCCACCGACGTCGCCGTTGCCGCCGTTTCTAGTGTCTGCCGCCGTCTAGTGCGCCACGAAACCCGCCGGAGCTTAGCCTAGAGCCTGCTTACGTGCTCGCCTGCTTCCAGCTGGACGCCTGAGTCACTCCGAACCAGCTTGAGTTCGCTCCCGCAGAGACCACACTCCCACTCGCCTCCCGCCTCGGCATCTCCCACATGCAAGACTACGTGGCAGACGGGACAACGTGCGTCCACGTCTTCTCCCACCCCCTGCAGCGGTACCTCTTCACCCAAGATCTCCCACATTGGATCATATTTCTTGGACACGGTTCTCCTCCATCATCTAGCCGCTTCAGTTTGACGAACAGTGTCTCACAACACATGCGCACATCATAACATCCCGTCCGCGCCAACCCCTTGCCGCCCCAACTCATCTGATTCCATCCTCTGGCTTGAACAGCCACAGGCCCAGGTATAACCTTCCGACCGTGAATAGCCGTGAATAGACGACAACCCAACACCACCCTCTCTGCTTTCGACCTCGGCATAGCTCCCTACCTGCCTACACACGAGATTCAAAGACAAATACAGGAAGGGATAGTAGGGGGTTCGCATCCGGGTGTGCTTCTGCTGCTTGAGCATCCTCCTGTCATCACGCTGGGGAGCCAAGGGGGAGTACAGGACCTCTTGCCGGCCGAAGGCACTCCCACGCCGATTCCCATCCTCCACACTGAGAGAGGAGGAGCGGCCACACTCCATGCACCTGGACAGTTGGTCTGCTACCCGCTCTTGCCCATTCCTGGCAGAGACTTAAGGCGTTACGTCACGGCTCTTGAAGAGGTGCTTATCCGCCTTCTGGAAGACCATGGAGTCACCGCGCACCGCCGCAAAGGCAAACCTGGAGTCTACGTGCTAGACGCGAAAATAGCTTCCCTGGGACTGCGATGCCGCCGTTGGGTAGCAGGCCACGGGACATCCCTCAACGCAACTGTTGATCTGTCTCTCTTTCAGTATCTGATTTCCTGCGGGGAGAAGGATCTCCAACAGACCAGCATCCAGAGGGAATCAGGACACTCGCCTGCCATGGAGGACCTGAAGTCCGGGTATCTCCACCATTTCCGAGAAGTCTTTGGGATCCCTACCGCTCCGTTGGAGCCCATCGAGCACCAAGACATCTTACGGCGGTTAGGTCTAGGATAGAGGAATATGAGGACTTAGGGCCGACGCCCACCGCGCCAAGCCCCCCGGTTCAGCCCGCCATAGTCCAATGTCCTGCCGGCACATCATATCCCCTATGGGAACTGGCTATCCCCCAACCCTCCCGGGCCGAACGCGGCGATCCCATGCTCGACGCACCACGCCCTTCGCACGGTCTGAATGTTGGACAGGCTTCTCCCTCAATGCTAAGGCAACAGAGTTGCTGCCGGCCGAAGTAGCAGGTGCTACACGAGACCTTCTCCGCCAATTCTGTGCTACCGGGCAAGCTGATTCGAATTCCTCCCTTGAAGGCCGCGTTCCAGAACACCATACCTGCGGGCCGCATCCTCCGCAACGCCCTCCAGACAACGTTCCCGCAAATTCCGGGTTCTTTCCCTTTGGCCCACATCCGACAGAGCGGACTTGGCCGTAAGGTAGGTTTCCAGTATTATTGAAATATGGCTGCAAATGGCAAGAACCAGCAATGCAAGAGTCCGGCGGGACAGCGCCGCATTTGTGTCTACTACCATGAGGAAACGGGACGTTGCACGGTCCACGCAAGCTCCCTCTGGCAAGAAGCGATTTCCAAGAGAAAAGGGAAGAAAGATGATAGGTCACAATAGGTCCTAGGTACCCACGGCAGGATTCGAACCTGCGACACCTGGCTCCGGAGGCCAGTGCTCTATCCACTGAGCTACGTGGGCATGAGAGAAGAGACGTTCGGTATTATACCTGCTCACATTCTGCCGACCACCCGGCACTCTCGGTCCAGTAACGGCCGCTACTGAGGTTCGGGCGGCCTTTGTCCGGATACGGCACCACCAAGTAGTCAAGGTCATCCGGCACCACACTCTCTGGAAATAGCCGTGCGGCTTCCTTCTGTACGAGCCTGGGATTATGCCTTGAACTCAAGTGCGTAAGCACCAGCAGACCTGCACCTGCTCTGGAGGCTGTGATGGCCGCTTCCTTCGCCGTGGAATGCTTGGTTTCAACCGCCCTATCCGACTCAGCCGTCACGAACGTGGCATCATGCACCAGCACGGTGGCTCCTGCCGCAAACGCCTCCAACTCATCCATTGGGCGCGTATCTCCAGTCACCACTATCTTTCTTCCCGGCCTGGATCCATCCATGACCTCGGCCGGCGCAACTTCTTTTCCGCCCGATGTCACCACATTCTCCCCCCTCTGCAGACGACCAAAATCCGGACCAGGCTCCACCCCCAGCTCTATCGCCTTGTCCGGGTGGAAGCGGCCGGGGCGCTCTTCTTCCTGAAAAGACCAGGCAACACTGGGGATCCCATGGTCTGTACGTTGGGCACATAGCCTGTATCCGTCTTCTTCAGACGCAGTGCCGGCCGACACTTCCCTCAGCTCCAACGGGAACTGGGGACGCCCGAAGATTGGATGGGCAACACGAAAGAACTCTTCCAAGCCCGGGGGACCGATAATCTCAAGAGGCGTTTCTCTGCCCTGAAGGCTCAAGGTCTTCAGAAGTCCGGGCAGCCCCAGGTAGTGGTCACCGTGCAGATGCGTGAGCAATACCTTGCCGATACGGGAAATACCCACGGAACACATGAGCTGACGCTGGGTTCCCTCTCCGCAATCCACCAGAATGCGATCTCCGCCCCGGATAATCAGCAGCGAGCTGGGACCACGCTTGATTGTGGGAACCGCTCCTGCCGTCCCCAGAAAGACGATACTAAGATCCAAGGTTACTCCGGAAGGTCTCCGGTACCCTCCACAATGGTACGCACCACTTCCGCGCTGTATTCCTGAGGCTCCTGCCCGAACGTGTGATTCCTGCATTCCCGCCACGAGTATAGAAACCCATATGCCTTGGTCGTAGAAACGACGCACTCGTCGCGAGGATCCCTCTGCACCTTGAGGGCACCGTAGGGATCCCGTCTAGGTGATTCAATATGCGGCTGCAAGTTCAGCTCCGGTGCAAACACTTTCTCCAGACATCCAAAGAATGTGATGTCCTCCTGCGTGAACGCGTACGTATACGAACAACCATGGCGCACACACTCCACGGGATGCACTACCCTCTCACACAGCACGCGACAGCGGCGACACTCCAAGTCCTTTCCGCCACCAAGGGCATGGCCATCAGCTCGTCCAGTTTGTCCGTTGCTCCTCATACTCTCAGTATACACGGGCCGAGGGCCCCAAGACTCAAGAGATTCACCCTCTTGGATACTCATAGCGACTTCCGGGCATCAGGCGAAGCTTGACCAGGGACCGGTCTGTTGCGTATCTGAGGGCCTGAGGGTCCCAGCGTACGCTCCCACTCGTTCCCAGGCGCAGGTCTCTTGTGGCGAATGCCGCCCCATGCAACCTCGTTCCGTCCAGTGCAATGGAGCCGCCGTCGGAGACCAGGACTCCGTAAATGTCACCCCTTCCCTGAACATCCAAGGTTACTCCTCCCGTGGCCATGACCAACGCAGGTGAAGACGGATCATTACTGATTGCCTCCGGAAGCGGCTGCACGTACTGGCCGGGACTTCCTGCAAGTATCACCGTCCGTTCTGCGGGCCGACACCTTCCGTTCAGCCAACTTTCCCCTTGCAGCCAGCCCCGGGTGACTTCATCCAAACCCCAGGGGCGCGGCAACTGTTCCCAGA
>Ga0209176_10000009_pt1 | contig 62931 bp, 58 predicted proteins | sample NGEPer11B_FD_184511 | JGI IMG/M metagenome (GOLD analysis project Ga0209176, IMG submission 184511) | Arctic peat soil microbial communities from the Barrow Environmental Observatory site, Barrow, Alaska, USA - NGEE Permafrost305-11B... | ecosystem: Environmental > Terrestrial > Soil > Wetlands...
CAGCTCAGCGGATCGGGCGCCGACCTCGGCGTGCTGATTCCGTCATCGATGGGGGACGGGGGCGGTGCGCGTCCCGCTCATCCACGCACCAAGGTCTGAACAGTCACGGTCAGGTCGATGAGTGCGGACCCCCACGACGCAACCGGGAACACACCGGATTTGATTCCGATTCCACAGTCTGGTGGCTTCGCCATGCCTGACCTTCCGAGTCCCGCCACGTCATTGGTCGGACGAGCCTTGTTGACGGGCCAGGTCGTCGAGATGATTCGGGAGCCCTCAGTTCGATTGGTAACACTCACCGGACCTGGCGGCATTGGCAAAACCCGTCTTGCCCTCGCCGTCGCGCGCGAGCTGGGATCGAGTGTCGCCTTTGTCCCCCTGGCCGCAATCGGCGTTGAGCTCGTCGCGGCGACCATTGCCCGGCAACTGGGTCTGGACCAAGTAAGCAACAAGCCCGCCCAGGTTGTGCTGCGGGAAGCGCTGCGAGGCCAGGACCTCGTCCTGGTGCTCGACAACTTCGAGCATGTCCTCGATGCGTCAGAGTTGATCAGCCAGCTCGTCAGCGAGTGTCCAATGCTTACGGTCCTCATTACGAGCCGGGTGCGTCTCGGGCTTTCCGGCGAGCATGTCATCGCCGTCGACCCGCTGGAGCTCCCCGATCCAGCACACGTCCCGTCGTTCGATCAGATCGCCGGGTCCGCCGCGGTCAGGCTCTTCGTCGATCGGGCACGAACAGCATTTCCCGCCTTCGCGCTGAACGAGCGAAACGCGCGCGCGGTTTCCACGATCTGCCAGCGTCTGGATGGCCTGCCGCTTGCAATCGAGCTCGCCGCCGCCCGGTGCAATATCCTCTCGCCAGAAGCGCTCGCGGCGCGGCTTGAGCGTCGCCTTGTGCTGCTGACCGGCGGTCCCCAGGATGCCCCTGAACGATTGCAAACCATGCGCGCGGCCATCGCCTGGAGCAGCGATCTCCTTGACGACCACGAACAGGAATTTTGGGAGCGCCTGGGTATCTTCGTGGGCGGCTTCACGGCCGAGGCGGCCGAGGCCGTTGCGATGAGCAACGTTGTGACCACTGCTCAACCCATCGATATGCTTGAGTCATTGATCGATCAGGGCCTGCTGCGTACCGCCACCAACGTCGATGGCGAGCCCCGGTTCATCATGCTTGAGACGACACGGGAGTACGCGCTGGAACGCCTGGCCGAACGTGGGGCAGAAGATACCGTGCGGGCCGCCCACGCCGCATGGTTCCACGCCTACGGGCACGAGGTCGAGCCAGGTCTTATGGGTTCCGACCCGGACCCGTGGTTCCATCAGACGGAGGCGGATATTGCCAACATCCGGGCGGCGCTGGACTGGTATCGGGACCACGGGGAGATCGAGGCGGGATTGGACCTGGCGGGCGTGCTTGCGTGGTTCTGGACCGCGCCGGGCTACATTGCCGAGGGGCGCGCGTGGTACGACACGATGCTTCCCCTCGCTGGCCCCGAGATCGATCCGGCGATCATGGCCAGGGCGCTGGACGCCGCCGGCGACCTCGCCCACTGGCATACGGATACAGACCGCGCAATCGAGCTTCATGAGCTGGCGCTCTCACGCTGGCGAGAATTGGGCGCCAGGCGAAATGTCGCAGCCACGCTGCGGAGCCTCGGAAGCGCCGCAATCGACCAACTGCAGTTTGAACGCGCACAGGCATTGCTCAGTGAAGGGCACGCGCTGTCATTGGAAAATGGTGATACCTGGAACATCGCGGCGGCGGCGAATTTGCTCGGAGTGGTGTCCAGGGAGCGCGGCAACACTCAGGAAGCCGCGATATGGCACGAGGAAGCGCTACGCGGTTGGCATCAACTGGGAGATCAGGATCACCTGCCAATCGCGCTCAATGGCCTGGGCTGGGCATACCTCCACGATGGCGAGCACCAGCGGGCGTGGGAAAGCTTCGACGCCGCCATCAGCCTTGACGGCGATACGGAAGCCGGCAACGAGATAGCGTTGTCCCTGGTCGGATTTGCCGCGCTTGCCGCGCTCAATGGCCAACCCGGTGCGGCCACACGCCTGTTCGCGGTGGCTGCCACACAACGCCAGCGACTCGGGCTACCCTTGCGCCCTCCCACACAATTGCTCGTGGATGACCTGGTAGAAGGCGTCCGGTCAACGCTTGGAAGCGCGGCGTTTGCTCTGGGCTGGACGAAAGGCCAGGCGCTCGACCTCGCCGAGGCCGTGCGTGAGGCGCGCTTGGTCACCGTGCCGATTCCGCAATCCGGCGATGGGCTCTCACGTCGCGAGCGGGAGGTCCTTGGCCTTCTGGTCGAGGGCGCTTCCGACCATGAGATTGCGGATCAGTTGTTCATCACCCGCAGGACGGCCTCGAAGCACGTCGCCGCGATCCTTGAAAAACTCGGCGCAAGCAACCGCACCGCCGCGGCAACGATCGCGCATCGGCGTGGGATGGTCTGAGCCGCCGCGCATCTCAAAAATGGGGAAATCTGCCACTAGGAGTCTTGCTCACCGGGGCATAGGCTGGTCGCAATGAATCTCGACCATCAGCCCGTCCTCGGACCTTTCGCAGGAGACTCCTCATGAGATGTTTGCCATTACTTGCACGGTGGATGTTCGCCTTGATTGTCATCATCGCGGTGGCGAGCCCGGCCGCCGCACGCCCTAACGTCCATGCGTTCAGGCAGCCCCAGGCGATCGACAGCGACGGTGACGGGTTGGGAGATGATCGAGAGATCGCCAACGGCACCGATCCCTTCACTGCCGACACCGATGCCGATGGGGTGGGTGATGGGAGCGAGGTCGCCAACGGCACCGACCCGCTCGTTCCCGATCAGCCGGAGGAAGGCGACGATGGGAAAGCGGGAGACGGGTCGGACGACGGCATGTCCAACTATGAGATCGATACCGACGCTGACGGGCTGACTGATGGCGAGGAGCTCGATGTGTACGGCACCGACCCTGACAGTCAGGACACCGACAGGGACGGACTCGACGACACAACCGAGCTCCGGATCGCCACCGACCCGCTGGACGCCGATTCCGATGGTGATGGCATGTATGACGGCGATGAGCGGGAGGCTGCAAGTGATCCCAACAACCCCGACACCGACGATGACAGGCTCGATGATGGTTGGGAGCGTGAGCTCGGCACAGATCCGACGAATCCCGATACTGATGGCGATGGCCTCGCCGATGGAATGGAGTGGGACTATGGATACGATCCCATCACAGCCGACTACGACGGTGAGCCGTTGCCGGAACCCTCGGGGCGCCTGGCGCCATCATCAGATTGCCCGTCGGACCTGATCATCGCGTGCCTGGATGATTCGCCAACGCTCCTGGATCCGCCGGAGCCTGGTGCGCCGCTTGACTGTTCCAAAGAGCTGTTTTTGGACTGCGCCCGGAACGCACCGGTGCTTGCCGCAGGGTCTGGCGGTGACGTCTTTGTCATGGATAGTGATTCGGATGGGCTCCTCGACGAGGTCGAAGCGGAGCGGGGTGCCGATCCCGCGAATCCCGATTCGGATGGCGACGGCATCAACGATGCCATCGACCGGGCGCCGCTTTCTCCAGACGGCGATGCGGATGTCACTGTGGTCGATGCCGCCGACACGCCGTTACTCCTGACGACACCCCCTCCGCCGCCTATAGCGCCAACACCAACGTCTCCGCCCACGCCGAGTCCTTCGGAACATTGCGACGATCCAGACGATCCAGACGGCGACAGGTTGGATGCTGGCTGTGAGGTTGAACATGGCACTGACCCCAATAACCCTGACAGCGATGGAGATGGAGTCAGTGATGGTGACGAAGTCAGGATCTACGCCACCGACCCACTTAAAGCGGATACGGACCAGGACGGGGTAAGCGACGGTGACGAAGTCAATACCTACGGCACAGATCCCTTTGATCGCGATACCGATAACGACGGCGTCACCGACGGCAGCGAGGTCAATTACTACGACACCGATCCCACTGATCCCGATTCGGACGGCGACGGCATCAACGATGACTTCGATCAGGTGCCGCTTGACTGTTCCAATGAGCTGCTCCTGCGCTGTGCCGCCAGTACCCCGATCTACCTGAATCCCAGCTTCCAGGATGACACGACCTCGCCCGCCCAGGACGCTTCATCGGACTGTGCTGCTGATTCCATCTTCCTGTGTGTCAATGACGTGCCGCCCATTCCGGGAGGCGACGGCAATGACGCGGACCTTGCCAATTCAGCCGTCGCGGAGACCCGCGGCGATCCCGGGGTCGCGATCGCCCAGGAGGACGCGATGCTGACCCCCGTTGTACCGCCAGTCCCTATAGACTGTGCAGGCGATTCAGTGATCCAGGATTGCGCCCCGAACCCACCGGAGCTCGTCACCGTCCCTGGCGCCGATACCTCGAATGACGTCATCACCGAAATCGAGCATCACGAGCTGACGTGTTGGGCTATGGCGTCTGACGAGGACAGTGACGGACTGCCTGACGCCTGCGAGCCGGAGTACGGCACAGATCGGACCAATCCCGATACCGATAGCGATGGCCTGCGCGATGGCGACGAAGTTTCCGCGTTTGGTACCGGTCCGACGGTTGCGGACAGCGACGGTGACAGCCTTGGTGACGGGGACGAGGTCAGCACCTACGGGACGAATCCGAACAGCCGCGACACCGATGGTGACGGGCTCGAAGACGGGTACGATCTCGGCGGCGGGACTAATCCCCTGAACCCTGACTTCGACGGGGACGGGCTTTCTGACGGTGACGAAGTGTATGTCTATGGCACCTACCCCAAGGTCGCCGACAGCGACAACGATGGGTTGAGTGACTGGGAGGACGTGCGGCAGGGAGTCGATCCGCTCGATTCGGATTCGGATAACGATTGTCTCTCTGATGGACATGAGGTCCTGGAAACAGGCACATGGCCGTTTCAATACGACACGGATAGTGACGGTTGGGGCGACGGCTCGGAAATCCGCGCAGAAAACGACCCCTGGGACCACGACGATACGCCGGGCGGCTTCACGATCCCGCTGTCCCACGACGACCTTCTCTACTGCGAATGAACACCACGGCGGCATTGGACATTGCCTCTAAACCGGCATCAATCCGCCCAACGTCGTTCGGAGTCCCGATCGCAGCTCGTCGTTTCATGCACAACCGTCCAGGAGATCCACCATGCATGCAACCCACGTTTCTGTCCGCGCCTCACAGACCATGTCCCTGTTGGTCCTGTTGATCCTGGTATTGTTGGCATCGACGCCGATCCAGGCGGCATCGCAAATCGAGCCTGAAAGCGCCGTTGGTGCCTTGGCAACCATGCCGATCGAGTTGCCCACCGGCACATTGACCTGGCGAGCGGCTGGACAGCTCTCGATCGCCGAGGATGGCGCCCCACTGACCCTGACGCCGGGTTTTGTCTACGCGCTTGACGACCCTCTCCTCCTGCTCTTCGAGGGTGATGGACGCCAGGAGCGCATCCAGGCCGGGCAGGCGGTCGCGCTTCCGCGGGAGGAACAGGCGAAACCGGTCGCCATGATGGCTGGGGCGCCGATCCCGTTCGTGACGATCGAGCTGCTTGACGCCTCCGATCTCGAAGACCCGGATGCGGTGACCTTCAACATCGAACAGGGCGAATACGACCTCACCCTCTGGCGGTTGGACCTTTCGGCGGAACTTCCCGACGAAGCGGTCCAGCAGATGTCGAACCCTCAGCTTCCGTTTTTGGTGATCGTCCGGCAGGGCGAGGTGGACGTGCCCTCCCGCGTCGAGGGCGAGCCATCCCGCCGGCTTGCCGCTGGCGAATGGGTCGTATTGAACCCGGATGAAAAGCTGGCGATCGCGCCCGGTACGGCGCCTCCGGTGCTCCTCATCGCGATGCTCACACAGCCGGACAGCACGGCGGCGCAGCCAGGTGGACCTGCTCCCGGCAGTGGTCCGGCACAAAGCCAGGTCAGCGGGCCGCCGGGCAGTCAGGGCGGCGGAGCCAACACCCAGCCGACGATGATCCCGACGGCGACACCCCCGACGATGGTCCCCGAGCCCACATTAGAGCCCACTGAGGCGCCGCGGCCCACTGAGGTGCCGCCGCCTGACGAGGGAAGTTCGAGCGGTGGCGAGGTTCCAGCTTCTGATCCGGGCTCTCTCGGCTGCACCTCCGACCTGGTGACCAGTTGTGTGAACGATACTCCGCTCCTGCTGCCCACAGCCGAACCAATCGGCGGTGGGTAGCCTGAAACGAGTGGCATCGGATGTCCCCTGCCGTGAAAGTCGCCTGTGAGCGGGTCGTCACCAACGACGGCTCTGACCCTTGTGGATCGAACTGGGACATCACAACCCAGCCTGCGAGTTGCCGCGTTCTCCCACGAATCATCATGACAGGAGGTGACTCATGACTCACAACGATCGCTCCAAAATCAGGCCGCTCACAACCGTCGCATTGATCCTGGCCATGCTCCTTGCGATCCTGCCAGCGACCACGGTTCCGGCAGTGGCCGAAGTCGATCCTGGCACAGGAGCGCTGGCGTCGACGCCGGTCAGGCTGCCCGCCGGGGAAATGACCTGGCACGCCACCGACCAGACTTCGATCGCCGGAGCCGGGGCGCCGCTGGAGCTCTCGCCCGGGTTCGTTCTCGCCCTGGACGATCCGCTGCTGGTGCTGTTCGACGGTAACAACCAGTTTGCGCGCATGCAGGCGGACGAGGCCGCCGCACTGGCGATTCCGTCACGCGCCACCCCGCTGGCCATGATCGCCGGGACACCGGTCCCGTTCATGACGATTGAGCTGCTCGATTCGGCTGTGCTTGACGGTGCGGCAACCATCACGTTCGAGCAGGATGCGTTGACCTTCAACGTTGACGCAGGGGATTATGCGCTTTCACTCTGGCGATGGGATGTGGCGAAGGGCATTCCAGACGAAGTGGCGGAACGACTTGCGAAGCTGACGATCCCGCCGCTGGTCTATGTCCGATCCGGGCAGGTGGAGGTGTCAGCGGCAAATGGCGAGCCCCCCGTTCGATTGGACACTGGAGACTGGGCGGTGGTCGCGCCGGATGCAACGCTCGGCAACGTCCCGGATGCGCCAGCGCCGGTGCTGCTCATCGCGACGCTCGACCAACCCGGCAACGCGCCCGGCGGCACAAGCACCGGTGGCCAACCTGGAGGCGCGGCTGATCATCAGACAACCGGCGGCGCGCAAATGCCGGCCGCGGAACCGACCCTTGCGCCGATCGAGATACCCACCCTTGCGCCAACTGTGGTCCCGACCTCCGAACCGGCGTCGAACGGGATACCTACTCTGACGCCAACTGTGGTCCCGACCTCCGAGCCGGCATCGACCGGGCCTGATACCAGTCAGTCACAATCGCAGTCAGGCGGCACGTCCACTGGTTGCGGAAACGTCATCATCCTGTGCGTGGAAGATCCGCCGCTCGTGCTGGTGCCGACTGAGATTGGCGGCGTATTCGACTCCAGCGCTCCGGTCACTGATGCTTCTTCCACCGTGCTCGTCATATGCGCCGCCATACCTGGAGACAGCGATAACGATGAGCTCAGTGATGCGTGCGAGGCGGAATCCGGCACCGATCCGAACATGCGGGATACCGACCTCGACAGCCTCGGCGACGGCAACGAGGTGAATATCTACCACACTGACCCAACGAAGCTTGACTCAGACGGTGATGAGCTAGATGACGGTTTTGAGCTCGGCTTCGGCACTGATCCGACTATTCCCGACACCGACGGTGACGGACTGCTTGATGGCTGGGAGCGCAACAGCTACGGCACATACCCGCTGGAGTTCGACTCTGACTCGGATGGGTTGGGCGACGGAGATGAGGTCTTTGTCTACGAAACGGACCCGCTCCTCCATGACATGGATTCGGATGGGTTGGGAGACGGCGACGAGCTTCTCGTCTACGGGTCAAACCCGCGTGATTGGGACACGGACGGTGACACGCTGCCTGATGGTGAGGAAGCGAATACAGCAAAAACGTCCCCCACGCGCTGCGACACCGACGGCGACGGCCAGGACGACTACACAGAGTACCATCACGGCGGCTCGCCGCTGGACCCGAACGACACGGCAAGCGACGGCGTTCTCGAACCGGACTTGCTCAGTTTATGTTGATGCTTGGGGTGGGCTTCTCGGGCCTGCCTCAGGAAAGCTGGTGTCCCGAAGGAACGCAAATGGCGCCTGTCCTCGTTTGCAACGACCGATGCGGGCACATGTTCAGCACGTGTGCCCGCATCGGACCTTGGTGACTTCAGGAATTCGGCGTCACCCATTCCTCGATCGTCAGCACGAGGTAGGCGGGAGCGCCGGATTCCTGGCTGGTAATCATCACGCGCTGCTCCGGCGTCCCTGCCAGTATCACCGTCACTGGCCCTTTCGCCGGTATCCAGCCGGTGACATCGACCGCTGTCTCCACCCCGGCGTCAATCCAGCCCAACGACGCGGCGGGTGCGCCGATCATCCCCTGAAGCGTGTTCCAGGTGAACCCGCCATCGACCCGGACGCTTGACGCGATGAAAACCGGACCGCCGCTGCCAGCATCTCCCGCTCCCTGCACCACCAGTTTGGCGCTCGCGATCTCGCCGCCATCCAGCGCCGGGATGTCGAAGGTCAGCCCCGCCGTTTCCCCATCAGGACCGCCGAGGAACAGCGCGCCGCCACCGGGCGGATCCTCGCCCGCGTCGGGCGCCAGAGAGTTGACGGAGACATCGGCGCTGACCGGCACGACGACCTCCCTGGTCTGCAACACCGGCTCGGGTGTCGGCGCTGTGGTCGGCACCGCGGTTGGTGACGGCGCGACGGTAGGGGCAACCGTCGGCGTGGGCGAAGGAGTCGCTGTCGGCTCCGGAGTGGGACTCGGCGCAGACAGTGCAGTGCCGGACACCTTGCTGTCGACCGTCGTTGCGTCGGGGTCGGGTTGTGACGCCGGGGTTGCCCCAGCAGTTGGTGTGGCAATGATCTTCGTCGTGCCTGCCTGCGCGGACACGTTAGACTCCGTCTCCGCTGATGCCTGCGCCATCGCAATCCGGGATTGCGGCGCTCCCTCGCCCCACACCTCGATTTCGGCAAGGTAGCCAAGCACCGGCAGATTCGTATCGTTCGTGAGAACGAGCCGAACATAGCGGATATCCCGGTCAACAACGATCCCTTCCCACTGTTGCGGCTGCCGGGCCGAGGTGACGATGAGCTGATCCCATGACTCGCCGTCACTTGAAACCTGCAGTATTTGCTGGTCGATGCCATCCGGCTGGCTGTAGCGCCAGCGGATGCCAGTAACCGGCTGCACCAAACCCAGATCGAGCGTGATCGAGGCGCGTTCCGGATCGCCTCCAGTCGTGGACCAGGCCGTCGCGCTGTCGCCGTCAATCGCCAGGCCCGGATCAGTTGTCTCTGGACCCGACGGCAACGCGCTGGCGGTGATGTCGACGACCGGTAACGCCTGCCCCTTGAATGACGGATTCGAGCCGGGCCGCACCGTCGTCGTGGTGATTACCATGGTGTCGGAGGTTCCTCCGGATCCGGTCAGCTCCGCCAGTACCTGCATCAGGACCTTGATCAGCGCGTCAACAAGCGCCTGGATCGTCGGGTCCATGTCCGAAGGAGCCGGCGTTGGCGTCGCGCCGCCGATGACGTTGAACGCGCCGAACGCGCCAGCGCCGGACGTGACGCCCCTCGCGTAGTAGGTGTTCCAACCACTCACACGGTCATTCGGGATGGTGATGACGGTCAAGCCGGTGCCCCAGGCGTTGGTGCGAAGCGTGCCGATTTCGTCGCCATTGGGATCGTCCCACCACAGCTGTACCTGCTCGTTTGCGCCGTAGCCGTGTACGGTGATGGTCACCTTCGTGTCCGGCCCACCTGATGTCGGGACCCGCTCGATGGACGGCGTGATCGAGAAGATCGATTCCTGCACCGTGCCTGAATCGCCGCCAACGGCGATGATCTTCGACACGCCGTAAGGAGTCTCCGGAATGGTGACGATCGCGCTGACGTCTCCGCTGCTGTTTGCGGACGTGTTCACGACCACTGGGGTGTCAGTTGATCCGACGTACAGGCGGACAAGCTCACCACTGTTAAAACTGCCGCCATCGACGCGGACCTGCGATCCGACCTCGCCCTGGGCCACCGACAACGTGAGATCGCCGGTGTCACCGCTTTGGTCGAGCGGGTGGCCACATTCGGCCGCGGCTGCCTCGGGGCTTTGTCCGGTCTGCCACAACAGCTCGACATCGATCACGTCGATGCCCTGGTTGAAATCGAGCCCGATTGCCGTCCAGGTGCCATCGGCGAGGTCGATCACCGCCGCATTCCCGACGGTGGCATACCGGTTGGACGACCCGATTCCGTTCGGTCCGATCCCGTAGCCAACATCGAGTCCATTGCGAGCGGCTCCCGCGCCGGTGACGCCCTGTGCCAGGTAGTTCGGGTTGGAGGGAAGCTGGTTCAGGTATCGCTCGGGTCCAGGTTTCCACCAGTCGTCAACAGTGAACCACGGCCCAACGTCCAGCACCGGGGCAACTTCGCACGCGCCGGTGTCCTCGTTGATCGCCATCACGTAGCAGTGGTCGCCGCACTCGGTGCGGATGCCCCAACGCTCGTCCACCTTGCCCGCTTCGAACCAGGAACAACTGGTCGCGGTGCAGGCCGGCAGGGAGACGAAGTGGTCGTTCGGCACGATGATGTGCCCGCTCGACGTGGAAGTGCCGACCAGGCCCTCGCGGGTGGCAACGACCGTGTAGGCGCCAGTTCCGGTCATGGTGGTGGTGCCCGGATTTGGCTTCGGCGCCACCTCGAACGCGGCGACGGCATCAGTGGTGCCGCTCATGTTCTGCGCCCGAAGTGACGCGTCACCAGCGGACATCTTCGGCACGGTGCCGTCGATCGTGGCATTGCCGTTTTTGTCAGTTGTGACGGAGCGCCAGGCCGATTCACCATCCCAGCTGACCGCAACGGATTCGTTCGGGGCAAAGCCACCGATGCGGACGATGATCTCGGTTCCCGATGCGGCGCTCTCGGGCGACACGGAGACGGACGGCGGACCCTCGATCGCGAGTGTCGTCCCGGCGGTGACACCGTTGGACGTCTCAATTGTCACCGCGAAACCTCCGGTTGGCAGCCCTGGCACGGTGAATGTGCAGCCGCCGCGTCCTGTCGAACTCGTTGAAAGGGAGCAGAGCTCGACGGCATCGGTCGAATTGTCCCCGAGCCGCACCGTCCCGCCGCTGCTGGCGGGAAAGCCACGCCCGGTGACCGTCACCCGGTCTCCCGCTTTGGCTGTCGCCGGACTGAGCGTCACTGACGGTTGAATCTGGATCGCACCCCATGCCCGCAGGTTCGATGATTGCCCGAGACCGGTGTAGTCGGTCCAGCCGGTCGGCGCGTCGGGGAGCGAAATGGAGACCGTGCCCGAGCCGTTGCCGTTGGTCAGGATCGACGCCATCACCGGGCCGGTGGCACTGCGCCATCTGAGCTCCACGCGCTCATTCGGGTCGAAACCATTGACGGTGATGGTCACCAGCGTACCGGGCGCCCCACGAACCGGATCGCGTTCCAGCGACGGGACCACCCGGAAATCCGCCGACGCCTCGCCGCCTGACGTTGAGACAGTGATTCGCCAGGTTCCGTGCGGCGCTTGCGGAATGGTGATTGGGGTGGAGAACGAGCCACTTGCTGGAATGGTGAGGGTGCGCATCGTCTGCGATCGCCAGGTGATGGTCGCGGTTTCGCCTGGGGTGAAGCCACTGCCGCCTATCGTGAAGACCTCACCAACCTCGCCCGTGGAGTCCGACACCGTCACGGTCGGGCCGGTGGTGGCGTTGGCGGTGCCGATAGTGACACTGCGACTCGCGCTCAGCGAACCTGTACCGGCGTCGTTTCGGGCCCGGACCTGCCACCGGTGCTCCCCTTCCGCCAGGGTCATGCTGAGCGAGGTTGAGCTGGTCCAGTCGCTGAAAACGTTGCCATCGACGACCACCTGGTAATTGGCTGCTCCGTCGACAGCGTTCCAGGAGAACTCGACCGGGCTTTCCGCGTTGGCCCCATTGGCGGGTTCGCGTGGCGCGGGCGCCGCCGGAATGCCGTCGGACCCGATCTCGAGCACCGAGTTGGAGGAATAGAGGATGCTGGTGCGGTACTGATTGCGTTCAGACGCGCCGAGGTCCGGCAGGTCATATCCGTCCACTGCCAGATCGCCCGTGAACGGGCGCGGGTTCCGGCTCCAGTTGCCACCGTCGTCCGTCTGCCAGACAGTCAGGTGGATGTGCGGTGATCCGCCATTTCCCGCCTCTCCGGCGGGTGCGACGGTGCCGAGCGGCTGACCCGTTTTCACTGGTTGTCCCGCCGCGATGCCGGGGTTCAGCGTTGCGTGAAAGAACGCCACCGCGTAGCCGTTGCCCATGTTGATCGACATGCCACCCTTCGCCTCATCGATCCAGCGGATGGTGCCGTCGACCGGAGAGATCACCGGTTCCCCCACGGACGAGCCGGAAGGACGGCGGAGATCGAGCGAGTATTTGTACTGCCAACCGGCCCGGCATGAGGTGCTCCGCGAAACGTCGTCGCGGAGCGTGTCGGGATCGCAGTTCCAGTGCGATCCACCATCGACCGGGCTGGTGTTGTATCCCTGGCTTACCATCCAGGAGGTGCCCGTCCGGAATGGAAGCCGGATCATGGTTGACGCGGCCTGACTTTCCGGGACAACGGCGAAGAGCGACGCAGAGAGCGCTGTCGTCAGGATTAAGCACAGCAGGACCACATGCCGGAAGGGACGACGTGTCCCGGATGCGCGGCTTCGCGATCGGTATGCCTTTGACCGGATGGCTCCTGTTGAAGATTCGAGTATCTCGCTTCTCGAATCGTTTTGGTGTGGTGCGATCATGCCGGTCTCCCCTGATGGTCCGTCGTGATGGAATCGATTGCTGGTCGATCATGTGGGTAGGGTGGTTGAATGCCCTGATCATTTGCCTGGCATGTCATGGCGGCATGGTACGTCACGCGCTCAATGTGCGTCTGCGTTGATGGCGGATGATCGTCCCACCCGTTCACCTGCCAACCTGCCCACCTACGACGCCATCCCAACCAGAATTGCGACATTGTACGTGCATACCGTACAAAATAGACGAACAGTCGCGCAAGTGTTTGACTGGTAGTCCAACCTGAGGATTCCACGCGATCCCGCGGCAAGGTGATCGCGTGGTGTAGCTGTGTGGGAAGCAAAGGAGGAACCCAGACATGACCGCTAAGCCAGGTGGATCGGATCATGAAGCCTGGCTCGCAAAACGGCGTTCACCCGAATGCCGCGAGCTGCCCCGGTATGCGAAAATGGCGATCGTGCCTGTGGGCGCGCGAACAGCACGAGCCAAGGCGTCCGTTGAGAACGGATTGGCGGTACGGCCATCTCGTCATTTCGCCGTCGGACTGGTATTATTTGTACGTTCACTCTTTACAGGACGCGGAGGGGAAGTCCTGTGTCGCTATTGCGAAGTTGAGAGTGAAAACGCGCGGCGGAGTAGACCCGCATGTCCCGAAATGAAGACAAGGACAATTCGTCGCAAGCGCGTCCACCTGCTGAAACTGAACAGGGGACTCCGCCGGATGCCGATCAGCAACCGACGTTTGGGTCTTTTGTGTCCAGCTCCGTGCGCCGTTCCGCTGGTCGGTTCCGGCGAGGACGTGGCGAGTCTACGCAATCATCTACTCGAACCCGACGCGACGAGCGCTCCCCGAAGCCCTCATCTTCTCGAACGCAACGGTCGAGGCAATTCGTGCCATCTCGAGAGCGAGGGCCGGCGGAGCCTGAAGTGGCAGCCGCCCCGCCACCACGTTCAGCCACCGAGGAGTGGATCCAGGAGTTCGTGGATCGGGCCGGGGGGACACAACGCGCGATTGGCGCCGTGGTTGGATTGCTCGTCCTGTTGATCGTGCTGATCGCCCTGCTGGTTTCGCTGCTTGGAGACGACGACGGAGGTGACCCTCCTGCCGCCACTGCCACCAGCACACCAGAAGAGTCAGTCCTGTTCCCACCGGGATTCGGCACGCCGGGAGCCGGGACCGCCGGAGCCGAGCGCTCACCCTTTGACGCGACGCCGACACCCACGACCAGCGAGGGGCCAAATCGCGGCGCGCTCGTCACTCCGACCAGCGGCTCGGACAATCGGCTGGACCAGCCAAATCGCGGTACGCCCGCCGATGGCGCATCGATCGGACCGCCCAGCGCACGCTGTTCGGAAACCTGCCTGGTCCGGGTCGAGAATGCCGGAAATGCGCAGAAGATCCTCGCCGCGAACGGCACCCGCCCGTCCTACACAAGCAGCAACTGGTTATGGACGATTGCCGATCCCGCCGCTGTGGCGGGAATTTCATCTGTGCTGGACACCGAGGTGATCCGGCAAACGAGCGAAACACTCGCCTTGTACATGGTGACAGTGCCGGATGGAGTCGCCGAACAGGGCGCGGTGGAGAACTTCGGCGCCGTGCTCGATTCGGTCGACAATTATCGCCTGGTCCAGGCGGAGCGTGTACCCGCCAATGTCAGGGTTGTGATCGAAACCGGATTGATCGTGGAAAAGGTGGCCCCCGCGCCACCTTCGTCTTTTGCGAGACCGGACGAGCGGCAATCACTTGACGAGGGCGTGATCGGTTCCCTGGCTGAGCAGATCGATGCTGGCGCCATAGAAGCAATGGTCCAGGAATTCCAGGCGACAGGTTCGACCGATGGTTCCGGTATCGGCACCCGCTACTACACGACTCCTGGAAACCAGGTTGCCGCGGACAACCTCTATCGAAAGCTCGAATCCTATGGGCTCGATGTCTGGTACGAGGATTTTGTTACGCCGGAGGGGTTGTTGCTGGTCAATGTGATCGGCGAGCTTCGTGGCAGCGATCCGAGCCGGATTTATGGCGTGATGGCGCACTTTGACACCATCTCCGACTCTCCCACAAGTGTTGCTCCGGGCGCCGATGACAACGCGACTGGCATGGCGGCAACGCTGGAAATCTCCCGCATCCTGGCCGGTTATGACCTCAGGTACAGCTACCGGGCAGTCTTCGTCAATGCGGAGGAGGTAGGCATCCTCGGTTCCGATGCCTTCGCGCGTGAGGCGGTCGAGGAGGGAGAGCCGTGGGAGGGCGTCTTCAACATTGACTCCATCGGATCGGCTCGCAATGGTGATCAGATCGTGCTCAACGCAACAGGCAATTCAGTGTGGATGGCGGATATCCTGGCGAGGGTCGATGATGCCTACGGAATTGGGCAGTCGCTCATCATCCAGCAGTCTGCCGGGATTGTGGCCGATGACAACAAGTTGCGCGATCATGGGATCGAATCGGTGTTGGTGGCTCGGGAGCTGTATGGATGGAGCCCGCTGCACCACACCAGCAAGGACCTCCATGAGCGTGTCTCCATACCCCGCGTGGTCACCGCGACCGAGCTGGTTCTCCTGACGACCGCATCGCTCCTGATATAACGCTTCGATCCATCAGGGAGATAGACGTGATTCAAGTCACTTACCGTGTCCTGGTCCTGGCTCTGCCGCTGTTAGTTGCCGGGCCTTTCAATGGAGTTGCGACTGCCACGACGCCTGTCGTGGAGGTTGCGGATCCGTGTGCTGCGCGCGTCGCCGTAACGCCCGTGGTCGCTGTCAGCCCGGTACCCACTATCGAAGCAGAGCCCCCCGCAATCGACGCCGATGACGCCGTGATGAATGCGCTTGTGATCCGGCAGCGGAATGTGGTTACGATCCTCAACGCTGTCGTTGCCACCGGTGCGGACGACGAATTTGCAACATTCGCCGCCGGCGAGCTCCCACGGGCGAAGGCACACCTGGATGAGCTGGAACGGTACGCCATCGAAAGCGTGATCGGTCGTCCGGCCGCGATGGTCGCGGTGCTGGACCAACTGCGCCAGGAGCAGGATTTGCAGGCCGATCAGGGCGGCCTGGATGCGTACCTGCCGGGGAGCCTGCTGGAGGGTGTTTGCCGGGAAGGGGTCGACCGGACCGTGGTATCGCAACAGGCGCTGATCTCCAACGACTCCGCCATCATGGAGATCGCGGCTCTCGGAGAGCTGGTCGTCGATGACGATAACGCGTTGGATCTCGTGCGCGACCTTGCCGCGGCGGCAAATGGGCGGCTGGCGTGGTTCGATTCCCACCTGGCTACGCCTGCGCCGGACCGGGATTGATCCGGGGCTGAGAGTTTGGGGGCGCCATGCAGGTTCGTGAGTATGTTGACACCGACTGGTCGCTCATCTGGCCCATCTTCCAGGAAGTCGTCAAAGCAGGGGAGACCTACACCTACGATCCCACGTGGTCGTCCGACCAGGCTCGGGCGGAGTGGGTGGAGGCTCCGCCCGGTCACGCGGTGGTGGCGTGCGATGGGCCGCGCCTGCTCGGCACGGCGAAGATGGGACCAAATCGTCCCGGTCGCGGCTCACATGTCTCCACGGCGAGCTTCATGGTTGCCGGCGAAGCGCGAGGTCGGGGAGTTGGTCGCGCGCTGGGCGAGTACGCGATCTCCTGGGCACGCGAGCAGGGATACGCCGCGATGCAGTTCAATGCCGTGGTCGAGTCAAACGACGTCGCCGTACGGCTTTGGCGGTCACTCGGATTCCGCATCATTGGCACCGTGCCTGAGGCGTTCGATCACGTCACGCTGGGCCGCGTCGGGCTCCATGTCATGCACCGAATGCTCTGACGCGTGCCGAGGATCCGGGTGGCGCTCAATCCTCGTTCCGTGTTCACCGGTGGGCAATGACTCCGGTCACTCAACACGCATCGCCGCACAAGGAAAGGTTTCCTGATGGACGAGAACCGACCATTCCGATTCGGAATAACGACGGCGAGCGCTGGTTCGCGGCGGGAGTGGGTGGAAAAGGCGCAAAAGATTGAGGCGTTGGGATACTCGACCATCACGGTTCCGGATCACTTCCCAGAATACCTCGCTACCGTTCCCGCGCTGATGTCCGCCGCCGACGCGACACAGACACTGCGCATTGCGAGCTGGGTGTTCTGCAATGACTTCCGCCATCCGGCGGTGATGTACAAGGAGGCGGCGACCATCGACCTGCTCTCCGATGGTCGTTTCGAGCTGGGGATCGGCGCCGGCTGGCTGAAAGCCGAATACGACATGGTCGGCATTCCGTTCGACTCGCCCGGCACGCGGGTCTCGCGTATGGAGGAAGCGGTGCGGATCATCAAGGGTCTGGCTGCCGGCGGTCCGTTCGATTTCGATGGTGAGCACTATCGCATCGCCGGGATCGAAGGCGCGCCGAAACCAGTACAGAAACCATACCCGCCGCTGTACATCGGTGGTGGTGGGAAACGGCTGCTTTCGTTCTCGGCACGGGAGGCGGACATCGTCGGCCTCTGCGCGAAGGCGTTGCCGGAAGGCGGGCTCGACGGCGCGGACACGACCGCCGAGGCGACGCGACGCAAGGTGCGTTGGGTCCGTGACGCCGCCGGGGATCGCGATCCCGAGCTCAACATCCTCATCTACCACTTCGAGATCACCGACGATCGCCACAGCGCAGCCGCCAGGTACGCTGAATCACTGCCTGGACTTTCGGCGGAGGACGTGCTGGCCTCACCGCACACGCTGATCGGCTCGCCGGAGCAGATCGCAGAGGACTTGCGGCAGCGTCGCGAAGAACTCGGCATTTCCTACATCGTGATCAACACCGGCGATCCGGAGCACATCGAGCAGTTTGCGCCCGTGGTGTCGATCCTGGCGACGCAACAATAGGCAATCGCGAGAGACCGCGTTCGGCGCCGGTCCTGTGCCGTCTCTTCGCCAATATGACCAGGTTCGTCCATTGACGGCATCGACACAATGCAGCCTGTTACAATTGCGTTACCGAGATCGTAACAGCCTGCATTGCGCATTGGCGTAATGGGCATTCGGAAAGGGGTTGCACGTGAGCAGTGTGGTGGTTCGGATCCCGAGGGAGACACACGACAGGTTGCGCCACATGGCGGAATCCCGTCATGAATCGGTCGGAACGATCGTTGCCGAGCTGGTCAAAGGCGCGGAAGAACTACAGTTTTGGGAGAGGGCCCAGCAGTCGGTTGCCGCCGCCATGGCGAATCCAGACATCCGGAGGGCAATGGAGGAGGAGCAGCGCATCTACGATGGAGCGCTCATGGACGGACTGGAGCCGGAAACATGGCCGGACGAATGACCGTTCTGCAGGGCGAGATTTGGAACGCAGACTTCGATCCGATCGTTGGACACGAACAGGGCGGATTTCGGCCCGCTCTCATAATATCGTCCAACCAGTTCAATCAACTCCCATTCGGTTTATGTGTGGTCGCCGCCATTACCAAGGTTGAGCGCCGGACCGTCTTTGAGGTGATAATCGATCCACCCGAGGGAGGCGTCGCGGTCAGGTCATTTGTCCTGTCTCACCAGGTTCGCACCGTGTCACTCGATCGTTTGCAACGGCGACGGGGCCAGGTCACACCGGAAACGCTTGATGCCGTGCTGGCGATCTCGCGGCGTCTTATCAGTCGATCAATGATGAACCTGGGGCAATAGGAAAACCATAAGTGGATGGCGTCGGTAGAATGGCGGGGGAAAGGAGCGGACAATGGCGACTTCACAAAAACTCAGCGACGACGAGCTGATCGAGCGGTATCTTGAGCCGGACCCAAACACCGAGGATCCTGCAGCGTGGCGAGTCAAGGAGCGGGCTGTGCCGGTCTGGGTATTGATCGCATTTCTGAGGCAGGATGGCTCCAACGCAGAATAGGTGGCAGCGGGCTATCACATTTCACCTGAGTCAATGGCTGCCGCACGAGCGTACTACCGTCGGAACAGATCAATCATCGACGCCTGGAATCTTTCGAACAGCATGTCATGAAGGGTCCGTTACACCATTGGTGTCACATGCGACAATTGAATATGGAAAGGAGCGGAGGATGGGAACTTCTCAAAAGCTCAGCGACGACGAGCTGATCGAACGATATCTCGAACCCAACCCAAACACCAGTAGCCCGGCAAAGTGGCATCTCAAGGACGAGGAGCACAGTTACCCGGTCTGGGTGCTGATCGGTGTGCTTGCCGAGGACGGCTCTAATGCAGGACACGTGATCCGTGACTGGGATATTTCGCCGGAAGCGCTGGAAGCCGTTCGAGCCTACTATCGTCGCAACAAGCGGTTCATCGATGCCTGGAACCTCGTCAACAGCATGGGCTGATGGGGGCGTTCTATCTGGATGAGAATGTTTCGCGCCTTGTGGCGGCTGAGCTGGAGCTTGTCGGTCAGGTGGTAACGACTACGGCTGGGGAGAGACGATTCGGCGCGCCGGATCCCCAACAATTGCTGTATGCGGGAGAACGGAACTGGACAATCATCACGCATAATCGCCATGACTTCCGCTTGCTCCACGATGCGTGGCTGCTCTGGTCATATCAGTGGGGGAAGCGCCAGCCACACGCGGGAATCTTGGTTCTTGATTTCTATCGAGGACAGTCTCCATCAGATGTTGCAGGTACAATCGCAGCGTTGCTGGCGGACCCAGCCACATCGCTTGACACTGCCTTGTACGACTGGAAACGCTCCACAGGCTGGACTCGGTTTCCCGGTTGAGCCTTTGCGTCGTCAACTGCGTTACCCACTCGCATCGGCAATCGCAGTTGCGGTCTGCTCGAATCGCTCACGGTCGTGGCATCGCAGGTCCGCGAGTTGAAGCAGAGTACGCTCGTCCCCGTGCGGGTGGATGCCGGTTCGCCGCCAGGCATCGGTGTCGAGGTGTTCGAGCAACGCGACGGTGAGACTCCGCTCACGCCGGAAGGCGTGCAGCGCTTCGGTGGCGGAGCGGGCCTGGAAGCCCGACCGATAGTGAATCGATTCCGCGGTGTGAAAACAGAATGGAGCATCAGTGCATGCAGAGCACGGTCACCAGTCAGCCACGTCGAGATGCCTGGGCCGAGTGGCTTCTTCGCCGTCGCTATGGCGGTGACCCTGAGGAGTTACGGCGGACGCTCGACTATCTCTATCCAGTTCGCGATACGGTGCTCGCACATGCCAGGATTGCGGAAGGTGAGACGGTGCTCGATGTCGGAGCCGGGGACGGCCTGATCGCCTTCGGAGCCCTGGAACATGTCGGGGAGTCCGGTAGGGTCATCTTCAGCGACATCTCACAGGACTTGCTCGATCTGGACCGGACGCTTGCAGAACGGATGGGCGTCGCCGACCGATGCCGGTTCGTCCGTGCCCCGGCGGATGACCTTGCAGGCGTCGCGGATGCGTCCGTCGACGTAGTGACAACCCGCTCGGTCCTGATCTACGTTACAGACAAGCATCGCGCCTTCACTGAATTCGCTCGGGTGCTGCAGCCCGGCGGCCGGATTTCTCTGTTCGAGCCAGTGAATCGCTTTGGTTTTGAAGAGCGCCCGGATCGCTTCTGGGGATTCGATGTCGCGGCGGTGCAGGACGCCGCGGAGAAACTTCGCTCCCTGTATCACCGATACCAGCCCAAAGACAGTGACCCGATGATGAACTTCGACGAGCGAGACCTTCTTTCCCGCGTCGAGGAATCAGGATTCGGCGAGCGACACCTGGAGCTCCACGTCGATATCGAGTCCCATCCGCCGCGGCACTGGGACACCTTCGCCAACACCGCATTCAACCCGCGCATTCCTACGCTGTCCGAAGCAATGGACGAGGCGCTGACACCGGCAGAGGCAGACGGATTGGTGTCGCACCTCCGTCCATTGGTGGAGGGAGGACGAGGGCTGTTTCCGCTCGCGGTTGCCTACGTTTGGGCCATCAAGGACTGAACATGCAAACATGCACGTTTTGCGTATAAGCTATATTGTGCGCAAATCGTAGAACGTGCCTCTCATTGATCCCGGCATGACCAACGCCGTCTCGGAAGCAAGGAGTGCCCGACCCCCTATACTTGGGCGAACCGCGGTGGCTACTCTCGAGCCAGGTTAGCGCGTGTATCTCTCATCAAGGGCATTCTCACACGTGACCGATTCCCCGGCAGCGACGACCGATAACCATCGTGTCAGCCCGAACATGATCCGCTTTCTCGTATTCTTCGGCGGACTCACCAGCGTCGGCACCGAAATCTCCGCATCCCGCCTGGTTGCGCCGTACTTCGGCAGCTCCACCTTCATCTGGGCCAACCTGATCGGCATCACCCTGACGTACCTTGCCATTGGCTACTGGCTGGGTGGACGCGTTGCCGATACCTATCCACGGCCATGGCTGCTCTACGCGATGACCACTGTCGCCGCGCTGTGGAGCATTCTGCTGCCGTATATCGCCCAGCCGATCCTGAGGCTCTCGCTTGATGCGTTTGACGATGTCGATGTCGGCGCCTTTTACGGATCGTTCATCGGGGTGCTGCTGCTGCTGGCGGTCCCGATCATCCTGCTGGGATTCGTGACACCGTATGCGGTTCGCCTGCTGATCGACACGGTCGACCACGCTGGCAACACCTCTGGCCGGGTCTACGCGCTCTCAACCGTCGGTTCCATCGCGGGGAGCTTCCTGCCAGTGCTGGTCCTGATCCCGTGGGTGGGGACAGCGCGAACCTTCCTGATCCTTGGCCTGTTGCTGCTGGCGCCGTCGCTAATCGGACTCTGGCAACAGCGCTCAAGGTCGGTGCGGGCTGTCAGCGCGGTGGCGACGGTGCTGGTTCTGCTGGTTCCGTTCACCGCCGCCCCCGACAACATCCGACCCGCGTTGCGCGGCGAGATTGTCTTCGAGACCGAATCGTCCGAAAATTACGTCCAGGTCATCAAGGAGGACGGCGCGTACAAGCTGTCGCTGAACGATGGCCACGCGATTCATTCGATCTACAACCCCGATCGGCTGCTGACCGGTGGTCCGTGGGACTACTTTATGGTTGGCCCGTTGTTCATTAAGGATGTTGGACCCGCCGAAATCGACAACGCGCTGATCATCGGCCTCGCCGGAGGCACCACGAGCAAGCAGCTCACCGCCGCCTACGGCCCCATTCCCATCGACGGTGTCGAGATCGATCCGGAGATCGTTCGGGTGGGTCGTGAATGGTTCGACATGACCGAGCAGAATCTCAACGTGATCACGGCTGACGGGCGTTATGTCATGCGCACCAGCGATGAAACCTACGACCTGATCGCGGTCGACGCCTACAAGCAGCCCTACATCCCTTTCCAGCTCACCACCGAGGAGTTCTTCACCGAGGCGTACAATCAGCTCAGTGAAGACGGTACGCTTGTGATCAATGTCGGTCGCACCGAAGATGACTACCGGCTGGTTGACGCCATCGCCTCGACCATGAAGGCGGTCTTCCCCAGCGTGTACCTGATCGACGTCGAAGAATATTCGAACACGATGGTGGTCGCGACGAAGCAACCGACCGATATTGACACATTCGCGGCGGCGGTGAAACAGCAGCCCGAGGGCGGCATCCTGCGCGAGGTCGGCGAGCGTAGTATCGCTACCGGAAACATCCGGGAAGTCACCGACGTGGAGACGGTGTTCACCGATGACCACGCGCCCGTTGAACGCGTCATCGACCAGATCATCATCGACGAAGCCATTGAGGAGTCCGGAGAATGACCAATGCGCCCACAACCACGACCGATAAGCAGGTGGGACTGAGCCCGGTCCGGAGCGACCTTCTCTCGCGCGTGCCGGGTGTCATCCACGGGCTCACCCACCGGGTCGAGGGCATGGGCGAGGCCGATGGCAACATGGCGTTCGGCTCGCCGCGCGACAAGCAGGACGCCTGGCGGATGCGCAAACTGTGGTGTCATGCGATCGGGGTCGATCCGCAATCCCTTGTCACCATGGGTCAGGTGCACGAGACGACGATCCTGCGCGCCGGCGCCGAACACGCCGGGCGTGGCGCGATGCCGGGGAGTATCCACCTCGGTATCGGCGATGGCCTGGTCACCGATGCGCCAGGTGTCACGCTGATGACGCTGCATGCCGACTGCCAGCCAGTCCTGCTGGTTGATCCCACGCGACCGGCCGTGGCGGCGGTGCATGCTGGCTGGCGTGGCACGGTCGCCAACATCGCGGGGGCGGCTGTGACGGCGATGCAAGTAACGTTTGGCAGCGAACCGGCGAAGCTGTTCGCCTATCTCGGTCCGGCGATCGGCGGATGTTGCAACGAAATCGGTCCGGAGGTGACAGCGGTGTGGCGATCGACCGCGAGCAGTGCCGGTATTGATCCGGAGACCGCGGTGAGCCGCCCCGTCGATCGGGAGCACCTCGATGTGCCCGAAGCCAACCGGCTGCTGTTGCTGGCTGCCGGACTCACCGATGAGCATATCGATGTCTCGAACGAGTGCACGAAATGCGATACCGACCGGTGGTTTTCGCATCGCGGTCACGGTCCGCTGGCCGGACGGGAAGCGGCACTGATCGCGATCCGCCCGTCATCTTGACGCGTGCGGGGCATTTCCGTCGATATCCTGGAGCCTGAATGTCATCCTACGACGAACTTGAAAAGCGCATCCGCGACATCCAAACCGTCATTGCTGAGGCGACGACCGCCTCGGCCCGTGATTCCCACGCAGTCACCCTGATTGCCGTGAGCAAGACCTTCTCACGCGACGATGTCGAGGCCGCGTATACGTGCGGTCTCCGCCATTTCGGCGAGAACCGGATCCAGGAGGCACAGGCGAAGTTCGAGCAACCGTTGCCCGATGATGCAGTGCTGCACCTGATCGGTCACCTGCAATCGAACAAGGCGAAGCTGGTACCGGCGCTGTTCTCCACAGTCGACTCGGTGGACCGGCCCTCGATCGTGAAGGCACTGGAGAAATCCGCGGTCCAGCATGAGGTCACGCTCGATGTGCTGATCCAGGTCAACATTGCCGGAGAGTCGAAAAAATCAGGTTGCCATCCCGACCAGGCAATCGACATCCTGCGAGCGATCACCACCACCGACCGGCTCAAAGCGCGAGGATTGATGACCATCGCCCCGATCGACGCGACCGGCGATCGGCTGTGCGGCGTGTTTCGCGGTCTGCGCCAGCTCAGGGATTACCTTCAGGAAGTGGCATCATGCGATCTTCCCGAGCTGTCGATGGGCATGAGCGATGATTTCCACGACGCCATCGCCGAGGGCGCCACCCAGATTCGCCTCGGCCGCGCCATCTTCGGCGAGCGTTAACCTGCGTCATAGTGCCGCCACATAGACCTGCCCTGAGATGGCAGGTTTGGCATAACCATCCGGCATCGATGAGCACTGCATCCATCACGGCACCGGACGACCAGCACCACGATCTGCCTTCGTACCACGGAACCGCCGACGCACCCGCGCATCTGGTAGCGCCGGACCTCGTGTCCGGTGGAGCCTGCGTGATGGAGAAAACCACCGAGAGAGCCGGAATTGCTGATCGTGCTGGCCTCACCCCTCCGGTGTCGCCGCCGGAACCGCGGGTGCATTGGTTCGAGCCAGCAGATCCAGAATTCCTTCCAGCCGATCCTGTTCCTCGCCGTAGGTCGCCCAGTCGCCATCGGCCAGTGCCGCCTGACCGCGATCGAAGGTCGCGGCGGCCTCCGCAACCAACTGCTCCTGGGTCATTCCGGCAAAGTCGGATGACGCTTCGGGGGCCGTCGAATCCGGTGCCGTATCGGGTGACCCCGCCGGTTCGGGAGCCTCACTGAGACTGGCGATGGCTTCTGTAAGGGTTGGCTCCATCACAACATCATCGTTGGTCGCCAGGATCACGCCAACCAGTTGCGGCGCCGCCGCGCTGGAGCCGGACGCTTGGAGATACAACGGCTGGACGTAAAGCATCGCGTCATTGACCGGAATCACCAGCAGGTTGCCGGTAATGACATCCGAGCCACTCTGGTTCCACAGGGTGATCTGTTGCGATATCTGTGGATCCTGGTTGATCTGCGCTTCGATCTGGCGGGGACCATACACGGTGACCTGTCGCGGGTATCGATACAGCCTGAGTGCTGTCGCGCCTCCGCTGTCGGCGGTGCCAGCCATCCAGGCTGTCATGTTTTGGCGATTCCGTTGTCCGCCCGGTGTGAATGGCACGGTGAGCGCGAACACCGTTTCGCTCTCGCCCGGCAATCGCTGCGTGACGAAGAACGGCTGCATTTGAACCAGCTCGCCTTCAACCTGCTCCTCGGCGACGGTCCACAGGTCGTCACCATCGTAGAAGCTGCGCGCCGAGTTCACGTGATACTCGGACCACACGCGCGATTGCATTTCGAATTGCACCTCAGGATACCGGAAATGCGCAGTGATCGCATCCGGGGCGTCTTCCACCGGCTGGAAGAGATCGGGATAGATACGGTCGTAAGCGTCGGCAATCGGATCCGGCATCGCTGTTCGGTAAAAGATCATCTCGCCGGTGTACGCGTCGACCGTCACCTTGACGCTGTTGCGGAGATAGTTGACGCCGTCGTAGCGGGTTGCGCTCGGAAAGTCGTTGCTTATGGTGTAGGCGTCGATTACCCAGACCAGGCGACCATCGGCGATAACCAGGTACGGGTCGGGATCGTAGTCAAGAAATGGCGCGACCCGGTCGGCGCGATCGATGATCGAGCGCCAGAGGAGCAGCTCCGAGTCACCGGTAAGCTGGCTGCTCAGGAAGACATTGCGGTCGCCCAACGTCAGCGCCGCCAGCGCCCGGGTGAACGGATTGCCAAGCTCGACCCCGCCGTGGATTTTGCCTTCATGACCGTCGGCTGAATCGACGTCATCTTCCACGATCCCGCTGAATTCGCTCTGGTCGGTATGGATGATCACCCAATCGGATGGAGGCTCGCCGAAGTAAATCTCGGGTTGCGAGATCGCCAGCGCCTCGTCGCCCTGAGGCGGAATCTGGCTCAAGAGGAACGTCGGCCAACCGTCCGCCGACACCTCGGAGACCGGACTCACCACTGCCCCGTAGCCATGCGTGTACGCAAGATGGCGATTGGTCCATGTTTGCGCGTTCTCCGGCAGGCCGTCCACGTTCAGCTCGCGGGCACTGACCAGCACCTGCGTTGACACACCGTCTATGTCATAGCGGTCAATATCGATGTCATTGAATTCGTAGTAAGGAACGAACGTCTGAAGCTGCTGATACACCGACCCGACCACACGATAGTCCCAAATCCGCACATTGCGCAGCGGGGGCTCATCGGTGCTCAACGTGTCCGGATCGATCGGATCCTGCCCGGTCATCTCCTGAACACTGACGTCATCCAGCCCAAAGGCGGCTCGGGTCATCTCTATGTTACGTTCGATGTATGGCTCTTCACGATGGAACTCGTTCGGATTCACGATCGCGCGCTGCACCAGCTCCGGCAAGAAGGGCGTCACCATCGCGGCCAGCACGAACCAGCCGCCCAGCACGCCGACCAGGTATTTCGGGGTTCGCAGCACCGTGCCTGAGAGTATGAGTATCCCCGCGGCGGCGGATGCCAGCGCCATTAGGTAGTTGAGCGGACGCACGATGTTCACGTCGGTGAACCCCGGTCCGAATGCGGCGCCGCGTTGGGAGAAGACAAGCCCGAAATTGTTCAGCCAGTAGCCAAATGCCGTAATCAGCAGCAGCGCCGCGACAAGACCGCCGATATGGCGCATGGCGGCCCACGGGACATCACCCCAGCTACGAAAGCGAACCCCGAGCCGGACAAGATACACCAAGGCAACGGCGATGGCGGTCACACCCACCAGCAGGATGAGTCCGTTCTGGACGCCATTCATCACCGGCAGCGTGAAAATGTAGAAGCCAACGTCGCGGTCGAATGTCGGATCCTTGACGCCAAAGGATGGGCCGCGCACGGCAAGGAGATTGTCCTCCCAGTGTCGTGCCCCCGCGATGCCACAAATGACCAGGACGATCAGCGTCGCACCAGCGATCAGCCCTCGCAGCAGCCGGCGGCTCCATCGCGATATCGTGCCGACCGCGCCGGTTTCCTCCCTGGTGTTCCGCAGCGCGAGCGTAACGTTGACGTAGAAGATTGCCGCCGAAACGCCACCGACCAGGAGAAAGGACAGGAGTTGCGCAAGGTAACGACGTACCAGCACGCCGCGATACCCGATATCCCCGAACCAGATCCAGTTAATCCAGAATGGCGCGGTGACCAATGCAAGAACTAACACACCGACAACGACCAGTGTGGCGACAACCATGCGCCTGGTGGAGGCGGAAAGCTCGAAGGAGAAATTCCTGCCACCATTGGACGGCGGTGTGACTCGCTGCCGTTGATTGAACAAACGTCCGACCATTCACGCTCCCCTTCCCCTTCACGCGTTCGGAAGGGCCCCTGACCTGAATTCTGCTTTCCTCATGGTACGCTTTCGCAAGAGAACCGTCGTACCCGATATCCCCCAGGTGCCACAACATGTCGCTTCTTGTCGAGCCGATTTCATCATCGAATGTCGTGACTGCGCAGAGCCTCGGCAGCGGCAGCTCCGGCAATGCCCTCCTGATCACCGCGGGTGAGACAACCCTGCTGGTCGATTGCGGGATAGGCATCCGGTCGCTCCGGGCGACGTTCACCGGGCACGATCGCCATCTCCGGGATCTCAGTGCCCTGTTGATTACCCATGAGCATCGCGATCATGTGCAGGCCGTGCCGCGTGTGGTGCGAGAGAACCTGCCAATCGTCGCCACCGCTGGCACCGCTCGCGCCGCCCGCCTTCCCCTGGAACAGACCAGCGTCATCAGCCACGAGCGACCGGTATCCATCGCGGGAGCGACGATTCATGCACTGCCGGTGCGGCACGACGCCACCGAGCCGTGCGGATACCTGATCGAAATCGCCGGCGCGAAGATCACCGTGCTCACTGATCTCGGCACATGGCAGGATCATCTGGCGGAAGCGGCCATGGCAAGTGACCTGGTCTTGCTTGAAGCAAACTACAACGCCACCATGCTGCGGCACGGCCCCTACCCCGCCTATCTCAAGCGTCGGGTGGCATCTGGTATGAGCCACCTGTGCAACGAGATCTGCGGTCGGGCGATCGCGCCCATCGCGAAATACCGGGGCGCCAAAACAACCTGGTGGCTCTCTCACCTCTCGCAAACCAATAACAGTCCCAATCAGGCGCTTGTGGACGTGCGCGAGCAGCTACAGCGCCAGGACGTCGACACCTCGATCACGCCCTTGCCACGCCAGGAACCGGGACCACGCTGGACGTTCCAGCCACCTTCCGCTCGCATGAATGCGACCTTTGCCATGCCCGTGGACACATCGGCACAGCTCGGCATTCCCGGTATTGAGTGACAGTGAAGGTTCCGGACCAGTGTTTGCCCGGCCCGATCTGCCTGTTGCGCTCCCCCAACCTCTGCCAGGGAGCCAACCGCCGCTGTCGCGTTGTCATCATGTCGACAACCGTCGTTCTTGAGCTGTGCTCCAACGCGCTGGACCAACGTCCTCATGGTTCCTCCCGGCGTCGTCGAGGTCGTCCATCCCGGTTCCCATCGTGAGACGATGACCGTGAGGAATCGCCGGGTTTGACCTGCCCACTGCCCTATACTCACAACCAGAACATGTTCGTCCGGTCGGCACGATGTCGTGTACCTGCTGAGTCACATTGGAGCGCATTCGCCGATGGAATTTGTCTATCTCATGCATGATCGCCTCGCAACTACGGTCATGATCTATTTTCTCGTTGTCGGGTTATGGGGGGTGCTTGAGTTTTCCCGTGGAGGCGTGATCGGGGGGAACATTGCGGGCGCGTTGGTGATCGGCCAGGTGCTCGTTGTGGTGCAGGGCGTCTTCGGACTGGTGTTGTACGTCGATGGACCGCGACCGCGGGACCCGATCCATATCCTCTATGGCGCTTCCGCCGCGCTGGTGCTGCCGTTCGTATGGTCCTACGTCCGCGACAAGGCGCCTCGCCAGGGCCTCCTGATCTACAGTCTGGTGGCATTGTTCATCTTCGGTCTCGCCATTCGCGGGCTGACCACTGCGAGTTGACCAGTCGGGGTTCTGCGCGAACCGGCGCGTTTTCCGATCTACAACGGCATTCCGAGCGGAGGCTTCAGGCGCAAGAGTTAGAACATATGTCGCGTGTCAAGCAGCGGACCTAGCGCGAGTTCCCCACTAGGATAATTCCTACGGTGCCAGGTAACGTCTCCACTACCTCCGCTTAGGGCAAATGTTCGGCGACCGTGGCAGTATACAATAGACTCTTGCTACCTCAGGAGGCGAGCGGCGAGCCTGTATCGTGAAAATGTAGGGACGAAGTGGCAGCATGGACTGGCAGACTGTACTTTCTGTGATGGCAATCTTAGTCAGTTTCGGATCACTCGTGTATCAGGTCATGCGAGATTCAGCCCAGCGGCTATGGAAGTCCGAACAAGTCACTAGGCGGGAGAATTTTGAACGAGAGCAGAATCGCTTTCGTCATGAGTGGGAGGAGCAACAGGAAACCATCCGCCAGCGGGAGCGCGCCGAGGATTTTCAGCAGCAGGAAGCGTGGCAAAAAGCCGAAGCAGGTCGGATGCTCCAATGGCGACTCGAGGACACGATGCCATGTGCCAAAGTGATAGTTAGCGAAATCAGCCACCAACCAATTGCACTCATTTTCTCTCCTGAGGTAAGAACACCGGCTCCCGACCCTATTGAACTACTTGCGATTTCAGTTTCGAACTCCGGGAAGACGACGCTGGTGCTTAAGTCTCCTACCATCCGTGACTCTAACAGCCACCACCATAGCGTTGAGCCGTATTCGTACTTCGGAGAACTCCCAGCAGAACAGCCATCAACCTACCCTGTTCGACTTGAACCCAATGAGGCAGCATATGCCTACCTTAGAGTGACTCAGGTGAAGAAGAAGCTTCGGGAGGCCGGAATTCATGGCTGTACCCAAGTGCAAATCTGTTTTGAAGACGTACAACAGAACACCTATCACTCCGAACCGATTGAATTGATTACTGTCCGTCACAAGGAGTGATCAATGCCGTCCGATAGAGACGAAATTCTTCGTCGTGCCTATGTGCAAATCAAACAGTTGGCCGACAACCCTCCCGAGGTCGCGTTCACGCACGACGTTAATCGTTATCACGAGCAGCTCGCTCGACTCGCATCCATCGGTTGTGATGTGGAGGAGTTCCGGATACACCCAGAGGACACCTTCTCGTTTCCGGATCGCCAGCCGCAACCTGGTTTCGAGTACCAAGTCCATCACCAGGTGTTTACCCGGAAAGTCAGAGCACTCGTACTATACTTCGACATTCGGGATAAGTCGGTTCGCTACTTAGGACCGGTCAAGGATACCGATCATGGAGAGTAGCGCCTGGATTGCCGTAGTCGCTATTATTGTTTCCGTGGTGTCGTTGATTACGACCACCGTCATGTGGTTCAAGTCCCACGCATTTCAGACACGAACCCAACAGCGTCAATATGAATGGCAACGAGCACAAGAGGCACGCAGGCAGCACGAACGGATTGAAGACATTGCCCGAGCTGAGGCAGTAGCGACACCACAAATCGAAGTCGAAATCATCCCTGACGACAAGATTCACTGGATCCTTGATGCCTCCAAGGGGATGGACGAACTCGGCGAGTACTCGGAAACCGAAGCCTTGCTGGTCGTCCGCGCCAAGAATACCGGCCTAGTTCGAGTTCAGATGGGAGCCCCGTATCTACTGATTGACAGGACAACCAAGCTGGAGTTTAACCCGTATTCATTTGTTCGCCCTGACTCAGTGAAGCTTTTCCCCACTTCGGTTGAGCCAGGCGCGTCCATTGACGTTCGCCTGAGCGCAGAAGAGTTGGTGGACGAAGTCCAGGAGCATGGCCACACCGACACTGTCGAGATCGTGGCTATTTACCGCGACCAGATCGACAATGAATATACTTCGCAACCTTTGACGCTTAACATCGATCGATTCGTGTAGTGCCTAAGTATCGTCATATATTTTCCATAATTTCTTTTATTATCTTGATCTGCTGTTTTGGCTCGATACAAGACTTTACCTACAAAACATAGACTCAGCATTCTCGAATAGAGCGACCTTGATACCGTCCAGCAAAACCTCCATATTGGCGACCATGGTCGACCTAGACGCCTGTCGAGTCGAACCGAAATGAAGTTTGCCGTGGGTGGCGCGATCATCGTCCGAACGCGGTGTACGGTCGATGTTGACAGGTGTCCGCTACCAACGTACAATCTGATCGTACAGTCTGGTGCGTACACAACTGACGCACAGCTCACATGGATACAGTGTCGTTGCGCCGTTATGAGGTCGACCGCAGACCAATGGCGGATCTGAAAGGAGTCATCGTGGAGTCCGAGTCCCGAGACTACCAGATGGTCATGGACAACGCGCTGCAGTTGGTCTACAGCCACTATCATCGACTGGTCACTCAACTTGCGCCTGAGGCGTTCCAGTCGTTGTCGCTTGATCAACTTCGCAGCGGCCCGTTGGGTCAGGATCTTCTGCGATTAGCCCGTCTGGCTCGAGGCCAGACACGAGAACCGCAAGAGCTTGTGCTGGAAGCGATCGATTCGGTCCTCCAGTTGTTGTTCTGGCCCGTCGCCGCTGAAGATTACACCGTAGCTCGGTCCTTCTGGGATACCGACCTTGGCCGGATGCTGGCCCTGGCGAAGTATCGTGCCTACGATCCGAGTGAGCTGGTCAGTATCGGTAACGCCGCGCAACAACTCGGTGTCACGCGTCCCACGATCTATCGCTGGATGGATGACAAGACGCTCAACTATGTGCGTGACGACATGAGTGGGCGCACCTTTGTGGTTCGCCGGGACATCGATCACATGAAGACTGTGGAGTTGGACTTCGAACGGGGCAGCAGCGTGCAGGGATAGATCCACGGTTTGGTGAAGGTGAAGTGGATGGGAGCTTCGCCGGTTCAAGCAGTCAGGCACATATCGGGAAGGACACCAACGGCTGGCAGCTATTTGCCAGCCGTTGGTGTGTCCGCTTCGCGATTGCTCGAGTCATGCCGAGGGGTCGACCGGGTCGGCCTGACGCGCATTGCGGGACGGTTATGTGGAGGTCGTTGAGTCCTGGAATCCACGCGGATCGAGCTGGCGAAATCCGAACAGATCGGATATAGCGACCAGCGCCCCATCTCGCACGTAAAGGTGCGGCACGCGTGGCGCGACGAGGCCGGTCGCAAGCTCGTAGGGTATCGTACCGATCATCGCCGCGAGGTCGTTGAGTGTGGGTGCGACACCATCAGAACCATCCCCCGCAACCACCACTCGATCCCCCTGCCTGGCATCGTCGGGTACTTCGATCACCGTCTGGTCCATGCAAATCCGTCCGAGCACAGGCGCCTTGACGCCGCCTGTCGCCATCCAGTAGCGATTCGAGCCATTGCGCCGGTAGCCATCGGCGTAGCCAAGCGGCACCAGGCCGGCCTTCGTTCGCTCGGACGCGGTCCAGGTCCGACCATAACTGACGGTTTCACCAGGTTGTACGGTGAACACCCGCGCAAGCCGGCTGTGCAGCGTCATCACCGGTCTCACCCCCAGCGGCAGTGAAACACCCTGATCGGGCCGCAAGCCGTAGATCGCAATCCCCACCCGGACCCGATCCCGATGCAGCTCCGGAAAGCGGATGGTGGCGGCGCTGTTTGCAAGGTGAACCTGTGGAACCGCTACATCAGCTACGCGAATCGCCTCGCAGGCTGCGTCGAACCTCCGCGCCTGCTCCAATGTGAATGCAGGGTCAGCGGCATCGGCAGCGGCGAAATGGGTCATCACGGCAGCCAGGTCGAGGTGCGCGGATTCTGAAATGTGCTTCGCCAGCGTCACGGCCTCGTCAGACATAGCGCCAAAACGCCGCATGCCGGAGTCGATTTTGATATGGACGGGCACTGGATCCTTTACCTTGAGCATCTGCTTGTCGATTTCGAGCCCTTTGGCAAACCCGATGTCGGACACCACGAGCGTCAGCTTGTGCCTAATCGCCCGCGGTCGCTCGTTGTCGCCGATCGGGCCCAGCACCAGGATCGGCGCGTCGACGCCAGCATCGCGCAGGCGCACACCTTCTTCGACCGTCGCCACGCCAAGCTCTTCCGCACCAGCGGCGATTGCGGATTTCGCGATCGGGATTGCCCCATGACCGTACCCATCCGCCTTGACCACGACCATCAGCAAGGTCGCCGGCCCTATCAGGCGCTTGAAGGCGCAAATGTTCCCGGCCAGCACATCGAGGTCGATCACGGCAATGGTCGGTCGGCCCCGCCAGCTATCGAGCAGGCGTTCGAGATCAGCCTGCGCCGTCATCACTGTCCTGGGATTCAAGTGCGGCGATCACCCGCACCAGATCGGCTCGCGATACCAGGCCGACAAGATTGTTGTCATCATCGAGCACCGGGACGGGATTCACTCCTTCGTCGATCATGAGGGTCGCCACATGCGTGAGTGTGGCGGAATCGCGAATGCTGATCACCGGGGACGTCATCAATTGGCGCGCGTTGACAGCCAGTGCGTGTCGTACCTCCTCGTCGAAGCTTCGCCCGGCATCAGCCATGAAGATCGCATCGAGAAACGCCACCGGAGTGGGCGCATCCACATCGGCCTCGCGGGCAATGATGTCGGAATCGGTGATGATGCCGATCATCGTGCCGTTCTCAACGACCGGCACCCCGACCAGGCCGCGGGCGGCCAGCAGGCTGGCGACGGTCGCGACGGAATCGTCCGGTGAGACCGTGACGACATCCGTCTTCATGATTTGCCGCACTATTGGGTCCGGATCGTCCTGGTAGTCAGTTTCGTTCGTCATGCGTTCAGGGCTCCTCATGCAAACAGGGGCTGCCTTGTGCGCCAGGCGTTAATGGCCGGCACGGTGAGCTTCATTCGCGATGTAGGCAATGCGTCAGTCGTCGGTGAGGGTCGCCAGCTCCAGCGCGACCTCTTCTGGCAGGTCGGTCGCGATCAGCCCAAATGCCCCAAATCGCTGTTCACCGCGCCGGGCCGCGCGCGGCCCGACATGAATCGCCAATGACGCCGCGTCGATTGGGTCGAGCCCCTGCGCCGCGAACGCGCCAATGACGCCGGAGAGGACATCGCCGCTGCCCGCTGTCGCCAGCGAGACTGGCGCGTCTTCAGCGACAACGGTTCGCTCGCCGTTCGAAGCGGCGGTGTATCCGTATTTGAACACCACCGTCTGGTCCCACAGCTTCGCCGCTTCTTCCACCGTGGCCAGCGGGTCGGAGATCACCTCATCCACCTCGCGTCCCAGCAATCGTGCCATTTCTCCCGGATGCGGTGTGAGGATCAGGCGCTGTCGCGGAATGCGCGTCCACCACTCCGGCTGTTTGGCCAGCCAGTTCAATCCGTCGGCGTCGACCACGACCGTTGACCCGGACAGGCCGAACAACGGAGCTTCGGCCGTCTCGCTGTCACCCCTGATTGGTGTGACGGTGGAAAAGCCCATTGACCGTGTCAATGACCGCACTCCCTGACGCAAGCCAAACAGCGCCGCCAGGAAGTCCGAGACACCATCGTCGTCGCCAAGTCCGGGGCCGACCACGATCGCGCGGGCGCGGGCGAGCTGGTCATTCAACGTTTCGATCGCGTGACGAACACCGTTGGACGAATCCACCCCCGGCAGCGGGATATACGCGACCTCCGGGATGGCCGAGGCGATAATCGAAATGACACCGCGTGGCGCGGCCAAATGCACGATACCGGCGCCGGCGCGACCCGCCGCGCGGGTGCAGAGCTGCGCGGCTCCGGTGTACATCGGCGATCCCGCGATCACGACCACACCGCCCACGTCCCACTTGTGTGTGCCGAACTCCCGGTGCGGGACGATCGCCTTGGCGAGGTCGGCATCCGCCCATTGCTGACGACCGCTTAACGTCGGTCGCGTGTGTTCAGTCATTCGCTGCTCCCGTAGGTGATGTGTCATTCGTACCGGTGTGCGACGCAACGACAAACGCCATCGCGTCGGTTCGTGAGTGTGTCAACGAAACGCTGAAATGATTCAATCCAAGTTGTCGCGCGCGTTCGGCGGCTTGCCCGTGCAGGATAAGAACCGGCTTGCCGCGGCGATTCGGAAGCACTTCCATCTCGCGCCAGTGGATACCGATGATACCCGTGCCAAGCGCCTTCGACGTCGCTTCTTTCGCCGCAAACCTGGCCGCGAGCTCGTTGGTGCGTCCGCGATACCGTTCTCGTTCGCGCTCGGTGTAGACGCGCTTGAGAAATCTTTCGCCAAAATCATCGATCGCTCGCTGGATCCGAGGAATCTCGATCAGGTCGATGCCGACCGCGATTGCGCCTTCTGATTCCGGATCGAACACGGGTGTGTACCAGCCTTCACCGTCCCGATGTTCCAGCTCTGGCGCGTGCCAATGGGGCCGGCGGCGTCGCTTTTCTGTCATGTCACTGCTCCATCCCGCGTTGCGGGAACCAGCCGGCCCGGTAACGAGACAGGTTCCTGACCCTTCGCCGCCTGATACCGCTCCAGAAACGCCGTGCTCGCGGTGAGAAACGATCCGGTCTCGATCGAGGCGCGAATGCGTTCCATCACACGGGCGAGATAGCGCAGGTTGTGCTCGGAAGCGAGTCGCAAACCCAGCACTTCACGCGCCCGGAACAGGTGATGCACGTATGCCGCGGTGAACTGCCGGCAGGCGCGGCAATCGCATGTCTCATCGATCGGCCGGTGCTCGTGCTTCCAGGACGCATTGGTGATCTGCATCCGGCCGTCATCGGTGAAGAGCGCGCCATTGCGAGCGGCGCGAGTCGGCAACACGCAGTCGAACATGTCGATCCCGCGGGCGACACCATGCCACAAATCCTCGGGCGATCCCACCCCCATCAGGTAACGGGGCTTGTTCCGGGGCAGCAGCGGCGTGGATTCCTCCAGCATCGCCGCCATCACCGGTTTCGACTCGCCCACGCTGAGCCCGCCGACTGCGCAACCGGCCACATCCATCGACGCAAGGCGCTCGGCGTGCCGCCGCCTCAGGTCGGGTTCTACCCCACCCTGCTGGATACCGAACAGCACAGCGCCTGATTCCTCCGCTTGGACGTTCGCCTGCGCCCCGATCGCCCGTTCCAGCCAGCGTGACGACCGCTCGGTCGCATCGGTAATGGCAGAACGGTCGGCTGGCAACCCGAGCACATGGTCGAGCTGCATCATGATGTCCGCACCGAAGACCAGCTGGAGGTCGATCACGGATTCCGGCGTCATCGTCCAGCGGCTGCCGTCGATATGCGAGGAGAATGTTACGCCGTGCTCAGTCACCGCGTTGTTGTCGGCCAGGCTGAATACCTGGAAGCCGCCACTGTCGGTCAGGATCGGTCCATCCCAGCGCATGAACGTGTGGACGCCACCAGCTTCACGAATCACATCGACGCCGGGACGAAGCATCAGGTGATAGGTATTTGCCAGGATGACCTGCGTTCCCGTGCCGCGAACTTCATCCGGATGGAGGGTCTTCACCGTGGCCTGGGTGCCGACGGGCATGAATACCGGTGTCTGAATCACGCCATGCACGGTCTGGATACGACTGCGGCGAGCCCACGTCGCGTCATCCTCCAGCAACAAGTCGAAGCGGAACCGGCCCGATCTGGCCGTACTGCTGGCGAGTGGCTGTGGTGTGTCGGGAGCCGCGTTCCGGACAGAGGGTCGATCCATCGTCACTCAGGCGCCGCTTCGCGCGTATCCCGCTGACCGGCGTCGCTGACGCGCGCGAACGAGCGGATCGTTCGGGTCGGGACTGGTCAGGGCAGCGCTGGAATTGTCTGTTTCGGTGGAGTCTCGTTCGAGGGAATCCCCGTACGTGCGTGGGGTGGCATCCCCGAACGATGAAAGCGTGGCTGTGCGCGATCGTTTTTGCCGTTTGGGAGCCTCGGGCTCGAACAGTGAGAAGGACGCGCTCGGATCGTCGCGGGACGCCGTCGGCGCCGGGGTGGCCTTTGGTTTGGCGCCGGCGCCCGAGGTGGCTGATTTCGAGCCACTCGTTGTCGTGCCGGATGCTGACGATGCAGTCGACGAACTCGCCGAGCTCGATTTTGCCGCCGAGGGTCGGCGGGTCGAGGCCGAAGCCCCACCCTTTTTACTGCCCGAAGTGGACCGTTTGCTCGCGGACGACGTCTTCGAACTCTTGCCGCCTGTACTCTTCTTGCCGCTGAGATCTTTTTGCACGCTATTGGTGACCGACGACACCTGCTTCGTCATCGAACCCATTTCCTTGTTGATCTGGTTCCCGATACCCTTGGCTTCGGCGACAGTCTTTTCGAACTCTCCCGACATCTCCGACGTCATGTTCCGAAAGTCACGGACGAGCTTGCCAGCCTGACCCATCATTTCCGGGAGCTTTTCTGGTCCGAAGATGAGCAGCGCCACCACGGCGATAATGCCCATCTCCATCGGTCCGATTCCAAACATTGCCGGTTCTCCTGCCTGTGCTGTGCCTGGATTCGGTGCGGCGCCCGCGGTGCGGGCTCGTGGCACAATTGCTCACTGGAAGTATAGCCCAGTGAAGGACCGCGTCATGCTCAGCTGGTTCCGCAATTGGCGAAATCAAGGCGACAACGAAACGATTGAGGAACGGGAAGCAATGGCATCTGGCACCCACATCGTGGTCGGATTGGGGAATCCTGGCCGGAACTACGCGCAAACGCGACACAATCTTGGGTTCATGGTGGTCGACGAGCTGGCGCGCCGGAGCGGGGAATCCACCGCCCGCAAGCGCTTCCAGTCCGAGCTGATCGAAGCTCGGCACCCTGGCGGCAAGCTGGTGCTAGTCAAGCCGCAAACCTACATGAACCGGAGCGGCTTCGCGGTGCGTGAGGTGGTCAACTGGTTTCGCGTACCGGTGGCTCAGATGCTCATTGTCCTCGATGATCTCGACCTGCCCTACGGCCAGATCAGGTTGCGTCCCAGTGGCAGTGCGGGTGGACACAATGGCCTGGGCTCAATCATCGAGCAGGCGGGTGATCGCCAGGTTCCCCGGCTCAGGATCGGGATCGGGCGAGGACCGAAGCAGGCGAAGGCGCACGTGCTCTCCCACTTTGCGCCCAGCGAACAGGAACAGTTGCGCAGCCTGGTCGAAGCCGCCGCCGGCACTGTCGAGCTGTGGCTGGCCGAAGGGATCACCACGGCGATGAACGAGGTCAATGCGCGGAAATCGGTGCTGCCGGAGCCGGAGCAGGAATCGGCGCCGCCCGTATAATCCCTCCGTAGGTTGATTCGACATCCGTTATGAACAGGTATGTATCGCATGAACAGGGTTTCGAACATTGGCGTGATCGGCGCCGGCACGATGGGAGCTGGCATCGCCCAGGTCGCGGCCATCGCCGGCTACAAGGTGGTGTTGGTCGACACGACCGATGAATTCGTGCGGCGTGGCCTGGACAAGGTCGCCGAACGGCTGAAGCGGCTGGTTGACAAGGACACGATACCGGACGAGGAGTCCCAGGCTGCCTTTGGACGTGTCGCAGGCTCTGTCGAGACTCACTCGCTGGGCGATGCCGATCTCGTGATCGAGGCGGTGATCGAATCGATCGAGACAAAGCTTTCGGTGTTCGCCGAAATCGACGGTGTTGTTGGCGAAACGGCCATTCTTGCCAGCAACACATCGTCCATATCGATCACCGCGCTGGCAGCGGGCGTCTCCAACCCGGCTCGATTTGCCGGCATGCACTTTTTCAATCCGGTGCCGGTGCTGAAGCTGGTGGAGGTGGTCCGAGGATTGCAGACCGAAGACGCCACCGTGACCGCGCTTCATGAGGTGGCCAGATCCATGGGCAAGACGCCGATCACGGTTGCCGACATGCCGGGATTCGCCGCCAACCGGATTCTGGTGCCGATGATCAATGAGGCGATCTTCGCGCTGGCGGACGGTGTCGCTTCGGCCAGTGACATCGACGAGGTCATGAAGCTGGGCGCCTCGCATCCGATGGGTCCGCTCGCCCTGGCCGACCTGATTGGGCTCGATGTCTGCCTGCACATCATGGAGGTGCTGCACCAGGATTTCGGGGATGACAAATACCGGCCCGCGCCCCGCCTCCGGCAGATGGTGAGCGCGGGCATGCTCGGTCGAAAATCGGGCGAAGGATTCCACCAGTACGACCCGCGACGATCGTGACTGCGATGGCAAGAGCAGTTCGTCATACTGAGTGGCGCGTCAAGCACAAAATGACACACCAGGGATGGTGTAGGGGCGGACCTCCCGCGGGAGTTGTCCGCCCAGTGGTCGCGCAGCGGCCACAATTGCTCCCGCGCACGAGTATGACGAATGAAGGCTGACGCGGCCCTTCGACAGCGGCCTTTCGGCCTTGCTCAGTGGCGCGTCCGCTCGATCCCGTTGGGATCGCCTATTGAGCATCTCCCGGCGAAACCGTTGCGCGAAGCGCAAAATCACGGACATCAGCATAACTCCGGGAGCACGCTGCCGTCTCCACCATGCGATGATGTCTGCCATCCATGCAAGATCGGCCACCACGGGGTCACGGTGCAGTCGCGGTATTACGGGAGTAGGACATCATGACGGCCAGGACAGCAGATCAGAACGACACCGAGCAAGGTGACCATCCGGTGCGGATCCTCGTGGCGAAACCGGGACTCGACGGCCATGATCGGGGCGCAAAGGTGATGGCGCGAGCGTTTCGAGACGCCGGGTTCGAGGTGATCTACACCGGTCTGTTCCAGACACCCGAGATGATCGCCAACGCCGCTCTACAGGAGGATGTCGATGTGGTCGGGCTCAGCATCCTCTCCGGCGCGCACATGTCGCTGTTCCCGCCGATCCTGGCGGCGCTGGCGAAGGTCGGGCGGGACGATGCGCTGGTGATCGCCGGTGGCACGATCCCTAAAGACGACGTTGTCAGAATCAAGGAGATGGGGGTGGCGGAAGTGTTCGGTCCCGGCACACGCCTGCAGGACGCCATCGACTTCGTGCGACAGCACACCGGCACCGGCGCCGAGGCCGCCCAGGGTCATTCGTGAGACGACGCCAGTCAGCCGCCGAGCTGGCCGAAGGTGTGCTTCAGGGCACGGTCGGCGCCGTGGCCCGCGCAATCACGTCCATCGAGAACGACCAGCCGGTCGGTCATGACATTCTCAACCGAGTTTTCCCACACACCGGCAACGCCCACCTGATCGGCGTGACCGGGCCACCGGGCGCGGGTAAATCGTCGCTGGTCAACGAGATGATCCGCGGCTACCGCGAGCGGGGCGCGAAGGTCGCCGTGCTGGCAATCGATCCCTCCAGCCCGCTGACCGGCGGCGCGACACTCGGCGACCGCATTCGCATGCTGGAGTGGCACAACGACGACGGTGTCTTTGTGCGCAGCATGGCGTCGCGACAGTTCGGCGGCGGCCTTGCGCAGCATACCCTCACCGTTGCACACCTGTTCGACGCGGCGGGCTACGACCCGATCATCATCGAAACGGTTGGCGCCGGCCAGGACGAAGTGGAGATTGCGTCGCTGGCCCACACGACGGTGCTGGTCCAGGTGCCCGGCATGGGCGACAGCGTGCAGACGCTCAAGGCGGGCTCGCTGGAAATTGGCGACATCATTGTGGTTGCGAAAGGTGACCGCCCCGACGCCCAGGCGCTCGCGCGGGATTTGCGGCGTCTGCAAACCCTTCATGACGACCCGCACGAACCGGAGGTTGGCTGGCGCACCGCCATCGTGAAGACCAGCGCGATCGAGCAGACGGGCTTCGACAAGCTCCAGGCCGCCATTGCGGGACACAAGGCGTGGCTGCGGGAGTCCGACGAGTGGGATGCTCGCGTGCGAACGATGCTGGCCACGGAAATCTCCGGTCGCGTCCAGCGGGAGCTGATGCGGCACATCCGGTCGTCGTCCGCCGACCAGCAGGCGGTGATCGAGCGCGTGATGGCGCGGGAGATCAGCCCGCTGTCCGCCGCCGATCAGCTGCTGGCGTCGCCGCGGCAGCCATAATGTCGCAACGAAAGACAACGCCGCTACGGGTGACGTCTGTCCCGAGATCAACGCTCGCGACCCTTGAGAGCGGACAGGCACAAGGCTTGTCCTTACGAACCGCGGGCATCCCTTGCCGCAGATGCCCGGTTGGCGATCAGCGCCGCCATCGACCCGGCGCCGACGCCGTTGTCGATGTTGACCACGGCGATGCCTGTCGCGCAGCTCTGCAGCATCGACATCAGTGCGGCTTCGCCATTCCCACCATGTCCATACCCGACGCTGACCGGCAATCCGATCACTGGCACGTCGACCAGCCCCGCCACCACCGAAGGCAACGCGCCGTCCATCCCCGCCGCGACCACGACGGCATCAACCTCCGTTGCCATCACCTCGCGCAGTGGCGCGACCAGCCGGTGAAGTCCCGCCACGCCAACATCGGTCACCCGCGCGACAACAACGCCCATCTCGATGGCGACCAGCGCTGCTTCCTCGGCAACATCTCGATCCGAGGCTCCGGCGCTGATCACCGCGATGCGACCGCCGGTCGGTTGGACCTCACTGCCCGGATGGCGAACGATTGCTACACGCGGATTGCGAAACGCGTCGATCACGACGCCATCAACGTCGACTGATTCGAGAATCGCCCATTGACGCTCGACGATCCTGCTCACCATCACCCGACCGTTGGCGGCCAGCAGACGATCGACCGATGCCAGCAGGTCGTCATCCCGCTTATGGCTGGCGAGCACGATCTCGGGAATCCCCGTGCGTTGGGCGCGATTCGGGTCAATGCGCACACCATCGTCCAGCGACGAGGATGATTCCCGCTCGGCAAGGGCGCGCTGGATGGCGTCAAATGGGTCGTTCACGCTTGCTCGCTCTCCTTGCGATGCACTCCGGCGAGCGCCCGCTCGATCATCTCGTCGGTATTTGGCTTTTCGGTCCCCGCGGTCGCGGTGCGCCGGAAGATACCCAGGAACTCATGATTTCCGGCCGGACCCACCAGCGGCGATGCGGCTAGGCCGCCGCATTGGAATCCGGATTCCCTGGCGTATCCCACGACCTGGCTCAGCACGCTGCGATGCACCGATGGATTCCGCACCACGCCACCCTTCCCCACTTCGCCCTTGCCGGCTTCGAACTGTGGCTTGATCAGCGCCACGCAGCAGCCGTCGGACGCGAGAATGCGATCGGCGACTGGAAACATGTGACTGAGCGAAATGAACGATACATCGATCACGACCACGTCAACTGGTTCTGGCAAGGACTCGAGGTACCGGGCATTTGTCCGCTCCATCACGACGACGCGCTGGTCTTCCCGAAGGCGATAATCGAGCTGGCCGTATCCCACATCGATGGCGTAGACCTTCCGCGCGCCTCGCTGAAGGACCGCATCGGTAAATCCGCCAGTGCAGGCGCCGAGATCGGCAACAACCTTTCCGGCCATGTCGAGATTGAATATCTCGAGCGCGTGGTCGATCTTTTCGCCCCCACGACTGACAAAGCGTGGTTTTTGGCGAAGCTCGACCGCCTGTCGCTCTGTGACTGGAGCGCCGGCCTGGCTGATAACCTGATCATCGACCAGCACATCTCCCGCCAGAATGAGCGCCTTCGCGCGAGATCGTGATTCCACCAGTCCACGCTCCACCAGCGCCAGGTCGAGCCGGACACCGCGTTTCGCCATGTGCTATTCCTCGATCAGGTGAGCGGTAAACTGGCGGGTCTGCGCATGACACAGCGCCACCGCCAGCGCGTCGGCGGCATCGTCCGGATGTGGCACAGCATCGAGAGTGAGCAAAATGCGGACCATCTCCTGAACCTGGCGCTTGTCCGCCTTGCCGTACCCCACAATCGCCTGCTTGATCTCCGATGGCGTGTATTCCGCCACGGGGATTCCCTGCTGGGCCGCCGCGAGCAGCACGACGCCACGCGCCTGACCAACCGCAATCGCGGTCGTGACATTGCGCGCGAAGAACAGCTTCTCCACGGCAAGATCGTCGGGCTGGTGCCGGGTGATCAGATCGGTGACAGCATCATGCAGAATCACGAGACGATCGGGCATGGTGATGGTTGACGAGGTTTCAATCACGCCGAATTCGATCAGCCGCGAATCACCATCCCCCTGCACGACCCCAAACCCGAGAATCGCCGTGCCGGGATCGATGCCGATCGTGATGTGGGAGTCGGCTGCAGGCATGGTTGGGATCAGCTCACGTGGGCTAGCACGTCGTCGGTGATGTCGAGATTGCTGTAAACCGTCTGCACGTCGTCGAGCTCTTCGAGCTTTTCGAGGAGACGAATGACCTGAACCGCTTCATCTTCGTCCGGCGTCATCAGTGTTTTCGGTTTCATGATGAGCTCGGCGGACTCCACCTCGCACCCTGCTCCGGTGAGCTCTTCCTGCACCTTGTGGAGGTCCCGCGGCTCGGTGTAGACCTCGACCGCGCCGTCTTCATCGGTCACGTCGCTCGCACCGGCGTCGATCGCGACGAGGGCAACTTCCTCCGGATCCTTGTCACCGGCATTCAAACCGATCACGCCAACCTCGTCGAACATCCAGTTCACGCTGCCGGTTTCACCGAGGGTTCCACCAGCCCGCGTCAAGACCGCGCGAACTTCCCCGACAGTGCGGTTGCGGTTGTCGGTCATCGCGAGGATCATCACCGCCACGCCGCCCGGGCCATAACCCTCGTAGTACAACTCGTCGAATTGATCGCCACCTTCGGAGCCGACCGCGCGCTGGATGGCACGGTCGATGTTGTCCTTGGGCATGTTCTCAACACGGGCCTTTTGGACCGCCAACCGGAGCCGAACATTCGCATCCGGATCAGGCAGGCCGGTTCTCGCCGCGACGGTGATCTCGCGGGCGAGTTTCGTGAAGAGCTGGCCGCGCTTTGCGTCGGCCGCGCCCTTCTTGCGCTTGATCGTTGACCATTTGGAATGTCCGGACATGCGAAGGGAATCTCCTGAAGCGCTCTTGCTGCCTTGCAACGAGAATAGCGATACTGCTTCCAACACAAAAGTATATCACCCACACCAGGAGAGCCTGCATTTGGCACGAGCCACCAACAGTCGATCCTCCGACGCGTCTCACCCGTCGCGGCTGACCCTGTTTCTGCCCAGCCACGTTAAGTCGTGGATCATCGTCACACGTTGAGCGTGATGAGAGCACGCTGCCCCCATTCATCTTCGCCCAAATGGCGGGAATCAGGGTTTTCCTGACACAGTATCTTGCATTTTGTCTGACAACCCGGCTACACTAGGCAATAGTACGATGAGCGAACTTCACAGGGGGGCTAAGCCATGTGTCGCAATTTCGTCAATTCAACCTGATCAAGCTGACCGAAGGCCCAACGCGTGATGCGTGGGGTTTTTCTGTATGCCCCGGAATTCCGGGTTCTCCTATCGCGTCATCACCATCGACGTAGTGACTGCCAATCCGGCCATTGATCGTCCAACGTCGATACGTTTGCGCTTTGCGTCCATCGACAACCACCGCCGATGTGCCCGCCGCGCTCGCCCGAGAGGTGTAATTGCTCCAATGGACTCCAGCCTTATCGCCAAAGGGAAAGATCAGGGATACCTGCTCTCCGCGGATATCATGGCGGCGTTTTCCAACGTCGAGGACCAACTGGAAACACTCAAGGAGTTTTATTCAGCGTTGGTAGCCGAAGGGATCGATATTCTCGAGCAACGCCCTTCTTCTAACTCCGCTCCCACCACGCGACGCGCTCGTTCAGTGTCACGCCATCGTGCCGAAGCCGATCAGGCGTTGTCCTCAAGCGTCGGGGACTCGGTGCGTCTCTACCTGCAGGAAATCGGCGAAACCGATCTGCTCAATATGGACGAAGAAGTCTGGCTCGCCACACGCATGGAACGTGGCAGGTTCGCGGCGGAACGGCTGGAGACGGAAACGCTTTCACCGGCAGACCGGGCAGACCTCACGTCAGACCGCGAAGACGGCGACAAGGCGCGTGCTCACCTGATCCAGGCGAATCTCCGGCTTGTCGTCAGCGTCGCGAAGAAATATGTCGGACGCGGGCTGTCGTTCCTGGACCTGATCCAGGAAGGCAACATCGGCCTGATGAAGGCGACGGACAAGTTCGATTATCACCGCGGCTACAAGTTCAGCACGTACGCAACCTGGTGGATTCGCCAGGCGATCACTCGCGCAATTTCCGACCAGAGCCGGACGATCAGGCTGCCGGTTCACGTCGGTGAGACCATCAATCGCGTGAAGAAAACCGGTCATCGCCTGCAGCAGATCATCGAGCGCGAGCCGACCCAACGTGAAATTTCGCTCGCCATGGCCATTCATGAAGACAAGGTCCGGCAGGTCCTCGATGTCTCGCGACATCCGGTGTCGCTGGAGGCGCCGGTTGGCGCGGAAGGCGATGCGTTGCTCGGCGACTTCATCGAAGACGAGTCGCTGCCAGCGCCACTCGACCTGGCCTCACACGGCATGCTGAAGATCCAGATCACCGACGCCCTCACTCGCCTCACCGATCGTGAGCGTCGCATTGTCTCGCTGCGTTATGGGCTCGACGATGGGCGCTTCCGCACGCTGGAAGAAGTCGGCAAGGACTTCGGCATCACCCGCGAGCGCATCCGCCAGATCGAAGCCAAGGCGCTGCGGAAGCTGCGACAACCGCAATCGAGCGATCAGCTACGCGGCTATCTGGACGAATAAGTGGGCCGCCACGCGCAGGTTTCTCCAGGTGTTCCAAGAACGGCCGTCATTCCGAGCGAGCGCGAATGCGCGATGTCGATGGGCCGCATCCGCTCGATCCCGATGGGATCGCCTATTGGGAATCGCCGCGCGAAGCGCATACAATCGATAGCGATCTTTTCGTCCCATTCTCCGTCTTTGACAGGCGGGCCGCCGCGGTTGCGCTTCGCGCGGGGATGCTTCGCTCCGCTCAGCATGACGGTGTTCCTCGTATGGACCGGTGCTATGGCGGATTGAGAGACGTTGGGAAGGAGCGTCTACTCCCACCGCTTGAAAATCAATGAGACATTGTGACCGCCGAAGCCCATTGAATTCGACATCGCGATCGGGATGTCCTGTTTTCGGGCCTCGTTCGGAACGTAGTCAAGATCGCAATCCGGGTCGGGCGATTCCTGGTTGATCGTCGGTGGCAGCAGCCCATGCTTCATCGCCATTATCGTGATCGACGTTTCCAGCGATCCCGCCGCGCCCAGCAAGTGCCCGGTCATCGACTTGGTCGAGCTGATCGGAATGCGATACGCCTGCTCGCCGAACGCCCCCTTTACCGCCTCCGTCTCCAGCCGCTCATTGAGCTGCGTCGACGTGCCATGCGCGTTGATGTAGGCGATATCCACGGCAACCACTCCCGCGTCGTCCAGCGCCAGCTTCATCGCCCGCGCCGCTCCCGCGCCTTGTGGTGCTGGCTGCACCATGTGATTGGCGTCGTCAGTGGTGCCGTAGCCGATCACTTCAGCCAGGATCGTCGCTCCTCTCGCCTGGGCATGCTCCAGGCTTTCCAACACCACCATCGCCGCGCCCTCGGCAATCACGAACCCGTCCCGCTCCTTGTCGAACGGGCGGCTCGCCCTCGCGGGATCGTCATTGCGTCGTGACAACGCGCCCATCGCGTTGAACCCGGCCACACCCATGCGCGTGACCGGCGCCTCGGCGCCACCGACGATCATCACATCGGCGCGATTGTCGCGGATCATCATGGCGCCTTCACCAATCGCGTGCGCCGATCCCGCGCAGGCCGACACGGTCGCGAAGTTCGGCCCCTTCGAGCCAATGTCAATTGCGACCACGCCAGACGCCATGTTTGGCAGGGTCATCGGCACGAAAAACGGCGACACGCGCTTCGGTCCACGCTCCAGCATGGTGACGGTGCCCTGCTCGAAGGTGTCGATCCCGCCCATGCCGGTTCCGACAAGCACGCCCACCCGCTCGGCAATCGGCGTGATGTCGAGCTTCGCATGCGCGACCGCCTCACGAGCCGCCACGACGCCAAGCTGGCTGTAGCGGTCCATGCGACGGCTTTCCTTGCGCCCGACCGATTCGGCGGCATCGAAACCCTTGACCTCGGCGGCGAATGTGGTTTCAAAACCATCGGGGTCAAATCGGGTGATCGGCGCAACACCGGATCGACCCTTCGATATCGCACGCCACACCTCATCGACCGTATTGCCGACGGCGCAGATCGCGCCAAGCCCGGTGATCACAACACGGCGTCGTGATCGCTGGTCTGACTCTGTCATGACAGTCCTCAATTCATGGGCAACTTCCCGATCGGCAGCGCACCCCAGGCCAGGAGGCGGCGATGTCGACATCGGTGTCGATTGTCGCACGAAGATGCTTGGGGAGCCCGCCCACGGTGAGGCGGACCTACCGGTCACCGCGCCCGGGTTTCCCCGCTGACGCAACTCATCCATCGAGATGCAAAATCCTGTGGCGCACCTCAGGCGCCAGCAACGTCTTGCCATACCCGGAAAGGTGTGGCACGATGATTGTGGTCACCTTGCTTTTTTGGACGCGCGCTTTAGGCATGTATGTCTCCTGAAGCGGCGCTATCGCCAGAAAACGCACGAGGTGACGCGCATCCGGGGTGCTGATTGCCTTTGGCGCTCCATCGTTTGGCTCGCCTTGAGCCAGGCACGGTATGAGGGATGCCGGTCGTGTCCTGACGCGACGGCGATCCGAGGAGAGGTTTCGTGATGAGGAAACTCGTAACGTTTGCAATGCTGGCGACGATGTTTGGGTCGCTTCTGGTAGCGGCGCCGTCGGTGAGTGCCGGAGTCGCACCCGATCTTCCCTTTGGCTGTGACGGGGAGACCATCGACTCACTGGTAGACGACGGATATGAGCTGCAGTTCGTTGCAGACCTTGGGGAAGACAACGTGGGCGGCTCCGGCAGCCAGGTGATCATCGGTACCTCTGGCCCCGATGTGATCGATGGCGGTTCGGGTAACGACTACATTTGCGGCGGCGACGGCGACGTCAGGCAGGTTCGTCACAATCGCAAGCATCACCAGCCCACCCAGCGCATCACCCCAGCCTAACCGCCGGTCAAGCAACGCAGTCTCATCGGAGAGGCGCATTCCTGCCCACCACACCGCGCCCGCGGCGATGGCGAAGATCAATAGTAGCAATGATAATGGCAGGGATCCCATGTCTCTCCTTCGTCGATGATTCCACGTGTGACACACACCAGATAGCTGACTCCCAGCGTTTGTGACCGGCGCAACAGTATGCTCATCCACGACCTCACTGGTAGGAGGACTCATCTCACCTCGGAATTTCGCAAGTCGCCGGCCATCGGATGTATCAACAGTGAAAGCTATCGATCGGGCATGCCGCGCCGTATGACGAGAACCGCAAGCGCCAGCCACCTGTGTCAGCGCCGCCACCCACAAGACACTTGCCGCGATCCACGCCGGTACCCTTCCGAAGGCGCGTGTGAGTGGAGCGATAGCAATTGCCGCGGCGACGAGCCCCAGCGCGACGAGCATCCACTCGTCCTGCGCGATACCGGCGCGGCCCTCGTAGGATGATGCTGGCGCGGGGAAGCCGGGCAAGCCAAGCTCACCTCGAATCGCCACGACGGTTTTCATGGCGCAGTAGATCAGGGTGCAGAGGAACGCCACGACGGCGACGGTCTTGCCCACTTCGTGCCCATTACCCGATAGTAGTCTCTGGTTCGGCGGTGATGTAGCGGATGTAACGGTCCGCCGATTCCCGCACCACCTCGCTGCCGCGATCAGGGACGATGCCGCCAGGAAATGCGCCGTAGATGCGGTCGAATGCGAACGGCTTCACCATGTCCGCGATCCGGCGGACTGATCCGGGATCGAGCGGGATGTCATTCGGATAGCTGTACATGAAACTGACCATGTGTCGATCCTGAACGACCTGCAGGATGTCACCTACGAAAAGCAATCCGGCGTTGTGCGGATGCACAACGCCATCCACATGCATCACTGTGCCGCCCGGAAAATGACCACCGGTGCGTATCAGCGATACCCCGGCGCAGGGCGCCAGCGTATCGCCCGACCAGTACCGTACCCGCTCATCGGGTCGCACCACCCATTGCCGGTTCGCCTCATGGAGCAGGATCGGCACATCGCCCAGCGCCTGGCTCCATTCCACCATTGTCGAATAATAGTGGGCGTGCGAGATCGCGATCGCATCGACACCGCCGCGCCGCTCGATCCAGGCGATGGTCGTTTCATCGACGTAACCGACCAAATCCCACAAAATCCGGCACTCCGCCGTTTCGACTAGCCAGGCATGCTGGCCGATACCGAATTTGGGCACGGTCGAGATCCTGGTCACACCCGGCTCGACCTCTTCGAACACGTTGTGGTGATGTCCCAGCTCGGCCGCCAGGGTTGTCCAGCGCTGGCCGGCATCGGGAATGTACTGCCGGTCGTCAGTGCAAATCGGGCAGCTCTCCGGAACGCCAGATTCCGGAGGGAACTGCGTGCTACAGGCGAGGCAAATTGCCGCGTCGAGCCCGCCGTCGGTCCAGGTCGTCATCTCGCATCACTCCATTCTGTGCTCACCGATAATCGCTTCCGCCTCGATTTCCACCTTCCAGCGAGGGTCGAGCAGGCCCGCGACAATCACCATCGTAGCCGCGGGTCGCACTTCGCAGAACACCCCGCCGTGAGCTTCACCCACTGACTCCCAGTCGGCTGCGTCCGTCAGGAAGATGCGAGTGCGTACTACGTCTTCCGGTCCTGCTCCAGCCTCCCTCAGCGCGGAGAGAATGATCCCCAGGCAGCGTCGTGCCTGGGCTCCAGGGTCAGGATCACAGGCGTCATCAGGCCACACCGGCGCTGTACCGGAGACCAGCACGCGGTCTCCCACACGAAGAGCCCGGCCGAAACCGATGCGTGACTCGTACGGCGATCCGTTGGCAATATGTTGGCGCCCCGTGGTCATGGAAATTCGCTCCCTGGTTGCATCCTGACAATCTCGATTCATTTCCCTGGACATTACAGGAAATAGACCAGCTTGTCCCAAAACCAGTTTTGCACGTCATTCCAGATGCCATCTTCCGATTCGGCGGGCGCGGATCGGCTCAAGGCATCGTCGAGCAGGACATTCCGCGCCTCCTGGGCCACAGCGGGATCGTCGATCAGCACGGCGATCTCGTGATTGCGATACAGCGCCCAGGCATCCAGGTTAATCGTGCCGATTATCACGGTGTCATCCGCGACGATCACCTTTGCGTGCATCACGGCGTCATACTCGAAAACGCCGACACTCGCGTCCGACAACCGGGCGTAATTATGCTGCAACGCGTCCCTTGCCGGTGGGACGTTCGATGCCGTGCCCGGCACGACAACGGTCACGTCGACCCCGCGCTGGCCAGCGTCGATCACGCGATCCAGCATGCCAGGGTCGGTCAGGTATGGGTTGAGAATGTCCAGCCGCTCGTGCGCCGAGTCGATTATCTCACCGATCGCCTGTGTTCCCGGCACGAAGCCGTCCGGCACATTGTGCAGCAGCGTCGCCGGAATCGTGCCGCGATCATCGGGCTCAGGGAAATAGCGCTCCAGCGTACCATCCTCGGGAGCCGGACCGCCCAGAACATGAAAGCTGGTCAGGAACACGAGCTGCATCTGCCGGAGGATATCGCCGGTCATCCTTGCAAAGGTATCGTGATACCGGCCATCGGCGAAGTGATCTTCGAACCCCGCGCCACCGATCCAGCCGATCTCGCCGTCAATCACCAGCATCTTGCGATGGTCGGCATTGCCGAGCTCATCCTGCCACCAGTCGATCTTCCCGCTCCCAAGCGGACCATCACGATCAACCGGGAAGATGTCGTTAACAACAACCTTAACACCTGCCGCTTGCAATCGGTCGAATAGCGGCTGCGACTCATCGTAGACTTTGGCGCCATAGCGATCCACGACCATTCGTATCTCGACGCCCCCCTCGGCACGCCCCACCAGCACATCGACAACGCTATCGGCGACCTCACCTGGCGTCATCGAGAACATGAGGATGTGAATTGTAGACTCGGCCCGCGCCTGGGCAGCGGTTACGGCATCCGGCAGAGGCGGCCAGCTCGGTCGCTCCTCGATTCGCAACACGAACCACCAGACAAGGAACAGCAGCACCAGGAACACGCGAAAGCTGAACCATCGGAATCGACTCAACCATCGGCGCCACGCTGGCGTCCGGTTTCGCCGCCCCTGTGCATCAGGCACTCTGGCATTTGTCGTCATGAAGCGGACGTGCCGCCGCTCTGGAGCATTGGCGCGGGTTCTCCTATACCGCAATCGATAGTCTTGCCTCCGGGAACTGTCATCGCCGCGATTCCGGCGCCGAGGAACGCGATCAACGCGCTCACCATCATCACCAGGCGGTAACCTTCGGTAAACGCATCATTCACCGCGTTCCGAAACACCTGTCGTTGTCCTTCTTCCAGGGATGCCGGAACCGGCATCCCCGCCAGCTCGTCCCGCGACGCTTCGATGGTGGCACTCACGTCCTCGTTCAGAGAAAGATCCGACAGATCCTCTTTCAGGGAAGTGTTGAACGTGCCCAGCATGATGATGCTGAACAAGGCGATCGCAAGCACGCCACCGGCTCGGGACACCGCGTTGTTCACACCGGATGCCAGCCCACTGTAGCGGTTGTCGACGGCGTCCATGACGGTGGTCGTCAAAGGCGCCACGGTGATCGTCATCCCGACACCAAGCACCACCGTCGCCGGGAAGATGGTGGTCCAGTAGGACCCATCACCGTCCGGCAGAGCGAACAGCAGGTAACCAAAACCGGTGATCACCGGACCAATCACAAGCGGCAATCGTGCCCCGAATCGCCCGATCAGGCCACCGGCCCATCTCGATCCCGCAAACATGACCAGCACGAAAGGCAGGAGTGCCGCACCCGCGGCTGTCGCGCTGTAATCCTGCACCTGCACCAGATTGAATGGAAGGTAATACAGCGCTCCCCCCAGTCCGGCATACACCAGCAGCGTCAACAGGTTGGTACCGGTGAAGGTGCGTGACCGGAACAATGACAACTCGACCATCGGTTCTTCCACGCGCCGCTCAACCGCCAGGAATATGGCGCCTGATACCAGAGCCACAGCCAGCGAGCCAATGGTCATCGCGTCAACCCATCCAGACGAAGCAGCCTGGGTAAATCCGAACACCAACCCGCCCAACGAGATCGTGACGAGCGCCGCGCCCGCCCAGTCGATTGGCCCCGTCACTTTTGATGATCGGCTCTCAGGTACGAATATGACGCAGGTGACAACGACGATGACCGCGATCGGCAGATTGATGAAAAACACCGATCGCCATGACAACTGCTCCACCAGGAACCCGCCCAGCACCGGGCCAATCGCCGAGGTGATGGACGTAAATCCGGCCCAGGTACCGATCGCCACGCCGCGAGCGGCGCCGGTCCACTGGGCGCTGATGATCGACAGGCTTCCCGGGATCAGCAATGCGCCACCGATTCCTTGCAGGATCCGCGCGCCGATCAGCGTTTCGAGATTTGGCGCCGCGGCAGCCGCCGCCGATGCGACGGTAAAGACGATCACGCCAACGAGATACATCTTTCGACGACCGAGCCGGTCTCCGAGCGACCCCCCGACAAGGATGAGCGATGCAAGGAACAGCGAATAGGCTTGTACCACCCATTGCACGCCTGTCGCCGATGCGTCCAGGTCTTGCTGGAGGAATGGGAGGGCGACGTTGACGACGGTGCCATCGATAAACGCCAGTGACGAACCGAGGATGGTCGTGAACAGGATCCAGCCGCCATTGGGTGGCATCGGTTCTTCGCCGCTGTTGTGCTGGATGCTCATTCCCACCCACCTTGCCCGATCCATTCTGGGACCACTCACACCCATGTTTATAGATCAGCAGGTATCACCGGCGCCATAGTGAGGCCTATCCCAACAAGCCGTGCAGCCATCACGCGGGCACATGCTCCAGCTCGATCCCAAGCAGCCATGCCGCCTTCGCGACATCATCCAGCCGATGACCAAGCCCAAGCGCGACATGGTGCGTCGGTCCAGTTGCGCACCAGGCATCGAACCAGCGCCGCATGTCATCCCCGAAGCGCACGCGATGTTGCGAGTTGCCGATCCGTGGCACCGGGCCAGGCAGGCTCTCTCCCTCGGCGCCGACCAGCTTGAGCCTACCATCCGCGGACTGCGTCATCCCGAGGATCGTGACAGGTCCGGTCTTTGCGCGCATCTCCACCGCGACCCCTCCACCCGCCTTGCCATGGAACACCGCCAGCTCCTTCATCGTGGCATTGCCATCGCTGATTCCCAGGTGCGCCGGTCCGTCGTGCCCGAGCAGGAAGAATCCATCATTGAAATCCATTCCGGTGAACTCGGAAAACGATCCGCCCGCGCCCAGCTCGTGCATCAGCTTCATCGCCAGCGCCGTCTTGAGGTCACCTTCCCCCGCCGCTGGGATTCCCGCGGTCGTCAGCAGCGTGTTGCCGATGATCATGTTGGACGCCAACCGCTCGATCTCGTCGCCGCCGGTGCCTCGATAGTAGTACGCCAAACCATCGAGCTCGAAATCGGAGACAAGTCTAGCGATTCCCGCCGCGATTCTGGTGGCGTTCAATAATCCCTCAGGGGATATGTCGCTTTCGGGTCGGAGCAGCAACTCCACCCCCTGCCTCGCCACTGTGATCGCGTCGTCCGTCACGCCACGCACCCGCTCCTTCAGGTCGTCAATTTCCAGCACCTCGACATGCGCGCCCAGCTGACCGGCGACCACGCCGAGATCCGTCGACATGTCGATCATGCCCGGATATGTGTGCCCCAGCATGCCAAAACGTCCCTGTTTCAACGCCTTCGCCGCACCTGCCGCCCGGCACCAGCTCTCCACCTGGGACCATGCGACCTCGTCGCCATGGAGATGTCCTGTCACTACCCGGAACGGAATTCCGCTCCGCGCGAACACTCCCGCCATTTCAGGTACCGGGCAGATGCCCGAGTTCTCCAGGCACACCGCTGTGCCGGCTGTCTCGTAATCGAGCGCGATTTCAGGTTGCAGGTTCAGGATCAGCACGGGGACGCCCGCACGCTGTACCACCGGCATTACCTGTGTGCTGGTGGCGTAGACGCTGGAATAGCAGACCACCAGGTCAACTCGCGCCTCCGCGAACTTCTCTCCAGCGGCAACGCCTGCCTGAGCGGTGTCGACGATGCCCGCCAGCACAACGTCAGCCCATTGACCGATCCGCGCTCCCACATCACCGAGATGCCGTTCGGTCGCGGCCTTCAGGTGCGGAAACTGGGGCCAGTACGCAGCAAGCCCAATTCCGAACAGTCCGATTCGCGCTGTGCTCGTCGCTGACATCCTGGTGCCCTCCCATATTGCGCCGTGGCTGAAATCGAGTTCCCTTGAATGCGTGCCGTTGACCAGCACCATACCCGGTTGTATGCCCGATGAAAACCGCGTGAATGCGGCACGACAGCTGGGATCCACTACAATAACCGCATCGGAACGCCCATCCGCTCTGGGGAGAATCATGATGTCGCTTGCCATAACCGCATTCGCGTTGGGCATTGCCTACGCGGCAGTGCCCGGAGCCGTTAACACTGAATCGATTCGACGTGCATTGCACAGCGGTTTCCGATCGGGGTTCCTGATCCAGTTCGGAGCCTTGGTGGGAGACGCCGCCTGGGCAATCGTGGGTCTCACTGGCGCCGCGATTTTCCTTCAGAGTGACACGATCGCGGGTGTGCTCGGGCTCATCAGCGCATCGTTGTTGTTGTGGCTCGCGTGCCAGGCGCTGCGTGGCGCGCTGTCTCCACGTCATGATGCCGCACACGCCGCAGGTGGCGGCTCATTGCGCGTAGGTCTGGCCTTCGGGGTGGCAAACCCCGCCGGTGTCGCATTCTGGTCGGGCCTGGGCGCTTCGATTTTCGGGACCACCGCACCTGACATGATCTCGCTGGCAGTCCTGCTGGTGTTCTTTCTGGCCGGAGCCACGACCTGGGGCGCGATTCTCGTGCAGGTGATCGCCTGGGGAGGTCAGAAGGCCGGGCATCGGCTGCTGCCGATCGTGGACGCGATCAGTGCCATCCTGCTGGGCTGGTTTGGGATCAAATGGCTTTGGACCGCATTCCAGCGACTTCGTCCCGTCGTCATGCCCATGCTACGAGTACTGATCTAGATCGTCGCCGGCTGTGGCATACTGCCTCCGCAATCACCAGGCAATGAAGACCATGGAGCGCCCGGTCGATTGGATGGAGGGGATATATCTGCCATGAACGCAGGATTCAGGAACAATGCGTTCCATGATGATCTTGAAGGGGCCATGGTACGAGATGTGGTCATCTCTCGCGCCGTTGAGAACCTGGTTCCTGGCCTGGCACTGGATTTGGGCTGTGGCATCGGCTCGCACGCACTGATGCTGGCTCGCATGGGTTGGCGGGTGACCGGGATCGACATCTCCGAGCACGCGATCCGCATTGCCACCGCCACCGCCGAAGAACAGCAATTGTCCGCCCGGTTCATTGCCGCCGACACCACGACCTGGGAACCCGATCAACCGTACGATCTTGTCTACAGCACCTACGCGCTGCCCGGTGGCGCCGACTCGCACAAGATGATCCGCACCGCCATCAAGGCGCTTCGACCTGGCGGCACGCTGATCGCGGTGGAATGGGACCATTCGATGGCCGAGCGATGGGGATTCGGCCCAGACGAGCTCCCCTCGCCCTCCGACCTCGCGGCGATGGTGCCCGGTCTCGAAATCGAATCGTCCGAATCCCGCGATGTCAGCCAGATGTTGCCCGCTGGCGACGCCACGATCGCCTATCTCCGCGCCCGCAAACCCGACGACTACGTCGATCCCACGTAGATCCGCCTCATGTGGTTGAACTTTAACCGCATCTTCGCGACCGTCCGTGAACGCTCGTGTTTCCGGGAGTGCACGTGCGCCACAGCGGGCCGCACATGCCGCGCGCATGCAGCCCCACGCACAAGGTGCAGGGCTACAAGTTCCGGATTTGTGGGTAAGGATAAGCTCCTGTGGGCGGGTGTCGTCGAAGGCGCAAAGGTCGGGCACAGGAACCGACTCTAAAGCCCTGGACTTTACCCACAAATGCGCGCCGCACCCTACCGGTGCAACGCGGCTATCCTCCGCTCATGTTGGCCGGAATCGGATCTTGCTTGCCGGGCGCCTCGATCGGCTTGCGACGGCGCTTCGCCGGTGGTTTCTCGGGATGCTCGTCTTTCTTGCGGCGTCCTTTTGTGCCCGTTCCGGCGCTCCGGCGACTCCGGGTCTTGACGAAGGCCGCCTCCAGCACCTCGTCCAGATGCTCGACCACAATCAGCTCCAAATCCCTTTTTACGATGTCGGGCAGCTCGGAGAGATCCTTGGCGTTTTTCTTTGGCAGCAGGAAGGTCTTGATCCCGCCTCGGTGCGCCGCCAGGGTTTTCTCCCGCAATCCACCAATGGGCAGCACCTTGCCGCGCAAGGTGATCTCGCCAGTCATCGCCACATCCTTGCGCACCTTGCGTCCCGTCAGCGCCGAAATCACCGCGGTCGCCATCGTGATACCGGCGGATGGACCATCCTTCGGTATCGCTCCCGCCGGGATGTGGACATGGATATTGCGTTTGTCGAACAGCTCTGGATCGATATCCAGCACATCGGCGCGAGACCGTGCATAGGACAACGCCGCCTGCGCCGATTCCTTCATCACGTCGCCAAGCTGCCCGGTGAGCGTCACCTCGCCCTTGCCTTCCATCACCGTGACCTCGATCGAAAGCAGGTCGCCGCCGACACTGGTCACCGCCGCACCGGTCGCGACGCCGATTTCGTCATGCTCCTCCGCCAGCCCGAACTCGTAGCGCGGCACACCAAGCAGGACGGAGACGTCGTCACCATCGACCGTTACCTGCTCCGGAGCATCGTTGCTCGCGAACTTCCGCGCAATCTTGCGACTCAGCGCGCCGATTTCCCGCTCCAGGTTGCGAACGCCCGACTCCTCGGTATACTCGCGGATCACTCGCCGGATCGCGTCGTCGGTGATCTGCAGGGGCGGACCTTGTGTCCGACCGCCACCGTCCAGTCCGTGGCTTTCCAACGCCTTTGGCAGCAGGAAGTTACGCGCGATGGCCAATTTCTCCAGCTCGGTATAACCCGAGACCTCGATGATCTCCATCCTGTCCCGCAATGCCGCCGGAATCGGATCGAGCATATTCGCCGTCGTGATGAAAATCACCTTCGACAGGTCGAAGGGCACCTCGAGATAGTGATCGGAGAACGTCGTGTTCTGCTCGGGATCAAGCACCTCGAGCAGCGCCGACGACGGATCGCCGCGGAAGGTGTCCGCGCCGAGCTTGTCGACTTCGTCCATCACAAGCACCGGATTCTTGCTGCCCGCATCGCGGACGGCCTTGATCACGCGGCCCGGCATCGCCCCGACATAGGTGCGCCGGTGCCCGCGTATCTCGGCTTCGTCGCGCACGCCACCAAGCGACATTCGCACGTATTCGCGTCCGATCGCGCGCGCGATCGACTTGCCAAGGCTGGTCTTGCCCACGCCTGGCGGTCCCACGAAGAGCAAGATCGGCGCGCGCTGCTTGTCACCCGCCAGCTTCCGCACCGCGATGAACTCCAGGATGCGGTCCTTCACCTTTTCGAGCCCGTAGTGATCCTCATCCAGGATTCGGGCGGCCTCGTCGAGGTTGAGCCGATCTTCGGTTTCGACCGCCCAGGGGAGCTCAGTCAACCATTCGAGATAGGTGCGAATCACGCCGATCTCGGGCGAGAACGGATGTTGCTGTTCCAACCGTTCGAGCTGGACGACCGCCTTTTGCTTGACGTCATCCGGCATCCCGGCTGCTTCGATCTTGTCGCGGAGCTCGCTGGCGAGGGCTTCTTCAGTCGATCCCTCGCCGAGCTCCTTCTGGATTGCGCGGAGCTGCTCGCGCAGGTAGTATTCCCGCTGCTGCTTCTCCATACCCTGCTGGGCTTCGTTCTGGATTTGATGTCGCAGGTTCAGAAGGTTGAGCCGCTTCTGGATGAACACGCTCACTCGTCGCAGACGCTCGATCGGATCGAAGATTTCGAGCAGCTCCTGTCGCTGACCGGAGGTGAACTCCGGTGAGAACGCGATCAGGTCCGCCATCCAGCCCGGATCATCGATGCCGCGGATCATCGCCAGCACCTCTTCCGGCACGTTCGGCAACATGTTGATGTAGGATTCGACCTGCTCCAGCACCGCGCCCATCGACGCTTCCGCTTCGGCGCTGTCGATCGCGCGATCCTCCAGGCGCCGCACCCGGGCGGCTAGATACGGATCCTCCTGGATGACGTCCTCGATCACGCCACGGCTGACACCCTGCAGGATGACATGATCCTGCCCACCGGGACGGCTGATGTATTGCGCGATCTCGGCGACCACGCCCACGCGATGCAGGTCGTCCACCAGCGGACGGGATGACGGCCCGGAGATGTCGTCGAACTCCTCGTCGTCACCATCGCTGTCTTCGGCATCGAACTGACCATCGTCCGAACGCTCATATTCCTGCGCGATCAGGTCACTGACCATATCGATCAGGTCGCGGCCAGGCGCGCCATCCTCGCCGTTCTCCGGTTCCTCGCCGATCTCCCGGGCCGACACCAGCAATACACGGCGCGGCTCCATCCGCATGGCGCGATCGACCGCCATGGCATTTTCCTCCAGGTCGAGGGGGAATGGAATCGTCATGTGCGGCATGAGCAGGGTTTCGCCGGAAACAATGACGGGCAGCGCCATCTGGTCCGGCTGCGACGACAGCTTCTCCGCGGCTTCTCCGGTCGCATCCTGGATGGTGTTCACGTCGTCCACTCGGGCTTTCTTCTTTCGGGGCGCGCGCTTTTTGGGCTTTGGCTGATTATCACGCTCGTTGTGATCAGTCATGAATGAGGTAGCTCGACTTTCAAACAGGTACGCAAACCACCCGACGCGCTACGATCCAGCATTAATGAACATCTCGCGGGCATCGCGGGTGGTGACGAAACGTTTCAAATCTTGATCACGAAGTGTTCCCAAACCGGCGTGTGTTTTGGAGCGGGAATGTGGAAGAATATGGGCATGACTGCGATCCTTTCGCGTTCAGAACCGAATGTCGAAGTGGCGTTGCCATATATGCATCGCAGCCAACTCTTCCCCATCCATGAAGTGTACAGTCTCATGCAAGGTCCGTGACGAGGCATCTCATGTGTTCGAATCGCTTTGCTACACTCATGCTGGCCACAATCAGGCACGCCAGTCGTCATCGGAAGGACGCATCAGGTGACCAGGGATTCCACCATCGATCAGGAGCTCGCCGCTGGGCTTGCATCACTTCGCCAGCAGCTGAGCGCGGCGCTTGCCTCCGTTGACGCGCTGGAGCGGCAAATCGTTCCGTCAGCCAGCCACCAGACGTCCGAGCCAGACCAGGCTTTGGCAGGTTCGCCGGGCGACACGCCGGTCCGGACCGATATCCTGATTCACAACATCACCTCGCCCGCGCTGGCTCGTTCCGCGCAAGCGCAGCTCGCCAACCATCCCGGAGTGTCCCGGGCCGAGGTGCGGGAGTTGGCAGAGGGAATCCTCCGCATTACCGTCATCAGCGACACCGCCATCAACGCTGACGCCCTGCGCGACTGGGAGCCGCACCGGAAGCATCAGGTGCGAACCGAGCGTCCTGGTGTCTTCGAAATCGAGCTCGGCGAGACAGCTACGGATTCTGCCACCACGTAGCCGCCAACATCGGGCCGTCTGACATCGTGAGTAGTCCGTCCAGCGTATCGCGTCACGTACCACACACCACAGTCACCCCTTCGCCTTCGCTTCGTTCAGAACAGGCTCCAGGTCGACCACGACCGGACCAAACGCTATTTTCAGGGCAACTCTTCGGCAACGTGAGCGAAACTGAAGAATCGAGGTTCACTCCCGTCCCTTGGGCCAGAGCCAAAACATCGCGGTTGGTTATTCGCGTACCGCCTCTCGTCGCCCAGCGCACCCGATGGCAGCAGGTGCATTTCACCACCACCAGCCGGGCGATCATGCGACCCACTGAGTTGAGGCGCGCAGTATAATCAGCGGTGAAGTGGACTCCATGGTGGTAGAGCGGACCACACCTTTTCAGGAGAGCCCTGTGGAGGCGAACAGGGGGGTCCATTTCACTCCCCCCATCCCCGAACGTTCGAGTCTCATCGTTTCTCATTCCAGTTCCCCCCTGATGAACAAGAACAAGACGCCAGTGGCACCGGGCGGACGTCCTTCGGAGTCCGCTGCCCAACCGCGGGCTACGGCTGCCCGTTTTGCCGTTAGGTCACCCTGACACGGTCCTCATCAATACCACCAACTGGCCTGATCGGGTATTGACATTTCGTGGTTTACCACTAAACTTAAATGTGAAAGGACCAATGCGCCATGCCGGAATCAATCACCCTACCTCCAACCAGCCAGCGCCACATCGAGCTTCCCCTACCCGTTCGCGCCTGGGTACGGCTCATGCGGGTGTTCCATCGGATCGACCGCCTGTCCGCCGAGCGGCTGCGCCAGTGGAACGTCTCGGTCGGTCGATTCGACGTGATCAATCACGCCGGCCTGCACGAAGGCGCAACGCAGCAGGAGCTGGCCGATGCCCTGCTCGTCACCAAGGGCAATGTCTGTCAGTTGCTCGATTCGCTCGAACGCGACGCATTGCTCACGCGCACAAAGGTGGGCCGGACCAATCGCATTTACCTGACCGATGCCGGGCGATGTCTCCGCGACTCCGCCATGGAGCAACACGTCGAAGCGATTTCGCGGGCGATGTCCGCCCTCGACGACGAAGAACAGCAAACGCTGCTCGCCCTCCTACGCAAGATCGAGCGCGGTCTCGATGCCCAGGGCGCGGCTTCGTGCCCTGATTCGAATTCTCAAACCTGAACAACCCAGCAACAGAAAGGAAGCCCATCATGGAACGACCAGACACTCCCCTCACCGGAATTCATCACGTCAGCGCCATCACCGCCGATGCCCAGGGCACCGTCGATTTCTACACGCAGGCGCTCGGCATGCGCATCATCAAGAAATCCGTCAACCAGGATGACGTCTCCGTCTACCACCTCTTTTTCACCGACGGCGTTGGAAATCCCGGCACCGACCTGACGTTTTTCGATATCCCGAGTTCGGGGCGCAACCATCCCGGCAGCGGGGAGATCAACGAGATCGCCTTCCGAGTGCCGGCGGATGACAGCCTGCGCTTCTGGGAAACGCGATTCGACGCGCTCGACATCGATCATGACGATGTGCAGGATCGCTTCGGTCGGAGCGTGCTGCCGTTCCGCGATCGTGAGGGCCAGCGCCTCGCCCTGATGAGCGACGGCGACCACGCGCCAATCGCTCCCGGAATACCATGGGAACATCCAGGCATCCCGCTCGAACACGCGATTATCGGGCTCGCCGCCATCAGCATAAGCACCGGTCGGCCACACGTAACCTTGCCTGTCCTCACCGATGTGATGGGATATCGGGTCATTGAAGAAGCTGACGATCCCGAACACGACGGCCAGAAGATCGTCGCCCTCGAAACCGGCGAGGGTGGACCGAATGGCCTCTTCTACGTTCATGTCCAGCCCGATGCGCCATCGGCGCGGGTCGGGCGGGGCGGTGTCCACCACGTCGCCTTCCGCACACCCGATCCTGAACGTCACCAAAAGTGGCGCGAATTCATCGGATCGCGTGGACTCAACATCACGCCGGAAATCGACCGTTTCTACTTCCTCGCCGCCTACTTCCGCGAGCCCGGCGGCGTGCTGTTCGAAATCTCCACCGACGGTCCTGGCTTCACCGTCGACCAGCCGGACGCCGAGCTTGGCGTCGAAACGGCCCTGCCGCCGTTCCTGCTGCCGTACAAGGAGAAAATCCTGGCCAACCTGCATCCGCTCGACACATCACTGGAACGCACAATGACGGATGCCGCTACCACTGCCGGGGCGGCATCATGACCGACCGGGAAAACATCACTTCCAACGTCCTGCATCAGGGCAGCATCCTGGCCGACGCAAGCGCCGCAGTCATCCTGCTCCACGGTCGCGGCGCAACCGCGGAGAGCATCATTCGCCTCGCCGACGCGCTCGACCATGAGGCGGGACTGCCTCTCGCCTGGCTGGCGCCGCAAGCCGACGGCAACACCTGGTATCCGGTTCCGTTCAACGAGCCGTTGGAGCGAAACGAGCCGCACCGCACCAACGCGCTGCTGACGATCGACGACCTGATCGGCTCGGTGATCTCCGCCGGAATCGCGCCAGATCGCATCGCCCTGATCGGATTTTCCCAGGGCGCCTGCCTGTCGCTCGAATATGCCGTCGTTGGCAATTCGACGCCGGCGTTCGTCGGCGCGCTGAGCGGCGGGGTGATGGGGCCGCTGGACGTTGCCCGGCAGGTGGACGGCAAGCGAGCTGGGATGGAGGTGTTCATCGGCTGCGGCGACCAGGACGGCCACATCGGCCTCCCCTTCGCCGACCGATCCGCATCGCTGCTTCGGGATGCCGGCGCAACGGTCGACTACCGCATCTATCCAGGCATGGGACACACAATCAACGACGACGAGATCGGAGCGTTGCGCGATGCAATCGCCCATCTTGCCGGCAGCTAGCGCGGGGATGCACAGGAGGTTCGCGCAACCCGATTTGCCCGTCGTTGCGACTGTTTCGTGTTGCGCGAACCGCGCACGTACAGCCAAAGCCGGGGAGGTCCGCGCAATCGCTGATTTCGGCGGAACGACGGGCATTTTTTGGACGACCAGCGGGCGCAAACGGCAAAACCTGCACGAATCAGGTGATCGCCAAAGGGGGTCCGCGCAAACCGCTTCAATTTGCCCGCAACGACGGGGTAGTGTAGGGTTAGGGTCGCACTGTCTGCTACGCGGGCACTGATTGAAACTGCATTCGTACCTCTCTTTGACTTCGTCGAATGCCATCGTCGCACTGTCTGCTACGCGGGCACTGATTGAAACCGGTGCGAGCGTCCATTTCTTTTGCCCTTCACTTGAACGTCGCACTGTCTGCTACGCGGGCACTGATTGAAACCTCCATCGTTGGAGTTCGAGTTTGAGCTGCCGGACGTGCCGGTTGCACTGTCTGCTACGCGGGCACTGATTGAAACCGGTCACGCCAGC
>Ga0209176_10000010_pt1 | contig 59955 bp, 56 predicted proteins | sample NGEPer11B_FD_184511 | JGI IMG/M metagenome (GOLD analysis project Ga0209176, IMG submission 184511) | Arctic peat soil microbial communities from the Barrow Environmental Observatory site, Barrow, Alaska, USA - NGEE Permafrost305-11B... | ecosystem: Environmental > Terrestrial > Soil > Wetlands...
CGTTACTCGTCGATGCTGGTGACGACACCGGCGCCCACGGTGCGACCGCCTTCCCGGATCGCGAACCGCAACCCCTCTTCGATCGCCACCGGCGTGATCAGCTCCACCCCCATCTGCACGTTGTCCCCCGGCATCACCATCTCCGCATCCTCCGGCAGCACGATCGCCCCCGTCACATCCGTCGTCCGGATGTAGAACTGCGGCCGGTACCCCGGGAAGAAGGGCGTGTGCCGTCCCCCCTCTTCCTTGGTCAGCACATACACCTCCGCCTTGAAATGCGTGTGCGGGTGGATCGAGCCCGGCGCCGCCAGCACCTGCCCCCGCTCCACGTCTTCCCGCTCCACGCCCCGCAGCAGGCATCCCACATTGTCCCCCGCCTCGCCTTCGTCCAGCGTCTTCTGGAACATCTCCACCCCGGTCACGATCACCTTGCGGCGCTCGCCCATCCCCACGATTTCGACTTCCTCCCCCGTCTTCACGCGTCCCCGCGCCACCTTCCCCGTCACCACCGTGCCCCGCCCCTTGATCCCGAACACGTCCTCGATCGGCATCAGGAACGGCAGGTCCACCGGCCGCTCCGGCTGCGGGATGTAGTCGTCCACCGCCTGCATCAGCTCCAGGATCGGCTGGTACTCCGGCGCGCTCACGTCGTCGTTCGTGCTCTCCAACGCCGCCAGCGCCGACCCCCGGATCACCGGCACCTCGTCCCCGGGGAACTGGTACGTCGTCAGCAGCTCCCGCACCTCCAGCTCCACCAGCTCCAGCAGCTCCTCGTCGTCCATCATGTCCACCTTGTTCAGGAACACCACGATGTTCGGCACTTCCACCTGCCGCGCCAGCAGGATGTGCTCCCGCGTCTGCGGCATCGGCCCGTCCGGCGCGCTCACCACCAGGATCGCCCCGTCCATCTGCGCCGCCCCGGTGATCATGTTCTTGATGTAGTCCGCGTGCCCCGGCGCATCAATATGGGCGTAGTGCCTGGCCTGCGTCTCATACTCCACGTGCGACAGCGCGATCGTGATCCCCCGCTCCCGCTCCTCCGGCGCGTTGTCGATCGACGCGAAGTCCCGCACCGTGCCCGTGCCCGCCGCCAGCGCCAGCGTCTTCGTGATCGCCGCCGTCAACGTCGTCTTGCCATGATCCACGTGCCCGATCGTCCCCACGTTCACGTGCGGCTTCGTCCGCTCATACTTTTGCTTGCTCATCGTTGAATGCTGTCCTTCCTGACCAAATCATCAATCAAAGTCTGAAATACGTGCCCGAACTCGTACGAAAGAGAGGCTCCTGGAGGAGCCTCTCGCATCGCTGAACAAGCTGGAGCCCTCACCGAGACTCGAACTCGGGACCTCGTCCTTACCAAGGACGCGCTCTACCACTGAGCTATGAGGGCCCGAACCACAACCACTCCGGCAGAGTGGCAGCCTGTTCGGTGGGCAGGGACGGATTCGAACCGCCGTAGCTTTCGCACCTGGTTTACAGCCAGGCCCATTTAACCGCTCTGGCACCTGCCCGAAGGTGGCGAGATGTCGCGTCCCACCGTTCCGTGCGCCTGCTCACGCAGCCCAAATCGGCGCCGCGCGAAGCACCGTCGGGAAGTATACCGAAATCGTGTTCCCCTCGCAAAGACTTCCCGGCGCATTTCGCGCGACGTGCCAGGGATCTCCGGACCGAATCCGGAGCCTGAGCCGACGATGGGACTCGAACCCGCAACCTGCTGTTTACAAAACAGCTGCTCTGCCAATTGAGCTACGTCGGCATGCCCACAAACACCGGCCGGTCATCCAGCGGGCCGCGCCGTCAGTATAAGAATCTTTCCTCAACAAGGTCAAGCCGGGTTGACGGCGATGCGTACGGGGTGGAGCAGGAACCCCTCGACGGCAACACGGTGACGATTTGCTCCGCGCCGGTGCAAGTGTCGGTCACCCATTCCGGAGGACCCGGGGCTCCAGGAATGCTGGACGACCATGAAGGATATGCCATCTGGAGCGACCACCGTCCTGGCTCTGGAAACACGAACCGCCCTTCCCAGATGCTGGTGTCATCTTCTCGCCGAATCAAAGTCAGGGACTCAGGCTCCGCCGCGCCGGGTCCGTGGATGTGCATCTTCATCTCTTCCAGGTCAGGGCCGCTGAGACCGGTGTATGCAGTTCGGTTCGGTACAACCGCCGCGTCAGGATCATACAGGCAGTCAGCACCCTGCGTATCTACCATCTGCGCACGTATCAGCACAGATTCACCTACTATTGGGTTCGACGGATCCGTTCGAATGCGAACCCAAACCGCTGCATCAGTCGAGATGAACGAGAGCAACAATGATATGACTGCGACAACCGCCACAATGACAGATCGCTGCCATCTGATACTCAGCTTGGCGAAGGTGGAATGTCGGCAGAGCATCCAAATCCCTCTGCTTTCTCTTGGTCTCTCCAATCATTATACGCCTTGTCGTGACGACAATTCGTCCAACACCCACGCTTTACAGAGACGATCCGGCCAGGAAACGAGAGGGTAGCGAGGTATCCTCTGAGAGTTGCTGCTCGCATTTCGGAACTACAGCGCCGCGATCACTGCATCCGCCATCTCCGTTGTTGATGCCGCCTTGGAAGGGTCGCGATCCTCGCGAAGGTCATAGGTGACTTTCGAGCCATCAGCGATCACCGATGAGACTGCGTTCTCGACGTTGTCCGCCGCGCCTGTCTCGCCAAGATGCCGCAGCATCAACGCGCCAGAGAGAATCATCGCCACCGGATTCGCCTCGTTCTTGCCGGCATGGCTCGGCGCGGAACCATGAATTGGCTCGAACACCGCCGCATCCTTGCCGATGTTTCCACCGGGCGCCACACCCAGCCCGCCGACCATACCAGCCACCATGTCGCTCACGATGTCTCCATAAAGGTTCGGCATCACCATCACGTCGTACTGGTCCGGCTTCTGCATGAGCTGCATGCACATGTTGTCGACAATGCGGTCATTGAACTCGATTTCCGGATAGCCTTTCGCGACGTCCCGCGCCACGTGAAGGAACAGGCCATCCGAGTACTTCATGATGTTCGCCTTGTGTACCGCGGTGACCAGCTTGCGGCCATTCATGCGCGCATACTCGAAGGCGTACTCCACAATCCGGCGCGAGCCTCCGGGCGTGATCATCTTGATGCTGATCGCCGCGTCCTCGGCCACCTGCTTCTCGCTGCGATGGTTGATCGCCGCGATCACCTCCGCTGTGTCCTTCGCGCCCGTATCGAACTCCACCCCGGCGTAGGTGTCTTCCATGTTCTCGCGAACGATCACCAGGTCGATGTCGCTGAAGGTCGACTGCACGCCGGGTATCGTTCGTCCGGGACGGAGGTTGGCGTAGAGCTCGAGTGCCTGCCGGAGCCCGACATTCACGCTGCGAAAACCGCTACCCACCGGCGTCGTGATCGGTCCCTTCAGACCGATACCGTTGTTGCGAATGGAATCCAGTGTCGTCTCGGGAAGCAGTGCTCCAGTCTCGTCGAGCGCATCGCTGCCCGCCTGCTGGACGTCCCAGTCGAAACCGATCCCGGCGGCATCCAACACGCGTCGGGTCGCCGCCGCGACTTCAGGACCAATACCGTCCCCCGGAATGAGCGTGACCTGGTACTTCGCCATTGTGATACATCTCTCCTTGACGGTGCTTCAACTCAACCTGTTAGGGTGATATTGTCGCATGATTCACTTTGAAGTCGACCCTTGCACTGGAACGCCAGCAACATCTCAACATGGACGAAGGAACGAACAGATGACAACAGCACATCGGGCAACGGTACTCCTCGTAATCCTTGATGGCTGGGGCATCGGTGAGCCAACCGAGAGTAACGCGGTATTTTCAGCGGCTACTCCGACGATGGACCAGATTACCGCTGCCTACCCGAATGCCACCTTGAGAACGTCCGGCGAGGATGTGGGCCTCCCCGAGGGCCAGATGGGCAACTCGGAAGTGGGCCATCTCAACATCGGCGCGGGGCATGTGGTGTATCAGTCGATCACCCGCATCGATCGAGCCATCCGCGACGGCAGCTTCCGGCGGAACGAGGCTCTACGGTCCGCATTTGAGCGCGCGGAACTCGATCACGGTCGCCTGCATCTGATGGGGCTCGTAAGCAATGGCGGCGTGCACAGCCATATCCGTCATGTCGAGGCGCTTGTCGAGATGGCCGGTGATTGGCCGACTGTGCCGGTGCGAATCCACGCGTTTACGGACGGGCGTGACACGGCGCCAGGCAGCGGCCTGGAGCACATCCTCCACCTTCAGCGCCTCGTCGACGAAAGCCCTGTCGAGGACATCGCAATTGCGTCCATCTCCGGTCGCTATTACGCGATGGATCGCGACCATCGCTGGGATCGTGAGCAAAAGGCGTTCGAGGTGGTCACTGGGGCGGGAGGTCCGTCCGCGCCGTCAGCCATCGATGCGATTAAAGATTCCTACGAAGCCGGTGTCACCGACGAGTTCATCGCTCCAGTGCGAGTCGGCCGCTGGGGAACCGGATCCGAAAGGTTCCATAACGCCGACGAGGCAATATTCTTCAATTTCCGATCCGATCGCGCTCGACAGTTGACCGAAGCGCTCAGTGCTCCTGGTTTCGACGCTTTCGATCGTTCGGGTGCGTCTGGTATTCCGATCTCAATGACCACGTTGACTCAATATGAGGAAAGTCTCCCAGTGCGGGTCGCATTCTCGCCACACGATGTCGTCAATCCGATCGCCCGGGTCATCAGCGAAGCCGGGTTGCGGCAGTTCCACACGGCCGAAACCGAAAAGTACCCGCACGTCACTTACTTCCTGAATGGCGGACGGGAAGAACCGTTTCCTGGTGAAACTCGCAAGCTCATTCCTTCGCCAAAGGTGGCAACCTACGATCTGCAGCCAGAAATGAGTGCGTTTGGAGTTCGTGACGCGGTAATCGAGGCAATTCAGGGCAAGCGGTATGCGTTCATCATCGTTAATTTCGCCAATGCCGATATGGTAGGCCATACCGGAGACATCGCTGCCACCCGCATCGCCGTCGAAACAGTCGATACCTGTCTCGGCCAGATTCTCGAACACCTTGGACGAGCGTCCGGTGTCGCCCTTGTGACGGCGGACCACGGGAACGCCGACGTCATGCGTGTCCCCGGCACAGACGAGCCGATGACCGCCCACACCACGAACCCGGTACCCATCGTGCTGGTGTCGTCGCCGGATGACTCCCGCCTTCGCCATGCTTCGCTGCGCTCCGACGGAAAGCTCTCAGCGGTAGGAACCACGGTCATCGACCTGCTTGAACTGCCGCCCCACCCCGACATGACAGAAAGTTCACTGCTCCTTCGGTGACCCGCCGCTGAAGCATCGAGGTTCAATCGCCGCGCTATGCAGGCAGGATCGCGCCACCGGGGTAGACAGCCGTCTCAGCCAGGTCCTCTTCGATGCGCAACAGCTGGTTGTATTTGGCGACACGGTCAACCCGTGATGGAGCACCTGTCTTGATCTCACCAGCGTTCGTCGCGACCGCTAGGTCGGCGATGAAGGTGTCAGCGGTCTCGCCGGATCGATGCGAGATCACAGCCTTGAACCCGGCACGGTGCGCCATCTCGATGGCCTCAATCGTTTCTGTCAGGGTACCGATCTGGTTCAGCTTGATCAGGATCGCATTGCCTGCCTGTTCTTCGATGCCGCGTCGCAATCGTTCAGTATTTGTCACGAAGAGATCATCACCGACAAGTTGACAGTTGCTTCCAACATCGGTGGTGAGCTGGGACCACGCGGCCCAGTCGTCCTCCGCCAAGCCATCCTCGAGCGACCTGATCGGATATCGTGAAAGCCAATCTGTCCAAAACGCGACCATTTCCGCGGATGATAGTGTTCGCCCTTCTCCGGCAAGCGTGTAGCTGCCGTTGTCAAAGAACTCGGTGGCGGCGGGGTCCAGGGCAATGACAAAATCTTCCCCGGCCGTGTACCCGGCACGATCAATCGCTTCCAGAACGAGCTGCACCGCCTCCTCGTTCGATTCCAGGTTGGGCGCATACCCGCCTTCATCACCGACCTGTGTCGCCAGCCCACGTTCGGCCAGCACCTTCTTGAGTGTGTGGAAGACTTCTGCCCCCTGGCGGAGTCCTTCGGCGAACGTATTCGCCCCGACCGGCATGATCATGAACTCCTGCATGTCAACGCTGGAGCCCTCGGCATGCTTGCCGCCGTTGAGGATGTTCATCATGGGCACGGGCAGGGTGCGGGCATTGGGGCCACCGAGATACCGGTACAGCGGCAGCCCCACCTCCTCCGCCGCCGCACGCGCCGTCGCCAGCGACACGCCCAGAATTGCGTTGGCGCCGAGCCGTCCCTTGTTCTCGGTGCCGTCGACTTCCTTCATCAACAGGTCGATACCCACCTGGTCGAGCGGATCCATCCCGACCACGACTTCCGCTATTTCGTCATTGATGTTCTCGACAGCCGTCAGCACGCCCTTGCCACCGTATCTCGACTTGTCCCCATCGCGAAGTTCTACCGCTTCATAGGCGCCGGTTGACGCGCCGGATGGCACAGCGGCCTGACCCACCACACCGCTCGACAGGAACACTTCGACCTCAACCGTAGGGTTACCGCGAGAATCCAGCACTTCCCGCGCGTGTATCGCCTCAATCAGTCGATCCATCATTGGTACGGATTCTCCCTCCTTGACCGCAAGCGGTTTCCAAACGTCCAAATATGACAATGAGTATAGGCGAGCGGAGATGGGGACATTCCCGCAATGACGCCGTATACTTCTCAAGACACAATTCAAGATTCCTGACGTTGACGGAAAAATGTTCGGCAAGTTGGATCGCAAAGGGAACTCTGACCCTGGACTGGAAGTCAGATGCGATTGTGCCGCTCTGTTCACTCCCGAGTTGACAGGCCCATAAGCCTGTCGGGCTGGTCCCCCGTATGATGACCGGAATGACTCTTCTACGGAGTCATGAGCGCGTTCGAGAACATCTCCGAACGAAGCAGGGTGGTACCGCGTGGAAGCCCCTCGTCCCTGCCGAGGGGTTTTCTTGTGCCTGACTGGACGTTGCGGATCAAATGAGGAAGGTTCCATGACCACTGCGTCGCATGGCTTGTCTTCTCGAATCGATGAGGTTCGAGGAAAAGCCACTGAAGCGCTCACGACTGTCGCTGACATCGAGCGGCTCCACGCCTGGGAGCGCCGCTGGCTGGGTCCCAAGGGCGAGATCACCACGATGCTCCGATCACTCGGTTCCCTGCCGAAGGAAGATCGCCCGACCGCCGGGCGGGACGCCCAGGCGCTCCGGGTCGAGCTTGAATCTGCGTTCGCTCCCGTACGTGAATCGATTGAACGCCAGGAGCTCGATCGCAGGCTGACATCCGAGTCGGTGGATGTCACCTTGCCCGGTCGCAAGCCAGACATCGGAGCGATGCATCCGGTCTCGGCAATGATCGATGAGCTGATCGAGGTATTCGCGCTCCTTGGCTTTCAAGCAGTATTCGGTCCGGAGGTGGAGACTGGCCGGTACAATTTCGATTTGCTCAACATACCCGCCGACCATCCAGCCAGGGATGTGTGGGACACCATTATCGTCGACGATCCGACCGAAGAGATCGTCATGCGAACCCACACCTCCCCCATGCAGGCCAGAACGATGGAGCGCCTGGACCCTCCGGTGCGGGTGATCGTTCCGGGACGCACCTATCGTTATGAAGCACAGGATGCCTCTCATGAATGGATGTTCACCCAGCTCGAAGGCCTGATTGTCGACACCAACATCACCATGACCGACCTGAAGGGCGTGCTTCAGGAGCTTGCCCGCCAGCTCTTTGGTCCCGAGCGTCGCATCCGCTTCCGATGTGATTTCTTTCCCTTCGTCGAGCCGGGTGTCGACTTTGCTGTTGACTGCGCCATCTGCAAGGGCAAGGGCTGCCGCGTATGCAAGCAGTCGGGCTGGCTGGAGATGGGTGGCGCCGGCATGGTGCATCCGAATGTGCTTCGCGGCGTCGGTTATGATCCGGAAAAGTACACCGGATTCGCCTTCGGTCTCGGTATCGAGCGGCTGGTGATGATGAAGTACGGCGTGGACGACCTGCGCGCGTTCAACAGCAACGACCTGCGTTTCCTCAAGAAGTTCGCGACAATTCCGATCTAGGACCAACTCCATCACCGCAGGAGGAGAGTAAGTACTTCATGAAGGTTCCCTTTCGTTGGCTGCAGGACTATGTCGATGTCGACATCAGTGCGGAATTGCTCGCCGAACGCATGACCATGGCCGGCCTTGAAGCCGAAAACCTCGAATACATCGGTGATCATTGGGACAAGGTCTTTGTGGCCGAAGTACGCAACGTCAAACCACACCCCGATGCCGATCGGCTTGTCCTCGCCGAAGTCGATGCCGGGGAGCACCAGCTCACCGTGGTCACGGGCGCCCCCAATATCGCGGAGGGCCAAAAAGTTGCGCTTGCGCTCGCCGGTGCTCGCCTGATCGATGCGTATGCCGATGAGCTGAAGTACAAAACGCTGAAGCCTGGCAAGATTCGCGGTGTCACATCAGAAGGCATGGTCTGCTCCGAAAAGGAGCTTGGATTGAGCGATGAACACGAAGGCATCCTCGTCCTCGAATCGGAGGCTCCCATAGGAGTGCCTCTCAGGAATTGGCTCGGGGACACGGTCATCGAGTTCGAGATCACGCCCAACCTCGTGCACGCCTTTTCGATGGTCGGGATCGCCCGCGAGGCAAGCGCCATTCTTGCCACTACCCTCAGGCCTCCAACGGAAACCAGCCTGGCGACCGTCGAGTCGGTTGATCAACTCGTCACAATCGAATCTGACAACCTCTGCCGGCGCTATGTCGCTGTCATCATCGATGGCGTGAAAATAGAGCCGTCGCCCGCCTGGATGACACGACGGTTGACCGCCGCGGGCGTGCGTCCGGTCAACAATCTCGTCGACATCACAAACTATGTGATGCTCGAGACGGGCCAGCCACTTCACGCATTCGACTGCACCATGATCGAAACCGGACGAATCGTCGTTCGCCGTGGCGAGTCGGGCGAACAGATCGAAACGCTCGATCACCGGGTTCGGGACATTGACGAATCGACGCTGCTCATTACCGATGGCGGGAAACCGGTTGCCATTGCCGGAATCATGGGCGGAGTCAACTCCGAGGTAATGGACTCGACCACATCGATCCTGCTCGAATCGGCGAACTTCGACATGGTCAACGTTCGCCACACTTCACGACGGCTCAAGCTTCGTACCGACGCCTCTGTGCGGTTCGAGCGCGGCATCGACCCGGAGCTCGCCAGGTCAGCCGCTCAACGCGCGGTAAACCTGATCCTGGAGCTGTGCCCGGATGCTCGGCTTGTGAGCTTTGACGACGCTTATCCGTCACCGGTTGCGCGGGCCAGCGTCACGATGCCATTCAGTCGTATCGAGCGCACACTGGGTATTCGGATCGAGCCTGACCAAGCCCTCGGTGTGCTCGACCGCCTGGAACTCCAGCCCACACTTGACGAGAATTCCGGCATCCTGAGCATCCAGGTCCCAACCTGGCGGGGCGACATCTCCATCCCCGAGGACGTGGTGGAAGAAGTAGCAAGGATCGTCGGCTATGATTCCCTCCCCGCCACACTGCCGACCGGGACGACACCCCCGGTCGAGCGGGATCCACTGTTCTTGCTGGAGCGATTCATTCGCCGCACGTTGGCCTCGGCGGGCATGTTCGAAGGGCGGACGTATACGACACTTTCCGAAGAGGAGATCGCTCGATGGTCGACTGAATCGTCGGTCTCACTGGTCGGAAACATCACGAGCTCGCGATTGGTGCGGCTGCGAAATCCCGTTCATGCCGAGCGACCGTTCCTGCGGACCTCGATCGTGCCGTCGCTCATCCCCGAGGTTGCCGCGAACCTGAAACACCAGGCGCACGTTAAGCTCTTCGAGATTGCTCATGTCTTCGCCTCGAATGGTCCCGGCGTGTTGCCCGATGAGCCATCTCATCTGGCGGTGATTTTCGCTGGTGACAGGCGGGAGCTCGACCACTTCACGGCAAACGGGGAGCACGACAAAACCCTGGGCTTCTGGGATGCGAAGGGAGTGCTGGACGCGCTTTTCACCCGGCTTGGTCAGCCAGTCAGCTATCAATCGAGCGAACATCCGGCTCTCCATCCCGGCCGCACCGCCCAGGTCCTGGTTGATGGTGTCGTGTTTGGACTGGTAGGCGAAGTGCATCCAGACGTGGCGCGGGAATACGGGATCGACCAGCGCGTCGCGGTGGCCGAGCTGGATGTTTCCTTGCTCCTGACGGTACTGCCGGACATGCGTGGCATCCAGATCACGACCGAACAGTTTCTACCAGTTGAACAGGATTTCTCCATTGTAGTTGCCGAGGATACACCTGCCGGAACTGTTGAACAGTCTCTCCGCAACGGCGCGGGTCCCCTGGTCACGAATGTCGTCCTGTTCGACGTCTATCGCGGCGAAAACCTGGATTCGGGCATGAAAAGCCTGACGTTCAGGGTTACCTTCACCGCTCCTGACCGCGCGTTGACAGACAAGGAACTTGCCAGGAATCGCACGCGGATCGAACGAGTCCTGAGCAAGGAGCTCGGTGCGTCGCTTCGTACGTAGAAAAGGAAGACCCGAATGTCGAGTTCGATCAGGATTCAGCGCATCGAGGGCTACGACAAGGCGCTTCCGGAGCTGACCAGACGTGGATCATTCATTGATCCGGTTTTGTCAGCATCAATCAGGGACGGAATCCGCCGGGTGTTCGGCGAGGATCTCAGTGCCCGTGAAGTCGTTGATCGCATTCTTGGCGACGTTCGACGTGACGGCGACAAGGCGCTGCGTCGCTATACCAAGGCATTAGACGGCGACGCGCGCCAGTCATTCGAGGTCGACCGGAGTGAGTGGCGGGAAGCCCGGAGCTCAATCCCGGTGGAGCTGGAACACGCACTTGAAACCGCCGCGGATCGTATTCGCGCATTCCACCAACGGGAACCCTCCCGCTCATGGTTCGAACATACACCGCAGGGCACGTTCGGCCAGATCATTCGACCGCTGGAACGAGTGGGCATCTACACACCAGGCGGGTTGGCCGGCTACCCGTCATCGCTCCTGATGACCGCGATACCGGCCAAGGTCGCGGGGGTTGACGAGATTATCATCGCGGCTCCACCGGGCCGCGATGGCCGGATTTCGCCCGCAATCCTGGCTGCGGCGGATATCGCGCGGGTGGATCGTGTCTTTGCCATCGGGGGCGCGCAGGCAATCGCTGCCCTGGCCTTTGGTACTGATTCGGTGCCGCACGTCGACAAGGTCTGTGGTCCGGGCAACATCTTCGTGGTACTCGCGAAACAGATGGTGTACGGCGTCGTGGATCTCGATCAGTTGCCGGGACCGACGGAAACCTTGCTGATTGCGGACGATTCGGCGTGCCTTGAACTTGTCGCGGCGGATATGATCGCTCAAGCCGAGCATGACACCATTGCCACCTCGATCCTGATTACAACATCATCTCAGCTGGCGCTGGATCTCGAGCCCGAGATCGAGCGCCAGGTTCAGGAGCTCGAGCGATCAGAGATCATCCGCACGTCACTTTCCTCAACAGGTCGTGTTGTCGTGGTCGACAACCTGGACGAAGCGGTGGCGCTGGCGAACGAATTCGCCCCCGAACACCTGTGTCTCCTGGTTGACAAACCTTGGGAGCTTCTCCCATCCATCAGGAATGCCGCCGGTGTGTTTATCGGCGAGGACAGCCCCGAGGCACTGGGTGATTACGCCGCGGGACCGAGTCACGTCATGCCCACCGGTGGCACCGCTCGATATTCATCTCCGATCCATGTCGCCGAGTTCCAAAAGATCATTTCGCTGATCGGCGCAAACGCCCAGGCGATCGAAGAACTGGGAGAAACCGCCATCCAGATCGCCAGAGCCGAAGGCCTCACGGGTCACGCCGCGGCGATTCAGCGGCGATTGAAGCGGTAGTTCAGCCGGCCGGTGACAGTTGCCGCAGCGCCGCGAGCAGGCGCGGCTCGAGGTCAGCGCCCGCCTCGATATCGATGCCGGCTGCCGCGACCGCCGACTCCGAGCGGGAGTAGCCCAATGACTCGAGCGCCTCGATCAGCTCGAGATCGCCAGTTCCAGCAGCGCCGAGCTCGGTCGACGCCGGCAGCTTGCCGCGCAGGTCGAGCAGAATTCGTGAGGCGGTCTTTCGACCGATTCCAGGAACCGAAGACAGTGAGCCAACATCCTCACGCTCCACCACATCGACCAGCTCGTCCGTGCTGAATCTGGACAGCATCGACAGGGCAACTCTTGGACCAACGCCATTGACCCCCAGAAGCATGCGAAACCAGGCGACATCCGTTGCATGCATGAACCCGTACAAGGTCAGCGCATCCTCACGGACGACCTGATGGGTGTGGAGAAAAAAAGACGTTCCCGTTCGGAGCTCGTCTCGCTGGAGCAACGACGAGGGAACGTACGCGCGATAAAACACTCCACGTACGTCGAGCACCAGCGCGTCCGGCTCGATCTGCGCAACGACACCTTGAAGTCCAGCAATCACTTGCACTCCTCCGGGAGATCGATCTGATAAACGGACAGGGCGTTCCCGCCGATCATGGCGGCCAGGCCATCACCCGCGACCTGTTCCTTGAATCGATTCAGGAACCGTTTTTGCCGAAGCACGGGATAGTCCGAACCCCACAGTATCCGCTTCGGTCCAACCAGCGACTCGACAATCCCGGCGACGCGATGCTCGTACAAATACGTCGATGCCGCCGAGTCATACCAGATGTGCCGAAGGTCGCGCGCAACCTCAGGCATGAGCTCATAAAACGGCAGTCCCCCTCCCCAATGTGCCGCCACAATTGCCAGGTCCGGGCATGCTCGCGCAAACCGCACAAATTGCTCAGGCGTCGCGGTACCCTTGCCGGGATAGACATGTCCCACAGGCTCGGAGAGGTGGGCAAGGATCGGCAATCCCTCCTCCACGCATATTTCCGCAAAGCGCTGCAAGCCCGCCCAGTTGTCCCATCGGAACCCCTGGGCGTCGGCGTTGAGCTCGCCGATTCCGTGTGCGCCCAGTTCGGCGCACCGTCGCACTTCCGACGACACATCCTCAACGAGCGGGTTCACTATCCCAAGCCAGACAATCCGTCCACCACTCTCCGAAGCCGTTTTGGCCAGGTAATCATTGTGGCGTTTGCACAGCTCCGGATTCCTCCAGGGCCAGCCCGCGACAACAGACACAGCAATATCCGCATCCTCCATGCTGGTCAGGAGCGCGGCGGCATCAGGAAACTCGATCCCCTCATGACTGTGGGTTTCAGCAAACCAGGCATCCTGGGAAATGTACGATGCCGGGTCGGCAGCGACCTCGGGCGGAAACAGGTGTGTGTGCGCATCGATGATCATCAGGTTTTGCCTGGCTCCAGCAGTCATGGTCTCACGCTACAGCAGGAGGTAGAACGCGGCAGCCGCGATGAGCACTGCAACGACGAGAACAATGATCAGCACAACAATCGGGTTTCCTTGCGGCTTTGATTCCTGAATCGTCGACTCGAGGGCTGCTCGCCGCGAGCTCGCTCGCGATGGGCGGGCAACAAGCACCACCGCCGATACATTATCTGTCGTGCCACGTTGCTCAGCCAGCGAGGTGAGCGCAACGGACATGGTGCCAGGATCGCCGCCGCCAAGCTGGGCGGCGTACTCCTGCTGATCGATAACGTCGTAAAAACCATCGGAACAGAGCAAAAGCCGGTCCTCTGGCAACAGGTTCAGCTCGTAAATTGCGGGCAACTTCCGGTCGAGTCGCTCGGTGGTGCCGACTGCCGCCGTGAGCATGTTCCTTTGACTGCTGGTCCGTTGATCTGATTCCTGAATCTCGCCTCGCGCCACCTGCTCGGCCACGAGGGAATGGTCCTGCGTGATTTGCAACACCTGGTTCGCCCGGATCAGGTAGGCGCGGCTGTCCCCCACATTCGCGATGGTCAGGTAGGGTCCGTTCACGATCGCGGAAACCAGCGTTGTCCCCATGTGGCGATCATCCGGCACTCCCGATCCCTGCGTCCAAATCTTGTCATTCGCGGCACGGTAGGCGCGCTTGAGCTCGAGCACGATGTCAGCCGGCACCGCCTCCCTGAAGCGTTCCTTGAGCACCTCAATGGCGATGCCGCTCGCGACCTCGCCCCCTTCATGTCCGCCCATGCCATCAGCCACGGCCAGTGCGAATGCCTGCCCACTGGAACCAATCGGTTGCACCAGTACGGCGTCCTCATTGTGATCACGGCCACCCACCCGGCTGGCGCTCCCCACCTCGACCTCGACCGCTCGTTGCTCGGTCAGCACGGTTTTGTCCCTCCAGATACCTGCCAGATACTCCCCTCGGCAGGTAGCTTGTCTCTCACTGCTCGATTGCTCGCGGACCGGATGCGGAGCTGGCCCGAATCCAGTGCTAGACTACCAGCCTGTAAGGGCGATCGTCGCGATACCGCTTCACTCATCGAAAGCAGATGCCGGTGCAACACTTCGTTCGACTTGGAGTTACCCTTCTGGTGGCCATCGTGGTGTTGGCGGGTTGCGGCGACGACGACGGGAACAGCGATAGCGACCCGACTGAAGCGACAGAAGACGCCGCGACCCTGCTTTCACAGGCGAGCGACGCACTCGCCAGCACCAACTCCTTGCGCTTCAATCTTGAGATCGATGGAACAACCTATGTAGACGACAATGAGACGATTCGGCTCGTATCAGCGACCGGTGATCTCGCGCGACCAGACAAGGTCGACGTGGAATTCCAGGTCGAACTCCTCGGTTCTCAGACCGTGTCCATTCGAATGATAACCATTGGCGAGGAATCCTGGACCACCAACCTGCTCTCCGGAGCCTGGGAAACATCTCCCGAGGAATTCGGCTATAATCCGACCGTGCTTTTTGACAACCAGAACGGCCTGGGTCCGGTGGCCGGCAAATTAATCGGCCCTCAGGTCCTCGGCGCGGATAATCTCGGTGGACGTGACACATGGCAGGTTCAGGGTACAGTTGACAACGCCACGATCGCCCCCCTCACCTCAGGAACGATCGATGGCGAAGTCATTACGGTTACGCTGTGGTTGGATCAGGAAACGCACAACATACTCAGGCTCCGGGTGGAAGAACCGGATAATGCCGCCAAGGAAAATCCAGCCACCTGGACCATGACCCTGACCGGTCACAACAAGGACTTGACCATTAACCCACCCGACGTTGCGGGTTGATGAACCAGCTTTTGACCACATCCCCCTGGAAAAGCCCCCCAAATATCGTCGCGCTGATAGCCGTGCTCATCGGTGCAATCGACATGACCGTGGTCGCGACGATCCTTCCGTCAATGATCTCTGACCTGGGAATCAACACTGCCGACATCGACCGGTACATTTGGGTCGTCAACAGTTACCTCATCGCCTACGTCGTGTCCATTCCGATAGTCGGTCGGCTTTCTGACGTAATCGGCGTTCGTACCGTGTTCGTCGTCGCCTGCCTGGTATTCATGGCCGGTTCTATCTGGTGTGCGCGGGCGGAATCACTTCAGGACCTGGTGATTGCCCGGAGCATCCAGGGATTCGGCGGAGGAGCGCTCCTTCCGATCGCGCTGTCCGTTGCCGCACAAACGTTCACGGGAGCGCACAGAGCCCAGGCCATTGGCGCCGTTGGAGCCATCGACACGCTTGGCTGGGTTTCGGGGCCCGCCTACGGCGCGTTGATTACCCATCAATTTACCTCGATCCAGGAACCATGGCGCCTCGTCTTCTGGATCAATGTGCCAGTGGCATTGGCGCTGCTTGGTGTCGCCCGGATGCTGCCCACTTCTGGATCCTCCGATCGCGGCTGGAGGGCAATCCATCAATCGTTGCGTCCCGTGATCTCAAAACTCGACATTCCCGGATTCGCCTTGCTGACCATCCTGCTCGTCTCGATAAACATGGCGCTCGTGTCAGGCGGCGAGATCGGCGCAACCGCCGGTCGAGGACTCCGCGCATTTGGCGGAACCTCCAATCCGCTGGCCGACCTGATCCCGTGGCTGTTGGCGACATCGGCGGTGGCCCTCCTGCTCCTCATCGTGCATGTCCGTGGTCGCCACAACACGTTCCTTCCCCGCGGCCTGCTGCGGAACGCATCGTACCGGTCTTCGCTCATTGCCAACGCCCTGCTCGGTACCGTACTCATGACCGGGATGGTGAACGTTCCGGTCATCGTCGCTCTGGCGGAGACAAGTACCGACACAGGTGTGCGGAGCGCGATCCTCCTGGCTCCATTCACGCTTTCGATTGCCATCAGCTCGATCCTCTCAGGCAGGCTTCTGCGCCAGTTCTCCCCACGTCTCATCACCATGACCGGGTTGGCGGTGGCAGTGGCCGGCAACCTGATGATCTATCCGTTGCTCGAAGCATTGCACTACCAGTGGATGGCGATCGGGTTGGGTGTGGCGGGAGCCGGCGTCGGACTTGCATTGACGCCACTCAGTACCACCGCCCTCGACTCGTCGACATCCTCGTCATATGGGGTTGCCGCATCTTCACTGCTGGTGTTCCGCCTGTTGGGAATGACGGTGGGTGTGTCGCTCCTGACATCGATCGGCGTGCAGCGCCTGCAGGTGTTGACGGGCGCCATTAATCCGATTGTACGAACGCAGTCAGAATCGACCGCGGCGTTCCTCCTGCGTCAGCAAGAGTTCATCATCGACCATGCAGTTCCGCTGGGGGTGCAGGTGATCCAGGAGACATTCATCGTGGCGGCGATCCTGACGGCCTGCGCGTTTATACCGGCGCGGGCATTAGGCCGCTCACCGTCCTCCGATCATCAGGATGGCTAACGTTCAGCCGCCTTCCGCAACGCCTGGATGTTCTCGCTCGGGGCGCCGGATTCGTTGAACACCGCGCTACCCGCGACAAAGCTGTTTGCGCCCGCCTCGCGAACGTCACGGATTGTGTCCAGCCCTATCCCACCATCCACCTGCAAGTCACACTCAGGGTTTAAGGCATCGATCAGCTTTCTGGCCCGCGTCACCTTTTCCATCATCTCCGGAATCAGCTCCTGGCCGCCAAAACCGGGATTGATCGTCATCACCAGCAGGTTAGAAAGAAACGGAATCATCAATTCGACAGCGGTGAGCGAGGTGGCGGGGTTGATCGCCATTCCGGCCTGGGCGCCTGCCGCCCGGATGCTCGTAATCAACCGGTGCGCATGAAGAGTCGCTTCTGCGTGAAAGGTCACCTGTGATGCGCCTTTGGCCGCAAATTCCGGAGCCCAAAGATCGGGATTGTCGATCATCAAATGAACATCAACCGGTATCGACACCCCTCGAAGCGTTGCGTCAAGCAATGGGAAGCCGATGGAGATGTTGGGCACAAAGTGTCCATCCATGACATCGAAGTGCACATAGTCCGCGCCGCCAAATTCCACCTCTTTCAGCGCGTCACCATAATGCAGAAAATCAGCCGACAGCACGGAAGGGCCAATCTTGAGTCGGGTTCCGCCGTGTGAGCTCATACTCATGAGTCCTTCCAAATGTGCCCTCTCCGCAATGTGAATCGCGAATCCCGGCTGGCTGATACAGTATCTTGTATGGGTGTGACACCAACAGCACGCGCCATCTGGCGTGCCTGGGATTCACACCGAATCCGAAGGGACGGTTCTTGCGGTGAAGTTGCTTGATATGCTGGAACGATCGGTAGAACGCGTGATTCGTGCTCCCGTCGACTCCCTGTTCCGTCAGGACATCCAGCCAGCCGAGATCGAACGACACCTGGAGCGCGCCATGCGTGACAACAGTCGACGAGCTTCTGGTTCAAGTATTATGCCGAACCACTACTCAGTCCAACTCGCAGACGCCGACTTCGCGACGATCGAGCCTTATCTCGGTTCGCTGGTGCGCCGCCTGGAGTCCTGGCTTGCGGACCGGGCAGGCGCGCTCGATGGGACCGTCCTTGATCGGATTCAGGTGGAGATTACGCCATCCAGGGACGCAAAACGCCGGCATCCGATTATCGATGCCCGCATTACCGATATCAACACACCGCCAAATGGACAGGTTGGACGCTTCCCTCCCGCCTCTGAACACACACAGGCGTTCAAGGTCGTGCGACCTCATGCCAGGGTTGTGCTGCGGGTGCTCACGGGGACGCAGGCTGGAACGAGCTTCACCATCGAACCCGGAATATCGATTATCGGTCGTTCACACGAAGCCGACATTCGCATCGACTCGCCCGACGTATCAAGGCGCCACCTGAAGATCGACCGGCACGAGGCGACTCTCGCAATCACCGACATGAATAGCACCAACGGCACCCGGGTGAATGGCGAGCCTATCACCACCGCCGTGGTGCGAAACGGTGACGAAATCCTGGTCGGAACCCAGGCGCTCAGGATCGTGGTCGAATCATGATCCTGAGTCCGACAACGGTGGAAGGCAACACCGATGCCCGAGCTTGATGGCGCTTACCTGACATTTGAGTGGGTGATGCTGGCATTGAGAATTGCGTTCATCGCCTTGATCTATTTTTTCCTGTACCAGGTCGCTCAGGTCGCCATTCGCGAGCTCATTACCATTGGGCGCGCGGAGCCCCCAAAGCCCCACGCTCCATCTCGTGCCGCACCGGCTTCGGTCATTATTTGGGAACCGGCAAGTTCGTCGATGGTTCGAGGTGCAAGATTCCCAATATCCACCTACACTACCGTGGGCCGTTCGCCCGAGAATGCTCTGATCCTCGACGACAGCTATACATCTGGCAATCATGCCGAGCTGGTTCGAGAGGCGGATGGTTGGTCCGTGCGGGACCTTGCCAGCACAAACGGCACCTACGTGAATGACCTACAAGTGTACGGACAGTCACAGCTCGAGAACGGGGACACCATCCGCTTCGGCAATGTCGAGGTGGAATTCCATGTCTGACTCGACGACTGACCGATGAATTGACGCCAGTGGAGATCAAGATGAAGGCGACCGGAACCGACTACCAGATTCCAGGCAAGTTGTCCCTTGTCCTCCCTGCCCACAACGAGCAGGACAACATCGAAATCGTTGTCAGGTCCGCGCTTGCCACGCTGCCGGAATATGCGCCCGATTTCGAGATCATTGTGGTCAACGATGGCAGCCGCGACAACACCGCCGGGATCATCGATCAATTGCGGCGGGACGACACCAGGGTCATTCCCATCCATCACACCAGCAATCGGGGATACGGGGGCGCACTGAAGTCGGGATTCTCGGCATCGAGCGGGGATTTCGTCATGTTCATGGATGCGGATCGCCAATTCGACATCAGGGACATCAGCCTGCTGGCGCCGTTTGTCGATCTGTTCGACGTCATCGCCGGCTTCCGGATGGAACGATCCGACCCAATTCACCGGCGGATCAACGCTGAAATCTTCAATCTCGCAGTCCGCGTCCTGTTTGGCGTTCACATGCGGGATCTCGATTGCGCCTTCAAGATTTTTCGCGGCGACCAGCTCAGGGGTTTGGCGCTGACGACCTCTGGTGCATTGATCAACGCGGAGATTCAGGCAAAACTGCGCCGCCAGGGCGCCACACTCGTGCAGGTCGGCGTGCCGCATCATCCCAGGGTTGCCGGCCAGGCGACGGGCGGCGACCCGAAGGTCATTGTCCGTGCGATGCGGGAAACGATCGGCCTGTGGATTCGCATGCATCGTTACCAGCCACCAGCCGATGCACAATCACCTCGCCCATACTATCCCCTTGGTGATGTGGTGATCGCCACTGGCACGGTGATCCTTGGTGCGTTCCTCGGCCGATCACGCCGGCGCTAAGGCATGATTATTTGGCCACGACTCTACGCCACCCTGGCTGCCGGGGGACGTCGAGCCCGCAGGTTATGCGCCACATCGCTTACCGTATCAGCCGGCACGATGGCGCGACCCAATTGTTCCGCTACCTCACCGATAGACTGATCATCGAGCAGCGTCCCGGTGCGGTCGGATATCATCTTTCGGGTGACAAACACGGGACCATCGCCCGGGTCGTCTCGCAGGCCTTCGACCAGGTCGTGTCCGGACAATAAACCAGAGACATTGATCTCGGGCCCAAGGAAGCGATTCTCGACCGGCAACACGGAGAGTCCCGCTCCAGTGGCATGATTGAACTGCGCGATCGCCCGTCTCATCGTATCTCCCACCAGCGTCCCGCACGCCACGGTACCAGTGGAACCACTCAAAGCCCCACTCCGGGCGCGCCGCACATACTTGTCCACCCCTTGCAGGAAATGTCGGGTAATGCCGATGCCGTCTTCGATCTGCGGAAATCCGTCGTAGTGGTCCGCTTCAGGGACTTCCCTACCCGTCATCAGATAGAACTCATCGCCAAGGTGAAAGAAGGTGTCCCCTCGCTCCCGACGAAATCGCTCCTGCCAGGCATGCGCTTGCTCGATCACATTCGACGCTTCCGCGGGCTCGTATCGCCGCACATTGATGCGCTCCTGACTGGCGCCAGGAAGGCGACGCATGCAGGTGCGCGAGAGCCGAATCTGCTTGCTCTGCCGTTCCTGGCCGTGGCGACTCAGGCCAACCGGAACTCCCGCAATCGATCGAAGCCGCTCGAACCGGGAGAGATCCTCCAGGCTGCAATCCATTTCCGCGCCATCATTGACGCCAGGCACAAGCACAAGCTGAGCATGAAAGTCGATTCCGGCGCTGTCCAGGCGCTGAAGGTCATCGAGAATCCTGCCCGCCTTGGGATTCCCCACCAGGGCTACCCGCAATTCCGGGTTGGTCGCGTGAACTGACACATGCATCGGGCTGATGTGCTGTTCTTCGATGCGTGACCAATCCTCTTCGCTCAGGTTGGTGAGCGTCACGAACGAGCCGTAAAGCATCGAGTACCGAAAGTCATCGTCCATCACGTAGAGTGAACGACGCATCCCCTTGGGAATCTGCTTGATGAAACAAAACGGGCATGCATTTTCGCACAACCGTACGCCATCGAAGGTTGGGTCGGCAAACGTGATTCCCCAAAACTCATCGCCTTCAAGCTCGAGCTCGTAGCGAAGCAATGATCCCCGCCTGTCGACATCGATCGTGACCGAGGTGGACTGCGCCTGGTACTGGAAGTCGAGCGCATCCATCAGTGGGTTGCCGTTGATCCCGATGACCTGGTCGCCGTCCTCGATGCCAAGCTCCATCGCCAGTGATCCAGGCGAAACAGCCTCGACGGTTCCTGGCGCGGTGGGCACCAGGTCAACTCGGCGGTGGGACAGCTCACTGACAACGGGCATGTAGCATTCCTTGGATGGGTGTGATGAAGATGAAATGAAGCCTTGGTTGCACGGGCATCCCTCAAAAAAGCATTCTCAAAAATGCCGTCGCGACACACTACTTTACCACGGACAGTATTGACTGGTTCAGGCGGAATCGTCTCGCATCATCACCAGGGACACCCAATCGTCATCCTGTCGCCTGGTGAGGAGTCGCATCCCCCGCGACGTGAATGCGGACAGCACGTCCTCTTCCCGCTCGGTGATGATTCCGGCCAGCACCGCGAAACCTCCCACGCGAGTAGACACGACGATTCCATCGGCAAGCTCGATCAATATGCGTGCAATGATATTCGCCAGCACGACATCGTATTCATCCTGAAAGGGCTCACCCTCACCGACCGAACCATGTCGAACGTCGATCAGTTCCTCGACCCGGTTTCGAGCGGCGTTCTCCCGGGTGGCCCTCACCGCGACCGATTCGACATCGACGGCATCGATGTGCGATGCGCCCAGCTTGAGTGCCGCGATGGCGAGGATTCCAGATCCCGTGCCCACATCGAGCACGCGAGCACCGGGTGCGATCACCTGCTCAACCCCCAGCACGCTCAACCGCGTTGACGGGTGAAGCCCTGTACCGAAGGCCATTCCAGGGTCGAGCTCGACCACCACTTCGTCACCCTTTGGGTCGTAGTCAAGCCACGGTGGACGCACCACTACCCGCTCACCGATCCGGTGAATGGTGAAATGCTCTTTCCAGGCATTCGCCCAATCCGCTTCGGCAAGCGTCGACACCCGAAGCTCCCCGATGGGTCGCATCATTCCGAGATGCCACAAGGTGTTCCTGATGTCGTCCAGCAGCTCAGGCGTGTAGTCGCTGTCGGCGACATAGGTTCGAACAATGAATGGTTTCTGGAGGTCGACTTCCAGATTGTCGCCGTCATCATCCTGGATATAGGGCTCCTCAATCGACACGCCCTGATTAAATCCGTACTGAGCCAACAGCGCTGACACGGGTTCTACCGCTTCGGAGTGACAGTTGATCGCCAACTCGTACCACAGCCGCTCCGGATGATGGGATGCCGCATTGATCGATTCGCTGTGCCCACTCAAAGGGTCACCTTCGACGTATCACCAACGTCCAATTTCATGGGAGTGCCGCCGACCCTGGCGTTTGCGCCGATCACCGAGTGCTCGATAATCACGTGTTCCAGGCTGCTGCCCTCCTCAACGATAGCGTCCCGGATGATGCTTCCCCGTACACTCGCGCCGGCACCGATGCTCGCGTACGGACCCACCACCGAACCTTCGATATCCGCGCCCGGATGAACGTAGGAGGGTTGGATCACCGCGCCATGGGTCGCCGACGCATTTGCCGCACTCCCATTGTCGAGCAGGTACCGGTTGGTCTTGAGCAGCGCCTCACTGTTGCCACAGTCCTCCCAGACAGGCACGCTCCGTGTCACGAAGGATCGACCATCATCGATCATCAGTTGGAGCGCGTCCGCCAGAAAGTACTCGTCCTTGGTCTTGAGCCCCAGTTCGATCTGTCGCTCGATCGCGGCATACAAATCCGGCATGGAACGAATGTAATAGATGCCGATGACCGCCAACCTTGACTCTGGTTCCGACGGCTTTTCGATCAGCTTTTCGATCGTGCCATCGTCCCTGAGCACGGCGATGCCAAACGCGCTCGGATCATTCACCTCCTTGGTGAACGCCACGCCATCGACATCGAGATCAGCCAATCCGCTGAAGTCCGCCTCGAACAACATGTCCGGGAACAAAATCAATGCATCACCACCGCAAAACGATTGGGTCCGGAGGATGGCGTCCGTCTGGCCAAGCATCTCCGGCTGATCGACAAACTCAAGTGGCACGTCGTACGTTGCCCGAGCCCACTCCTCGATTTGATCCCCTCGATAACCGGTGATGAATACAAGCTTCTCGGGATTCTGGACCATGACCCGTTCCAGCACGTGTTCGAGCATGGGCTTACCCGCCACTGAGACCAGCGGTTTGGGTTTGCTCCACGTGTGCGGGCGCAATCGCGTTCCAAATCCGGCGACAGGCAAAATCACATCCACGGGTTCGGTCCTTTCGATCCACAAAAAGTCGACATCTCTGACAAGTTTACGGGAGATAGGCACTCAGCCGCGACTGCGCATCGGCAGGCATGTGCCCGACGGATACTTCCGACGCCAATAGGAGCATTCCGGGGTTAAAACCCGGAGCCATCGTTGTGCCGAGCAACGCCCACATCCCGCCCGGAGCAAGCTTCATTCCCTGCCACGCGCCTGCCGGCACCACAAATTGCACCTGCTGACCTCGTAACAGGTCGTGACCGAGCTCCACGATCTGGAGAGAGCCATCTAATGTGGCCACCACCAATTCGCACGGATCACCCAGATAATAGTGGAATACCTCATCATGCGTGAGCCGATGCAGCGCCGACCATGATTCCGGTGTCACGAGCAGGTCCGTGTAAAGAAACCCCCTTCAGCGTCGAGTGGCTCAAGCCCCAGCAGCGCGATCATATCATCTGCATTCATCTGTCGACTCCGTGTGGAAACGCTGCCTGACTATAGAGGTTCATCCGCACGCAAAAAACCGGCGGTCCATCTGGACTGCCGGTCCGGTACCCCCAGCGGGATTCGAACCCGCGATCTTCACCTTGAAAGGGTGACGTCCTGGGCCGCTAGACTATGGGGGCACACAACGCAGGCAAAGATACGAGGTTCATGGATCGATGTCAATGCAACATTTCCTCGTTTTTCGGTCTGACGGGGCGAAATCGACTCAGCGCAATGCCGATATCAGCAGACCGATCGCAACCCCCGCCGCCACACCTATGAGACTCGTCGCGACCCTGCCCGAACCGTTCCTGTGCGCGAACTCGATGCGATGGATCCACCGCCGGAAATCAACACTGAAAACCGCAATGACCACTGCGCAGAAAAGTGATATCAGCACAACTCCCATATTGGTGATCGGACCACTCCGCATGTTCGGAAAATCGTCGCTCATGCTTCGAACCGACGCGAGGATAATCTCGGCGCCCATTCCGGGAATCCAGCCAAGCAGGCTTCCAAACAAGGGAGTGACGAGCAGCAGCGCCGCAAACACGAACGCCACTGGCATCAGGATCGAAACCAACGGACCAATGATCAGGTTTGCCACGAATGACGCTGGCGACCATTGATCAAATATCCAGAAGGATATTGGCAGGGTCGCCAGCTGAGCGGCAATCAGCCCCATCAGGATTCGCTGAATATTCAATGCGCGGTCAATGCCGCCAACTGGAACGACTGTCACGAGCGCGGCGGATGCTGACATGGACAGCCAAAATCCCACACTGTCCGCCAGCGCGGGATTGATCAGCAGCAGGATTGCCGAAGCGAGAAATAGCGATGTCATCGGGTCGGCCTTCCGTCCAAACCGGGTTGCGGGGATCAGTAGCGTGGCAAAGAGCCCTGCTCGAAGCGCAGCCGGACCAAACCCGACAAGCCCAACATACCCCCAAATCAGGAACACCAGCGCAACCTGCACCACAAGGTACCGGCGGAATCGCCCTTCCGGGATCAGCAAACCCCACATCGCCAGCAAAATGGCCACGTTCCCACCGCTGACCGCCGTGATATGACTCGTGTTCGTCAATTCGAAATCAATCCGGGCATCCTGTGACAGGTGTGAATCGTCACCCGTCACGAACCCCGCGATCAGTGCGCCCGCGTCAGCCGGCACCGCGTCCAGGATGCGACGTGTGATTGCTCCGCGCAACCGAATGACTGCGGCAAACGGCTGATCACCCCTGCCACTGACGGTAGCGGCGTACACCCACGCCACCCCCGAAGCGCCTTCCGATCTCACAAATCGCCGGAAATCAGGATCGAGGTTGGCACTATCCTGTACCGATCCTCGAATCAGAACCTGGTCGCCTCTCATCACACCCGATTCAACGGTGTCCCGAAAGAACACGAGGAGTCTTCCTCCTGACTCCTCCCACTCGCCTCCTTCTTCAGTGCGAACGTGCGTCACCTCGATCGTCGCGCGTTCGCCGCTCGGGCCAACCCGCGGCACAGAGTCGACGGTTCCTTCGATTTGAGTGGCGCTTGCCACATTCGCCTGAAGCGGACGAATGTCGTCCAAAACGACCCGCGCATGCCCCACCAACCCGCCAACAAGCGCAACCGTCACCAGTACCAACGGTCGCTGCCCCGCCAGCACAACAACGGCGAACGTCACCATTGGCAGGAGCACTACCGCCGGCAGGCCAAACATGCAACCGGCAGTCACGCCGACGGCGAGCATCAGCGAAATTGCGCTATTCATCGATCGTCACCAGATCCCGCACCTCATCCACAGTGGAAGCTGAAATGCCATCGACTCGTGTCAGGCCATCCACCGCCAGGAACGGTCCATTCGACTCCCGGTCATCCACAATCCGCCCGGCCAGCACCGGACCAATCCCAGGCAGCAATTCCAGCTCACCGGCTGTCGCGGTGTTGATATTGATCATGCCAGGACCAGTCCGTGTGGCGTCGGCCGCAGAAGGATCAGACTCCTCGATCGCGGGAATCACGATCCGTTCGCCGTCACCGACCCGCGCGGCAAGATTAATCCCGGAAGGATCGGCGCTCGCTGACAAACCACCCCCGGCCGCTATCGCGTCAGCCAGGCGCGCGTTCGCCGGCAGTGAATAGGCGCCGGGAGTCGCCACCGCACCGGAGATGTGCACCTTTGGGGCGACCGGTTGGTGGTGGACGATTTCGATCCCCGGAGCCGAGTGGCGATCTATCAGGATGGAGGCTCCCACGACGACCACGGCGACGACAAGACCAACAATCACGGCAATGATCGTATTGACAAACCAGTCGCCTGATCGATGGTCGGAGCCGCCCGCTCCACTCACAGGACATCCCTCCACCCTGCTGCTTGAATAGGTCGCCCCGCATGCACCGGCGCCGGTTTGCACCCGGTACCCAATTCCAGCGGCGCCCAGCGCTCCAATCGCATTCGATTTCCACTCCCATAAAAGGTATATAATTCGAGTTATGGTTTGACTCCACTCTATCAGGTCTTTTAGGATAGGTAGAGAAGTCCACCAATTCGCGAGCGGCGAGATGGCGCTACAGGCGATTCAGGCACCTTTCTGGATTCTTGTAGAATGCTGGCAGACGCCGGATGAGTAATGGTCGGACGCGCGTTAACGTCCTGCTGTCAGGGCTTCGGGGAAGGCAACGGTGCCGTCCCAAACTATTTCAAGGAGGGTTACGGATGGATCGTACCCAAATCAATGATCTGGTGGCGAAGTTTCGAGAAGGTGAGTTGAGCCGTCGCGGATTCATCCGCCAGGCGACTGCTCTAGGTATCTCCGCGGGAGCGGCTGGCATCCTTGCCGGTTCAGCGATTGCGCAGGATGCAACACCTGGCGCCACGCCTGGTGCAACTCCCGGCGCATCACCAGTGGCCGCGCCTCTTGGCGAGAAGCCTGAAAATATCGTCAGCGGTGTGCTTTCGATCAGTCGTGAAGACTATGTTGCCGCCCTGCGGGAAGAATTCGAGCTCACGGAACCCGAAGTGGCCGGCGGTATTGTCATTTACGGTGAGACCAGCGATATCGAGAATATGGCCACGCTGATCTCCAGCGATGTCTACACGAGCCGTGTCGGCGGCCTGATCCACGAAGGACTTGTTGGCGGAAGCGCGATTGACGGCGCGCTCGTTCCAGGATTGGCGGACTCATGGGAGCTGGCCGAGGATGGACTCACCTACACCTTCCACCTGAATCCGGATATCGCGTGGCACGATGGAACGCCGTTCACAACCGAGGACGTGGTTTTCTCCTTCGACGCGACCATGGATGAGAATACGCTCTCCCCGCGACGTTCGACCCTGATGCAGGTGCTTGCGTCGTACCGTGCGATCGATGATCACACATTCGAGATCGTGGCGAATGACTACTGGGCCACGTTCCTCGAAAACTCTGTCGCGCTCTTCGCCATCATGCCCAAGCACATTTGGGGAGAAATCCCGCCAGCGGAATGGGGCCAGACGGAAGCCGCCACCGGTCTCAATCCCGATCTCGTCGTGGGAACCGGACCGTTCCTGTTCCAGGAGCGCGTGATTGGTGAAAGCGTCACGGTAACGAAAAACCCGGATTACTGGGATCCGGCGCAACTTCCGAACATCGACACCTTCATCTTCCGCGTCATTGCCGAGGATGCCGCCGCGCTCCAGGCGCTTGAAACGGGCGAGATCGACTTCACCGACGTGCCATTCGCCGACGCGCCGAACCTGGAAGGTCGCGACGACCTTACTGTTCGCGCATTCGACACCACAAGCCTCAACTACTTCAGCCTTAACCACGCCAATCCCGATGCCCCGTTCTTCGGTGAGATTCCGGTGCGGCAGGCCATGATGTATGCGATTGACCGGAAACTGCTTGCCGAACAGGTGTACAACGGCTACGCGATCCAGGCCGACGGCACCCAGCCGGTGCTTTCCGTCGCCTACGCTCCGGATGAGATCAACACAATCTACAATTACGACCCGGAAAAGGCCATGCAGCTGCTCGATGATGCTGGCTGGGTGGTTGGAGATGACGGCGTCCGCGCCAAGGACGGCGTCAAGATGACCTTCGAGGTTCTCTACACCGAAGGCGTGGCGACATACACGCAGCAACTGCCATATATGCAGGAAGCGTGGAAAGCCGTTGGGCTTGACCCCGTGCTTCGGGCCGTCCCGTTCCAGACACTTGTGGATAGCGTCGACTCCTACACGCATCAGGCGGTAGTGTGGGGCTTCCAGTGGTCAATTGATGGCGGTCAGGGTGTGATGTTCCGCTGCGACGCATTGCGGCCTCAGGGATTCAATTCCTTCCAGTACTGCAATCCGGAGTACGACGCGCTCGATACCCTCGCCGAGAAGACCCTGGATCCTGAGGCTCGCATCGACCTCCTGATCGAAGCGTCGAACATCGTCAACGATGAAGCGGTGGCGGGCATCCTCGTCTTCCGGCAGACAGCCGTCGGCATTCGGAGCACGTTGCACAACTTCTATCCGAACGGTTACGCCTATCTCTGGAGCCTCCCGTGGACCTGGACTGAAGTTCAGGACTAACCGTCGCACAAGCCGCTATCGGGCAGGAATCGACCAACCCGGTTCCCAAATGGGAGGCCGCGAACGGCTGCTTCCCTGGCTTTACATCGAAGCTATGGCACGCGTGACGCAGGTCACGCGTGCCATAGTGGCGAACCTGTCGGATGCTACGTCAAAGCCCACATAAAGGGTCAGCAAAATGTCAAAATACCTCATTCGCCGTCTGCTGGGCTTGATTCCATTGCTGATCGGAATCTCTTTTATCATATACGCGTTGTTGAACATGGTTCCCGGCAGTCCCGCCGATCAATTCCAGGTGAGTCCGACCCTCTTGCCGGAAGACCGGGAACGCATCATTGAAAATCTTGGCCTCAACGAGCCATGGTACCTGCGCTATTTCAGCTGGATATCCAATGTCGTCCAGGGTGACCTCGGAAACAGCTATGTCAATTTTGTTCCGGTCTGGGTCACGTTGAAGGCTGCACTTCCAAACACATTGATCCTGAGCGGGACAGCGCTCACCTTCGCCCTCGTTCTTTCGATTCCAATTGGGATCATCTCCGCCGTCTATCGGAACGGCGTGTTCGACCGGATCGCCACCATCGGCTCGACGGCATTCTTTTCGATCCCTTCGATCTGGCTCGGCTTGCTCCTGATCATCCTCTTTTCAGTCAAGTTCCAGGATTGGGGACTCTACGCTCTTCCCACTGGAGGAACACACAGTTTTCGCGGCGAATCAGGTTTTCTCGACAGGCTGGAGCATCTGATCCTGCCCGCATTCACACTTGGTGTGGTGCAGCTGGCCGGTTGGACCCGCTATATTCGCGCTTCGATGCTTGAGGTGATTCGGCAGGATTACATTCGCACCGCGGAAGCCAAAGGGCTGAAACAGCGAGTTGTCCTGCTTTCGCACGCGTTTCGAAACGCTCTACTGCCATTGGTCACCTTGATCGGACTCACAATTCCCGACCTCTTCGGCGGTGCGCTCATTGTGGAAAACGTGTTCGCGTACCCAGGCATCGGTCAGGTCACGATCAATTCATTGACCCAGAGCGACTACTCCGTTGCGATGGGAGCGATCATGATGCTCGCGTTCCTCACCGTTCTGGGCAACCTGATCGCTGATGTACTTTACGGTGTGCTCGATCCGCGCGTCCGATTGACCTAACGCATCCAGAGGGTTCACACATGACTGAGCAGGTTCAGGCAACAACGAGCGCGCCAGGGCGCAGTCAGCCGCTTGGTGATGCACTTGAACGTTCGCGCCTGAGATCGACGCCGGGTTTTTATCGCCGGGCATGGAAACGATTCCGGAAGGACAAGGTGGCCGTTGTCGCCCTGTTCATCGCCGCGGTTATTGTCGTTTTCTCGTTCTCCGCACCGCTCGTGTCCGAACTAACCGGGTATTCGTACATCACGAGCGACCTCCGGAACAAGCTGCTGGCGCCAGGTGAAGGCGGACATTTACTGGGGACGGACGGCAATGGCCGAGATATCCTCACGCGTCTCGCCTATGGTGGCCGGGTGTCCATGACCGTCGCGGTTCTCGCCTTGATTTCCGCGTTCACGATCGGCGCCACCATGGGATCCGTCGCCGGGTATTATGGTGGAATCGTGGACTCCTTCCTGATGAGGTTTGTCGATATCGTCATCGCCATTCCCGGCATTACCCTACTCCTGCTTTTGAGCGTCTGGTTCCGGCCCGGCCCGACTGGGTTGGCCTTTGTTATTGGTGGTTTGGCATGGACTGGCATTTCACGCCTGATCCGCGGCGAAGTCCTGTCTCTAAAGAACCGCGACTACATTGACGCGGCGAGAATTGTCGGCGCATCCAATCGCCGGATCATCATGAATCACATCTTCCCCAACGTCGTATCAATCGCCATCGTCTGGATGTCTCTGGCGCTGCCGGGACTCATCCTGTACGAAGCGGCACTCTCGTATCTTGGATTTGGCGTTCAGATCCCGAATCCGTCCTGGGGTAACATGTTGGAAGAGGCAAACGATTTTTACCGGGACTCGTGGACGTTCGTGTTCATCCCAGGATTTGCCATTTACCTTTCGGCGTTGTGCTTCAATCTCATCGGCAACGGTTTGCGCGATGCGCTGGACCCGCGCCTCAACGAGTGATTTCAACCAGGTTTGCGGGAAAATGGCGAGTCGATGGCGGTGGGAGAAACGTCCCGCCGCCATTTATGTGAGTCATAGAATTGGCTCTGATTCAGCATCAGGGGGAGAAGTCCATCACCATGACCTGTCCGAATTGTGGACACGAAAACCAGGAAGACGACACATTCTGTTCAAATTGCGGCGAGCGTCTGCGACCAGCATTTGAGATGCCATCGCAGTTCCCTGAAGCCGACCGAACTCAATCAACCGAACGAGAAATTCCCGCCGCGACCACCCCGCCTCCGACGGAGCCGGATCATATACCCGATAACTCAGTGGATCCCGAATGGCGCATGTCCTCCCTTCCGCCCCCTGAGCCACAAAAACGCCGGAGGTGGCTGTGGGTGCTCGTCGGGTTGATCATCTTTTGCGTGCTGCTCTTCTGCGGGCTTGGTGTCTTCCTGACCACCGGCGCCGGCCAGGACCTTCTGGACGATCTCGGTACAAGGGCGGCAAACATCGCGACCGGCACTCCATAAACTGATCTCATGGTGGCTGGGTGCGTGGCGTCGATTTCTCGCTCGAACAGGTCGTGTGCCTGTCCGCATTCGCCCTGCGTGTAGCACGCGTGAGGCGCTGATCATACCTGCCGTTCACCCATGTGATTGTCCGGACCTGGTATGACTCGTGAATGCCATACGAACTCGAAAAGGGCCGCGCCTTCTGGAGAAGCGCGGCCCTTTTCGAGTTGCGGTTGAACTGTCAGGAGTCTATCGTCGTGGCGGCGGTCCACCACGGCTTTCACCGCGCGGTCCGCCATCCCTGCGAGGTCCGCGATCACGCTGTGGCTTGGGATCAGGCAACACTCCCGTGAGCGCCGCCCTTCGTGACAGGCTGACCTTGCCGTTCGGCGCAACGTCGATCACCATCACGGTGATATCGTCGCCGAGATTGACGACATCCTCGACCACGTTCACACGAATTGCTGGATCCTCGGACAGTTCGGAGATGTGAACCAGTCCGTCGCGACCCGGCATCAGTTCCACAAACGCGCCGTACTGCATGATGCTGACCACCTTGCCGGTGTACATCTCACCACGTTCGATCTTGGCCAGTTCGCGCTCTTCCGTCAGGTCCCGAATGCGCTTCAACGCAGCTTCCGCGCCTTCCCCGTCAGCTGATGCGATCGAAACCGAACCGTCGTCCTCGATATCGATCTTGGTGTTGGTCTCCTCCTGGATTGAGCGGATCATCTTGCCACCCGGACCGATCACCGCCCCGATCTTTTCCGGATTGATCTTGATGCGCTGGACCTGCGGCGCAAGCGGGCTCAACGATTCACGAGGTGCGGCTATCGCCTCCAGCATCTTGCCGAGGATGAACTTTCGACCCGTGTTCGCCTGGGCGAGCGCCTGGCGCATGATCTCGATTGTGATGCCCTTGACCTTGATGTCCATCTGGATCGCCGTCACGCCCTCTTGCGTTCCCGCCACCTTGAAGTCCATGTCACCGAAGGCGTCTTCCATACCCTGGATATCGGTAAGGATCGTGAAGTTGCCACTGTCCCCATCGATCACCAGTCCCATCGCCACGCCAGCAACCGGCGCGCTGATCGGCACACCGGCGTCCATCAGCGCAAGGGTCGATCCGCAGACACTCGCCATGGACGTTGATCCGTTCGAGCTCACCACTTCGGACACGAGCCGCAAGGTGTACGGAAACTCATCCACGTCCGGAACGACACTGATCAGGGCCCGCTCCGCCAGGGCGCCGTGCCCGATATCGCGACGGCTGGCGCCACGCAGCCGCCGGACCTCACCGACGCTGTACGGCGGGAAGTTGTAATGATGGATATATCGTTTCGTCTGCTCCGGATTGATGGAATCCAGGCGCTGCTCTTCGGAGGTCGATCCAAGTGTGACTGATGTCAGCACCTGGGTCTGTCCTCGGGTAAAAATGGCCGATCCGTGGGTACGTGGCAGGTAGCTCACATCCGCCCAAATGGGGCGAATCTCTTCCGGGCTTCTGCCGTCGGGCCGAATCTTGTCTTCGATTATGCCTTTACGCACTTCCTCTTTCAGCAGTGACTGGTAGACATCAGACACGTCGTTTGCCGAATACCTCGGCTCCTGACCGGCCTCCAACTGCGAGAAGTGATCGAGTGCCCGCTGTTCGAGCTCATCAGTCGCCTCGACGCGCACGACCTTGTCGCGGTTCCGAACGGCCTGACGCAGATCGTCGCCCAGGACGGTCCTGACTTCGCCGATCAGCGCATCATTCGACGCTGGAGCTGAAAACGACCATTTTTCTGCGCCAACCGCCGCCGCCAACTCCTGCTGGAGTCCAACGATCTTGCGGATGTGCTCATGGGCCAGTTCAATGCCAGCGAGCATCTGATCTTCCGAAATCTGCTCGGATTCGCCTTCGACCATCATGATCGCGTCGTCGGTTCCGGCCACGACCATGTCGAGCTTGCCAGCGCCGATCTGGTCATACGTCGGGTTCACAACGAGCTCGCCATCGACGAGACCCATCCGCACCGCCCCGACCGGCCCATCCCACGGAATCGGTGAAATCGACAACGCGGCCGATGATCCGATGATCGATAGCAGGTCCGGGTCATTCTCCTGGTCAGCCGACAGCACGGTCACCATCACCTGCACTTCGGCACGGTATCCCTTGGGGAAGAGTGGACGCAGTGGCCGGTCGGTGAGACGAGCGGCAAGAGTTGCCTTCTCGGTCGGGCGACCTTCGCGCTTGATGAATCCACCAGGAATCTTTCCCGCCGCATACATCCGCTCTTCGTAGTCGATCGTCAGGGGGAAAAATGGCAGATCCTTAGGTTCTCGCTCGCCGACAACGGTGGCCAGCACCATCGAATCGCCATAACGAACGACAACGGCGCCCATCGCCTGCTCGGCCAGCCGCCCGGTTTCGATCGAAAGTGTCCGACCATTGATCTCTGTACTGACAGTTTTTATCTGTTGCTGTACCAATTCCGGTACCATTGGTTTGCTCCTGTTGGTGCTATGTCGGATCGCCTCGTGCGGATCTGCCCGATGGAAACTCCAGGCAGTGTCGAAGAAATACACTGGTGTGGGCACCGATTGAGGGACTGGCGTAGCATGACGAATGCACTTCACGCTGCCCCAATTCCTCAACCGCCGTACCCGTCGGATTTCAATGTTCTCCCTTCTCCACAACGCAAAATGCCCAGGACCATGCAGATCCTGGACATCCCGTCAACGCGTTGGTTTCCAACGTGAACTCGTGTGTCGTACCGTCGTACTTCCGCGTATCCGCATCCATTGCCCGATTATCGGCGGAGCCCGTGGCGTGCGATCACTGTTCGGTATCGCTCGACATCGTTCTTGCTCAGGTAGGCGAGAAGGCGACGACGGCGTCCGACAAGCTTCAGCAGCCCTCGGCGGGAGTGGTGATCCTGTCGATGCTCACGAAGATGCTGGGTGAGCCCGGTTATTCGCTCCGTCAGGATCGCGATCTGCACCTCAGGCGATCCGGTGTCCGAATCGTGTGTGCGGGAATTTTCGATGATCGAAAGCTTTTGTTCTTGCTGCAACGCCATGCCTTGGGCGCCTCCTCAGGAATTCCCGATCAAGGTCGGGGAAGTCAATTCGTTCTGAACACACACGGAAAAACGCCCGTGGCGTCGGCGTTCACGCAGGTCAGTATAGCACGGTGGTTGTTCACCCTGCAGTTTGCAATTCAGCTCGCACCGCCGACCGGGTACACTGAAGAGCGACGTGCCCTGCACGCATCGTCACAGCGCCTTGCACCGTAAGGAAGGGAGTTCTCATGCCAGGAACCCTGGGGATCATTGGCGGCAGCGGTCTCTACGACCTACCTGGCATGTCAAAAGTCGACGAGCTGACCGTTGACACCCCATATGGGCCACCGAGCGCCTCTGTGGTTACTGGTCATTTCAACGGCCACCAGGTCGCATTTCTTTCGCGCCATGGCTCTGGACATCGGCTGAATCCCAGTGAGGTTCACTACCGGGCGAATATCCACGCACTCAAACAACTGGGCGTGACCCACCTTGTGAGTATCAGCGCTGTCGGGAGCCTGCAAGCGACACTGACCCCCGGCACGATGGTCGTACCTGACCAGATCATTGACCGCACAATTCGTGGCGACCGCTCGTTCTTCGAGAACGGCATCGTCGCCCACGTGAGCCTGGCTGACCCATTCTGTGCCGGGTTAAGCGATGCCCTCACCGATGAGGCGCGAAAGCTGGATCTTCCCCTGCACGACGGTGGAACCTATGTCTGTATCGAGGGACCACAGTTTTCAACGCGCGCTGAGTCACACCTGTATCGAACCTGGGACGCCGGCGTCATCGGGATGACGGCCATGCCGGAAGCCCGCCTCGCCCGGGAAGCTGGCATGTGTTACGCCATTGTCGCTACTGTCACCGACTACGATGTGTGGCACGATTCGGAAGAAGATGTCAGCGTGGCTTCGGTGTTGGCGGTACTTGCGAAGAATGTCGACCGGAGCAAGCGCCTGATCAGCGAGCTGGCATCGAGGGATCTCCCTCGATGCACGTCCGGATGTGCATTGGCCGCAATCCATGCCGTATCCACGCATCCTGACGCGATCGACGAAGATCGAAACGCCTTGCTCTCCTTTCTGACATCCTCCACTTCTGGTACCGAGAGCTAGTCCACCGATGCCCCCACCATACCGTCCCACCTTTCGATCAACCGAATTTGGGTTACTGATCGCTCCCGCGTGTACCGCGGTCATCGGTCTTGTCATCATTCTGCTTGTCCCGCGCGAGACGCTCGACTGGTCGTGGAGCGAGCTGTGGACAAGCCTCGCCTTTGCCGGTGCGGTGATCGTCATGAGTATCACGCTCGGCCTGCGGGGTTTCCACGGCGACCAGACGATCCTTCCGCTTACCACCATGATCGCGCTGATCGGCATGCTGATGATCCAGCGCCTGCATCCAGACCTGGCTGCGAATGAACCAGGCTTCGCGACATTGGCCCAGCGACATCTCCTGTATTTGGGCGCTGGCTTGCTGATCATGTGGCTCACCGTCATGCTCCTTGGTCCGCTTGGCCTTGTTCGGTGGCTCCAGCGATACCGCTACCTGCTTATCCTTGGGGCGATCGCCCTCCAGATGTCGACGTTCTTCATCGGTACGGAGGTGCTGGGCGCCAAGCTGTGGATTCAGGTCGGCCCCATCCAAATCCAGCCATCAGAAATCGTCAAGCTCGCCCTGGTCGCCTTTTTGGCCAGCTATCTCGATGAAAATCGCGACCTGCTCAAGTCGTCGTGGCGCGTAGGCGGCTTGAAGCTTCCACCAATCCCCTATCTCGTTCCCATGGGCGTGATGTGGGCGATGTCCCTTTTGACCCTCGTGGTGCTCAATGACCTTGGCTCCGCCCTCCTCTTCTTTGGTATCTTCGTGTCGATGCTGTACGTCGCGACAGGCGGATTTGTGTACGTCGTTGTGGGACTTGGTTCCTTTGCGGCCGCCTGTTACGGCGCATGGTTCGCCTTCGATCGCATTGCGATACGCGTTCAGAACTGGCTCAATCCGTGGACCGATCCGCTCGCCAGCGGTTTCCAGCCTGTGCAATCGGACTATGCGCTGGCCAGCGGGGGCGTGTTTGGCGTCGGGTTCGGGTATGGGTCTCCAACCCTCATTCCAGAAGTGCAAACCGACTACATTTTCTCGGCCATAGGCGAAGAGCTCGGACTGCTCGGCGCGCTGGCGGTCATCGCCCTCTACCTGCTGTTCGTGCTTCGAGGCTTCACCATCGCCATGCGCGCTCGTGACGGCTATGTCCAGCTGCTGGCGGCGGGTCTCAGCTCGATCATTGGTATCCAGACGGTCATCATCCTTGGTGGCGTAACCCGGGTAATCCCACTCACCGGTATCACCTTGCCACTCATCTCCTACGGCGGCAGCGCCTTGCTGACCAATTTTGCCCTTGCTGGCGTGCTGCTCTACATCTCAGAATTGCCAAAGCGTGTCTAACGACGCATCGTCCGGAGGGAACGGCCCATGCCAGTCATAATTCGCGCAATTGCCGGACTTGCATGCGCCACGCTCCTCGTCTGGGGTCTCGTAACCGTTGAAGACGTGTCTGACGCCAAATGGCTCACCATTCTGGGGATCTCCTGGCTGCTTCTCGTGGTGGCAACCTATCTCCCGTTGCGAAACATGGCGCAGTTCTCGCGATCGCTGATTCGCGTGGCGTTCGTGTTCGCCACCGTGATGGCCATCGTCTCGGTGCAGCTTGTTCGTATACAGGTGGTGCAGCAGGACGCTATCGTCTATCGCACAGCGCAGACCGATGACGGAGACGCGATCGCGAATCCACGCGTTGTCCTCACCCCACTGGAGAACGAACGGGGAGAGATCATCGATCGTGATGGCGAGATCATCGCAGCTACGACCAGGGAAGGTGAAAATTATTACCGCTCATGGCCAAGTCCAGCCACATCATATGTCGCCGGTTATCACTCCCCGTTCCTGTTCGGTTCTTCGGGCCTTGAGCTCAGCTATTCGGAGGCGCTCACGGGCCAGGCGGGAAACAACCCCATCACACGATTGCTCAACAACCTCTTGCACAAGCCTCAACAAGGTGCCGACCTGCAACTCACGCTTGACACCGACCTGCAGGAATCCGCGCAAGCAATGCTGGGCGATCAAAAAGGCGCCGTTGTCGTGATCGATGTCAACACTGGCAATGTCATCGTCATCGCCAGTAGCCCAAACTACGATCCGAATCAGCTCTTCACGATGTCTCCATCCGCGAACGACTCCGCGCGGGACTACTGGAACACCCTCACCAGCGATCCAGCCGCGCCGCTGGTGACACGCGCGAACCTGGGACTCTACACTCCTGGATCGACCTTCAAGACCGTGACCGCGGCAATCGCGATTGAGTTGGGTATCGCCCAGCCCGACTCCGTGTACACCGATGATGGGCAGCTCGTGATCGACGGTCGCGTGCTGGAAGGAAACAACCGTCCCGATGAATCGAAAACCGAATGGACGCTGCGGGAAGGGATCATGTGGTCGTTGAACGTCGTACTCGCCCAGGTTGGTATCCAGATCGGCGCCGAGGACTTCTGGGAGATGGCCCAACGATTCGGTTTCGGACGTGATGTGCCGTTTGACCTTCCTGTTTCCGTGAGCCAGCTCGCATCCGACGAATCGTTCCTGCAATCGGACAACGCGCTTGCGGACACCGGATTCGGCCAGGGAGAAATCCAGGTGACCCCGCTCCAGATGGCGCTGATCACCGCGGGATTCGCCAATGGCGGCGAGATCATGCATCCACGCCTGGTCGACCAGGTCATTTCGCCGGAGGGGGATGTCGTCGACACCCTCCCAGTCGCGCCCTGGCTCACGCCGGTTTCGCCTGCCACCGCGGATCAGGTGGAATCGATGATGATAGACGCGGTCGAGTCGGGATCGATCCAGGCGGCGCAGGTGCCCGGCTATGTCGTGGGCGGAAAAACCGGCACCGCTGAAACCAATGTGGAGACACCGCACTCGTGGTTCATTGGCTTCATTGGTCCACAAACTGATGAGCCCGAGTTCGCTGTCGCCGTGGTGCTCGAGCATGGCGAAACGGGACTGGCGGGGCCGATTTCGATCGGTCGCGAGATCCTCGTACAGGTGATGGAAGAACCACCTCCAGGGCCATAGGCGGCACAGCGCGAACGTGGAGAAACCCCATGAAAACTGGTAAAATAGACACACAGCGTCGGGCGAATATCGTTCGCGAAAAGGCGCTCCGGCGGCGGTTCGGGCGTCGCGTCGAAATCGCGCTCCGGCGGCTTCCGCCAGGCGTCCAGATGTACCTCGACAACGTCGCAATTGTGGTCGAAGCCGAACCGCGCGCTGTTCATCACGAATCGGCACACAACGATGGTGATGAGCTCTTTGGCCTGTACCACGGAATCCCCCGCAGTGAACGCGATGCTGGTTATTCCATGGTGGTCCCAGATCAGATCACCCTTTTTTGGGGACCGCTCCGTCGCGCGTTTGGGACAGGTGCGGAGCTCGATAACCAAATCAGGATAACCGTGCTTCATGAATTGGGACACCATCTTGGATTTGACGAACTCAAACTTGACGATATGGGGTTAGCGTGAATCGACGACTGTCACCAGCAGCCAATGAGAAACTCCGGGAGGCCTCTCGGGAGATTTCCGGAGTAAATGAAACAGTTGCATCTGGTCTCTCCCTCCCGCTTGCACGCCCCTGGTTGATCATCATCCCGATCCTGATGGATGTGTTCCTGTGGATGGGCATTCAAATTCCGATCACCCGTATTACGGAACCGCTCGCGGACGTCATGACAGACCAGGGCGGCGAAAACGGTGACCTTGCGGCGGAGCAGCTCGGCCTCCTCGGCGAGACCACACGGATCAACGATGTGATTGGCAGCATGATACCGTCGGTGTTCTCTGGCCTGTCGCGGGAAAACCTGTTCAGTGTCGTCACTTCGCTCTTCGCGCCAGGTTTGACAAGCGGGGTTGATCGCAGTGAATTGCCATCCATCTGGACAGAGCTGGGTATGGGATTTCGTGATCCCGGCGGCATCGTCGGCGTGCTGGGACTTTCCATGTTGTTCCTGGTTATCGCCTCACTGATCGCGGTGTGCTGGCGAGTGCCGTTGGCGTTGATCATCGTCCGGAAGGAGCTGTCACCCGGTCCTCTCGTCGTCTACATTCTCAAGTCCTGGATGCGATTCCTCGCGTTTATTGGCCTGATCTTCGCCGCGGCGTGCGTGGTGCTCATTCCGCTGTTACTCGTCGCTGGCTTCCTGCTGGTACTCGGCCTGAACCTCGCGGCGCTTGTCGCGTTGTTCCTGGTAATGGTCGCCAGCCTGGTAGCGATTTATGCGCGGTTCGTCCTCGCCTCGATCATTCTCGATGATATCGGCCCGCTCAGCGCCTTGAAACGATCCGCACTGATCACTCAGGCGTTTTTTGGTCCAACGGTTAGGTTCTCCGTCGCGGCGGTGTTGCTTGCAACTGGTGCGCTGCGACTTTGGGACGTGATGATCTTCTCACCACCGGGGTTGCCAGTCGCCATTCTTGTCAACAGCTTTCTCGGCACCGGACTCGCGGTTGCCACCATGATGTTTTATCACGATCGCAATCTCTTGCTGAAGAAATTCTCTCCACCTCCGAACGCCGCCACGGTGTCGCAAACACCACTCTAATCCCGGCGCCGCTCAACATGGTCACTATTGTCTCAAAAGGAGTACGACACATGGCAACCGAACTGAAAGACGCAGTGGCTGAGCCACGATACGACGCCGACCAGATTCAGGTCCTCGAGGGTCTTGAAGGCGTGCGACGGCGCCCTGGCATGTACATCGGAGATACCGGTCAGCGCGGCCTCCATCAACTCATCCGGGAGCTCCTTGACAACGCGGTTGATGAAGCGCTTGGCGGCTATTGCGACACGATTACCTGCACCATCGGAAAAGATAATGTCGTCACGTTCACCGACAACGGTCGCGGAATACCCGTCGACACCCACAAAAAAACCGGAAAATCGGCGCTTGAGCTGATCATGACCACGCTCCATGCTGGGGGCAAGTTCGGCGGCGGCGGATACAAGGTCTCCGGTGGGCTTCATGGCGTCGGTTCATCGGTCGTCAATGCGGTGTCCGAATGGACCTCGGTGGAGGTCGTCAAAAAAGGTGATCCCGGCGTGTATCGCCAGGAATACAGCCGTGGACTGGCAACTGGCCCCGTGGAGATCGTCGGAAAGACGACCAAGTCGAGTCACGGCACCACGGTGAGATTTCTCGCCGACAGCAAAATCTTCACCGACGGTCTGAATTACCAATTTGAATTGATTGTCCAGTGGTTTCGCGAGACCGCGTACCTTACAAGCGGTTTGAGCCTCAAACTGGTTGATGAGCGCAGCGATCAGGAAATGTCGTTCTATTTTGAAGGCGGTATCAATTCGCTTGTGCGGCAACTGAATCGAACGAAGGGTCCGATTCACGATAATCCCTTTCACGTCCACCGAGAGGTGACGACGCCAAAAGGCGATGTTGACATTGAAGTGGCGTTGCAGTACAACACCAGCTTCACCGAGACGACCTGGACCTATGCAAACAACATCCACACGGCGGAGGGCGGCACCCACTTTACCGGGTTCAAGACGGCGCTGACGCGCACGATCAACGATTACGCCAAACGCAACGGGTTCATGAAAAATGACGAAACCCTCTCCGGCGATGATGTCCGTGAGGGCCTCACGGCAATCGTGTCGGTCAAGATCGCGGACCCGCAGTTCGAAGGCCAAACCAAGGGCAAACTCGGCAACACGGAGGTGTCAGGCGCCGTACAAAGCGTTGTCAACGAATCCTTCGGGGCGTTCCTCGAAGAGAATCCCCAGGTGGCGCGTCGAGTTATCGAAAAATGCCTGAACGCATCCAGGGCGCGGGAAGCGGCGCGGAAGGCTCGTGAGCTTGTCCAGCGCAAGGGCGGACTCGACAACTTCAGCCTTCCTGGCAAGCTGGCGGACTGCAGTGAGCGCGATCCCTCTCGATCGGAGCTCTACATTGTCGAGGGCGACTCGGCCGGTGGCTCAGCAAAACAGGGTCGCGAGCGGCGCTTCCAGGCCATCCTTCCACTTCGAGGCAAGATCCTCAATGTGGAAAAGGCGCGGCTCGACAAGATGCTTCAAAACAATGAAATCCGTACCATCATCACCGCTCTTGGAACATCGGTGGGCGAACAGTTTGACCTTTCCAAACTCCGCTACCATCGAATCATCATCATGACCGATGCCGATGTTGACGGTGCGCACATTCGCACACTGCTCCTCACATTCTTCTACCGGCACCTGGAGCCGCTCATTCGCGAAGGCCACATCTACATCGCCCAGCCACCGCTCTTTCGCATCGGCCGTGGCAAAAGTGAGCAGTGGGTGTACAACGACCGGGAGCTCGCGGAGGTCATGAAGGAACGTGGAGAAAACGTTGAATTGCAGCGATACAAGGGTCTTGGCGAGATGAACCCCATTCAGCTCTGGGAAACCACAATGGACCCAAACAGCCGAACCCTGATCCAGGTCACTATCGACGACGCTCAGGCTGCCGATGAAACGTTCGACATGCTCATGGGCGCCGCGGTTCCACCTCGCCGAAAATTCATTCAGTCGCACGCACAGGATGTCCAGAACCTCGACGTCTAGGCAATAGCGATCAGCAGTCAACGATACCACCGCGGGACGTGTCAGTAGTCTCTGGAGATTCAGTCCAATGCCGACTAGACCGGTGATTGCAGTCGATGCGATGGGCGGCGACCACGGCCCAGCGGTGGTGGTCGCTGGTGCTGTTTCCGGCGCAAGGCGCTTTGGCACGTCACTGCAACTGTACGGTGATGAACGCGATATCCACGCAGCCCTGCAATCGGCTGACCACTCCGGCGTCGAGATTGACATCGTCGCCACCTCAGAAGTGGTCACCATGGACGACCATCCTGCACAGGCGGTGCGGCGAAAACCGGATAGCAGCCTGGTTCGAGCTATCCGCGCAACCAAGGAGGGTGAAGCCGCGGCAATGCTCTCGGCGGGCAATAGCGGCGCGGTCATGGCAGGTGCGCTCATGAGCCTCGGACGAATCACCGGGGTGGAGCGTCCCGCCATCGCCTCCTATATGCCTTCGTTGTCAGGCAGGACGCTTGTGCTTGACCTCGGAGCGGTGACGGACCCGAAGCCCGTCCACCTTGTTCAGTTCGCCCTGATGGGACAGACGTACGCCCGCTATGTGCTCAATGTACCCGAACCCACCATTGGCATCCTCAGCAACGGCGAAGAACCCGGAAAGGGAAACCAGCTCACGCTGGCCGCGCACAAGCTCCTTGCCGCCACCTCAGGTATCGATTTCCGTGGCAACGTGGAAGGCAAGGACATCACGTTGGGTTCTGTGGACATCGTTGTCACCGACGGCTTTACCGGCAACGTGGCGCTGAAGACGGCCGAAGGCACGGTCACATTCCTGACAGAGCTGCTGAAAGAGCTCCTTACGACATCACCGATCAGGAAGCTTGCCGCGTATGCCCTCCGTCCGGCTTTTCGGGAATTGCGCAGGCGACTCGACTACGCCGAGATCGGAGGCGCTCCCTTGCTCGGCGTGGACGGTACCGCGATCATTTCCCACGGACGCTCCAACGAGCTGGCGATCGAAAACGCCATCGGCGTCGCGCTACGAAGCAGCGAACAACGTCTGCCAGTCCGAATCGCGGAACGCATCGCCCAGGCGCCCGGGGCCACGGAAGTTGGCGAATTGGGCTGACACGAGGAAGCGATCCCGGGCACGGGCTCCCAAACGAAAAGGCGCCCACTCGTTACCACCGGCGCTTTTCACCTGGCAATCAACCGGATTTCGTGTGATGCATGCAACACGATCCCCGATGCGAGATTTTCATGCATCGGGGATCGCGTCGTGAAGCACCGTTGATCGAAGAAGATTATCCCTCGACGGCTCGCTTGAGTTGCGTGCCAGCACGGAAGACTGGCGCCTTCTTGGCGGCGATGGTCATGGACGCTCCAGTCTGCGGATTGCGCCCCTCACGCGCGGACCGCTCAACAACCTTGAACGAACCGAAGCCACTAACAGTCACATCATCACCCTTGGCAAGGCTACCTTCGATCACGTCAAAAACTGCGTTGACCGCTTTTGACGCTTCCGACTCACTGGAGCCCATCGATTCCGCGACGGCCTTGACAAGTTCCTGCTTTCGCATGGTGTTTCCTTTCAAGCGAGGGTCATCATCGAGTGACAACCCCCGATCTGGCTTTGGAACTTCACGTTTTCAATCACGGATTGTACCCAAAAACCGCGGTATTGTCGACAAATCAGCCTGGGCCGACCTGATTCCTCCGTTGCCGTGCCGCTTCGAACATCAGGATCGAGCCGGCCACGCCTGCATTCAGGCTCTCCACATTTCGTGCCATCGGTATGCGCACGGTCACGTGTTCCAGCTCGACAAGCACTGGCGAGAACGCTTCGGTTTCGCCCCCGACCACCACCGTGAACGGTTTTGTCCAGTCAAATTCATCATAGGCACAATCGCCTTTCATGTCAGCCAGGACAACCGTCATCACCGATTCACGAATGATTTTCGACCATGTGTCATCATGAACGCCAATATTCAGGCGAAAGTGCGCACCCATACCCGACCTCACCACCTTGGGCGCGTACGGATCGACACTTCCTGGCGTGACAAGGGCTGCCCCGATGCCCGATGCCGCTCCTGATCGAAGAATCGTGCCCATGTTGCCAGGATCCCGAACCTGATCGATGATCAACAAGGCGTTCCCGGTGAAGGCTCCAGGACCAAATGCACCCGGCAGATGACAAATCGCCGCGACGCCCTGGCTGTGTTCGAGCTCACTCGACGCATTGAACACCGAAGATTCCACGACGTGCACAATGACAGGGTCGATCCCCAGTTGACTCACCCACCCAATGTTGATGTCTTCGCGGATCAAAAGTGAATGCAACTGGACTCCAGCGCCAATGGCGTCTTCGACCAGCCGGCGTCCCTCCACGAGAAACGCTCGCTCAGCATTCCGGGTTTTCCGGCTTCCGAGCGAGCGCATCAGTTTCACGTGTGAATTTGCTGCGCTTGTGATCATCGCTCCCGCAACGCAATGGTCGAGCTCAGGCACGAAAGCTACGCGGCTGCCGGAAGCGCCTGCCGCGCCGCTTCGACAATGGCGCTGAACGCTTCGTCGTCCCGCACGGCAAGGTCGGCAAGCATCTTGCGATCGATATCGACGCCAGCGAGCAAGAGTCCGTGAATCAGGCGAGAATACTGCAAGCCATTGGCGCGGCTGGCGGCGTTGATACGCTGAATCCAGAGCTTGCGCATTTCGCGCTTTAGGTTGCGACGATCACGATACTGGAACGCGAGCCCCCGCATCATCGATTCATTCGCGCGCTTGAACAATCTATTCCGGGTACCGCGATGTCCCTTGGTTTGCGCCAGGACCTTGCGATGCCGGCGGTGTGCGGCGACACCCCTCTTGACACGAGCCATCGTAGTTACTCCTTCATCACGCGTGTGCCACGCGAAGTGTGAATTGCTATTTAAGACCGTTCGGAAGCATTTTCCGAACGCGCCTGGCGGATGTAGGGTGCATCTCCAGCATCTTGTCAAACTGGCGCTTCACGCGTGGCGACTTCTTGCGGCGGCGATGACTCTTCATCCCCTTCGCATGCATGATCTTGCCAGTCGCCGTGATCTTGAATCGACGCTTTGCACCCTTGTGGGTTTTCAACTTTCCTTGCTTTGCCACGCGACTTACTCCTCTTTGCCGTTACCCTCGGATTTCGTGCGTGCCGGAGCGATATACATGGTCATGGTGCGCCCTTCCATGCGGGCGCCCTGCTCGACGGCTCCGATGTCACTGAGTTGCTCAGAAAGCTTTTGCAAAAGATCTCTGCCGAGTTCAGGGTGCGTTATTGATCGGCCGCGAAACAGCACAGACAACTTGACCTTGTCGCCAGCCTTGAGAAATCGCTCGGCTTGACGTCCCTTGGTCTGGAGATCATGCTCGCCAATTTTCGGCTCGACACGAACTTCCTTGACCTTGGTCACGTGCTGATGCTTGCGGGTCTCTCGCTCCTTGCGGCTTTGCTCATAGCGATACTTGCCGTAATCCATAAGACGACATACGGGCGGCTGTGCGTTCGCGGCGACCTCAACGAGATCCAGCCCCTTCTCCCGCGCCATCATGAGCGCTTCGCGCGTCGGAACGATCCCGATCTGCTGTCCCTCGTCGTCAATGAGTCGTACCTCGCGAACACGAATACGGTCGTTGACGCGAGTTTGAACCGGTCTAGAAATAGCTTGCCTCCTGGAATAATTGAGTATCAATGCGGACACAGAAAACAACGGCAACGGGTACTTCGCCGTCACCGTGTTATCAGCGACACGTGTCCTATCTTACCAAAAATACGGCATTCGCACCAATCCAGCTTCTACGACGCCAGCCCCGCCGCCCGTCCCAACCTGGTATGGACGATTCTGGTCTGCGCCTCGTCGTGACGCAACTGCGCAATGAGCTGGTCAACTGTGGGGAAGTCCGCGTCGGCCCGGAGCCGCTCGACAAACTCCACGAAAATGCGATGACCATAGAGATCGCCATCGAAGTCCAGGATATGCGTCTCGATCAACCTGCGACCGGTATTGAGTGCCGGGCGCGTGCCGATATAAGTCATCGCCGGGAGGAGTTGTGAACGTCCTGGCAGGTGCGTCAGTGAGGCATAGATCCCGTCCGCCAGCTGAATCTGCCCTTCGGGTGGGAGCACGTTCGCCGTCGGGTACCCGATCGTGCGACCTACGTGAGCACCGTGAATCACCTCTCCTTCAATCCGGAACTTCCTCCCCAGCATGCGGGATGCCGTGCCGGCATCCCCCTCCATGATGGCCCGCCTGATTGCGCTGCTGGAAACAATGACCCCGTTGCTTTCGACACGCGTCAGCGCCACCACACGTATGCCACGTTTACCCCCAAGCGATGTCAGGACATCGACTGTTCCTTCACGGTTGTGTCCGAGAGCGAACCCTTCGCCCACGAAGAGCTCCCGCACGTGTCCTGGCACCACTAGCGCATCAAGGAATTCGACCGCCGTAAGAGCCGCTAACGCGTGCGTGAAGGGCAACACCACGACACTGTCTGCGCCGGCCTGCTTCAACAGCTCGACCTTCCGCTGCGTCGTGACTACTGTGCCCGCGAATCGATCTGGCCGAAGCACGGCAATCGGCGGTGGATCAAACGTGATCACGGTGAGCGGAAGCGCAAGATTGTGTGCCCTCTCAGTCGCCGCCCGCACCAGCATCTGATGCCCGCGGTGGACACCGTCGAACGTGCCAATAGTCACCACACGATCCTCGCGTGTGAGTTCAGTGAGCTTTTCCAGCGGCTCCGCGATCCTAGTCATTGTGTACTCTCACGAATTACTCTTTTTGGACGCAGACAATCTTCCGCGGTCTCGAAGTTGCCCACCCCAATCCACAGTCCGTTGGAATCATAAACGCGCGCATCGCCGTCGCTCAGCGCGGATCGACGAATCTCCTGCCCATTAAACCATCGCTGCTCTTCATCCGCCGCAAGAATGACGATTTCACGTGCTCTCATGGCGAAATCAGGATGTAGCGCAATCCGCTCCCATCCGTACCGCTGAAGCCTGTCTTCCAGTTCGTGGATTGAAATGCTCGACGCGAGATGGAACGGACCCGCCCTGACCCGGACCAGGTTGGCAAGCAGGCCCCCGCACCCCAATTCGATACCGACATCCCTGGCCAGCGACCTGACGTACGTCCCCTTGGAACACACAATCCGTAAGGTCGCCGTTGGTGGCACCCATTTCACCAGGTCGCAGACCTCGATCGAGACATGCCTCACGGGGATGTCGATTGATTCACCCTGTCTTGCCAGCTCATAGAGATGTCGTCCACCGACGCGAATAGCGGAGTGCATCGGCGGAACCTGTTCCCGCGGACCAATGAATTGGGCAAGAACCCGGATCAAGTCCTCTTCCTTGACATGAATCGCTGACGAGTTTGCCGTCAACCGACCATCGCGGTCGCCCGTGTCGGATTCGACACCAAATCGAATCGTGGCCACGTAGGTCTTGTCGCTATCATCGAGGAACGGCAACAACCTGGTGGCATGGCCCACAGCGACCGGTAGCACCCCGGTAGCCGCGGGATCAAGGGTGCCGGCATGGCCCACACGTCGCTCTCCAAGAATCCGCCGCACCCTGGCGACGACATCATGGCTGGTCCATCCAGGCGCCTTGTCGATATTGAGAAACCCGCTGGTATGCGTGGGGGGACGTCGGCGAGGCACGAGAGGTCAGCGATTATTCTGCGCGAGTTTACCCACGCGTTCGACAAATGCACGTTTTGCTGCTTCATCGCCGTCGATCTGCACACCAGCGGCACGAGGATGCCCGCCACCACCGAACTCGGCGGCGATTTTCGCCACGTCAACGCTGTCTGGCAGGCTGCGCATGCTCACCCGCCATCCCTTGTCATTCGCGTAGAGGATCGCCGCCGCGCCGGAGCCCTCCGTCCCGACCAGGAAATTCACCATTCCCTCTGCTTCGGAAGCCGACGCCCCGCAGCGGTCGAACGTATCCTGCGTAAGTTCGGTCCAGATAAGCCCGCCCGTGTATTGAACATTGCGCAGCGCCTTCTCCCACAGGCAAACCGATGAGCGCGGCTTCACGCGGAAAAGTGCATCGACGATAGGCACCGGGTCGGCGCCGGCGTCAACCAGGTCGGCGGAGGTGCGCATCGTGCGAGATGTCGTCGAATCAGTGCGCAATCCCAGTGTGTCTCCATAAATCCCAGCGAGCAGGCACTGGGCGATCTCCCTGGTGATGTTCGTTTCCCACGCCTGCAAGATGTCAGCAACGATCTCCGACGCGGAGGCGGCTTCCGGCACAACGATATTCACCTGACCGAACCGGTCGTTGGTAACATGGTGATCGATATTGACGATCGGGATCTGGCCACTCACCCGTTCCGGATCATCCGCATAGAAATCGCCAAGGCGCCGCCGATCGGAACAGTCCACGAGACACAGCAGGTCATACTCAGGTAGGTCGTCCTTGCCATAGACGAGCACCTCATCGAAACCAGGCAGGAACTTTAGCTGGTGTGGACGTTGGCCGTCAGACACCATTGGGCGGGCGGTCACTCCCATTTGAGCTAATGCCATGCTCATCGCTATCGCTGAAGCGAGTCCATCGGCATCGACATTCTGGTGCGTCGGTATGAGCACCAGACGCGCACCGCGAAGCAATTCCAGGGCTTCACCAGCCGAGGCGACATCAAGCCGCCAAGATGATGTGGTCATTTCACCGCCTCTCCCGAATCCGATTTTCCATCTCGATGGCGTTGCGTCTCGGCATCCTCCCGCTTGATCCGGTGAAGCGTTTCGGTAATGTGCTGCGCATAGGCCATGGATCTGTCGTTGCGAAACTCGAGCATGGGAATCTGCCGCATCCGAAGCCTGGGTTTGAGATGGTGGCGTATAAACGACGAAGCGGACATGAGCGCATCCATGGTGCCCGACCGTTCCTCTTCGTTGAGCACACTGATATACACCCTGGCTTGCCGCAGGTCGGGCGTCACGTCAACTTCGGTGATACTCATGAATCCAATGCGGGGGTCTTTTACCTCACGCCGGATGATGTCGGTGAGCTCCTCCTTGAGCAACTCACCGACCTGTCGCGTACGTCGTGTCACGGCATACTCGCTTTCCCGGCGTGGTTAGGCGCCGTGCGGGCAGCAGCCTAGCTGCGTGCGACTTCTTCGCGATGCAGGAATTCCATTTGGTCACCAACCTGGATGTCGTTGAATCCCTCGAGTCCCAGGCCACATTCGTAGCCCGCGGAGACTTCCCGGACGTCATCCTTGAAGCGCTTCAGCGACGAAATTCCACCCTCGAACATCACGGTACCGCTACGCAGCACGCGCGCGCGTGAGCTCCTGATCACCTTGCCGTCCAGTACATAGAGCCCAGCTACCACGTCGTTCGAAGGCAGCTTGAAGGTCTCACGGACTTCGGCGTAACCATCAGTGACATCTTCGTATACAGGCGCCAGCAGGCCAGTCATGGCTTGCTTCACTTCATCGAGCAGGTTGTAGATGATCGAGTAGTATTTGACATCCACACCTGTCACGTCTGCTGAGCGCTTCGCGGCCACATCCGGCCGGACATTGAAGCCAATCACGATGCTGTTCGTGGTTGAGGCTAGGTTGATGTCGGATTCCGAGATCGCACCCGTCCCAGCGAACTGAATCGACAATTGAACGCTCTGATCGGTATCCTCATTGAGTTTCAGCAAGGCATTCTGAATTGCACCCAGTGATCCCTGCACATCGGCCTTGAGGATCACCCGGAGCTCAGCGGTGGAGCCTTCCTGCACCTGATCGTACAGCTCGGTCAGCTTGATCGGTCGATTTTCGGTCAAGGAGTCAATGCGGCGTTGCGCATGCCGCTTCTCCGCGAGCTGCCGGGCGGACTTTTCATCCTCAAATGCGAGGAATGTGTCACCGGCTCCCGGGACTTCCATAAGTCCGAGCACCTCAACAGGTGTGCTGGGGCCAGCTCGTCGGACGCGCTTGCCGCGATCATCGAACATGGCCTTGATCTTGCCCCAGGTGCTTCCGGCCACGATTGCCTCGCGCAGGTTGACTGTGCCACTCTGCACCAGCAATGTCGCCACAGGACCACGGCTGCTGTCCACCCGGGCCTCAACGACAACGCCAGAGGCCATCTTGTCCGGATTCGCCTTGAGATCGTTGACATCAGCCACCAGGAGAAGCACTTCGAGAAGATCCTCGATCCCCTGACCATCCTTGGCGGAAACTTCGACCAGTGGCACGTCACCGCCCCACTCTTCCGGCATCACTCCCGCTTCGGAAAGCTGTTGCTTTGCCCGATCGGGGTTCGCTGTCGGCAGGTCGATCTTGTTGAGCGCAACCACCATGGGCACATTGGCACTTCTGATATGGGCGATCGCTTCTCGGGTTGTCGGCATCACTCCGTCATCAGCCGCGACAACGAGCACGGCGATATCTGTCGCCTGGGCGCCGCGTGCCCGCATGGCGGTAAATGCCTCGTGACCGGGCGTGTCAAGGAAGGTGAGCTTGCGGCCCTGCGTCTCCACCTGGTAGGCGCCAATGTGCTGCGTAATACCGCCCGCTTCGCCTTCCGCCACGTCTTCGGACCGGATCTTGTCGAGCAGCTTGGTCTTTCCGTGGTCCACGTGACCCATGATCGTAATAACGGGCGGTCGTACAACCGCCTCCGGATCCTGATCGTTCTCGAGTCGTCGTGTCTCGAAATCTGACACCGCGGACTTCGCGGCGGTCTCTTCCTCCAGCGTCTCCCATTCGAGCTCTGTCGCCACTTTCGCTGCGGTTTCATAGTCGATTTGCTGGTTCAGGTTGGCCATGATCCCAAGCTTCATCAGCTCGCGAATCACCTCAATGCCGCTCATTTCAAGTTTGTCGGCCAACTCAGACACAGAAAGTACTGGTGGAAGGACCACCGGTTCTCGTTCCGCTGGCGCGACTCGCTTGACCGCAACAGTACGCGCCGACCCGCTTCCGCTTCGACGACCGCGTCGTCCGGCGGTGCGTGGTGCATTCCGCCCGCGTCCTCGTGTATCAGCCATGTTGCCGTCTCCTTTTTTATGAAGCTGCCGCGGTACGATCTAGCACGTCTTCGCCGAGTGTAGCCGCGAACTTCTGTAATTCCTGACGAGATTCGTCGTTAATCTCGGTGTTCAGCGCTTGATCCAGCTTCGTCCCGGTAAGTGCGCGATCCCAGCACGCCCGCCGATGGCACAGGTACGCGCCTCGACCGTTTCGCTTGCCCGTGGGATCGATCGCCACAGAGTGATCTGGAGCACGCACGATACGAATGAGACCTCGTTTGTCTCCCTTTTCGCGGCACGAAATACACGTCCGCTGTGGCACATGTTTTTGTCTCGGACCCTTGTGCCGCCGTTTGCCGGCCTCGGGATTCGGAGCCTTCGCCATCATATGCGGCGGCCCTTCCTACTCTTCATCCGGCTTGGACGCGCCACTCATCGCGGCAATATCGACGTCACCGTCGAGGTCGAGCTCCTCGCCAGTCTCCTGATCGAACCTCGCGCGCAGCTCGCGCTCGTAGAAAACCTCGACCACGCCCTTCTGGATATCGACATCAACCTGTCGTCGAGCCAGCTCTTCCGCCAACGGACCATAGGTCTTGCTCGCGACCGAGATGGTTCCGTCGGCCTGGACTGCCCGAGGCTGTCGCCCTTGCCAGCCAAAGTCCGGCATCATGCCTCCCGCCGATTCGCGCGCGCTTCGGAAGAAGTCCGCGCCCGCCTCCAGCAGCGACTCAGGCCCCTTGATGTCGATGCGCCAACCAGTGAGCTTGAATGCAAGCCGCGCGTTTTGCCCTTCCTTGCCGATCGCCAGCGACATCTGGTCGGTCGGCACGATCACCGTCGCAACCCTCTGGTCTCCGTCCTCACCGAGCGCCACATTCGTCGGCTTCGCCGGGCTGAGCGCATTGGAGATGAACGTCGCAGTATCGGACGCCCACTCGATAACGTCAATCTTTTCGCCATAAAACTCGTTGACGATATTCTGGATGCGAACACCCCGGACACCTACGCACGAACCCACCGGATCGACCTTCTCCTGTCGAGCGGCAACCGCAACCTTAGATCGGAGGCCGGGCTCCCGCGCGATCTCCATGATCTCGACGGCGCCACTTTGGATTTCCGGAACTTCCTGCTCGAACAGGCGGCGTATCAGTCGCGCATCCGACCGGCTGACAATCAGCTGTGGGCCACGCGAATGACTGTTGACTTCCGTCAACAGAACCTTGATTCGCTGGTTCGTTCGATATCGTTCTGTGGGAACCTGCTCACGAGCCGGCATGACGGCTTCGGCCTTGCCGAGCTCAATGATCACGGCACGGCTATCAGCCCGCTGGACCACACCGTTGAGGACCTCACCTTCCTTGTCCTGATATTCCCGGTAGACATTCTCTCGCTCGAAATCGCGGATTCTCGAGTGCACAACCTGTTTCACTGTTTGGGCGGCAATTCGCCCGAAGTTTTCAGGAGTGCGTTGTATTTTTACGACATCGCCAGGCTGGGCGCCGGGAACATGTTGCTGTGCTTCTTCCACAGCCATCTCCGTGTCGGGATTCTCCACAGCGGAAACGACAGTCTTGACGACCACGACCTGCATCTCACCTGAGTTGGAGTCAAGCTCGACGCGAACGTCTTCTTCACTGCCTGTGTTCTTTTTGTAAACGGATGTCAGCGCTTCCTGCACTGATGCAAGGACGGCGTCTCTCGGAATTCCACGTTCTGCTGCAATCTGGGCAATGGCGGTGTAAAGTTCCCCCTTCATGCTGCGCACCTCCTCTTTATTTTTTCTGTTCACGGTTCGTGTATTCGTGTCCGTAACACCAACTGGCAAGCATCGACACGGTTATGTCGATCAGGCTTCAGGTGGAAGACCGAAGCGAGCGCTGATCCATGAACACCAAGAAACGTGGGCGGTGGCCCACGTTTGATCACAAGAGATCAATTACGCTACCCAAAGTATACCAGTTCGGCAAGTCATGTTCTACATCGATCAAATACGTACCCCGTGTGAGACTGGTGATCAATGTACCACCTGTGGCGCCACATCCAGTTGAATGACGGTCGCGTGGTATAAACTTCGCGATACCATGGGCAGTCCTCCTCGTGATTGCGGCATATTCCCGTCTTCCCGCGTGACTGCATGGTTCGAATGATTTTCGCCCAATGACCCCTCGACAGAGAGGATTGCATGTCAGACCCGGGACTTGCCCACCGCCTGAGTCATCGTACCCGTCGGGCCGGCCTCATGATCGGAATATCAATGGTCCTGACCATTGCGTTTTGTGCCGTTGCCTTTACCGTGATCTTCACGGCGTTGGAGGGATTCACCACTGACTTTGTGTCCGGCACCGACAAATCCGCGACGGTCATCGAGCAGGTGTCGATCAATCCAGAGGCGCCTGCCACCGAAGCGCCCGAAGGCAATAATGAAGGATCTGAACAACAAGCGAATCAGGATGCGCCCAATGATCAGGGATCGTTACCAACACCCACACCGCCTCCGGACAGTGCCATCGAAGACCAGAATGACGAAGATGAGTTCGATCCTGACTATCAGCTCAACAACTCCGCATCGATAAACCTGCGCGAAGGACCGTCAACCTCAACCAGTATTGTCGACACCCTGCCACCTTCCACCCCATTGCAATACCTCGGTGAAGACGCCCCGACCGATTCTCCCCGCGACGGCGATCGGTGGATGAAGTTCAGCACAGAAGACGGTTTGGAAGGCTGGATTCGGGAGATCGACGTAACCGACTATGAGCCGTAGCATTTCTTCATTATCCTGACAGTCACGAAGGGAGTACTTAAGGTGGCACAGCACGTCACAATTATTGGACTGGGGCTCATTGGCGGTTCCATTGGATTGGCACTCAAGCGGTGGTCGCGTGAAAACAGGGATGGACTCGTCATTGTCGGGTATGACGAAGAAGTCTCGCGACAAAACCAGGCCAAAAAGATGGGCGCCATCGACAAGTCAGAGTGGTCGCTGAGCAAGGCCGTGAGCGACGCTGATATCGTCGTTCTCTCTACACCCGTGCAAGCCATGAAGCAGGTGATGGAAGACATCGCTGACGACCTCAAGGCTGGCGCGATCGTCACCGACACCGGCTCCACGAAGGTCGACGTCATGGCGTGGTCGCGCTCGTTGCCGACCACCGTCTCCTTCATCGGGGGCCATCCCATGGTGGGCAAATCTGAAAGCCTGGAGGCAGCCGACGCGGAACTGTTCAAGGGGGCAACCTGGGTCGTAAGTCCGGCGCTTTCGGCGGACGACGATGCGATCCGAAATGTGCTTGGCATCATTGCCGCGGTTGGCGCGGAATCCTACTTTGTCGATCCGGCGGAACATGACAGCTATGTGGCCGCCGTGAGCCATCTCCCATTCCTGTCCGCCGCCGCCCTGATTCGCGGCATCACCTCCGACCCGGCCTGGCGCGACATGCGATCACTGGCATCGTCGGGGCTGCGCGACACGACCAGGCTGGCTTTGGGAAATCCGGCAATGCACCGGGACATCGCGATCACGAATCGTGAAGCAATCTGCCGTTGGATCGACCACTACATCGATGAGCTTCGCAACGTTCAGGCCCTTGTCGCTGACACGTCTGAAAACGCGGAAGACAGGTTGTTCACATTTCTCGAACAGGCTCAGGACGATCGAGCGCGCCTTGAAGTGCCGATCAACCGCATTGATGAAACTATGACCGATTCCCAGCGTCAGGCCGACAAGGACTCTTTTGGAGACCAGATGTCACGAATGTTTTTCGGTGGATTCCGGCGCAACCGCAAGGACCAGTCAGACAACGAGAATGATAAACGCGCGGGTTAGGGAACAATCGCCCAATCCGGCGGCAGGCGGTATCGAAATAACATCCTGGTCGGTTTGCCGTTGCGTCGGACCCGACCCCGATCGATCCTCCGCAAACCGATCGATCGATTATCAACCTCAATGATCCGCTGCTCCTTGAGGTTGATCACCAGCAGACCCAGCGGACCGGGTTTCATGCTGGCCTGGCGTGAAATCGCATCAATCACTCGAAATGGATGCAGCCACAACGATCCTGTCACGGAGTGCTCCCCCCAAAGGCCATCGGTGGTCGATTCTGGAGGTCTCTTTCCATCGAATGCTTCGAGTCCTCGTTCAATTTCCCGAACCCATTGTTCATCGAGCGCACGCACATACGTCAACACACCATCCAGCGAACGGTGATTTGCCCCGCATGCCGCGGCGATCATTTTGGAACCGTGCCTGGGACCCAAAAAGCTGACCACTCCTACCCGATCGATGACGTTGAACCGATAGCCACTCACACCGCCCACCCCTATTCCCGCGAGTATGGTTGTGCTCCACTCCGAAGTGCGCCTGCCGCGGTACCATAACCCTTCAGGCACTGACGCGCATGGAACAATCGTCAGCCGTCTTGTCACAAAGGATCTGGCATCATGACGACATCCAACCAGTCCGAACCACCGGATGATCGACTTCAACGCGAGGTCGATGAGATTCTCAAACAGGCTCGATCTCGCCCGATTTCCTTTCAGGAGCGAGTCGAACAAAAGCGAAATGCGATGCGACATCAGCAGAAGTCTTCGAAGCCTGCTATGCGTCAGATCGTGAATACGGCTCGTCGTATTTTCCTGAAGGTTCCGATTGTCACCGCGCTCGCCCTCGCGGTCGTTGCCGCTTACCTGGCGCCGGAATACGACATGCTCGCGTTTGCGTTCGCGCTGGCCGCCATCGTTATGGTATTCGTTCCGTTCGCGGCTCGCGGGTCGACGTCGTCGCCAGCAAACCAAACTCGATGGCGTGGCCGGGTCGTAAGCAACCTGCCCCCAGCGCACGGTAACCAGCCGCAATCCTGGGTCGATCATATCAAGCGACGGTTTAATCGATAGCCATCAGTGCCCGGAGGTTCCGCAAGAGATGACGACTGTCGTCACCGATATTGTTGACGTATACGTTTTCCGACGTCTCAACGCCCGGGTACAGTTCCTCCTGCTCCAACGGCGCAATGACGTCCCCATGGCGCAGACCTGGCAAGGCTTTCATCATGAGATCGCCGCCGGCGCTCGAGCATCGGACGTCGCTCGCCAGGCTGTTGAGGACTTGGCCGGACTTTCCATCGATCGGTTTTATTCAGCCGATTTTGTCAACCAGTTTTACGATGAAGCACGTGATGCTGTGGTTCTGGCACCAGTGCTGGCTGTCACCGTCAGCGATCGTTCATCGGTAGATCTCTCCGAGGATTTCCAGGATGCCGGTTGGTTCGACCGGGACGAAGCCACCGCCCGCCTGCCATTCTCTGGACAACGTTGGGCGGTGCGTCACATCGATGAGATCATGGGTATCGGGGAAACTGAATCCGAGCTTTACAGGTTTCATCCGGATCAACTCTCAGGCAGTGACCATCACGAAAGCATCGCATCCACCGCCGACTTCGAGCCTGGCGCCATTGCCGAACCAGAAGAGGACGCAGGTCTGGAACCGACAGCAGAAACACACCTTCCAGATGATCCAGCGCCGTCCGCGCACCAGCCAAAAGACGATGAGCTGAAATCCACCCGCGATGACGAATAAACCGTGAGACGCACGGTACGAGGTGCAAGGCAATGCCTCAGTTTCAACTCACCAGCCCACTCCGGCCAACTGGCGACCAGCCCAACGCCATTGAGCAGCTCAATAGCGGTATCGAACAAGGCGACCGATTTCAAACACTGCTAGGCGTAACCGGTTCTGGCAAGACGTTCACCATGGCGAACGTGGTGCAGCAGATCCAGCGTCCCACCCTGGTCCTGGCGCACAACAAGACTCTTGCGGCCCAGCTCTATGCCGAATTCAAGGAGTTCTTTCCCAGGAACGCCGTCGAATACTTCGTCTCCTACTACGACTACTATCAACCGGAGGCCTATGTCGCCAGAACGGACACGTTCATCGAAAAGGATGCCGATATCAATGAGGAGATCGACAAGCTGCGGCACGCCGCGACCCGATCACTCCTCACCCGCCGGGATACGCTGATCGTCGCCTCTGTCTCCTGTATCTTCGGTCTCGGCACTCCCGAGGAATACCAGAGCACCACCGTGTCGCTCAAGAAAGGGATGTCGATCCGGCGAGACAAGGTGTTGCGCCACCTGATTGATATCCAGTACGACCGGAACGACATGAACCTCACACGCGGGACCTTCCGGGTGAGGGGCGACACGCTGGAGGTGTATCCGGCGTACGAAGAGATCGCCGTGCGTATTGAGTTCTTCGGTGACGAAGTTGAACGCATCGTCGATGTCGATCCACTCACCGGTGAAATCCTGTCGAACCGAGCTGACGTGGATATTTTCCCCGCAAAGCATTTCGTCACCACCAACGACAAAATGGGAGATGCGCTGCAAAAGATCGAGAATGAGCTCACGGAGCGCGTGGCGTTCCTTGAGGAAAACGGCAAGGTTCTCGAAGCGGCCCGGCTCAAACAGCGAACAATGTACGACCTTGAGATGATGCAGGAAGCCGGATATTGCGCCGGAATCGAAAACTATTCAATGCATCTCTCTGGCCGGAAGGAAGGCGAGCAACCGTCGACGTTGATCGACTACTTTCCAGACGATTTTCTCCTGTTCGTCGACGAGTCTCATATCACGCTGCCCCAGATCCGCGGCATGTTCGGCGGAGATCGGTCACGAAAGGATGTCCTTGTCGAACACGGGTTCCGTTTGCCATCCGCGCGGGAGAATCGTCCACTGACATTCGCCGAATTCGAGCGAACCGTCGGTCAGGCTATCTTTGTCTCCGCCACACCTGGCCCGTATGAATACGAGCATTCCTCAAGAATCGTCGAGCAGGTCATTCGCCCAACCGGGCTGGTCGATCCCGGCATTTCGGTCCGGCCAACCAAAAGTCAGATCGACGACCTGCTCGGTGAAATCAACCAGCGCATCGCCAAAGGCGAGCGTGTTCTGGTCACGACACTTACCAAACGGATGGCGGAGGACCTTTCGGACTATCTGAAGGAGATGGGAATACGCACCCACTACCTCCACAGCGAGATCGATACCTTCGAGCGGATTGAGATTCTGCGGGACCTCCGCCTGGGTATCCATGATGTTGTCGTGGGCATCAACCTGCTTCGGGAAGGACTTGACCTTCCCGAAGTTTCACTTGTTGTGATTCTCGACGCCGACAAGGAGGGCTTTCTTCGCTCGGCGGGGTCGCTCATTCAAACCGTAGGACGAGCTTCGCGCCATGTCGATGGCCAGGTCATCATGTACGCGGACAACCTGACGGACTCGATGAAGACAGCCATCGACGAAACATACCGCCGACGAGAGATTCAAATAGCCCACAACACGTCACACAACATCCAGCCCCAGGGGATTGTTAAGGAAATCAAGGATCTCACCGATCGGGTTCGCGAAGTCGCCGAACAGTCGGCAAGGTATGACGCGGCGGGCGGTTCCACCGAAGGCGTGATCCACGAGCTGCCAAAGGACGAGCTGACCCGGATGGTCAAGGATCTCGAATCACAGATGAAAAAGGCCGCCAAGAACCTCGAATTTGAAAAGGCCGCCCTCCTCAGGGATCAGGTCGTCGAGCTTCGCCGGGTGATTGAAATCGACCCGGTCAATATCAACGCGTGATCCAGACACAGCAGGGAGTTCACACCGGATGACTATGAACCTGACACGTCGACACATGGTAGCCGCTATGTTCACGAACATCGCGATCATCGCTCCGACGGCGAAGGTCGTGAATGCCCAGGACGCCACACAGGCGCCAGCAAGCGAATCCGAACTCGCGCCTCAACTGCCCCCCGTTGACCTGCCCACCATGAACCAGCTCGGTTACACATTCGAGCTTGAATCGGTCTGGCAAGGAGACAGTGACAGCGTGCCGCGAGATTCGTCGATCTTCCGGTTTACGTCAGTGAGCTACAGCGAGGAAGATGTTTCCCACATTGCGGACACACTCGGAGTGGACGGCGAGATCACAAGCCAGGGTGAAGATACCTACACGGTCGAAGGTGAAGGGAGCATTTATACCACACCAGGGCTCCTTCAATTCACTTCCGCCGTCGAAGCGCCCGACGAGGAGATGCCCGATGACCAATCCGCCATCGCATACGCGCGCGATTGGTTGCGAATTTCCGACCTGCTGCCACCCAACATCGGCGAAGGAACCATCGTGGCAAGGATTGAGCAACCGGCGCGCCTGATCGTAGGATTCACTCCAGCGGATCCGTCGCCTTTGTTGTCGTCCACGCCTGGCATCACTGTTACCGTTGGCCCTGGCGGGACAATCCTGGAGGCCCGGCTAAGCTGGGCCGATATCACCGAGGCGGAGACATTCCGGCTTCGCGGTGTCGACGACGCCTTCACACTCGTCCAGAGCCGGCAATCGTACCTTGATGTCGACCTCCCGACCGACGCCTATCCTCAAGGATCGACCATCAAGGGAATCGCCACGTATGACAGGGTATCGATCGCCTACACCACGTCTGGCGCGGTTGGTCAGCCACAATACCTGCAACCGGTTTACGTGTTCACCGGCGATTTGCAACCCGAAGGCTCCGATGAATCCTTTGATATCACTGCCTATGTGCCTGCCATCGTAACCGGTCAGCAACCTGTTGGTTAAAGTCTGGAGTACCCGCCTCGAATGAAATTGCTGCTCGTCAATGGACCGAATCTCAATCTGCTCGGCACCCGCGAACCCGGTATTTACGGTGATGAAACGCTCGGGGATATCCTCTCACGGATTCGAGACGCCGCGAGCAGCTACGGCATCGACGTGATGGATTTTCAGTCGAACCACGAAGGCGCCCTGATTGATTTCATTCATGAACATGCTCCAGGAGCCGACGGCATGATCATCAATCCTGGCGCATTCTCCCACTACAGCATCGCGATCCGGGACGCAATCAGTGGCACGGGCATCAAGACCGTTGAGGTTCATCTGTCGAACATCCATCAGCGAGAGCAATTTCGGCATCACTCCGTGATTTCGGCAGTCACTCGCGGGCAAATCGTTGGCTTCGGGCCAGCCGGATATACCATGGCCCTCGAATGGTTTCGCGGCCAGCGGTCAGGAGAGCGCCTTACATGAGCGTGCATAAACGTATCTCCGCCGTGCGCCGGATCCTCGATTCGAATGCGTGGAATGCGATCGTCATCACCAGTCCCGAAAACCGCCACTACCTCTCCGGATACACCGCCGAAGACCACGCCGCCGACGAATCCGCCGGTGTGCTGGTCATCACCAGCGACACCGCCTGCCTGTATGTCGCACCGACAAATCTGCCT
>Ga0209176_10000011_pt1 | contig 58665 bp, 50 predicted proteins | sample NGEPer11B_FD_184511 | JGI IMG/M metagenome (GOLD analysis project Ga0209176, IMG submission 184511) | Arctic peat soil microbial communities from the Barrow Environmental Observatory site, Barrow, Alaska, USA - NGEE Permafrost305-11B... | ecosystem: Environmental > Terrestrial > Soil > Wetlands...
ATAGCGTTGCGACACGATGGTGACATCTTTCCAGGGCATGAGCTGTCTCCTTGCAAGAGTCCATTCATGCCCACAAAGTGTTACCTATGTCCGTGTCCTTCTGTTACCCATGTGTCCGGTCTGTACACCGCGGCCTGTCCTGAGCATAGCCGAAGGATCAGCCAGATCGTGATGGACCGCGGATCCGCATGGGCCACGCAATTGTCACCGGGGCAGGTCATGCCGCCCGGTGGTCGCACCGTCGCACTATGGCCGCCGCGCGACCACCGGCAGGAACGGCGCCCATCAGTGCAATACCCGATGTGCGGGACTTCGGACGATCCGTCACTCGTCACATGGCGGTGCGAGTGATGTCGGTGGACGCCGCGGAAGCGCCCGGCCCTCCCTCGGAGCTCTCCGGCGGGAACTCGAGCAGGACGTTCCGCCCCTTGTAGCCACTGCTGATCATGCGGCGCAGGAGATGGACAAATTCATCGTCGCCGCGCGATCCGGACAGCCAGACACGCATGTCCCGGCTCCCCGCCGCACCCTGAAGCCGAGCGCCTCCTGGCGCGCGCGCGACCCCCGCGAACTCGGTCCACCGCCGTCGTGGCGTCCATCCGCTCTGCACACCGGTGGTCGTCAATGAATACCGCACAGGCAGCATTACCAGGCCCAGGTTGGAAATGATCGCCACCAACGGACCCCACCACGGCAGAGCGGCGAACGCCACCAGAAGCACGGCCACCGACAACACAAGCGTGCATGGCACGAGCTGCATGCGAAGTCGTGCCAACAGGGGCAACCGGGCATCGTAGATCACGGTACCACTCAGTCGTTGCCGCGAAGGTCGGGCAACGCGCAACCAGGTCATCAGGATGAGAAGGATAAGGATCGTAAACGCAATCATGGGTATCCAGAATGGTGTCAAAAGCAGCCAGTTGGGCATGCTGAGCAGATAGTCGGCGTTTGGCTGAATCAGGTGGGTTTCGATGCTCCGCGGCTGTTCCGGATCGCACAGTGCGAACGGTCGCCCCGGTCCACATCACCAACCCTATTTTACCGGCCTGTCAATGGGGGGTGTGTGAGGAATATCACCATAAAGGTGAAAACATGATCAACCAGCGGCGCTGGAGGCTTTGGCTGGTATTCGCCAGGCTCACGAGGGGCGCGTTGTGAACGAGCCAACCTGTTGCATCGGCTGGAGATGACCGTGCCCCGCCGGCTCCGAACGGGCGAAAAGGAGGACATTGAACGCGTGGAAGATGGTAACCACGATGATGCCTGGCGCGTTCAAGTCATCCCCGGTGCCCAGTTGGGTACAAGTGGCGCGCCCCGGCCGTCTCATTCCTCCTCGCGCGACGGTTCCTGCGCCAGGTCTTCCTGCTCAACCAGCGCATCATTGGGTTGTGGGTCATGTCCGTGGTGATGATGGTGATGGTCATGATGATTGTGATCATGCTCTTCATCTTCATCGACCAGCTCATACTCGCCTGACCGCACGACGTGAAGATCGTGGAGCGCGTCGTATACGCCGAAGGTAAGATCCTCGAAAGTCACCTGATCCCGCACGTAGGCGACAAAGGCGTCACTCAACGCTGTGCCGATTTCACGCGCCAGCTGAATCTGTTCGGCTTCGTTTCCTGATGGTTGCTGTTCCGTTGACATGGGTTCCTCCTGGCGAACCTGCGTGGCTGACTGTAACATTCCGGTCGCTCAAGCGTTCAGGACAACGAGCGCATTTGAGAGCAAGTGCCCCGCACAATGCATGCACCAGCCCGGAAATCCACTGTATCCTAGTTCGGGAGCATGCCCGCTGGCGACAACCACGGCATCTGCTCTCCTCTTCCCTGCACGCATGGCAGGCAGCCCGATACAATCATTGTGATTCGACCGACACCTGCCTCGCAGGGAGGCATCTGGAGACATCGATGTGACTGAACAACCGGCCGGGGAGCCCACACCCGAGACGCCGACTCCCGCCGCGCCGGGTTCGGGTCATCACGCCGACGGGAGCGATCACGCGGGTTCCGACGGCGCGAACAGGCGTCCGGCGGGAAATATGAGCGCGATTGCGTTTGGGTTCGATCTCACCGTCGAACGCGCCCTCTGGATCCTGCTGCTGGTCTTCACCACAGTCACGCGCCTCTGGGATCTTGGCTATCGAACACAGCATCACGACGAGAGCATCCACACCACGTTTTCCTGGAAGTTCGCCACCGGCGAGCAGCCATACATCCATGACCCGTTGTCGCACGGACCATTCCTGTTCCATGCCAACGCGCTGGTGTATCAGCTGTTCGGCGGTTCCGACGCCACTTCCCGCCTGTTGCCGGCGCTCATCGGGATCGCGATCGTGGCGGCGCCACTTCTCCTCCGTCACAAGGAGTTCCTCGGACAATGGGGCGCCTTGACCGCCGGTGCGCTACTGGCGTTGTCACCATCGTATCTCTACTACACGCGGTTCATCCGGCACGACCCCTACACCGTGCTCGGCACGATGCTGCTGCTCGCGGCGATCTTCCGCTTCTTTCAGGCGCCGCAACGAAAGTGGATCATCCTGGCCTTTGTCAGCGTCGCCTTTTTACTCACGAATCATGAGATCATCTTCGCCATCCTGCTGGCGTTCGTGCTGGTGCTGTGGGGAGCGTTGGTGTTATCTCGCTTGCGTGTGCTGATCCCTGCGCACCTGATGGCCATGGCCCTCCTGCTGGTGCTGCTGGCCATGAACTCCATGCTGGACTGGAGCCCGCTGCCCGATATTCCGTGGCAGACCGGTAGCTCCGAAGCCGCGGGCGACTATTACGGGCAATTGTTGTCGCATCCCCTGGTGATCGGCCTGCTGCTCATCGGCGCCTTCTTTGTGATTGGCTGCGTCTGGTCGGTGCGCCACGCCGCCCACCGGCGCACTGACAGCGGCGAGATCATCGAGCCGATGCTGGGTTCCGCCGATCAGGGATCCGTGGCCAAGGGACTGCGGGACGCCTGGAACGATCCGATCGGTGTTGGCATCGGCGCATTGCTGGCCGTCTGGATCTTCTTCGGCCTCTTCACCACCTTGTTCACCCATCTCAACGGCATCGCCAGCGGGACATACGCAACCAATGGCACGCTGCTCTACTGGCTCGGCCAACAGGATGTCCAGCGCGGCGAGCAGCCCTGGTTTTACTTCATCACCGAAGGGCTGCAGTATGAGTGGCTCGCCATCTTCCTCGGCGCCATCGCGCTTGTCCTGCTGGCGGTCACATTGCTCAGGCGATTGATCCGGCGCGACTGGTCCTACGATCCTTCCATCCTGTTCCGTGTCTTTCTGGCTGGCTGGCTGGTCATCCTGCTGAGCGGGCTCTCCTACGCCGGCGAAAAGATGCCGTGGCTGATCATGCATCTCATCCTGCCCGCCGCGCTGCTGGGTGGCACCGCGATCGAGGACCTCGCACAGCGTATCGTCCGGTGGCGAGATCGGCGATTGCGGTCTGCCGAGAACGCCCACAGTCCAATGCTGCCGTCGGGTGTGCTGGCGATCATCCTGGTCGTGATGGCTGGTTCGTTCTTTCTGATCGCGGCAACCCTGACGCAAGGCGGATATGGCGCGAACGGAGCCACTGGCCGGGCGGTGCCAGAGGAACGGCTGGACGACTGGTGGCGCCTGCTGATCCCGCTGATTGGATCAATCATCGCAATTGGAGCGATCTGGCTGATTCGCGGATCGAAACCCGCCATCTACGGAATGGTGGGCGGAGCGCTGGCGATCATACTGCTGTTCCAGGTCCATGCCGGTTTCCGGCTGGCCTTCCTGGAGGGCGATGTCTCGGTCGATACCCTGATCTACAATACGGTCGGACCCGATGCCAAGCAGGTCGTCGAAGACGTTTCCGCCATGTCCGAGCTCTATCTCGGCGACACATCGATTGCGGTGAGCAACGACGGATGCACCAACTGGCCACTTGAGTGGTATTTCCGGGACTTCGAAAATCATCGCTACCTGACGACCGTGGGCGACGACGCGCAGGATTTGCCTGACGTCATCATCGGTGTTCCGCGGGATTGGGATTCCGACTGCAGCATGCCGCAAGAGATTTCGGGGTATACATCGCAGACCTATGTCTTCCGCTGGCATGAGTCGGAACTCTCCGTCTACCGGAAGTTCGCCATTGCGCCCGAAATTCCCATGGGTCGGTCGGCCTGGGTGTCACAGGACCAGGATACAAGCCTCCTCGCGGTCATCGAATCAATCTGGTCGAGCATCACGTCGACCGGTGACCCCGATCAGCAGCAGGATCTCTGGCGCCTGATCATGTACCGGGAGCAGCCAGGCACCTTGTCGCAGTATCGATTCAAGGTCTTTGTCAAGGATGATCTTCTTCCCTACTTCAACGAGGTCCGTTACGGACAATAGACAGGTGGATAGCCGTTCATGACCGAGCAGGATGCGCCAATCGAGAAGCGACAAGCCACCGGATCCCTGGAGGCCCGAGCTGGCTCCCCAGGCGTCCTTGAGACGACCATCGTGCAACGGGGCATGACGTGGTGGGGCGTGTTGGGCGTCATCGCCATTGTGATCGGCGTGGCGTATCGATTGCTGAATCTCGATGGATTCTCCCTCACCGCCGATGAAGCAAGTCTTGCGTTTCAGGGGTGGGCGGTTTTCCAGGGCGAAGGCGCGTATGGCATCGAGGGGGTTCCCGATGTCAAGCCGGTGATCCAGCTGGCGGAGGCATTTTCATTTTTCATCTCAGGCGCCAACGATGTTACCGCTCGCCTGGCTCCGGCCGTCGCCGGAATCCTGCTGTTCGGGCTCATCCTCGCGTTGCGACCAGTCAACAAGACATCGACGACGGTGGGCATGCTGTTCACCGCGGTCGTTTCACCATCGATCGTGTATTACTCCCGTACCATCGATCCGGCCATTTTCGCCGCGGTCTTTGCCCTCCTGTTTGTCGTGGCTATCGCGCGAAGCGCAGTGACGCGCTCCGACAATCATTTGCTGGCGTGGGCGGCACTGGCTGGATTTTCGCTTGCCGGATTGATCGCTTCCGGCCCCATCGGCATTTCCGCCGGTCTCGGGCTGCTCATTGCCTGCACCATCACCACGGTGACCGCTTCAGCCTCGAAGCATGGGAATCCTGACGCCGTCGCGCTGGGATGCCACCGCCTCATCAAAACACCAGGGGCGATGATGCTTGGCCTGGGTGTGCTGATTGCCTCATTGCTAATGCTGTTCTCGCGCATTTTTTCCGATACCGATGCCATCACGGGAATCTTCGACACGTTCAGCGACTGGGGCCGCATGGTCGGCACGCGACCGACCACCACACCAGCCCAGTTCTTCTTTTGGGCCACCCTGCTGTACGAGCTCGTGTCGGTCGTGCTGCTGTTGATCGGGCTGTGGGGCTCCTCACGGTACCGGCGGGACCAATCCGCTCCGCGCCTGCATCCCGGAACATTCGGCATCTGGTTTGGTGTTGCCCTCATCCTGCAAAGCCTTTCCTCCGGCAGGGCGCCGGATCAATTCATCCTGGTGAGCCTCCCTCTCGTACTCGGCGCCGGATTTGGTCTTGGCGTGCTCCTCGAGCGGATCGAGGAATACCGGTTGTTCACCTCGATGGCTGGGCTCATACCGGCCGCGGTGTTCGGCCTGCTTGCCGGTGTGATCGCGATCGCGATCGCGGTGGCACGAGCCAATGATGCCGGCTCGTCGGTCGACATCCAGTCCGTGCAGGCGCAAATCCTGATGGTCCTCCTGATCGTCGTGGTGCCAATGTCGGTCTATCTGGGGCGTGAGTGCAGCATCCCCGAACGAGCCGGGCGAGCTGCGTGGTCCGCGGGTGTTGTGCTCGTCATCATCCTGGGGATTTACGGGATTCGCGGCGCATCGATGCTGGCTTTCGAGCGCAGCGATGAAGGCACCGAGCTTCTCGTCCAGCAAGCGACCACCGACGGGGTTACGGCGTTCGTGGAACAAACCAACCGGCTCTCCCGCGACCTTACTGTCGACGAGCAGAGCCTCGAAGATCCCACCGGCCGGTTCGGCCTCTCCATTGCCATCTCGCCGGAGGTTGAGTTCCCCTACCGGTGGTATTTCCGGGAATACCCACAGGTCGACATCACGACCCCGGCCGGTTGGGACAATGCCGACCTGGTCATTGCGCCGACCAGCGAAGGCATGGAAGAAGCGGGGTACATTGTCCAGTCCCGAGCGCACTTCAACCGGGTGCCACCGGCGTTCGAGGGTCTCGGTGTTGGCGACATCCTGCCGTACATCTTCCAGCCATCCAAATGGTACGACGGCATCCAGTTCCTGCTCTACCGCGACACGGTGGCCGCGCCTCCCCGGCAGCAGACCGCCTTCGGATACAGCCCGAAGCTGAGCAATCAGCTCAACCCGGCGCTCGGACCGTTCAATCTCACGGATTCGCCCGGCAGGGGTTCCGCGCTCGGTCAGTTCGACACGCCAATCGGCGTCGGCGCTACCGGCGACGGTGAGGTGATCTACGTTGTGGACAGTGTCAATACCCGCGTCGAGCGGTTCACCACGGACGGTGAATTCATCGGCGTCTGGAGCGGCCTGGAAGACCCGAACCTCAGCTTCGGCATGTCATTTGGGACAGGCCCAACCGGACTGGCGGTCAGCGACGACGATCTCATCTATGTGGCCGACACGTGGAACCACCGGGTTGTCGTGCTGGATCGTGGTGGCAACCTGGTGCGCGAGATCGGGCAGCGTGGCGGACCCACCGATCTCGCCAACAGCACGGATCCCACCTTGCAACCGGGGCTCTTTTACGGACCACGAGGCATCGCCGTCGACGATGGCGAGATCTTTGTCACCGACACAGGCAATGAGCGGGTACAGGTCTTCGCGACTGATGGCACATTTCTCCGCGCTTTCGGAGGCTATGACGACGGACCCGGCCAGCTTGTCGAGCCAGTCGGCATTGCGATTGGTCCGGACGATCTGGTCTATGTGGCAGACTCGGGCAACCAGCGCCTGAGCATCTTCGACAAGGGTGGCGCCGCCGTCGCCCAGATCGAGATTCCTTCATGGCAGGATCAGGCAACGCCGGTGAACTACCTGGCGTTCGGGCCGGATGGCCTGCTGTACATGACGAGCCCGGATGCGGGCGTGATCGACGTTCTCGACCCGGAATCGCGTGAAATCATCCTCACAACCCCAGGGTCGATTGACGATCCGCTGCAACGACCGGTGGGCATCTCGGTTATGCCGGACGGGGAGCTCATCGTCACCGACGAGGCCCGCCACGATGTCGTGCGGCTGCGACCGGAGATTCCAAGCCATGAACCGATCGCCACACCGGAGGTGTCCCCCGCGGCCACACCGGCAGCCGGGTAGCTTTCGGCTCATCCGTCGAATGGGATCAGCTCCGTTTCGACCTCACCGGGCACAGCCAGATCCAGCATCTCCTCCGCCGCCTTGAGGATCGTGGCGAGCATCCGGTCCGCATGCGATGACGACGAGGAAAGCACGATGATGCCAATCGTGGCCACGCGCATGTCGTTCTGGTCCTCGATCTCCGCCACCGCGGCGTTGAAACGTTGCTGCAACCTGCGCGTCAGGGAGCTGATCTCCGAGCGCTTGTCCTTCAGGGACATGGCTCCGTGGAGATAGAGCGTCAGGCGCGCCCGCCCGATCCAGGCGGTCATGACGCGCGTCTCACCTGGAGCCGGATGCGACCGGTTGGCGTATCGTGACTCCATTCGAGATCGCATGCCATTCGCGCGGCAAGTCGCTCGCCGATCGCCAGCATCGGCCTGAAGCTGGTCGTGGCCACCTGAAGCTCGCTCGCCAGGTCCGCGTTTGGCAATCCGGCAAGGACAGCACTCGGAGCCTGGTCGTCAGGGTCGTACGCTTCAACCGTAGCGCCGAACGATCGATAATTGACCAGCAGGGCATCGAGCACCTCGACCGGTTGCCAGTCCCGATCCATTTGCCAACCAGCGGCGAACGTTGCCGCGACACGCTCGACCAGTCGATTCAGCGACGCCAGATCCTCTTCGACCGCACTGAAGACGACCAAAATGAATGCCTGCGCGTTCAGCTGGCACTGTTCCAGCAATTCCGCATCCGTGTACGCCGCATGACCGTGCTCGATCTCGTGTACATAGTGAGGAGCGGCATCCTCGGATTCGCGTTCGCGATCTGGCATGTGGGCTCCATTCATGTCACTCAGCCGGGTTCAGCGATGCATCCAGCGCGATCGCTGTATTCAGCAATGTTGCCACGCCCGCGACGATATCGTCAGCGTTCACGGCATCGACGCCAATGGGCGAACGGCCAACTTCAGGCTACACGTCCTGCGCCCGAGCTGTATCCGCGACCCCACGATGATGCCGTCCTGTTCCGGCTCCGGCCGGATCATCCCATCACCACGAGATCGCGCGTGCTCTCGTTCAGGCGTCGGCCGCCATCCGACGTGCAGACAACCGCGTCTTCGATGCGCACGCCGAAGCGCCCCTCAAGATAGATGCCAGGCTCATCACTGAAGACGAAGCCTTCCCGCAAGGGAAGATCATTCCCTTCGACCAGGTACGGCTCTTCGTGAACTTCCAGACCCAGACCGTGACCGACTCGATGAAGGAACGCCTCGCCATAGCCAGCATCGGTGATCACCTTGCGAGCGACGCGATCGAGCTCCTGGCACTGCACGCCCGGCTTCACCGCGTCGAGCGTGGCCTGGTTCGCCTGACGGACGATGTCATAGATCTTGCGAAACTCATCACCTGGCTCACCAACATGAACTGTCCGTGTGACATCAGAGTAGTAGCCGCCAACAGGACCGCCCCAGTCGAAGATCACCGCGTCGCCGTCCTGAATCACGCGGTCTCCTGTGCCGTAATGCGGTGAGGCGGCGTTTGGGCCACTGGCGCAAATGCCCCAGCATCTGCCGGTGCCCTGCTCCATCGTGAGCTGGAGAAGCCGATCGAGCGCCTGACGCTCTGTCAACCCGCTGAGCGGGCCAGCGGTCAGGAACGCTTCCCAGGCAAGATCGTTGTTTCGCCCGGCGATCTCCAGCAATTCGATCTCGGTCGCATCCTTCGCCATCCGCGGGGAACGCATAAGTCCCCCGGCCTCCGTCCAGCTTTCGGCCGGGATGACATCCTGGATTCTCAACAAAAATGCGCTGTGGAGGTGGTTGCCGACCGCGATCGTGCCGGTGTCGCCGGTCACGGTCGATGCGACCAGGTCGATTGGCGATTCATGGTCCGCCCACGAGAGGAGCGAAACCAGCTGTTTCGCGCCGCCCACGTTCGGCGCTTCCAGCCGAGGGACCACCAGCGACGGATCACCATCCGCTGGAAGCATAAGAAGATTCAGACGCTCGCTGACATGGGCGTCGAAGCCGGTAAGATACAAAAGATCGGCGGAAGGACCCAACAACAACCAGGAGATTTCCGCATCACGCATCTCCCGCCGCACCCGCCGCAATCGGTCTTCATAGGTTGCCTGTGGAATCGTCGGCACTGATGTCATCGAATACGTCTCCTGTCCTGGGCAGGCATTGCTGCCATCCCGCGCGAAAAATCGATTCTTCCGAATGTATCGCAAATTTCGCGTTCCCGGTAAAGCGACGGACGCGCGGATTCGCACGCCCACAGTGCATCATGCTAGGCTGATTAAGACGAAAGTAAGGGCGCTGATGGCATGCGTCCAATACTCGTTGCACGATCCCGGCATCACCACAAGCGCTGATTTCCCGGAATGTTCGTGCTCTCCTCCCGCCACTCACGTAAGGATGTCGCGCGGTGACTCAGGCGCATGCTCCGGAGAGCTTCCACGCTCTTTCAGGCTCTCGACGAATAGCTATTGATCTCGATGGTGTTCTCACCGAACACCCCGCTCCGCTCGCGCATGCCGCGAATACAAGATTCGGGATCGAGCTCCCCGAAAGCGCGTTCGTGGACTCCGCGGGACTCAATGTCTCGATCGAGGTACGCGAGTGGGTGTACGGGCCAGACGGCCCCGCCTCCCAACTGGCGCCGGCGGCGGGCGCCCAGGACTTCCTGCGAGCCATCCTGCGCGCGGTCGGTGAAGGCAACGCGCTGATCCTCACCGCCCGACCGGAAGCCGCCGCGGAGATGACGATTGACTGGCTCCGGTCTCACGATTTCCCGACGATCAATGCGCTGTTCGCCGATGACAAGATGACCCTCGCCCGGCGCCAGGGGTGCGGGTTCGCCGTGGAAGACAGCGAGCGCCATGCGCGCAACTATGTCGCTGGTGGGATTTCCTGCTACCTGATCGACCGACAGCAATCGATGCACGATGTGTTCGATCCAATGATCTATCGCGTGGAGTCCTTTGACCAGATTTTGGCGAACGTCGACAGGATTCGGGATTTGGACGGTCGTCGCGCCGCCGTCACGGCCGAGCTGCCTCCGGTACAGGAAGCATCGACGGTCGCCCGCCCCAAAATCGTTGTCAGCGACGCGATACATGACGTCGCCCGGTCTCAGCTTGCCGCAAACGCGGATGTGATCGATGTCGACGGAACCAATGTTGCCGCGTTGCTCGAAGCGGTACGCGACGCCGACGCGCTGGTGGTCCGCAGCGAAACCCAGGTGACGGGCGACGTGTTTGCCGCGGCTCCCCGGCTTCGGGTGGTCGCGCGGGCGGGCGTCGGGGTCGACAACATCGATCTGGACGAAGCGACACGCGCCGGCATCCTGGTGCTCAACGCGCCTGGCGCGAACGCCACCTCGGCTGCTGAGCACGCCATTTCCTTGCTGCTTGCGATTACCCGCCAGATTACCTACGCCGACGCGACGACCCGCGCCGGGGAGTGGGCTCGCAAAAAGGTCAAGCCAATCGACCTTCGCGGTCGCACGGTGGGCATCGTGGGTCTCGGGCGAGTGGGATCGCTCGTCGCCAGACGGCTCAAGGCGTTTGAAATGCGCGTGATCGCGCACGATCCCTACATTCCCGCCGAGCGATTTCAGGAGCTCGGCGTGGAATCCGTCTCGCTGGACGCGATTTGGGACCAGTCCGATGTCGTGACGTTTCACGTTCCCTCGACCGACGACACCCATCACATGCTCAACGCGACCACCCTCGGCAAGCTCCGGCAGGGATCGATCGTGATCAACGCGGCTCGCGGCGAAGTGGTCGACCAGGATGCGCTGGCGGATGCGCTCCGGGACGGTCGCATTGGCGGAGCGGGTGTCGACGTGTATCCCAGTGAACCGTGCCGGGAAAGTCCGTTGTTCTCCCTGCCCAATGTGGTGCTGACACCCCACACAGGTGGCTCCAGTGCCGAAGCGCTCGAAGCCGTCGGACGCGTGATCAGCACATCGACGCTCGCCGCGCTACGTGGTGAGTCCGTCGCGAACGGCGTCAACTTGCCCAGCGCAACCCTCAACGCGCCAGAGTTGCGCAGGCTGACAATCGTGGCCGCCGCCGCCGGCAAGCTGCTGGCGGTGCTGAGCTCCGATATTCCGAATCAGGTCGGCGTCACCATCAGGGGGCAGGTATCGGGCAGCCTGGGCGATCTCGTGCTCGGCACTGCCTTGTCAGCAGCGCTGCAACAATGGCTCGGCCGGCGTGTTACCCCGGTGAATGCGCGTGTCATCGCCCGCGAGATCGGTTTGGAGGTCACCAGCATCACCGGCGACGACGACCCCGACCTGTTGCCAAGATTCGTCTTTTCCGCCACCGGGCAAAGCAGCCATTCAGTGATGGTGTCGTGGGATCGCACGCGTGCCGGGATCATCGCGGTCGACCGGTTCTCGCTGGAGCGCCCACTTTCCGGCCACGTGCTCATCACGCATCATCGGGACCAGCCCGGCGTGATTGGCCAGCTTGGCACCATTCTCGGTCAACATGGCGTCAACATCGCGGGGATGCAGGTCGGTCGTGACGCACCGCTCGGTGAAGCGCTCATGGTGACGAATGTCGACGAGGAAGTCCCCGACGAGGTGATGAACGAAATCCGTGCCGCCGAGGCCGTCGACGAAGCCTATGTCGTCGCCCTGCCTTCGATGGAAGACGACGATCCCGTTCAGCTGTCGGGCATTCGCGCGGAAACGCGTCCCGTGTCGCGGGTGTTGATCTGATCGCATTCGCCGGCGTGTACCAACGCTCGGCTGATACAGTCACGGGGAATGAATCGTGAACCAGGAACCAGTAGCGGCGAATGGAGCCGGCGCCACCGTGGTCGTGCTCAGCAATGACCTGTTCTTCGCCATGCGCATTCGCAATGCGCTGAAGGCAATGGAATACCGACCTGTCATCGCCAAATCCGAATCAGCGTACACCGAGGCGGTTGGCGTCGAGGATCCGGTGCTCGGGCTGGTCGACTTCAACCACCCGCTGGATTGGGACGCGCTTGCGCCCGTCCTGGCGGATGCCAGCTTCCCAACCATCGCCTTTGGCCCACACAAGGACACCAATGGGTTTGCCGCCGCCCGCGCGGCTGGTGTCAGCCGCGTGATCTCCAACGGCGCGTTTTCCACCGCCTTGCCCGACCTCATCCAAAAGTACGCAAAGCGCGCTGGCTGACCAGCGCCGGCACGACCCTTTGATGCTCGAAATCGCCTGATTGCGTATAATGTACGTACATTGGAAAGGTGGGGAGCATCATGACCGTGCGGGCGACGAAAACACCAGTCACATCGGAGACACTGACCATTCAGGCGGCAGTCGAGATATTCTTCGGGGATCTCCGGCTCGCGCCGCGCAGCAGGATCACCTACAGGATCGGCATCGACAAGTTCCTGCGGCATCTTTCACGCCACGAAGGCATCGACGCGGAAACCGCGCCGGTGGAATCGATCACCGTGGAGCATGTCACGAACTTCGCCTCGGTGCTGGTTCCGGAAGATATCCGGTCGCCCGAAGAGGTCTCCGCCATGCGCACGGCGCAAAACACCCTGGCGGCGGTACGCAAGTTCTGCTCCTACCTGAGCGCCTACGATCTTCATCCGGAGCTCAGCACTGATCGGATCAGGGTGCGGATTTCAGCCATGATGCCGCGCTTCACCCCGCCCCCGCCCGACGTCAGGCTCGAAGACCTCGAGACCATCGTGGCCTACGTCACCTCCAGGCCGCGAGCAGAGAAACCGCACCTGGACCTCCGTCGTTTGAAGGTACAGGCGATGATCCTGTTCATGTTCCGAACCGGTGTGCGCGTCTCGGAGCTGTGCTCCCTGCGGAGAAGAGACGTTTCGCTGGACGATGGCCAGGCCCACATCTACCGGGCCAAGGGCGGCAAGAGCCGAACCGTGCATTTCGACGTCACGACCGCCAACGCGCTTGTCGCCTACTGGAACGCTCGCGGCGACCTGGTTCGCGGCTCCGGGCCGTTGCCCGCGTTCTCCGGTCGGGACAAGGTCGGGCAGCCTGGCAAGCAAATCAGCCCGCGAACGGTGGAGCACATCGTCGCGGAGCTGTGCGCGACAATCGGAATTGAGAGTGAGGTAACGCCTCATTCCTTCCGCCATGGGCTCGCCACTGAGCTGGTCCGGCGGCGGGTCCGGGAATCGACCGTACAGACCATTCTCGGTCATGCCTCTCCACAGACCACACGAATCTACGTGCACAGATCAGGAGTCGAAGTCGCCGATGAGTATCAGGATGCGTTCGGAGCCTACCTCCCGCCGGATTCATCCGTCGACTAGCCATTACGGCATGTCGACGGTCCGTCGGATTGTCATCGTGACGGGCGCCGCCGTCACGGTCCTTGTCGGATGCTCGCAGGGAGACGCGAGTGACGCTGAGCAAGGCAAATACCAGGATGCCCAACGCACCGCCGTGATCGACGGTTTGCAGGCCACCGAATCGGCGCGGCTGCTGCTGCCTGGCACACCTGAGCCGACAACGACAGAAATCCCCGAGTAATCCGGAACGGCGCGCCTTGAGCGTTGTGCACATCAGTCGTGCCGTAGGAGCGACTTCGCGCGGCGATTCCCTCAGCCGCCGAGCGACAGCTCTGGCGCCTCACAGGCATCGCTCGCGCAACCAATCTGCGCCGCCAACAGGTCGGTTGTGGCCGCACGAGCCTCGTCGACAGAACCCGCCGCCTGCACATCGACGATGACAACAGCGTTGTCAACCTGCGCGATCGCCCGGAAGCTGTTGGGATCGGTTGTGTTTTGGGTCGTCGGGCTCACATACCGGAACCCCTTGACCGTATCCGCGCCATCGACCGCAAAATCGTCATCGGCTTCCAGCGTGACCGTGAAGGGCACGAGATTCTCCGCCTGCTCCACGACCCGCGCCGCGGTCTCCGCGTCGGCAAACGTCGATTTCCCGACCACGATATACGGAGCGGACGCGTCTTCGCCGGTTGCCACCAGCGACACCCACGAGCTTTGCAGGTTCCCAAGCGACGAACCCGAAAGACCATAAAGCTCTTCAGCTTCGCCCGGCGAGAGGAAGCCCGCCTGGACTTCGGCGCCGATAGACGACAGGTCCAGCGTCGAGCTCACCAGCGAGTAATCGACTCCTTCGGGAGCGTCACCAGCACTCACCGTGTTGGCTCGATCCTCGAGGACCTCGGCAAGCGCCGTAACGCCTTCCGCATCCATCACCACCTCCGCTGTGCCCTCGGAGGTCACCCCGACGACATAGGGACCAACCAGGAACGTGGCATCGAGCGTCTGCATCGATGTCCCCCCATCGTTGGATGTTGATTCCGTAACCTCCGCGGGTCCATCCCCAATGTCGAGTCCGTCGTCGGTGACCTCAGTGTCGGGATTCGTCAGGCCCTCGTCTTCGAGGAGACGGATGGCGGCGTCAGCCGCATCGGCGCTTTCCCACTGCGAGACATAGCTGGTAATGCGACCGTTGCCCGATTCATGCGCGTAGACACTCGCATACATCCCGACGAATCCCGTGTCGGTCAGCGTCTCCACAGTGATCCCACCATCAGTTGAAGCTGAAGCCTGGTCCACCGTGAGAAACGACTCCCCCTGCAGAATGTAACCGTCAGGAAGAGCGTCCGCGGTAAGGGGGATGGCGGCCAGTTGCCTGCGGGTTGTCGAGTCCAGCCCTTCGCCCGCATCCTGAGCCATGACGCGCGCTGCTGGCACTACGACCAGGCTGCCAAGAATGCAGATAAGTGTCAGGCGCAAGAAATTCCGGATCGGCATCGTGTCTCCTCATTCGTCCGACACATCGTTTTTCGAGTGGATTGTGTCGCTACCAAATCTCGCCTACCATTTTACTCTAACTCACTTTACGCGCTGTCCCGGTATTCCGTTTCGCTTGCCATGGCCGGGTCGAGTATCGGAGACACGCATGCCCCAGCCGCGAACACCGTCCGGAATGATCGCCACGCCACATCATATCGCCACGAGTATCGGTTCCACCATCCTCCGCGAAGGAGGAACCGCGATCGATGCCGCAATCGCCGCCAACGCGGCGTTGACGGTGCTCCTGCCGGATCAGACATCGATCGGTGGCGATTGCTTCATGATGATCTGGCCGCCGAACGAGCGCGCACCAGCTGGCCTGAACGGTTCGGGGCGAGCGCCAGCGGCGGCCAGCGCCGCGGCGATGCGGGAGCAAGGGTTCAACGCCATGCCACGATACGGCCCCGGCGCCGTCACCGTGCCTGGCGCCATCGACGCATGGTTTGCCGCGCACGAGCGATACGGGCGTCTCCCCATGATCCGGTTGTTGCAACCTGCCAGCAATCTCGCGCGGGTTGGTTTCCCGATCTCCACCAGGTTGGCCCTGGCGATCCAGGTCAACGCCGGCGACCTGGCAAGCTTCCCCGCCACGGCAGCGATCTTCCTGGACAACGGACGTGCGCCCGCCCCCGGCTATCTGCTCTCGAACCCCGCCCTGGCAAATTCGCTGGATGCCATCGCGCTGTACGGTCGGGGCGTGTTCTACGAGGGGGCGATCACCGATCAGATCGTCGCCACGATCGGGGGTGACAACGGCTGGATGACGTCGACAGACCTCGCCTCCCATGCATCCACCTGGGACACTCCGGTGTCGAGCGAGTACCGAAATGCCACGATGTGGGAGCTTCCCCCCAACTCCCAGGGCATCACCGCCCAGGTCGCGCTCGGCATGATGAACAGGGAGCCCGTCGGGTCCAGCTGGGACGACCCAGCCTGGCTTCATGTGCAAATCGAAGCCAAGAAGCGGGCGTTTTCGATCCGCGACCGCTATCTCGGCGATCCTGAGTCGATGTCAGTCGAGATCGACGACATCCTCAACGAACCAGCGATCACGGCACTGTGGAGCGACTTTGATCCATCGGCGGTTACAGTGGGTCAGCCGTCGTTGCCGGGAGACACGGTTTTCCTCGGTGTGGTCGACAGCGATGGAGTGGCGGTTTCACTGATTCAAAGCATTTTCCAGGCATTCGGCTCGGGGCTCGTCGCGGGTGACACCGGAATCGTGTTGCAGAATCGTGGCTCCTATTTCTCACTGGCGCCGGGACATCCCAATGAGCTTGGAGGCGGCAAACGCCCACTGCACACCTTGATGCCTGGAATGCTCGATATCGAGGGCGACCGGAGAGGACCGGTGGGAACGCAGGGCGGCGATGCCCAAGCACAAATCCACATGCAGCTTGTCAGCCACCTGGTCGATTTCGGCATGTCGCCGGAGGAGGCGCTTGATCGACCTCGCTGGTTTTCTGGCGACGGACGATACAACGATCCGTTCGCGGTGGTGATCGAGTCCGGCATGCCGGATTCCACCGCGTCAGGATTGATTCAGCGTGGCCACAACGTCACGCGGGTCGAGCCGGGTTGGCCGCACGCCGGATATGCGCAGATCGTATTACGGGATCAGTCGACCGGGAAGCTCTCCGGCGGCGCCGATCCCCGATCCGAAGGTTCGGTCGAACAATGACGGGCAGGGATTCAGGCGCTGGCACGCGAACGTCGAGAGTCATCAAGGCCTCGCGCGAAACGATCTTCAGGGCATTCACCGACCCTGAAGCCCTCGTCATCTGGCAGGCGCCGGGGGACATGACCGCGAAGGTTCATGATTTCGACCTGCGAGTCGACGGCGGCTACCAGATGTCACTGTTCTACCCTTCATCCGAACTGGAGAATCGCGGCAAGACATCGGGGCGGGAAGATCGTTACGAGGCTCGGTTCATGGAACTGACCCCGCCCTCACGAATCGTCGAAGCGATTACGTTTGATACAGGCGATCCCGCCTTCATGGGCGAGATGACCATGGTGGTCACGCTGGCCGACAAAGACGGTGAAACCGGTGTGACCATCGCCTTCGAGAACCTGCCGCCCGGGATTCGACCCGAGGACAATGACGAGGGCACGCGCTCTTCACTTGAGAAACTGGCTGCGTACGTGGAATAGCGCCGGGTGACACATGCACCGGGAACGACAGGACATGCAATAGGCAAGTGGTGTCTGACGGCGAATCCGCGGGGTCGCGGACCCGAAGGATGTCCGCCCGGTTTTGCCCGCGATTAATTCGATTCGGGTGAGGCCTGAGGATGGAGCAGCCAATCTTCGAACTGCTCCACCAGCTCCTCCTCCTCATTCGCCCAGTACGCCCAATTCTCGAAAAACTGCACCTCGAGGTGTTCTGGCGCGGTCGGGAGTGTGCTGACAACCTTTGGAAGCAGGAGCTCCAGCGCTTCCCGGTTGGCTGGGCCAAACGGCTCGTGCCGGCTGAAGTTGGCGCTCGGTACTGCCCTGGTGGCGAAGTTGACAAAACTCATCGCCACATCCTTGTTCTCGGAACCGCGCGGAATCACCCAGCTGTCCGCCGAGATCATGCCGCCCTGCCATTGCAGATCGATCAGCGATGCCACATCTGGCAATGCCGATCGGACATTCCAGGCGCTGGCGAGTCCCACCTGACCGGTGCGCACAAGCTCAACTGGCTGCTTGCTGTCCTCATAGAAGATGGTTGCGTCCCGGATCGTCTCCAGTTTTGAAAATGCGCGCGGGATGTCCAGCGGGTACAGGTCATCCTGCCTCACACCATCCGCCAGCAACGCAAACTCAAGCGTCCCAATCGGATATCGCCGGAGGGCACGAGTACCACCGAACTGGTCGAGGTCCCAGAAATCCTTCCAGCTTGACGGCGACTCCTCGACGACGGTCGCCGACACCATCACGGTCGAGTAATACATGGCGCCCACACCATGTTGCATCGCGGCCTCCTCGTACAGCGAGGCGGGGTCCACAATGGCATAGTCAATCGGATCGAGATACCCGCCCTGCGCCAACGGCAGGACATTGCCGGTTGGCACAAGCACGACATCCCAGACTGTTTCGCCACTTTCCACCTGGTCGATCAGATTTTCGATGCCGTCACGTCCAAATGTCTGATGTCGCACGGTCGCGCCAGTCGCCGCGGCAAATGGGTCGAAAAACGACGATGTCAGCGCTTCGAGGTAGTCGCCAACTCCCGCGGTTGCGACAACCAGTGAGCGAGCAAACCAGCGCTCCGGATCGAGATATCCGGGGACAGGAGATGATATCGGCGGTTGGGTCGGGGTAGGCGCCGCCTGGGTAACTTCAGGAAGCAGCGTTGGTTCCGGCGCCTCGGTCGCGTCGCCGTCACCACCAACAGGTGAGCTACAGGCGGACAAACCAAGCAGCGCTCCGGAGGTGAGGAGCGTTCGTCGGTTTACGATGCTGGATCGGAACGGGATCGACCGTTCTTCCGGTGTACTGGACGTCACCCATTGCTCCCTGCTTCACCCTCACTGAACGGAGCGCTTGGCAATAACTCCTGCCCGAAATGCTCCTGAGACAGAAATGATAGTCGATTGACTCCGTCGTCGCCTGAGTTCCCGAACGAAACGCATCGATATCCCGCGCCAGCACTGACAGTTTCCTGTACACTAGTGGGCACCCACCGGTTGTCCCGGGCGGGTCAAGGCGCTAAGATCGAACATCAGACAGGCCCAACAAGCGCTGTAACGTAAACGCGGTTGTCGGGTGTGCGGACACGCCGATGCTCGAGCCAGAAAGGCGGCAGGATGGACACGTACAATCTGTACATGGATGAGATTCCGGCAGATGAGGGTGACGGCGATGAAACAGTCGACGTCGAGTTTCGTGTCGTTCCCGCCAGTGAGGACGGCGCGGACGATGACAACACACCAGTCGTGGCTGGTTTGGACCTTGTCGACCTGATCAATCTCCGCGACGCCCTGTCGCAGGAGATCGACAATTATGCGCTGACCGCGCTCGAAGCCGAGGCTACCGCGGCGATCGGCCCTGAAGACTAGGCTGGCGTTCCCAATCCGGGACGCTGCCTTCCCCTGGAGGCGTTGCCACACATGACGGACTAACCCTGCTCCGTGCGCACGATGCCCACGGAGATGCAGAATCCAACGCTCAGCCGGCTGATTTCGCCGACGTGCTGCAGCATGTGTTTCGCATACCCAGGGTGCCTCATGTTGATTCTCGACAACGTCTCCAAACGTTTTTCCGACCAAATCCTGTTCACCAGCGTTTCGTTCGCCATCAACCTGGGCGACCGGATTGGCCTCGTCGGGCCAAATGGCGCGGGCAAATCGACACTGCTTGGCATTGTCGCCGGTACGGTGCGGCCAGATAGCGGTCAGGTTCACGTCAGCCCCGGCACCCATGTCGGCTACCTGCCACAAGGTCTCTTCGATTTGGATTCGGGCCGTCTCAGCGAAGCGCTGGACGGCCCGACCGGTGGGTTCTTCAGCTCCTTCACCGCCATGGAGGAAGCGACAACGCGGCTGTCGGGACCAGATGGCGCGGAAGAACACGTCATCCTTCAGTGGGAGGACGCCCAGGTCGCCTTCGAGGCAGCCGGTGGATATCCGGCGATGGACCGCCTTGAGACACTCCTCGATCAATTCGGGCTGCCGCGTGCCTCGCTCGATACCTCGCTCTCGCGGCTCTCGGGAGGGGAGCGGACCCGTGCCGGCCTGGCCGCGTTACTCTCCATGCAGCCGGATGTCCTGTTGCTCGATGAGCCAACCAATCATCTCGATCTGGGCGGTCAACAATGGCTCGCGGAGTTCGTGCGCGGCTACGATGGCGCCGTGGTGCTGGTGTCGCACGATCGCGGCTTTCTCGACGACACGACCAACCGCATTGCCGCGCTCAATACCGGTGAACACACCATCGTCCTCCACACTGGGAGTTACGGTTGCTACGTAGAAGCCCAGGAGCAGCGGCGGGCGACGGAGTTCGAAACCTACAAGCGCCAGCAGGAACGTATTTCCGGACTTCAGTCCAGCATCGACCAGAACGAGCGTTCCGCTCGCAAGATCGAAGGCGAGACGATCCACTTCCACTACCGAAAGCGCGCCCAGAAGATCGCCCGCGCCGCCACGGTGCGCCGGGCGCGCCTGGAACGGATGCTCGAATCTGAAGACCTGGTCGACAAGCCGGGCCAGGGCTGGGGCCTGGCGCTCGACTTCCCGGACCCGATCCACCAGGCTCGGGATGTCGCCCTGCTCGATGGCGTCACGGTTTCACGCGGTGAGCGCGTCATTCTTGACCATGTGTCGCTGACCCTGCGTTACGGCGAACGAGTCGCCCTGATCGGCGACAACGGCGCTGGCAAGACTACCCTGGCCCACGTGCTGTCCGGAGAGCTGGCGCCCGACGCCGGATACCGCCGGATCGGTCCCGGCGTTCGCATCGGCATGCTGGCACAGGACCAGGACACGCTGGACCCAGACCAGACGGTCCTCGAATCGGTGCGGCATATCTCCACCTCATCCGAGTCCGAACACCGAACCGAGCTTCACCGCTACCTCTTTGGCGGGGATAGCGTGCATCGCCTGATCCGGGACCTTTCGTGGGGCGAGCGCACCCGGTTGATGCTGGCGCGCATCGCCATTCCCGGGGCCGACCTTCTCCTCCTTGATGAGCCGTTGAATCATCTCGACATCGACGCGCGTGATGTATTTGAACAAGCCCTCACCGGCTTTCCCGGCACGGTTGTATTCGTCGCTCACGATCGCTATGCCGTAAAGCGCCTCGCCACCCGTGTCATTCGCGTGGCTGATGGACGGCTGCACGAGGTCGATGTCGAGGCTGACCGCCTCTTCGCCTCCATTGATGGCTGATTGGCGCCGGCATACTCAATGCCACCATTGACGATCCTCGAACGCATCCCGCTCGTAGCGGCAGACCCTGTGCCTGCCACGTGAGTTCCCTTGCGCAGGAGGACGGTGCCAGCAGGATCACGGCCGGCCACGAGCCAACTGCTTGCCAGCAAGGATGGTTCACGGTAAGAGTGATCAATCAACCATGCGCGTGAGCCATCACCAGGGGGGACACATGAAGATTGCTCGAGTCACCGGTTATCCGGTAAAAGCCGATGTGCGCTGTCAGTTCGTTGTTGAAGTTGAAACCGATACCGGCATCATCGGCCTGGGGGAAGGCGGCATTTCCGGGCGGGAGCTGGCGATGCAAGGCATGCTCGATCACCTGAGCCAGCAACTCATCGGCGCCGATCCGAGCCGTATCGAGCACATCTGGCAGCAACTGTACCGGGGAGCATATTTCGAGGGCGGCACGATTCTCGCCGCCGTCGTTTCCGCCATCGACATCGCCCTCTGGGACATTCTCGGCAAGAATCTCGGCGTTCCCGTCTGGCAGCTTCTTGGTGGCGCGGTGCGGGATCGCATCCCCTGTTTCATCTCGCCCGGAAAGCTGAGCGGTCCGGAGATCGTCGACAAGGCGCAGGCTGCCATTGACGAAGGCTGGAAGGTACTCCGGTTCGGACCCGGCATGCTCGATTTCACATGGCGGGAAACCGATGGAGCGGTCTACGATCCGCTTGAGTCACTCGCGCTTTCGGCTGACATGCTGCGAGAAATCCGTGACGCCGTCGGTCCACAGATTGCCCTGGCAATCGACTTCCACCATCGCTTGAGTCCAGCCGAAGCCGCGATGTTCTGCCAGCGAGTGGAACCGCTCGGGTTGTATTTTGTCGAGGAGCCAATTCGCGGCGAAAACCCCGATGCGTATGCGCAACTGCGAACCATGACGAATGTGCCGCTCGCGATCGGCGAAGAATTTTCGAGCAAGTGGGCGTTCGCTCCATACATCGAGCGCGGACTGACGAACTTCGCGCGACTCGACGTGTGCAATGCCGGCGGATTGACCGAATCGAAAAAGATTGCCGGCATGGCTGAGGCTCATCATATCGATGTGATGCCGCACAACCCGCTGGGGCCGATCAGCACGGCAGCCTCCATTCACCTGGCCGCATCCGTGAGCAACTTCGCCTATCTCGAATACAATCCGAAACACGACCGTGGTCGCGCGGTTGACCTGTTCCCAGTGGCGCACGAGCTTGTCGGCACCAGCTTCCCGCTGCCGACCGAACCGGGTCTTGGCGTAACGTTCAACGCTGAAGCCGCAAAGGACCACCCGTTCGAGTACTGGTTCCCTCCCCGCTTGAAAAAGGCCGACGGCAGCTACACGAACTGGTGATTCGCTGGGGTGGGCTGTGCTCATGGGGCGGTCATGGATACCCTCGGTATCCTGATCGAAAACGATTACCGCGTCAGCGACCCCGACCGTTCCCTGTACGACTCGTTCGTTCTACGCAGGGATCGATGGCGGGCGGACAAGCATCCTGATTCAACGCGCCCCGGTTGACGAAAACCGAAACCGCGATCAGAATGGCATGGGGGACCACAAATTGAGCAAGGTTGATCACGATGCCTGCTGACGACCGCCCACCGTCAACCACGTTGCCGGCTCCACTGACCTCATTTATCGGGCGCGATAGTGAGATCGGCGATGTGTTGTCGCTGCTGGATGATGACGGGACGCGACTCCTGACAATGATGGGAGCGGGCGGTGTTGGCAAAACGCGTCTGTGCCTTGAAGTCGCGAGGCGCGTTGAGCACGACTTTGCGGATGGAGCGGCATTCATCCCTTTGGCAGCCATTCGTGATCCCGAGCTCATTCTCCACGCAATTGCAAAAACGGCCGGCGTTCAGGAGCGTGATGATCAACCCTTGGTGGACTCGCTCGTGGCCGCCCTGCGCGACCGCCACCTGCTGCTTGTCCTCGACAACTTCGAGCACCTATTGGCGACATCGCCTCTCTGGCTGTCGGAGCTGCTCGGGAGATGCCCCCGTCTCAAGGTACTGGTCACCAGCAGGATCGCGTTGAGGATTGGTGGCGAGCAACGGTATCTCGTGTCGCCAATGCCGATTCCCGATCCCGATGGTGCGATTGATGTGTCGGAAGTCACCGCAGTCAGGTTGTTTGTCCAGCGCGCCCATTTCATTCGCTCGGATTTCGCGCTCAGCGACGCCAATAGGGAGGCTGTCAGTGACATTTGCCGGCGGCTGGAGGGATTGCCTTTGGCGATAGAGCTTGCCGCAGCCAGGGTGAACATGTTCCCGCCCGAGCAGATTCTGTTGCTGCTGACCGACCGATTCCGGTTGCTCGCGGGAGGAGAACAGGACGCGCCGGTACGCATGCGCTCGATGCGTGACGGTGTTGCCTGGAGCTACGACCTGCTCCCGGCGGAAGAACAGCAGTTGTTCCAGCAGTTATCGGTATTCATCGGTGGGTTTGCCCTTGATGCGGCAGCGGCGGTTGGCGAAGGGTCGCTTGACGCTGTCGCCGGGGTGACGTCGCTCGTCGCTGCGAATGGTCGCAGAGCCCGTTGGCGGCACCCGCTATGTCATGCTGGAAACGATTCGGGAGTTCGGGTTGGAGCGGCTCGCCGCCAGTGGTGGCGAGAAAGCCGTGAGAAACCGTCACGCGAGTTGGTGTATCGCCCTCGCAAATCAGGCTTCCGCGGCTGATCCGGAGAGTCAAATGTCAGGTTTCGATCGACTCGAATCGGAGCACGGCAACTTGCGAACAGCAATAACCTGGTTGGACGCAACTGGCAGACTGGACGACCTGGCCGAGCTTCTGTTGCGGGTAAAGTCGTTGTGGTACCACACGGGCCCGAATCATGCCGAAGGCCTGAAATGGTTTGAGCGAGTGCTGGATCGACACGCCGGCATGTCGGACTCGGTACGCGGCGAATTGCTGCTGTGCGCGGGGCATTTGGCACAGTCGCTCGGCAAGCCCGGCGCCAATGTATACCTTGAGGAGGCGCTTTCGCTGGTGCAGGCCTCTGGAGACATCGGCCAGCAGGCAAGGACCATGGAAATGCTTGCCGTCATGGCCGAAGATCGGGGGGACTACTACGACGCGGAACGGCGATTCCGGTCCGCCCGTGACCTGTATGAGCAGACGGCCGAGGGGTAGGCGCCGCTGGTCATTGATTACCATCTAGGTGTGGTGGCATATGGCAAGGGCCAGCTTGCGACCGCGATCAGCATGCTCGAAGAGGTGTCGGCTTCGGCGGAACAACGCTCAGACCAACTCTTGCCTCTTTGGACCCGCAACTACCTCGCACTGATCGCGTGCCAGCAAGGCGATGTCGAACACGCGATTACCCTGCTCCAGCAGCGGCAGCACGATGTTGCGGCTGTTCACCGGCATGACCGCCTGATATTTCTGAACACTGCCGGTGCGGTGGCGAGCGCGAATGGGCGGTATCCGATTGCGGCTCGGCTGTTCGGTGCCGCCGCTCGCAACAATACCCCCATGATGCTACCGGAACGAACGGCGTTCGATCGAGGCGCGGCGGTGGCCCGAGAGCATATGGGCGCTGATGCCTATAATCGCGCCTGGCATGCAGGCCGCCGCATGCGCCAGGAGCAGATTGACGCGGAGGTTCACCGGTTGTTTACTGGCGCCGGTGAGTTACCAGAGCCAAGCCAGGAGCTCGCCACGGCCACCAGGCATCTCACCGCACGAGAGCTGGACGTGTTGCGCCTGCTTGCCGATGGCTTGTCGAATTCCCAGGTCGCAGATACGTTGTTCATCAGCAAGAAAACGGCAGCCCATCACGTTGGCCATATCCTGGCCAAGTTGGACGTCGACAGCCGTACCGCCGCTGTGAGCTATGCAATCCGCCACGAGCTTGCCTGATCCAGCACCAGCCACCCGCCCTAGGTAAAAGTACCCAGGGCGGGTGGCTGGTTATGTCCGATGAAATGGGTACCATGCCCGACGCGCGCCCACCAGCGGCTCGTCATTATGAATGGCACAGGGCGGCGAATTGGTCGCTCGCATCGTTTCTCTCAATGGGGCGTCCTGGCAGATTCCCCGAGATGCTAAGGAGCGAAAAACCATGATTGCAATCCGAAAGCTGATGTTTGGCAGTTGGGGCCTGGAAGCCGGTATGCAGATCCGGGTGATCCGCCCCACAAATGCAGTCGCTGAGCCCACCGGGACAAAGTCCGTAGTGGAACGCGCCGCTGGTGAGGCGGCGATGTTCAAGCAGGCCGAGGCAAACCGGGCTATGGCAGAGAGGATACGGTGGACGCACAGCGCCTGATTGTCCATCTGAGCAGGAATGTCATCGACTTCTCGCGTCCGGGCAACCAATCCGCGGGGCGGACAGCCACACAAATGTCCGCCCCGCGTGCAGAAGTCAGACGGCACCTGCACGACCTGGTAGGTCTCCCAGATCAGTTCGGACCGGTTTCAGTGAAACCTGAGATCATATCTCATGGGATATGTCGTGCTTGTCAGCCGCCAGTCGATCCGCTTATGGCTTCTGGACGCCTCCGTCCGGTCGCCGGATCTCCGGCCACGCGCCGTTGATCGGATGCTCGGGAAACGGGTATTTCGCCGCGAGCTCCTCGTTGACGTCAATGCCCAACCCAGGCTGGTCATTTCCCCACATCGCGCCATCATGTATCTCCGGCGTGCCCGGAAAGACCTCGCGTGCCCGCTCGCTGAAAAACGACGCTTCCTGAATGCCGAAATTCGAACAGCTCAGGTCAAGCGCCAGGTTTGCCGCGTGTCCCACCGGCGAGGTGTCGCCCGGTCCGTGCCACCCCGTTCGAACCCCAAAGAACTCGCACAACGCGGCCAGCTTGCGGGCCGGCGTCAGGCCGCCGATATCCGAGATGTGCACCCGAATGAAGTCGATCAGGCGATCCTTGATCAACGGTACGTACTCGGCCTCGTTGGTGTACAGCTCCCCCATCGCGATCGGCGTTACGCTGTGCTGCCTCAACAGCGGGAAGTAGCCATTGTCCTCCGGCGCAAACGGATCCTCGAGAAAAAACAACCGGTATTGATCGAGCTCCTTCGCCAGTCGAATCGCATACATCGGCGGGACGCGCTCGTGGATGTCGTGCAACAGCTCGACGTCGGGACCCAGCGCGCCGCGGATATGCTCGAACAGTTCGGGAACCCGGCGGACATACGCCTCAGGACTCCACCGGTCCTGTTTGGTGTCGATCGAGACTGCGTAGTAGCGGTCCTTTTTCCGCGAGGAAACCCCGTACGTCGCATAGCCCGGAACGCCGACCTGACAACGTATGTACCGAAATCCTTCTTCAAGGAATGCTCGGGCGTGCTCCTCAACAGCGTTGGGCTCAGCGCCGGATGCATGCACATAGACATCGGCCGCTTCCCTCGCCTTGCCCCCGAACAGCTGGTACAGCGGCATGCCGGCGATCTTGCCCTTGATGTCCCACAGCGCGACATCGACACCAGACATCGCGTTGTTCAGGACCGGCCCGTTACGCCAATACGAACTTACGTACATCGACTGCCAGATGTCTTCGATGTCATGGACGCTTCGTCCGAGCAGGAACGGTCGCAGATACTCCTCGACCGCCGTTTTCACCACCAGGGGCCGCTGGGTAAAGGTGGCGCAGCCAAGGCCATACAGTTCCGGTTCCGACGTTTTGATCTTGACGACAACAAGCCGGATGTTGTCCGGCGCCGTCAGGATCACCTTGACGTCGCGGATGGTGATCCCCTGGTCCCGCTCGTCGCGCCGGTATCCTTTCCAGCCTGGCGACACCGCCGTTTCGATGTGATCGGTCGACATCAGCCTTGCCCTTCCCCCGCAATCTTGAGCCAATCCTTGTAATCCACCTCGATGTGGTCCTGCCATACCGAGACGTCAATCTCACCGGACGTGTATTTCCCTTCCGCCAGTCGCAGCTTGCCGAACACATCACGCTGGCGCGTTTCCTCGGATGCTTCGACGACCTCCTGTAACAGGTGGGGCGGGATGAATGTGACGCCAGCGCTGGTGCCGAGCACCGCATCTCCCGGCATGACCATTGCGTCCCCGATCCGGATCGGCCCATTCACCTGCACCAGCGTGACATCGTAAATGGCACTCGGGTGAATTCCCTGGCAGTACACTGGAAAATCCGTCAACTCCTCGACCCGCAGCGAGTCGCGAATGCCGCCGTTGATAATAATGCCGGTGCCGGTCCGGGCACGGATGGCGGTGGCGAGGTTGTCGCCGATGAACGTACCGTCTTCGATCTTGCCAAACAGATCCACAACCAGCACATCCCCGGGCTGGAGCTGATCGATGATCCAGGTGTTCTGGCCACCAGAGCGTCCTTCCGACGCGCCGATCGACTGGACCACATCGTTGAGGTCAGGCCGGATCGGAACATATTGCGCGGTCACGGCGCGACCGGTCAGCGGCACGCCCGGCTGCAGGTGAACCGGCCACCCACCCTCGAACTGGAAGTGGTAATTGTTTCGCCGCTCCAGCACGCCCCAGGCTTCGTCGTTGGTTACCAGCTTGAGTCGCTCGATCAGGTCGTCCGGTGTGGCGGAACGACCATCCTCCAGGCGTCCGAAGGGGTTCTGTGGCGTCAACGCCGCGACACGATCGGAATCGTTGAAAATCATCAGGTGCTCTCCTCTGGATACGCTTCGTGCTTTACGCGGTGCGGTCAATGGCCCACTATACCGGCGGGGCGAAGATCGGGAAAGCCCGTCGTGCATTCGCAAAATCACGTTCCACCAATCGAACAGGACCTTGACGACTCGTGACGATCGTTGCAATCGCGCTCATTCTGGGCGCCGCTGGAATCCATGCCAGCTGGAATCTTCTCACCAAGCGTCTGGGCGGCGGCGCGGAATCGATCTGGCTTTTTACGCTCGTCGCCACCATTGTGTATGCACCACTGGCCGCGATCGTCGCGTACGCGACATCGTTTCAACCAGGCGGCCGGGAGTGGATCGTGCTGGTCGGCACGGGCATCCTCCAGGGCGTCTACTTCGTGCTGCTCCGGCGAGGCTACGCCGTCGGCGACCTGTCGATGGTCTATCCGCTGGCGCGTGGCACCGGCCCGCTCGTCGCGACTGCGCTCGCCGTGCTGCTGCTTGGCGAGCGGCCATCGCCGCTCACCATCGCCGGAGCGCTGATCGTCTCGTTTGGAACGCTGCTGTTTCTGCGTCCGGTGCCGGGATCGAACCGATCGCTGGCGCTCGCCTATGGGCTCATGACCGGCATGGTCATCGGTTGTTACACCGTCTGGGATGGCTATGCCGTGGGGGAGCTCGCCGTCCCCGCGGTGGTGCTCGGGTGGGCGGCGGATGCGGGCAGGCTGGTGTGTCTCACCCCTGTCGCACTGCGGCGCCGTGAGGCGATGCGAAAGACATGGGCACTCAGCAAGGGGCCGCTGATTGCCATCGGGATCCTCAGCACCGCTTCCTACATGATGGTCCTGTCCGCGATGGCCATCGCCCCCGTCAGCTCAATCGCACCGGCCCGCGAGATCAGTATCGTGATCGGCACGCTGTTCGGCATGATCATTCTGCGGGAGCCTGGTGGTCGCCAGCGGGTGAGCGCCGCGGTCGTTGTGACAGCCGGCGTGCTGCTGGTTGCGCTCGGATAACCCCAGGCGACGACCGGGGTGCATCCAAACGTCAGCCGGCGATGCCGTCTGTACTCGCGTTCTCGCGCGGGCCGACAACCTGACATTCCCGGTAGAGCCGCATAAACCACGCTTGCACGTTGAACGGTTCCTCACCGGCTTCTGGTTCCACCGCCACCCAGGACGTGTCGGGCAACAACACCCGCGCATTCACGGTGTCGCGCAGATATCCATCAAGGACCTCGTCGCGAAGGTGTGCCTTCAACACCTCGGAGTCAATAGGGAAAAGCACTTCCACCCGCCGATCGAAATTTCGCTCCATCGCGTCCGCGCTGCCCAGGTAGATATGCGGCTCGCCCCCATTGTGGAAGTAATAAATCCGGCTGTGCTCCAGGAACCTGCCGACAACGCTGATCACGCGAATCCTGTCGCTGACGCCCGGCACACCCGGACGCAGGCAGCAGATCCCGCGAACGATCAGGTCGATCTTCACACCCTCCTGGGAGGCCCGGTACAGCGCTCGAATCGCCACCCGATCGACCAGGGAGTTCATTTTCAGGATCATGTACCCGTCACCATGTTCCTGATGGCGTTGAATCTCTTCGTGGATCGCATGCAGGAAACGCGTGCGCATGTCCCGCGGGGCTACCCACATTGTGTTGTAGGAGTCCTGCGTGCCGAATCCCGTCAGGTGGTTGAAGAGCTCTGTGGCGTCAGACGCCAAATCCTCGCGGGAGGACAGCAGCCCGATGTCTTCATAGGTCCGCGCCGTGTTGGCGTTGTAGTTCCCTGTCGAAAGATGCACATAGCGACGCAGGCCATCTGGCTCGCGGCGCACCACCATCGTGACCTTGGAGTGCGTTTTGAGTCCGGACAGTCCATAGGCGACATGCACGCCCGCTCGTTCCAGCGTCTGCGCCCACGAGATGTTGCTCTCCTCGTCGAAGCGCGCCTTTAACTCGACCAGCACGGCAACCTGCGTATCTTCATCCCGTGCCTCGATCAGGGCAGGGATGAGCGGCGAGTCCTTGCCAATTCGGTACAGGGTTTGCTTGATGGCGACCACATGAGGGTCACGCGATGCGGCCCGGATAAATTCGACCACCGCATTGAACGATTGATAAGGATGGTGCACCAGCACATCGTTGCCGCGAAGGATGTGAAAGATGTCCTGGTCACCGGAGCCGCCACCATCAACCGGTTCCCCGCGTAGGGTCGAAAACACGGTAGCCGGCACAAATACAGGGTCATCCAGGTCGGGTCGATTCAACCCCTGGAGCTCGTTCAGGTCCTCCAGCTGAAGTGGCCCTTCGATGATGTACATATCCTGGCGGTCGGCATGAACCTGGTCGAGCAACCAGTCCTGCACCGCCGGTGGCATCGTCTGATCGATATCGATTCTGACGGCGGTGCCGAACGGGCGCTGGGAGAGCGTCTCGCGCATGATCTCCAGCAGGTCTTCGTGATCGTCATCATCCTCATCCGGCTCGACATCGCTGTCTCGCAACAGGTGGAACGGATAGGACGCCACCACGTCGCTTCCCGGAAAAAGCCGGTCGAGATTGGCGGCGATGATATCCTCGAGCCAGGTGTACCGGGTGCGAGGGGTCGCCTGGTCCGCAAGCACCTTGCCCGTTTCGGCTTCCGGTTCGGAGTCCGGTACGGGAACAAAGCGAGGCAGCAACGCGGGCACCTTGACGCGGGCAAAGCGCGGCCCTTCCTCGCCGCGCAACACCACAATCAGGTTGAGGCTGTCGTTGGAAACATGAGGAAAGCGCCGCCCCCGATCCACCGCCTGCGGCGTCAGCACCGGAAAGATCTCCCGCTCGAACACGCGTTGCAGCGCCGCCTGTTGAAGCGCTTCCAGGTCGCCGTATCGATCGATCGCGATCCCCGCGCGGCGCAACGTTGGAAAGAGGTCGCCAGTCACCATTGCCGCATGCGTCGCCAACTGTTCCTGGGTAGCTTTCTGGATTTCGCCCCTCAGTTGAACAGGAGTCAACCCGTCGGGACCAGGATCGCCGATTCCCGCGACCACCTTGCGCTCGTTTCCCGCGACCCGGATCATGAAGAACTCGTCGAGATTGGACGCAAAGATCGCGGCAAACTTTGCGCGTGCCAGCACGGGTGCATCTTGCTTCTGAGCTTCTTCAAGCACGCGCCGGTTGAACGCCAGCCAGCTCAGCTCCCGGTTGTTGTACATCTCGGCCTGAAGCTCGGGCAGCTCGTCCACGAATATCCCGAACGCGGGACTAACCGCCCCGGATTCTTCGCGAACCATGGCCGTTGGCCGTGGAGTGGTAGGCCGCTCTGTTTCCGTCATTTCCTGCTCCCAGGTGAAAGCTTCGTACTCACCAGAGGGTACGCCATTTACATCGGATTTCATATTGACCGCATGCCGTCATGATCACGCGCGATTCATGATGTGCAATCATTGGTTTTTGCGAGTACCCGCTGCACCGGAGGACCATTGTGCCACGCTCCCCCCTGACAAAGATCGTCGCGACGGTCGGACCCGCCACGGCCTCACCGGAAAAGATCGAAGAGATGATCGCGGCCGGTGTTTCCATCTTCCGGCTCAACTTCTCGCATGGCACGCACGAAGACCACCAGGCGGTGGCGGAGCATATCCGCGGGTTGTCCGAGCAAGCAGGGCACGCCATCGGTATCCTCCAGGATCTCCAGGGCCCCAAGCTCCGGATCGGCGATCTCGATACGTCAGCACCTATAGTGTTGACGGAGGGAGCTGAATTTCGGATTTGCACTGAACCCGTCATCGGGACCAGGGAGCTTGTCTCGACATCCTACGATCAGCTGGCTCATGACCTCAAGCCCGGCATGCCTGTCCTCATCGATGACGGGAAAATCCAGCTCGAGGTCACATCGCTCGCCTTTGACACTCCACATGGCGATGTCGTCACAACGCGGGTCATCATCGGCGGGCCAATCAAACCCCACAAGGGAATCAACCTCCCGCATACCACGGTTTCCGCACCCCCACTGACTGAGAAGGACCTCGTCGATCTCGAATTTGGCGTCAACCTCGGTGTCGACATGATCGCGCTCAGCTTTGTCAGAAGCGCGTCCGACCTCCACCTGGCGCGAAAGCTCATCACGGATGCCGGTGGGCGGCAACCGCTCATTGCCAAAATCGAAAAGCCGCAAGCAATTGAGATATTGCCATCGATCATCGACGCCGCGGACGGGATCATGGTGGCGCGCGGCGACCTCGGTGTCGAGTTGAGCCCCGAAGACGTGCCGCTGATCCAGAAACGAATCATCCGGCTCTGCAACCAGGCCGGAAAGCCCGTGATCACGGCGACACAGATGCTGGAATCGATGATTTCCGCGCCACAACCGACGCGCGCCGAGGCAAGCGACGTCGCCAATGCGATCCTCGACGGCACCGACGCGGTCATGCTTTCGGGTGAAACCGCAGTCGGGCAATATCCAGTCGAGACAGTCAAAATGATGGCGACCATCGCGCGCGCGGTCGAGCGAGATCCCCAGTCGCGTGGATCGCTGTTCCGATCACTTCGAGGGATTGGCGCCGAACCGGAAAATCCAACCGAGCAACAGGCGATCGGTCACGCCGCGCGCGCGTTGGCCGACGACCTGAAGGCGGTAGCGACTGTCGTGTTCACCGAAACAGGGAGCACGGCGCAGCGTATTTCGCAGGAGCGACCGCAAGCGCCAATCATCGCCTTCACCAATCACCCGGATGTCGGGCGGCAACTTGCGCTCTGGCACGGAATCATCCCGCTGGTGTCGGCGCTCGAGACAACGATCGATGCGCTCATCAGGCAGGTGGACATTGAGATTTGCCGGCGCGGTCTGGCCAGTCCCGGCGACCGTGTGGTCATTGTGGGCGCAAACCCGCGCAGCACCGACGCACCATCGATGTTCCTGGAGATACACAGTGTGACGACATGAGCCTGCGGCTGGTTTCGAGCCGGCACGCGCGAACCGCCTCCACCACATGATGTGATGGAGGCGGTTCGATGCGATTCGCTCCGGGCGACGCTGCGTTACCGATCGCCTTCACCCGCCGGCGCTGGTTGGCCGTCGACGGGCTCATGCGCCTTCACACCTTCATCATCATCGATACCGGCGCGCTTGTCTTCCGCGACGCCAGGCCCGAAGATCTCGATGACGTCCGGTGCGTCCAGCGTTTCCTTCTCAAGCAACGCAACAACCATGGCATTGAGCTGATCCCGATGTTTCCGGTTGACCTCCAATGCTTCGCGCAGCGCGTTTTCCACGATACCGCGAATGGCGGTGTCAACACGCTGTGCGGTCGCGTCAGAAAATGACTTGTCCTGGGTTAGCTCACGACCGAGGAAGACGTGCTCTTCGCCGGTGCCGAGGTAGAGCGGCCCGACATCCTCGCTCATTCCCCACATCCCGACCATGCGCCGCGCGAGTCCGGTGGCCTGTTTCAGGTCGTTCTCGGCGCCGGTGGTGATCTCATCAAACACCACGATCTCCGCCGCGCGGCCACCGAGCATCATCGACAACCGGCCCAGGAGATACGACTTGCTGTAGTTGTGACGATCCTCTTCCGGCATCTGCACCGTCACACCGAGCGCGCGACCCCGCGGCACGATACTCACCTTCCGAAGTGGGTCAGCACCCGGAGTGAAGTGCGCGACAAGCGCGTGACCCGCTTCGTGATACGCCACGACCTCGCGCTCCTTCTCGTTCGTCAGGCCGGATTTGGCCACGCCGAGAATGATCTTGTCGAGCGCTTCGTCGAAGTCGTCGGTCTGGATTTCCTTGCGGTTTCTGCGCGCCGCTGTCAGCGCCGCCTCATTGACCAGGTTGGAAAGGTCAGCGCCCGAGAACCCAGTCGTTGATCGCGCGATCAGGTCGAGGTCGATCGAGGTCGCCAGCGGAATGCCGCGCGTGTGAATCGTCAGGATGGCTTCGCGCCCCTTCCTGTCGGGAAGCCCAACCACCACCTGGCGGTCGAACCGGCCCGGCCGGAGCAAGGCGGGGTCAAGCACGTCAGGACGGTTTGTGGCCGCCATGACGATCACTTCCTGATTCGTCTCGAAGCCGTCCATCTCCACCAGCAGCTGGTTGAGTGTCTGCTCGCGCTCGTCGTTCGATCCGCCAAGTCCGGCGAACCGCTGACGGCCGACTGCATCCATCTCATCAACAAAGATGATCGACGGCGACGCCGCCTTGGCCTTGTCGAACAGGTCGCGGACACGGCTCGCGCCGACGCCAACGAACATCTCGACAAACTCGGAGGCCGATACGCTGAAGAACGGCACACCCGCCTCCCCGGCCACGGCCCGCGCGGTCAGCGTCTTGCCGGTACCCGGAGGGCCCACCAGCAACACACCGCGCGGCAGCCGTGCGCCGAGCGCATGGTATTTGGCCGGATTGCGGAGGAAGTCGACAACCTCCATCAGCTCGCGCTTCGCCTCATCTTCACCCGCGACATCGTCAAATGTCACCTGCGGGCGTTCAGGATCGTTCTGTCGCGCCTTGCTGCGGCCAAATCCGAAGACATTTTGCTGGCCACGGCTCATTTGCCGGCCCATGAACAGGATCAGGCCAAGGATCAGCAGGAATGGGAAGAATGATATCAGCAGGCTGGTCCAGATCGAACCACTGTCCGTCTCTCCCGCAATCACGACATCGGCGGCCTGGAGCGCCGGGAGCAGGTCGGCATTCTCAACACCCTGCGGGAGCGTCGCCTCGATGCTTTCCGTCACCTGGATCCCGGATGCGTCCGCCGGCGCATCCGGATCCACACGCTCCTCCTCGCTGTTCCACTTGATGGAGCTGCTGAGTTCGGCCTCGATGCTCGTTTCGCCGAGCGTAACCTTGCTGATATTGTCATCAGCCAGCTGCTGCGTCACGGTGGTGTATGGCACATCAATGAACTCGGTCTCCTCCTGGGGACCGAAAAACTGCCAGATGTACCAGCCGACCAGGGCGATGATCAGCGTCGCCACAAGCCAGGTCGGAATTCGTGGTGATCGCCGTTGTGGCATCTGCGGATCTTCCTGGCCGTCGCCGCCCTGCTTCTGAGGACGATTACGATCCTGATCCGGCCGCATCAACGGAAATTGCGGCTTCTTTTTTGGGTCGGGATTTGCCATTCGGTTCGGTCTTTCCTCTGGGAGCCACGTCGAGCAAGCGAACAACGCGGCATCCGGTATTTCATTCTCGATAAACCAGGAATTGTGCGTACAGGCACGTTGGTGCAAAGTCGCTCAACACTATTCTACACGGCGGTATCCAACCCAATCACCGAAAATCCACAGGTGTGGCACTGTTTCAGCATACGTTGCCGTGGCGCGGAACGGTTCACTCGTGCGGTGAGGCGAGCTTCCACCAGGCCGGAACGGCATACTCGTCCTCTTCACCGTAGGCGTAACCTTCCCAGCTGACGAGCCTGGACCGCCGCAGGTTCAGCGGAATCACCTGACCGTGGATCACCATTTTGCTGGCATGTTCCTGTTCGCCCCACCGCCGCCAGGCTCCCTCATAGGCCGCTTGCCCTTCTGGAACCGACTGCAAAATGTCGATGAACTGGATGGTTGTGAACATCTCGCCTTCGAGCCTGAGCAGCAGCGACTCAACCAGTTGCTGAAGATCGTCCGCGATCTGCTCGACGGTCACCCCGTCCTTGCCCAAATGACCTTGCATCGTTGCCCTGTCCTTCATCACGTATGCGTCGGGTCGGGGTTGCGCGCATGGAGGCGGCGCCTACGAGCTGCTCGACCGCACCATCAGGTAGCTTTGATACCGTTCTTCGGCAATGTCTCCTCGCTGCACAGCCTCCAGTACCGCGCATCCTGGCTCATGGTCGTGGGCGCAGCCACGAAACCGGCAATCATCAATAAACGGCCGGAACTCCCGGAAATACCAATCGAGCTGATCATCTGGAATGGCGTGCATGGCCAATGATCGCATGCCCGGCGTATCAGCGATAAACGTGCCATCACCAATCTCGTACAGCTGTGCGCCGGTGGTGGTGTGCTTGCCCTTCCCGGTCGCGGTGGACACGACGCCGGTTTCTCGCTTCCAGTCCGGGTCGAGTACATTCAGGAGGCTCGACTTCCCCACCCCGGATGGCCCGGCAATCACGGAAATCCTGCCCCTGAGCTCTTTTTCCAGTTCGTCAATCCCAGCGCCGGTGACCGCGCTAATGTAGTGAACGGGATAGAGACATTCATAGATCCGAAACCGATCTGTTGCCGGACCGAGCGGATCGTCAACGCTCAGGTCACGTTCGAGATCGAGTTTGGAAACCACGATTCTCACCGGCAGATCCTGCCGCTCAGCCAGGATGATGAACCGGTCCAGCATCCGGAGATGCGGTTCCGGGTCACGAGCCGCGAACATCAGCACGACCTGATCCGGATTCGCCAAGATCACCTGCTCCGTGTCGCGCGTGTTCCGGGCCGTGCGCGAGAAGACGGAACGCCTCGGCTCCACCGCCTCGATCACCGCCTCGCCCTCACCCGCATCGGTGATCCACACCTGATCCCCGACCGCGACAATGTCGGTTCGCCTGGATTGTTGCTTGAGGTTGCCGCGAATGGTCGCGATGTAAACCGTGCTGTTGTCCCGGACCCGGACTTCGTACCAGAGCCCGTGCGCGCGGATAACGACACCATGCATCGCGTCGTCGGGAGGGGTGCGCCGCAACGCTGCCCCGGATGGTGGAAGAGCGCCTTGACGCTTTCGATCGCTCGTTTGATTTCGTTGCCTGGTCACGCAGTTTCCTGAGGGTGAACGTCGGTAGATAATCCATCGAGCACGATTTTCACCTCCTGATATGAACGAAACCCGTCTGGCATGTCTGTATGGAAGTGTAATTGGCGGAGCGCGCACGCGTGGCGGCCCGCTCGGCGAGCCTGGCCGGATTGGCCTTGACATCCGATCTGCCTGCGCTATGCTTACGGAAAGGAAGTGGTGGGCCGCGCCCATCCCGCATGATTGCTACACCTCGTGATGGAGACAGGACTCATTATGATTTCGATGACCACAGAAGCGGTTGGCCAGCTTCGCGAATTTCTTGTGGAACAGGGTACGCCAGATCACGCACTGCGCGTCTTTGTGGCGCCGGGCGGATGTTCCGGCCTGCAATATGGAATGACCATCGACGAAGTCGCTGACGACGGCGACGAAGTCGTCGAAACCGACGGCGTCAAGGTGCTGGTCGACAACTTCAGCGTCATGTACCTCGAAGGGGCGGAGATCGACTACGTCAATTCGCTGATGGGCGGCGGGTTCACGGTCAGCAACCCCAACGCGGTCGCCGGATGCGCCTGCGGCCACTCCTTCGATGCGGGCGGAAACGCCGGCACCGCACAGGGCTGTGGCTCCGGAGCGAGCGCGGGAACTGCCGCTGGCCGCGTCTAGCGGATTTGGAACCGAAACCAGCACGGTAGATCCAAAATCCCCGTACATGCGTACAGTAATGTGAGAGGGCGTCTCCGTGGCGTCCTCTTCGATGTGCGACCAGGCCCACATTCGTGAAATTTCACACAAGGGGTTTACAGAATGCCGATTAATCCCTATACTGGCATACCTGAAGCGGTGGGGCAGGACACACCTGATTGATTAACAGGATGGTCGATCAGGATTGGACACCGTGCCGCACTGTCAGCACCCCGCAGGGAACAGGTACAACCCCGCAATCGGTTACGCAATCAGGCGCGCCAACCGGGGAGGAGTGGCTTGTGCTCACTGCGACTGCGTTTGCGGGCATACGCCCTGCGATGAACCACCGAGAAGCTGATATGCGTTGACGAGTTTCGGTTATGAGCTTGTAGCCGGGCAGATATGCCGCGCGCGCAAAACAACAAAGGAGTTGATCTCTCGATGAATGAAGAAATGGGAACATACGGCGTTGCCAAAATCGACGAACTTGTCAAGGACAACATCAATAACGACGACAAGGTCGAGGTTCCTGAAGAGATTACCACGCAGATGTCCAACGATGACAGGGACGATGGCGAAGTCGATCTCGAACGCGATCTTGATGTCCTCCAGAAACTCGATCCGAACTTCATCAATGATCCCGTCCGCCTGTACCTCCGTGAAATCGCCGAAACGCCCCTCCTGACCCACGATCAGGAAATCGATCTCGCCAAGCGCGTTGAAAACGGTGATCTTCTCGCGGTGCAGCAGTTCGTTCGCGCCAACCTGCGCCTGGTGGTTTCGATCGCCAAGCGCTACGTCAATCGTGGCCTGACGCTCCTCGACCTGATTCAGGAGGGGAACATCGGTCTCATGCGCGCCGTCCAGAAGTACGACTGGCGCAAGGGATTCCGGTTCAGCACCTACGCCACCTGGTGGATCCGCCAGGCCATCACTCGCGCCATTGCCGACCAGAGCCGGACCATCCGCCTCCCGGTCCACATGGGCGATTCGATCTCGAAATACCGCAAGACCCTCAACCTGCTGGCCCAGGACCTCGGTCGTCAGCCGACCCCGGAAGAAGTCGCCGAGGCAATGGAGGTTCCGCCCGAAAAGATCCATCAGATCGTTCAGGCCGCACAGCGCACGATCTCGCTGGAAACGCCCATCGGCAACGAGGACGACACTAGCCTGGGCGACCTGATCGCCGACGAAGTGTCGGAGACCCCGTACGAAGCGGCCAGCGAATCGATGCTCAAGCGCGATGTCGGCGCCGCGCTGGATACGCTGTCGGCGCGCGAAAAACTCGTCCTGCAGCTCCGGTTCGGTCTCGGTCAGGGGCACCAGCACACGCTCGCCGAAGTCGGCGAACAGCTCCAGATCAGCAGGGAGCGCGTGCGACAGATCGAGAATGAGGCGCTGCAGAAGCTACGCCGTCTCGATGGCGATCGCCTCTTCGCCTACCACCAGGAGCTGTAATCACGATCAGATCATTGATCTGAACAACGCTAAAGCGCCGGGGTGACAATGTCGCCCCGGCGTTTCTCGTTCCGCATGTTGTCCAGGCTGCCGCTACTTGCTGACCTTGCTGAACACCACGTTCCATTCCTTGATCGTCGCCTCGCCGATCACCCCGCCCGCGGTGTACGGATCTTTGGCAAGCAACTCCTTCGCCTCGGCTTCGGACTCCACATCGTAAATCAGGAGCGCCCCGGTCTCGTCAACAAACGGGCCGGATTCATGCATCTTGCCGGCATCCAGCAGCGTCTGGAGATATTCCCGATGCTTCGGTCGAACCTGCAATTTCCGCTCGTTGTCACCGTAGACAATCGTCACCGCAAAAAGCGCCATCATGACCTCCATGATTCGAGCGAGAACAATACCCGCATTCTCAACGATGCCTCAATCGCGGGTCGAACATGTCCCGCGGACCATCTCCCAACAGGTTGAGGGCAAACACCGTGATCGTCAACCAGCACTGCCCTTATGCTCCATCAGTTGGTACTCTTGAACATGGCTCCGCCAGCCCCGTATTCACCCACTCGAGACAGTACCCGGAGGGCCCGCTGAAACATGAGCTTGTCGACGTCCACCAAAGGCACCGAATCCAAAATCCAGCCCATGCGGCAGCAATACCTGGATATCAAGGCTCGCTATCCGGATACCATCCTGTTTTTCCGTCTCGGCGATTTCTACGAAACGTTTGACGATGACGCCATCACCGCGTCTGACGTGCTTGATATCGTCCTGACCGGTCGGGAGATGGGCAAGGACTTGCGTATTCCGATGGCCGGAATCCCGTTCCACAGCGCCGATGGGTACATCGCCCGCCTCATTGCCGCCGGCCACAAGGTCGCGATCTGCGAACAGATCGGCGAAGTGACCAAAGGCCGCAAGCTGGTCGAGCGCGGTGTCACCAAGGTGATTACACCGGGCACGGTCGTCGATCCATCGATGCTGGACGCGCGCCACAACAATGACATCGTCGGCGTCGTGGTGGACGGCAAACGAGCGGGCATCGCCCACGCCGACATCACCACTGGCGAATTCCGCACAACTGAGCTGGCAGACGAAAGCCAGGAAGAACTGCTCCTCACGGTCGGGCGGGAGTTGATGCGCCTCCACACCGCTGAGGTCGTGCTGCCCGCCGACCTGACCGACGCGATGCCCTTGCCCATGGCCTCCTGGTTACCGGAAAGTGCCAGCACCAGCAAAAGCGAATCCTGGCGCTGGCAGCAGGACCGCGCCACCAGTGCGCTCCTGCGCCACTTCGGCACAGAATCCCTGGATGGGTTCGGATGCGACGGCAAGCCGCTGGCCGCCCGCGCCGCCGGTGGATTACTGCAATATCTCGAAGAAACCCAGCTCTCCGGCCTGAAGCAGATCACCTCACTTTCGACCTATTCCATCGATGGCTTCATGACGCTCGACGCGCAGACCGTCCGCAACCTGGAGCTGATCGAAAGTCAGCGCGGCGAGCGCCGGCACGGTCTCACCGCCGTGCTCGACCTCACCCGCACGCCAATGGGCGCCCGGCTCCTGCGACGGTGGATCAGCCAGCCCCTCCTCGACATCGACATGCTGGAACGCCGCCTCGACGCTGTGGAATCCATGACTGCCAATATGGAATCCCGCACCCGGCTGCGCGAGCTGCTCGGTCAGGTCAACGACATTGAACGACTCGCCAATCGTGTCATCTCAGGTACGGTCACACCACGAGAGCTCGGCACGCTGCGCGATGCCCTGGCCACAATCGGCTCGATCGCGAAGCTGGCGCCGGATGTTGCCCACGCCGATCCGATCAAGCCACAGGACGACCTCGCCCAGCTGCTCTCCGATGCGCTGGTCGAGGAGCCTCCCGCGGCGCTCGGCAAGGCGCAGGCAATCAAACCGGGGTTTGCCAGCGACCTCGACGGTCACCGCGCCAAGGCGAGCGAGGCGCGTGAATGGATCGCCAACCTCGAACGTACGGAACGGGATCGTACCGGTCTTCGGTCGCTCAAGGTCGGCTATAACCGTGTGTTCGGCTACTACATCGAAGTCACGGCAGCAGCGCTGGCCTCCGCTGATAGGGACCGGCTCGCCCGTGGTGAGACCGATAGCACGCTCCCCGATGACTACATCGCCAAGCAGTCGCTCACCAACGCCACACGATACTTCACCCCGCGGCTCAAGGAGTACGAAACCATCGTGCTCAACGCGGAGGAGACCTTGGCTAACATGGAGGCCGATGTCTTCCGGCGGGTCGTGCTCCAGGTCGCCGCGCAGGCCCAGCAGCTCCTGAAGACGGCCGCCGCCATCGCCTGGATCGACATCATCACCGCGCTTGCGGAAATCGCCGTTCGCAACCACTACACGCGGCCACAACTTTCGGAATCCGGCGAGATCGAGATCATCGCCGGTCGCCATCCGGTGCTCGAAACCACCCTGCCCAGCGGCGAGTTCGTGCCGAACGACGCCCACCTCAACACCGAGGAGGAACAGGTGGTCATCCTGACCGGACCGAACATGGCGGGCAAAAGCAGCTGGTTGCGACAGGTTGCGCTGATCACGCTCATGGCGCAGATCGGCTCGTTCGTTCCCGCGCAGTCGGCGAAGATCGGGCTGGTCGACCGGATTTTCACCCGCATCGGCGCGCAGGATGACATCGCGACCGGCCAAAGCACCTTCATGGTCGAAATGCTGGAGACCGCCAACATCCTGAATCACGCCACCAACCGCAGCTTGGTCGTGCTCGACGAGATCGGGCGCGGCACCAGCACCTACGACGGTCTCGCCATCGCCCGCGCGATCATCGAGTACATTCACAATGCGTCACATCTCGGATGCAAGACGCTGTTCGCGACCCACTATCATGAGCTCACCGAGCTCGAAGGCGTCTTGCCGCGCGTGCGTGCCTGTCGCATGGACGTGCTGGAAGAAGGCGACCAGGTGATCTTCCTGCGGCAGGTTGTGCCGGGCGGGGCCGATCGGTCCTATGGCATTCACGTGGCGCAGCTCGCCGGCCTGCCCAAGGGCATCGTGCGACGAGCGTCAGAGATCCTGCAGCAGCTCGAAACCAACGGTCATGGGGATCAGCGCGCGGGTCATCGCCGGGAAACCATGGCGCAGCCTTCCCCGGAGCCGGCCTCTGGACTTCAGCTCACCTTTTTCAACGAGGAGCATCCGGTCGTCGGCAAGCTGCGCGAGCTCGACGTCGAGTCACTCTCCCCGCTCGACGCCCTCACCCTCCTCTACGAGCTCAGGAAACAGGTCACCAGCAGCCGGTAGCGGCAGTTCCGGAGCCTGCCTGGCACATAGACATTCCGAAAAACGGCGTCCTTCTGAGCGCAGCGAAGAACCCCCCGGCGAACCCGTTGCGCGCAGCGCAAAATACAGAAAAACCCCCACGCAGGCGGAAGCGGTGCTGCCGAACACGACCGTCACCCATTCCCCTTCGCTCCGCACTGGGTCAGGGTGACGGTCGTGTTCGGCACGGAACAAGTAGCCTGTGTCACGGTACTGTTTCTGCCATTCGCGCTATCCGCCATGACGCCAGAAAGGCGCCTGCTTTGATTTACGCCTCGTGCGTGGATTTTTCAGTTTCGCTGCCCTACCAAGGCAACCGCCTCGACCACCGATGTGAGAAACCTGGGACGTTGAGCCGGGTCGGCGATAATGGCGGCCAGCTTTTTGCAATACTTCACATGAGGATGTGCCTTTGGCGCATCCGGGCATCGCCGGTCCTGGCCGATCCGCCGAAACGTGAGACCATTCGCCGGAGTTTGCCATCGGCGACCGGATCGGCGATCTTGAAATGAGTTGGAATCGATCGATCACGCTCAGCTACTGGAGGTGACATGCAAGGTAACGCCGCGATCAAAACCGAAAATGGAGTGCCAGTGTACGGCACATTTATCAATGGGAAATGGGGTCCGAGCTATTCGGGCAAGACGACCGAGAATCGGAACCCGGCCAAACCCGATGACCTGATTGGGCATTTCGCCGCGGGCGGTGCGGATGATGTCGATGCCGCGATCAGCGCCGCGACCGACGCCGCCCAGGGTTGGGCGCGAACATCGCCGATCGAACGCGCGAACATCCTCTACCGGGCATCGGAGATTCTCGCGTCGCGGGCAAACGATGTCGGTCGCGAACTGACCCACGAAGAGGGCAAGACGCTGGCCGAAGGCATCGGTGAAACAAAACGCTCGGTGCAGATTCTTCGCTATTACGCGGGTGAGGCGCAGCAACCGGACGGCGAGCATTACCCCTCCGCGAATCCGAACACCCTGCTCTTCACCATGCGCGAGCCGATGGGATTGGTCGGCGTGATCACGCCGTGGAATTTCCCGATCGCCATTCCCGCCTGGAAGATCGCGCCAGCCCTGGCATTTGGCAACACGGTCGTGTTCAAGCCGGCAACCCTGACCCCCTTGTGCGCGGTGCGGCTGGTTGAAGCGCTCGAAGAAGCCGGGCTCCCGAACGGCGTGTTGAACCTCGTCACCGGCAGCGCGAGCGCGGTTGGCGATGCATTGGTGAATGACGAGCGTGTCGACGCGATCTCGTTCACCGGATCCAACGACGTTGGCAGGGAGATCAAGCGCAAGGCCGGGGAGCACGGCGCCAAGGTCCAGCTCGAAATGGGCGGCAAGAACCCAGCGATCGTGATGGCCGATGCCGATCTCGACCATGCCGTCGCGGAAGTCCTCAAGGGCGCAATGATGAGTACTGGCCAGAAATGCACCGCGACCAGTCGCGCCATCGTCGATCGTCGATTGCTCGACCAGGTCACGAGCGGCCTGGTTGAGCGAGCGTCGGCGATGAAGGTGGGCGATCCCCAGGCCGACGGTGTGCAGCTTGGGCCATTGATCTCCTCCGAGGCGGCCGAGCGCGTGCTGGGTGACATCAAGAAGGGTCGCGATGGCGCGTCACTTGCCACCGGAGGCGGTCGACCTGATGGCGCTGGCGATGGCTACTTTGTCTCGCCGGCCGTCTTTACCGACGTCAAGCCTTCGTCCTACCTGGGTCAGGAGGAGCTGTTCGGGCCGGTGCTCGGCGTCATTCCGGTCGACGACCTCGACGAGGCGATCGCCGTGGCGAATCAGGTCCGGTTCGGACTTTCGGCATCGATCTTTACCCGTGATATCGGCAGGGCGCTTTCCTTCGTCCGGAACATCCAGGCCGGCATCGTCCATGTCAATTCCGAGACGGCGGGGGCTGAGCCGCAGGTTCCGTTTGGCGGGTACAAGGGCTCCAGCTCGTATTCACGGGAACAAGGCAAGGCCGCCCGGGAATTCTTCACCCAGGTGAAAACGGTCTATCTCGACCCGCCACCAGCGGAGTAGGATGGACACAGTGACTGTTCGATTCTGATACTGAGAAAGGGAAATCATGGCTGCGACTCAAAGAAGCGCCACAACCGTTTGGAAGGGCGACCTGATCTCCGGATCCGGCGTGCTCAATGGAGCGAGCGGCGCCCTCTCTGGCCTGGGCGTGACCTGGGCCGCCCGGACCGAGTCCTCCGACGGCAAGACGAGCCCGGAGGAGCTGATCGCGTCGGCGCATTCGAGCTGCTACGCGATGGCGTTTTCGAATGTGCTGGCGGGTGAAGGGCACGCGCCGGACTCACTCGAAGTAACGGCGACCGTCGATCTGGAACCGAAGCCGGAAGGTGGCGTTCAGGTCACCCGCTCCGCGCTCGAGGTGATTGGAAGTGTGCCCGGCCTCTCGGAAAGCCAGTTCGCCGAGCTCGCCAAGACCGGCGAGCAAGCGTGCCCGATCTCCAACCTGCTCAGGAACGGAGCGGAGATTTCGTTGAAGTCCAGCCTGAAGTAGGCAACGAGGATGGCGTCGTCCCATGAAACCTCGGGCCCTGTAGCCTCGGGCCGAAAGTGCCCGAGGTCAATCGTGGCGCCAAACTCGTTGACCCCTACCGACCAATCCGCAAACCGCTACGGCGACACGATGCGGGTGTGATAAATGAGCGTCAGCACCGCGGTCAGGACGATGTACGGCACGAACCACCGGTGACCATTCGGCTCGATCTCTCGATCCTCACCGTCCCATGCGACCAGCAGGGCAACCGGCACGACGGGCCACGTCCAGTACCACGGATGCGTGTTGACCGGGACGAATGCGAGAATACCGAAAATCGTGGCGAAGGCGATGAGCACAGCTCTGGTCCACACCGGCAGGTAGCCCTGTGACGAAAGCCCTGTTTCCTTCGTGTCCCACATGACCATTCCGAACCGGACAATCACGATCAGGATCAGGATGATTGCGCTCACTTGGAGCATCGGTCGGGTGATCTCCCGAAACAGCTCCGCGGCGCCGACATGGAATTGCCGGATCACGACAAACTGGCCGAACCAGATGGGATTGGTATAAATGCGTCCCGGCTCAGTCACCATCTCCTGAAGCACCTTGAGCCCGGTCCAGTATGGTCCAAACAGCGCCATCAGCACTGCGCCAAAGGTGAAGATATCAATCGCCCAGCCAACGAAAATGCGACGATTTCCGCGATCCCGGCCAAGGCGTGTAAGCGCGACGATACCCAGCATCGGCAGCGATACATACTTGATCAACGCCGAAAGCGTCACCAGGATGACTCCACCTTGCGTCGCCTTTCCCGCACCCAGGATGGTCAGCGTCACCGCCGCCAGCACGAAACCCATCATCAGGGGGTCATTGTGTCCCTGGCCCGCTGATTCGATCAGCATGTTCGGCTGCCATGCCACAAGCGCCGCCGCCGCGACGGCAAATCGCGGACGAATGCGCAACAGCCGCGCCGCGAGCCACACAGCCACCGCGACAACAATCGCCACGATGCCGAAGAAGATCTTGTAGGCAAGGATCACCCGGGTGGGATCATTGCCGACCAGGCCAGTGATGCCCTGGTTGATCAGCGTCCAAAGTGGACCATACACGGCAGTGATCTCTATCCAGTGGTTGTACGGATAGAGCGGATTCTCCGCCACCTTGTACAGCTCGGTCAGGTAAGGGTTCACGCCATTATTGGCCATGTCCCCACTCATCGCATAGTAGAAGACATCGGCGTTTGACGGCGCCATCAGGAGCATGATGATCTGCGCGCCGATTGGCCCGATCAGCCATGTCCACAACGAGGACCTGTGAGTCCGCCATGCCGTTTGGAATGCCAGCCATTGCAACAGGAACATCACAACCAGGCAAATCCGAAAGGCCCAGGTGATCAGCGGTTTGGGCCAGGTTACGAATGTGCCGTCCGCATGACCTCCCGGAAACCAGCTCAGGCTTCGTTGCCACAGCGCCACCCGCTCAAGCGCGCCGAACGATTCGGTGATGTTCATCAGGCCATGCCTGCCCTCGAAAATCGGCGTGGCGAGGAGGGCGAAGCACATCACGAAGCTCACCAGCCAGAGCAGCGCCGACAGCACGGCCACACTGCGCATGGAGTCGCCCAGCCCGCGCCGGAACCACCTGTCGTTGCCAGTGTGAGGTTGGAGCTGTGTCACCAGGGAATCGCCTGTCTGTCAGGGCATGGAAGATTCGTGTTGCCTGCCGGAATGCAATCTGCGATGGTCACAAGAACAATCACCGTTCACGACGCGCTGGAGACCAACAGGAAGGATAGACGACATGGCCGATCCCGTCATAGCAAAGGGCGCCGTCGCGCGCAAAATCGGAGAACCCAGCGAAATTGAAGATATCGAGGTGCCAGCGCCTGGTCCGGGCGAAGCGCGGGTTCGGATAGTAGCCAGTGGGGTATGCCACACCGACCTCTCCGCCAAGAACGGCGTCTTTGGTCCCGACGTGGTGCCGCTGCTGCTCGGCCACGAAGGGGCCGCGATCGTCGAGGACATCGGCGAGGGCGTCACCAACATCCAGGAAGGTGACTACGTCATCCTGGCATGGCGAGCGCCGTGTGGGGAATGTCGCTTCTGCCAGGCCGGCAAGCCCCATCTCTGCGCCGCCAGCCTCAATGCGACCACGAAGATGACCGCGGTGAAGGACGGCGTCGAGCTGAATCCCGTGCTGGGGATCGGGACATTCTGCACTCATACCCTTGTACACGCAAACCAGTGCATTCCCATCGATGCCTCACAACCACCAGCCCAGATGAGCCTGATCGGCTGTGGTGTGATGACCGGGGTGGGCGCGGCGCTCTACACCGGCAAGGTCGAGCCTGGCTCATCGGTGGCGGTGTTCGGATGCGGCGGCGTGGGTGATTCAATCATCATGGGCGCCAGGCTGGCGGGCGCGACCACGATCATCGCCGTTGACCTGGATCCGAAAAAGCTTGAATGGGCCAGCGGATTCGGCGCGACCCATCTGGTCAACGCATCCGAAGGCGATCCGGTTGAAAAGGTGAAGGAGATCACCGGTGGATTCGGCGTGAACTTCTCGTTCGAGGCGGTCGGTCGCGCGGATACAACCTTGCAGGCGCTTCTTGCACGGGACCTGGCTGGTACGTGTGTCGTGGTCGGCGTGGCGGGACCCGGCTCGATGATCGAGAACGTGCCGCTGGGGAAACTCTTCGATCTCGGCGGCTCGCTGCGGTTCAGCTGGTACGGCGACTGCCTGCCGACGCGCGACTTTCCGATGCTGGCCGAATGGTATCGCCAGGGACGGCTCGATCTCGACGGTGTGGTGAGCCGGAAGATCGGCCTTGAAGACGTCGAGGACGCCTTCGAGGCAATGCACCTGGGTGAGACGCTTCGCTCAGTGATCATGTTTGAAGACGCCTGATGCTGTGATCGGGCAATGACGCCAGCGCAAGCTCAGGACGAAGGAACGCCCGCGCGAAGCGCATCCAAAACGTCGTCATGCTGAGCGAAGCGATGGACCGCATCCGCTCAGTCCCTGCGGGACTGTCTGTTGAGTATCCCCCGGCAAAGCCGCTGCCCGCAGGGCAGAATCCTAGCGGAATGGCGCAGAGGACCATGCGCCAGCTTCGCTGCCGATGAGCGCGGGGACCCGTGCCCCTTCGCTATGCTCTGGGTCAGGGTGACGGTCGTTTACGGTACGTGGCAAGATGCTTCGACATCGCGCATCCGCGCTCGCTCAGCATGACATTGTCCTTGTGACACGGTACTGAGCGGTCCGTCCAGGTCGTTGTGTCGCGTACCACAAACCCCCGTCACCCTGAGTGGTCTGACCAAGCTGAATTGTCCCATACACATCACCGTCCTCCTGAGCGAAGCGATGGGCCGCGTCCGCTCGATCCCCGGACATGCGCCCGCGCCGCGCAGCATGACGGTCGAGGGGAAGCTTCGGCAAGCTCAGCATGACGGCTCTATTTTGAGCCAGGTTTATCCAACCGTTATCCAAGTGCCACCAGCTTTCCCTGTTGCTGATGCGAGCGCAGGATCGCGTCGATCGTCGCGACGGTGGCGCGGGCGTCGCGCGCGGTCGACCTGACCTCGTGTTGGTCGTCGGTCAGCGCGGCGATCAGGTCCTCCCAGGCGCCCTGGATGCCGCCGGTCATGATGACGCTGGCGGGAAACGGCACTTGCGCGAGCCCGAGGTCCGGGTGATGCACGTACAGCTCGGCGTGGTTCGCGCCGATCCTGATACGACCGCCGGAGCCGATCACATCCCATTCGACCAGCATGAATTCGCCCTTGAGCCCGTTGTATTGCCCGCGCACACCGTTGGCGTATTCGATGTAGGCGGAGGCGGCCGGTTCCGAGCTGGGCAGGTGACCGCCATCACCCCGGTAGGCGGTGAATTCGTCGTATCCCGGTTCCAGCCGGGCAGAGACGGCGGTGGGCGGGGCGCCGGCGTAGGAGTGCATCAGGTCGAGGATGTGGGTGCCGTTGCGATAAAGCATGGCGCGTGGTCCGTGCAGCGTGCCGGTGACCGAGATCACGTCACCGATGCGTCCCTCATCGATCAGCAGCCTGGCCTGGTGGAAAAACGGGTCCCAGCGGCGCGTGTGGTCAACCTGGATCCGGGTGCCGTGTTGCTCGCAGGCGGCGATGATCGCATCGGCATCCTTGACACTGGTGGCGAGCGGTTTTTCGCACATGATGGCGGGGATGCCTTTTTCGGCGGCGGCTACTACGATGTCGCGATGCAGGTGATCCGGCGTGACCACGGCGAGGATATCCGGAGCTTCCTGCCCGATCATTTCGAAGGCGTCGGTGTAGTCGCGCATGTCTGGCCAGCACGAGTCCCAGCGCTGGTGGAACGAGGCGATCGCATCCGGGTTCATGTCGCAGATGGCGGAGACGGTGAGTCCCGGAATGCGGGCGATGGCGGCGGCGTGCGACCCGGGCAGGGGGCTTCGTCCGCCCCTGGTCGAGGGCGTTGCCGGGGCGCTGGTGATTTCACTCAGGCCGATGATGGCGCAGGTGAGGGGCGGGACAGAAGTGGGCACTGGCTTGTCCTCCGAATTACGTATCGGCCTGCTTGACGTGTTCAACTGGAGTGATGGCGCAGGAGGATTCCCTGACCTGTCACAAGGCATCAACTCGCGCTTCGATGCAATAGAGCAGGAAGGCATGCGAGTCGTCAAGAGCAGTTGAGCGTCCATGCCGTTAAACGCAGGTATCTCGTGGAAGCCATGACACGCGTGCCGCGAAAGGCCGTCATAGCTGTCCAACGCATCGGTCTCGCTTGCCTGTGAGGCGGTACTATTGCACGAGAACGCAGGGTGATGACGTCGTAGCCGGGCCCAGTGCGCGCGATCCGTCACTGGGGTCAATGGAAGGAACGTATCTACATGCGAAGACGCGGTTGTCTCATTTCGTTTGGCGTATTGGCAGGTTTGGCGCTGATATGCTGCGTGCTGCTGATTTTTGTCGGGTTGCCGCGCTTCCAGGATTCAATCGCCGGCAGCATCAGTGACGGATTGGCGACGGAAGTGGCGGAGCAGTTCGACGTGCCGGGCGGCGACCTCCAGCCAGGCACCTACACCATCTCGATGACGGAGCTCGAACAGCAATTCGCGTCCTCGGGAAGCACGGAGAATGTGGACGACTTCGGCTTCAGCGCGCAAAACGGCGAGATCATCCTCTCCTTCGGCAGCCAGGGTCAGTCATTCGATTACAGCGGTGTTCCGGTCGCGGAGAATGGGCGCCTGGTGATGACCGAGGTCGAGGCGGATGGCGGTGGATGGCTCGATCGCCTCTTCCCCGCGGACAAGCTGGCGGACGCGGTCGAAGGCGGGGTGAACTCCTATTTCGAGGCGCAGGGGCTGGAGATTGTCAGCGTGACGGCCGAGAATGACGAGCTTGTGATCGAGGCGGTCCAGGCGAGGCAGTAGTGACGATAGTCGTGACGGGGAGGCGACAGGAGCCTCATGCACCGGCCATGCCGTGTGCCAATGCTGTCGCACGAACCGGGCAATCAGGCGGGTAGGCACAACAAGACCGGCCCGTACAGGTATTTTTGCCCTGTCGTCAGCATCGAGCGGCACCGCAAGCCGGCCTCATTGCGCCTGAATGTGACCATGCAACACAGGACAGACCACCATGCCAGGATCGCGTGACCTTGAACCCAGCTCCACGCCGGATCGTGAATCGGATGTGACACGCCCGGGTTCACCATCTTTGGCGGCCGCGGAGGAGCCACAACCCGAAACCGCGCCCGCGGCCACCGGTCCTGATAATGACGACACCGTCGGTACCGGAACGTCCATTGCGCTTGGGTGTATCGCGGGGACATTGCTGCTTGTGGTCATCGGCCTGATCTTTTTAGGAATCCTCTACATTCTTGGTTGACCGCAATGCCGGACAATCCTTGACGAGCTCCCGACCTGCTACACTTCAGTTGATCTTTGGCTGTTGCGCCAGCGGTGATCAACCGACCTGTCGGAAAGGATGAAGGGTGTGCAACCCGCAACCGCCCGACAACCTGACGCGCATCAGCCCGGAGCACGTTCCGCGCATATCCGCGGGGTCTTGCTGGTGGTGCTGCTCCTCAACGTTGGCGTGGCAACAGCGAAGTTTGCCTGGGGCACGCTGAGTGGTTCGGTCGCCATGACGGCGGACGGACTTCAGTCGTTTCTCGATGCGGCGGCCAACGTCGTCGGACTCGTCGGTATCGCCATTGCGGCGCGACCGCCCGACGAGGACCATCTGTACGGTCATGAGCGCTATGAGACGCTTGCGTCGCTGGTGATTTCGGCCCTGATGGTGGTTGGTGTGATCGAGATTCTGCAACGCGCGATCAGCCAGTTGCAGGGAGGGGAATCGCCGGATGTCACGGCAGGTTCATTTGTGGTGATGGGAGTGACCATCGCCGTGAACCTGGGCGTGACGACCTGGGAACGCATTCAGGGACGACGGCTCAAAAGTGATTTTTTGATCGCCGACGCCAAACATACGATGTCCGATGTGCTCGTATCACTCGGAGTCATCGCCGGCTTGGTTGCGGTGGGATGGGGATTAACTGGCGCGGACGCCGTGATCTCGATCCTGATAGCGTTGGTGATTGCCTGGGCGGCGTGGACGATTCTGCGGGATGCCTCGCTGGTGTTGACCGATGCCGTGCGCAGCGATCCAAGGCAGCTCATGGCAGCTGTGTTGCGAACCGACGATGTTGTGACAGCCCACCAGCTTCGCGCACGGTCGTCCGGTGGGCGCTCACTTGTGGAGGTACACGTGACCGTGAATCCTGACATGCGTGTGGCTGAGGCTCACGATGTCGCGAGCGCGGTCGAGGAGAACATACGGGAAGTCGCGGGGAGTGACGCGCATGTGAGCGTGCACGTAGAGCCTGCGGAGTACCCGCACACCCGCCCGGATTTGCTGTTCGGCGACGTCGACCCCGATCCTGGCGAGCTGCCAGGCGCATCACGGTAGGTCGCCAGCGCATTGATCCGGAACGGAACATGAAAGAAGCGATTCGCAGTTGCTGGCATGCGCCAATTGGCGGCAGTCAGCCTTGAACATGTAAACGACAGCACCCTGCCCGGAAACCGGGTTCAGGTTGGTCGGCGGGTGATGACAACACATCACCACGATCAGCGTGCCGTCGAGGAGCTGAAAACTTGACAGACGATACAAAAGACAGACAGCAACGTCAGAGCAATAGCGGTGGTTCGGGAGAAGGTTCGCAATCCTCGGGAGAACACCGACGCCGGCGACGACGCCGGCCGCGCCGGAGTCCTGAACAGAATGAACAGCAAAAGAGCGGGCAGCCAACCGGCCAGGGCGGCGGTGGGGGCCAGCGTCAGCAGTCGGCCGATGCCGGTCAGAGAGACGCGCAACCGTCGTCCGGAGGCGGCCAGCGCCAGTCCGAAGGTGGTGGATCCGGACAACGACGCCGGCGACGCGGTGGTCGAGGGCGGGGCGGGTCCGGCGGTGGGCAGCAGCAACAGCAGCAGTCGAACCAACAGGGACAGGCCGAACAAAAGGATGGCGTACAGCAGCGATCACGCCGTCCGAATCGCCGTCCTCGTCGTGACGAAGAGGCGCCAGAGCGGATCGAGCCAGATCGACAGCCGCATCCCCGGACGCGTCGTGATGATTCGGGCGGGCGGCGGCGCCAACCGGCGGCTGCGCCAGGCGGCGATCGCATTCGGATGATTGGCGGTCCCCGGACCGGTTCGGTTCCGGGGCCGATCGGCAACGACCGGGTGCGCGTGATACCGCTGGGCGGTGTCGGCGAGGTCGGGAAGAACATGACCGCTGTCGAAAGTGGCAAGAACATCGTGCTGCTGGATTGCGGAGGCAAGTTCCCGGAAGAGGACCAGCAGGGCATTGACCTGATTATTCCGGATGTGACGTACATCAAGGAGCGCATCAGGGATTTCAAGGGCATCCTGCTTACGCATGGCCACGAAGACCACATCGGCGCCCTGCCATATGTCATTCCACAGTTGCACGGCGGCAAGGGCGCGCCGAAGATACCAGTGTGGGGGACGCCACTCGCGATCGGCTTCGTCGAGCGGAAGATGCTCGAAGCCCGCGTCGACGAGATGGTCGACCTGCGCATTGTGGAGTCCGGACAGCGCGTCAATCTCGCCGAGGGTTTCAGCGCCGAGTTCATCCACGTCACCCACTCGATCCCTGACGCGACGTCGATTGCCGTGCATACACCGGTCGGAACCATCGTCGACACAGGCGACTTCAAGTTCGATCCGACCCCGGTGATGGGACGCCCAACCGACGAGCGCCGGCTGAAGCAGCTGGGCGATCGCGGCGTGCTGGCATTGTTCTCGGACACGGTGCGGGTGGAGACTGAAGGCAGCACGCCATCGGAACGCGTCGTCCAGGAGACGATGGACGACGTGATTGGCCACGCCAAGGGGCAGGTGATCATCGCAACGTTCGCATCCAATGTGAGCCGGGTGATGATGGCGCTCCATGCCGCCGAAAAACACGGGCGGAAGGTGGCGGTCGCGGGACGCAGCATGGAGCAGAACACGCGAGTCGCGGTCGAGCTCGGTTATCTCGATCCTCCCGAGGGGATGCTGATTCCGCTCGACGAGCTGTTGCGGCAGCCCAAGCACAAGCGGGTGATTGTCTCCACCGGCAGCCAGGGCGAGCCTGCCGCGGCGCTTTCGCGCATCGCGGCGGCGGAACATCCGAAGATCCGGGTTGGTCGTGGGGACATCATCCTGGTGTCCGCCACCCCTATTCCCGGCAATGAAGATACGGTGACGCACACCATCGACAACCTGTTCCGGCTCGGCGCGGAGGTCGTGTACAGCGCCATCGATCGGGGGGTTCATGTCTCTGGGCACGCCGGCCGGGACGAGCTGAAGAAGATGATCAACCTGCTGCGACCGACGTATGCGGTGCCGATCCACGGAGAATACCGCCACATGGCCCTGTACCGGGAGTTGTGTGTTCATAACCAGATCAAGCGTGATCACGTGATGCTGCCTGAAATCGGCGGCGTGATCGAGTTTTCGAAGAACAGTGCGAATCAGAAGGGTCGGGTTCCCTCCGGCAATGTGCTGGTCGACAAGCTCGGCGAGCGAGACGGAGCGCGCGCGGTGCTGCGTACCCGCGAAAACCTTGGCGACGAGGGGGTTGTGGTGGTGACGATGATCGTGGACCGGGCGAATGGGGAGCTTATCGCCGGTCCGGAGATTGTGTCGCAGAACCTGGGTCACGATCTCAACAACGGCGCGCTTCGTGAAGCCGAACGGGAACTCAAGCGAACCCTGACGCGTCGTCGGAAAGGATCGCCACAATACGGCTACCTGGCGCAACGGGCGAAAGAGTCGGTGGCCCGCACGCTGTATCGACGCAGCGGGTCGCGTCCATTGATCCTGCCGGTGATCACCGAGCTGTAGAGGATTGGCCGGTTGGGGGCGGATCCTTCGACATCGCTCAGGACAGGCGCCAGGTCCGCCTTTTACCGACCAGTCTGCATACCGCGCCAAGCAGTTTCTCAGATGTGTTGGGATGACTCTTGTGGCCGCTGCGCGACCACTGGGCGACTATCGCCGCGCGAAGTCGCCCCCTGCCTTCCGACTGTTGTGCAAAACGCCCTCATGGCTCATTGTGCCCCGGTCGCTGAAGCGCAATCAGTGAGCGCCTGGCGCTTGCAACGCGGATGCGCCGATCTCCTCGCGAGCTCGATCCAGCACATCGCGGTGCTCCATCGATCTATCCCAGGGCAATGGACGGCGCAGATACTGCTCGCGCGAATACCTGAGCAGCTCGTGCCCGGTCAGGTCTCTCCCCAGCAATTCGCTTGTGTCGATCTGCGTGCGGTGGGCCGCAAGCGCATGCAGTTTCTGGTCAAGCCACGGCGCGACATCAAGCCAGTGCGTGATTTCTGATGACGGCGTACCAAGGTTCCTCCGGGAGGTGTCTGAAATCTCCCCGAAGGGGTTTTCCGGCAGCGCGGCAAACTGCTCGAGGATTTCACGAGGCGCGGCGGCGTAATAGAGCGCCTGGGTTTGCCACGGATCCTGAAGGTCGGGGAACCACGTTTCGTCGGCCGCGAGCTCGATCGCGCGGGTCGCGATCTTGCCGATCATGACGTGATCAGGATGCCCGTAGATTCCTTCAGGACCAAATGTAACGACCGTGGATGGACGCAAATCGCGAATGTGGCCGATGAGGTGGGTAAGGATCACTTCTGGCGACTGCTGGATCAGGGCTCGGGGGTCGTTGTTCGCCTCCGTGTTTTCCATTCCAGAGTCCCGGAATCCAAGAAAGCGAAGCTCGGTGAGTCCGACAATCGCCATGGCGTTGCGAAGCTCCTGTTCCCGCACCGCGCCAAGCGAATCCCGCGTGGCGAGATGAGATTCGCGAATCTGGCCTTCTTCACCCCGAGTGGCGCAGACATGGGCGATGCGGCGTCCAGAGCCGGATGCCCACGCCATGGTGCCCGCGGAGCCAAAGGATTCATCGTCGGGATGCGCGAGTATCCAGAGGATTTCAACAGGCGCGTGCCCCAGTCGTTCGTCGGCGGTGGTCATGGATGTCTCCTCCAGTTACGAAGCGGAACTGTTGCATTCAGCTTACGATGCCCGCCAAAAGGCCTGCAGCGCCTGTTCGAGCGTTGACTGGCGCTCGTAGCCTTTCCGGTATGCCGCGAGATTGGCCGGGTCAGGCTCGAATCGGCGGTACACGGATGGGGCATCCGGTCGGATTGTCGCGAGGGCGCCGATGGTTTGGAGTGCGGCGATAGCCGCGCCGCGCGCCGACGCTTCGGCGTCCGCGTCGAGCGCGGCCAGCGACTGGCCAAGCGTATCGGCGATGATGTTCAGCCACAGCGGTGATTTTAGTGCGGCGGCGCCGTTGACGAAGATCTCGTGATCCTTCGTGACAAAGGGTTGCAGCGCCTCGTAGATCGATGCAAACCGGTAGGCTGTGGCTTCCAGCGTCGCACGATAGATGTGACCCGGTCGGGTCGCGAGGGTGAGTCCAGCGAATACGCCGGTCGCGTCATCATTCCAGCCTGGGGAGCGTTCCCCCGCAAGCAATGGCAGGATCGTGAGGCCATGCCCGTCTGGTGGGACACCTGCCGCTTCATCGGTGATCAGGTCGAAATCGCCACCAGCGAGGTAGCGGGCGAGCCACCCAGTGATGTTGCCGCCATTGCTCAGCGCGCCACCGGTGACCCGATGCGTGCGATCGAGCCGGTAGGACCAGATGCGATCACTGAGCTCGAGGGAAGGCGTGCTGGAATCCTCGGTCAGGACGCGCATTGCCCCGGATGTGCCGATCGTGATGGCGATGCGGTCATTCCCCACCGCGCCAGTGCCGAGATTGGCGGCCGCGCCGTCGCCGATCGCCGGATACCAGGGTGTATTGGCGAGCTGGGGCCAGCGTGCTTGCCACACTCTCGAAAGTGGCGGGAGCGGCGTGTCGCGGTCGACCAGCTCCGGGAAGCGCTCCCGGCGGAGGTCCAGGGCGTCGATCAATGGCTCGTGCCAGGTGGAACTGTCGATATGCAGCAGCCCGGTCCCCGACGCCATCGATATCGATGTCTGGCGAGACTGCCGCATTCGCATGTCGACAAAGTCAGGGAAGGAGCACCAGGTGACCGTTTCGGCTACCGTATCGTGCCGCGCGCGCTTCAGCCACAAGAGTTTTGCCGGCCAATAGCTGCTGTGAAAGCGGCAACCGGTCTCCTGATGGATCGTGCGAGGATCAAACCGTGCGCGGAGCGTTTCGAGATCGTCGCCGGACCGTGTATCGGACCACATCAAAACGGACGATGTTGGCCGCATTTCCGCGTCGACCCCCATCAGGCTGTGCCAGTAGGACGAGGTGGCAACCGCGCCAATGTCCCCGATGTGAGCGTCGGCCAGCTCCAGCGCCTGATCCACGCATTCGCAGACGAGATCGAAAACCATCTCCGGGTCTGCCTGTGAAGCGCCCTCACCGGTCGTGTGGAGACGGTAGGGTACCTGATGCTCGCTGAGGGCGATCTGAAAGCCGCGAGCGTCAAACATCAGCGCGCGCACGGACGATGAACCGATATCGATCGCCAGGACGAGCGGGCTCCTGGCATCTTGCCAGCTCGTTTCGCCATGGTGATCGCCTGTTGAAAGGTGATGTGCGGGCGTTGCGTTCACCGAAACTCGAACCTCCGTGTTGGTAAAACCCGCGCGAGATCGACCATCATGCCGTAGGATGATGCACGTACCTATCGCGCTGCCGTTGGAGGCAGTGTAGGCCAGGAGGGGCAAGATGAGAGGAACGGACTGGTGAGCCAGAGCGCTCGGATCACGATCATTCCCGTGCCGGGATTGCCTGAGATCAGGCCCGGCGACCCGATCGAATCGATGATCGCCGAACAGGTCGAACGTCACGCGGAGGGTGTGAAACCCGACGACATCATTGTCGTGACCCACAAGATCGTTAGCAAGGCGGAGGGTCAGCTGGTCGCGCTGGACACCGTCTCGCCGTCGCCACTCGCCGCCGCATTCGCGAGCCGGCATAACAAGGACCCGCGGCAGGTGGAGGTCGTGCTCCGGGAGTCCCGGCGCATCGTCAGGATGGATAGCGGTCATATCATCTCCGAGACACGGCACGGTTTCGTCTGCGCCAACGCCGGGGTGGATGCATCCAACATCGATGATGGGATCGTGTCGTTGTTGCCGCGCGATCCGGATGCTTCGGCCAATCGATTGCGACGCTCGCTGGCCGGGCATTTGCCCGCTGACCGGCAGGACGACCTCGGGGTCATCATCACCGACTCATTTGGCCGGCCCTGGCGCAACGGCATCGTCAACGTCGCGATCGGCGTCAGCGGCATCTCGCCACTCGCTGATTACCGCGGACAGCACGATGCCAGCGGGCACGAGCTTCGAGCCACGGTGCTGGCGATCGCGGACGAGCTTGCGTCGGCGGCAGAGCTGGTGATGCACAAGGTGCAATCGGTGCCGGTCGCGGTGATTCGCGGATACCAGTGGCAGACGACGTGCGAGTCAGGAACCGGACAGGATTTGGTGATGCAAGCGGAGCGTGACCTGTTTCGCTGATCGCGCATTCCATAACAGAGGAAAGGAGCGTCAATTCGATGGCGCAAGGACACGGAACAGTAGGTTATGCGGCCTCGTTCGAGCAGTTTCACCCGACCGACCTGTTGAACTACAGCAAGCAGGCCGAGCAGGCCGGGTTTGGCGCGGTGATGGCGTCGGACCACTTTCATCCATGGACACCGAGCCAGGGACAGTCGGCGTTCGTGTGGTCATGGATGGGTGCGCTGGGGGTCTCGACCGAGCTGAAGTTTGGCACCGGCGTGACGCCGCCCGGCTACCGCTATCATCCGGCGGTGCTCGCGCAGGCGGCGGCGACGCTGGAAGCAATGTTCCCAGGGAGGTTCTTCCTCGGGCTTGGCGCGGGCGAGGCGCTCAACGAGCACATCGTGGGCGAATACTGGCCGGAAGCGCCAGTGAGGCTCGAGCGGCTCATGGAGTCGATCGAGATCATCCAGCGATTGTTCCAGGGCAAGGTCGTGAAGCATCGCGGCAAGCATTTCAATGTCGAAAGCGCCCGCCTGTACACCTTGCCAGAAAAGCCGCCGCCGATCTATGTGGCAACATCGGGTCCGATCATGGCAAAGCGGACGGGCAAATTCACCGATGGGATCATCACCGTTGGCGCCGCGGACGAAAAGCTGAACATGCTGATGGACCGGTTTGAACGAGGCGCGAAAGAGGCGGACAAGGATCCTTCCACCATGCCGCGGATGTTGCAGGTCAAGGTATCGGTGGCCGGCACTGATGATGAAGCGGTCTCGATGGCGGTGCGGGACTGGCCCAACGGCGGCATGAACTTCCCGAAGGCCGACATTCGCAATCCCGAGGACTTCGAGGCGATGGCGAAGCTGGTCAGGCCGGAGAACTTCCGAAATCGGGTGTTGATGACAAGCAACCTGGACGAACACGTCAGCTACCTGCAGCACTTCATCGACCTGGGATTCGGGGAAATTTACGTTCACAACGTCAACCGTGACCAGGAGCGGTTCATCGAGGCGTACGGAAAGCACGTGATCCCGAACCTGACGTGGTCACAGGGATGATCGCCAGGTGATGGCGTATCCGGGCACGCCCGGCCAGGAACCGGACTTTTCATACCAAATCCGGGTGAACACGTCGAGGTTCCCAGGCACCGGACGATCGTACGCCGACCCGACAACGCGGACCGACACGGGTGTACGGAACACGGACATCGGTAACAGTGGGACACACACATGGGTAACACATTCGGTTAGGTGGGAGCAAGGTCGTGCAGGTTCACCTCCTTGAGGGTCGTGGCATAGAACTGGATGCGGATCAGGC
>Ga0209176_10000012_pt1 | contig 58449 bp, 49 predicted proteins | sample NGEPer11B_FD_184511 | JGI IMG/M metagenome (GOLD analysis project Ga0209176, IMG submission 184511) | Arctic peat soil microbial communities from the Barrow Environmental Observatory site, Barrow, Alaska, USA - NGEE Permafrost305-11B... | ecosystem: Environmental > Terrestrial > Soil > Wetlands...
TTTCTGGGCCGATGTTGAGGGGCTCGAAGCAGCCGCTTCGACCCTGCTCCGTCAGATCGAGGCGCACTTCCATCCTGCCGAGGGGCCAGCGATCTTCCTGCGCAAAGACTTATGCGAAGCCGCTTAGTCTGGATAGAGTGGGACCGTGTCCCACGACGCGCCAAACCCGCACACCCAATTGAGCGCCCGGAGCTGGAGACCGGCGAGATACTGGATGTCGGCGAGATGCTCGAAGGAGAGAGAGGCAACTGTTTGACCTTTGAACACAAAGTCTCCACCTGTCACGTTGAGGAGTCCCGCATTTAGCGCTTCGCCGGCGGTTTCGGCGATTGCCGCATCCATATGCTCACTCGACTCGAAATCTTCGATCCGGAGCGAGGAGCGCCAGTACCAGAGCTCACGCCGTTCGCGCTCCATGGCGATCGCTTCGTCTTCGCGAAGGGATTCGTGGTGGACACGCTTGCCGAGAGAATCCCATGGTCGGGGTACCCACTCAAGCATGCGATCGATGTTGGCTTCGGCAGGTTGACCTGGCTCGGAGAGCTGTTCCACTTTGCCAAGAGACCAGCACAGCATCTCCCCGGCTATGAGCGCATCTACGCAATGCTCAACCTGACCCGGATTGAGTGATCCGGTTTCATTCCGGAGAATTTCCAACTCTTCATCGCCTGTCACGCCCTTGAGCTCACGCCTGGCCCATGAATAGAGCTCGAACCGATCTGTTTCGACCGCGAAATGCTCATCGTCCTGATGTGCCGCGTCTGCCTTTGTTTCCAGCATTGCCCGGCGCACAAGGCTGATCAGCGCCACGGCTCGGTGAAAAACTTCATCAGCGGACCGAGGATTGAATTCTATGACATCGTCACTGGCATGGGTTGGCGGTTGTTCAGGCACCCGACATTCCTAGACATTGAAGAGGAAATTGATCACGTCGCCCGATTGAACGATGTAGGTTTTTCCTTCGCGGCGGAGCGTGCCAGCTTTCCTGGCTTCGGCGAGGGAGCCGGCGTCGATCATGTCGTCGTATCCAATGACCTCAGCCCGGATGAAGCCGCGTGCAATATCGGTGTGTATCGTGCTGGCCGCTTCGACCGCTTCGACGCCGCGATTGATTGTCCACGCCCGGCATTCATCCTCGCCAACCGTGAAGAATGGCATGAGCCCGAGCAAATCGAACGACCCGGCGATGATGCGGTCCAGTCCCGATTCGGTAATGCCGAGGTCCTCCATGAACACGGCGGCATCGTCCGCATCGAGCTGGCCGATTTCCATTTCGATCTTGCCGGCAATCTGGTGGATGGCGACATTGGGACCGCTGAACTGTTCCTCCAGGGTCGTGAGCCGCTGTTTTTCGCCATCACCCAACTGGTTCTCGCCGATGTTGATCAGGATCATCAATGGTTTGGCCGTGAGGAATCCGAAGCCGCGAAGGAGACGTTGGTCTTCCACGTCGATCTCGTCGTAATGATTGCGCAGCGGGGTGTCGGATTCGAGATAATCCTTGAGCTGGACGAGGACCTTTTCTTCACGTTCCAACAACTCCTTTTCCTTGCCGCGCATTTTGCCAATCTGTGCCTCGATACGCTGCAATCGTTTCTCGATCAACGAGAGATCGCTGAAAAGAAGCTCCATGTTCAACGTCTCGATGTCGCGGACAGGATCGACTGTTTCCTCCGAATGAGGGACGTTGGGGTCCTCAAAGGCGCGAACGACATGCACCAGCGCATCGGCCTGTGCCAGATGGCCGAGCAACTGCCCGCTCATGCCCTTTTCACTGATGCCCTTGGCGATGCCGGCGACATCGAGATATTGGACATCCGCCGGCACCTTGCGTTGCGGTTGGAAGATGGCCGTCAGCGTGTCAAGACGTTGATCGGGCACCTTGACTGTGGCAAGGTTCGGCTCATCCGCGTTCGCGCCGAAGGTGCCGGTGGCCGCCTCGGCGCGTGTGAGCGCATTGAATACGGTGGTCTTGCCGGCGGCGGGAAGTCCGATAATCACGAGTTTGGTTGCCACGATATCGCTATCCCTTGATAATACTGTCGCGCTGGCGGCGCTGATGGCGTTTAGGCGTTTGGTGTGATCTCAATATCCGCTGTTGCATCCCCGACCTTGACCGTCGTTGCCCCCGAAGCGGAACTCTCTGCTCGCCTCATGTCGGAGGCGAGCACCTCGCGTGCGATGAAATCCATGTTGGCCGCAATGGCATCGGCGATTTGGTCATCGCTTGTGGCGTAGCTCAACCTGATGGTTTGCTCGATGCGCAAGTCGAGTTTCTTACGCGCATCCTGAACCGAGCGGATGAAGTCCCGCGCCAAACCTTCCGCGATGAGCTCATCGGTGAGGTCCGTGTCGAGCGCAACGGTGGCGCCATCTCCCTGCGCCGCCGCAAAACCTTCACGCTTCCTCAGATTCACGAGGATCTCGTCGGCCTGCAGCACCACGTCAGCTCCATCGACGACACCGAGATCAACCGCTCCTCCGCTGTTGACCGCCGCGGCGACCGAGTCAGCATCAAGTAGCGACAGCGCCTGTCGAACCCCACTGAGTTTTTTGCCAAATTTTGGACCGAGCTTCGGCAGGTTCGGTTTGATATCCCAGGCCACAACGTCCGAAAGCTCCTCCAGCGCCCTGACATCCTTGACGTTGAGCTCCTCGAGAATCTGATCTTTCAGCCGGATGACTGCTTGCGTGTCTCGCGCGTCCCGTGTGTGCACCAACACGGCGGGCAATGGCTGCCGAACCTTGAGGTTGGCCTCTGAGCGGGCGGCGCGTCCGAGTTTCACGATTCGAAGGACCGCGGTCATGTCCCGCGACAAATCCTCGTCAATGAATGAGCGGTCCGGCTCAGGGAACATGGTGAGGTGGACCGATGCCGGCGCATGTTCATTTGCCGAGGCGACAAGGTTTTGATAAATCTCTTCAGTGATAAATGGGACGAACGGCGCCAGCAGTCGAATCACTGATGTGAGCGCCTCGTACAAGGTTGCGTATGCGGCAGTCTTGTCGGCGTCGCTTTCAGGCTTCCAGAAGCGGCGGCGATTGCGCCGGATATACCAATTCGAAAGCTCTTCGACGACGAAATGCTCGATCTCCCTGGCGGCCGACGTCGGGTCGTGCGCGTCCATGCGCTCACGGACAAGGCCGGTGAGCTGATTGACGCGCGAGAGAATCCATCGATCCAGCAGTGTTCTGTCGGACTCGCCTGGCTGCTGATCCGGGGTCCAGCCGTCGAGCCGGGCGTAGGTGACAAAGAACGAATATGAGTTCCACAACGGCAGTATGAACCGGCGACGCACCTCGTCGGTAATGTGATAACCGAAGTTGAGGTTCGCGGTGGGAGTGACAGTGCAGAACAGCCAGCGCATGACGTCGACACCGATTTCTTCGGCGGCGTCATCAAACCAGATCGCATTGCCCTTGCTCTTGTGCATTTCTTCGCCGTGTTCGTCTCGCATGAGCGCGTACGTGAACACATTTCGAAATGGCTTGGCGCCTGTCAGGGCGGTGCTTTCGGCGAGCAGGGAGTAGAACCAGTTGCGGAACTGACCAGGAAAGCTCTCGGAAATCAGGTCGGCCGGATACCACTTTTCCCAATAATCTCGATCGTGCCGGTAGTCGATTGTGGACATTGCCACAATGCCGGCATCGAGCCAGGGATTGCCGACATCGGGTATCCGGCTCGATGTGCCGCCACACTCCGAACACTCGATCTTCACATGATCGATATACGGACGGTGAGGCGTCTGTCCTTCGAAGTCGTCCCAACCTTCGACTGCACGCTCCCGGAGCTCGACCTCCGACCCGATTACGTCGAAGTGCTCGCAGTCTTCACATACCCAAATGGGCAGTGCGAGACCCCAATAGCGTTTCTTGGAGATCATCCAGTCGTCCATGTTGACGAGCCAGTCGAGCTCCCGCTCCTTGCCAAACGAAGGAATCCAGTTGATCTCGCGGGTGACCTCCATCAGGGGATCACGTAGCCCATCCATGTTGATGAACCACTCATCGACGAGGCGAAAGACCAGGTCGGTGCTACAGCGCCAGCAGACAGGATACCGATGAGTGTACTGCTGCGATCGGTAGAGCACACCTGCATCCTTGAGATGGCGCTCGATCTTGACGGCGACGTCGTGCACATATTCATCACTGAGCCAGTCGAAACCGTCAACATACACGCCGAATTGATCGATAGGGGCAATCACCGGAAGGTCGTGTTCCTTCGAGAGCGCGAAGTCTTCCTTACCGGCTCCCGGCGCGATGTGCACGATGCCAGTGCCTTCGGCCGAGCTGACATCGTCCCATGGAATCACACGATGCGTGATCCCGGCATTGGCGGGCAGGTCGTCGAAGGGACCGCGATATGTCCTGCCAACGAGCTCCGATCCTGTGACCTCTGAAATGACGTTGTGCTCGCCCTTGAGTGCCGCTTTGGCCGCGTCCTTCGCCACGACGTAACGCTTGCCATCCTGTTCGACCAGGAGATACGGAAGTTCTGAATTGACAGCGGCGGCGACATTGGCGGCGAGCGTCCAGGGAGTCGTCGTCCAGACGAGCAGCGAGGCATCTTCGTCGAGGAGCGGAAACTCGACGAACACCGCGAGGTGGGTGCGTTCCTGATATCCCTCGGTGACGATTTCGTGTTCGGAGAGGCCAGTGCCGCAACGCGGGCACCAGGGCATCACATCGTGTCCCTTGTAGACCCAGCCGCGTTCATGGCAGGTCTTCAGGAAATGCCAAATCGTGTAATTGTTCTCGTCGGACATCGTGTAATACGAGTTATCCCAATCCATCCAGTAACCAAGGCGGACCGATTGCTCGGTTTGGCGTGCGGCATACTTCCACACTCGCTCCTTGCATCGCTCGACGAAGTTCGCGATGCCGAAGTCCTCGATCTCGCGCTTGTTCTTCAGGCCGAGCTCTTTTTCGACTTCGACTTCCACCCACAGGCCCTGGCAGTCGAAACCGTTTTGGAACCGCAGGTCCTCACCGAGCATGGCGTGATAACGCTGGAAGAGGTCCTTGTAGGTGCGTCCCCAGGCGTGGTGAACACCCATTGGATTGTTCGCCGTGATAGGACCGTCGATGAACGAAAAGCGCTTGTCTGCCCCATCATTCTTCGACAAGTACTGCTCGACCACACGACGTTCCTTCCACCACTTGAGCAGATCGCGCTCAAGCCTGGGAAAGTCAACGGTGTTGGAGACTTCGGTGAAAGCTGGATGTGTCCTGGTTGTCACGATATCTTCCTCGGCGTGCTGCTGTGCGACGCTGTACACCACAAAAAATCCGTCCTCGTCATGAGGACGGACGAATCCGCGGTACCACCTCGTTTGCCCGGCAGCCTCAGTCACCGGACCTCTCGTGATTCACCATCTTCGGGTGAACCTATCGCGATAACGGGCGGACCCGGATGCTCCTACTAACGTTCTCACGAGTTCGGACATCTGCTCCGGAGGGATATCCGTCTTCGAATCACCGATCCGGCTCGCATCGTTCCGGACTTGCTGATCAGATTCGAAAGACAGCATTGTCTCCATCACAGCACATTCTCTGACCGAATCATACCATGGCGACATCATTGCCGGCGTCGTGACCTGAGCCGTTTTCGCCAGTAATCGACCTGATATGACTTGACGCGGCGATAGACAGATGTGAGGACGATCAACCAGCTGAAGCCCAGCAGGTAGGACGCTGTGACATCGGTAAACCAGTGATGGCCGAGGTACACACGGCTGGGACCCACGAGGGCGAGGAGTCCGCCCAGTAGTGATACCACCGTGCGCCTTATCAGCTTTGGGTGTATCCATGTGTGGGCGAGGTAGCCGAGAAACCCGTACACACCGATGTAGTTCAGCACGTGCCCGCTGGGGAAACTGGTGCCGCCGATACGTGCGACCGTCACGCGAATCTCCGGAAAATCGGGACCTGGGCGCTTCCGCCGCATGATTCGCTTGAAGGCGAAGGAAATGCCGCCAGAGCCCCAGGCGAGTAGCTGGAACAGCGCTTCGAGTCGAAACCCGAAGGCAAAGAGCGCGGTCGCGATGGCAGGTGGAAGGATTCTGCTTTGCGGAGGAAATCCAGGCCAGGAGACCATATGCATAAGCCGGTTCAATACTGGATGCCGACGATTCTGCAGTCGAAGCGTGATGGCCGCGTCGGCGGCTGCGCTCTGTCTTGTGCGCACCAATGCGAAAATCACGACAAACACGCCCAGCAGGAGCGATACAATAGTGACACCTGATCGGCCGCGCGCAAACGCAAGCTGATCTCGTTTGTAGTCCGCGCGGAGCAGTGTGCGCGATTGTCGCCGTGAAGCCAACCTCTTGCCTCTACATCTGGACTCAATGCTCGTGAACCAATCCCGACAGAACAATAGTGGACTGATCGTGAGCCTCATGCAACTGCTGATCTCTGAGGTTCGCGGTGTCGCCTCACTGGTTCGCCAGTTCTGGATGGTTTCGTTGCTGGTGGCGGGGTCATGCGCCTGGTTCCTCTTCGAGAGCGGAGGAGCCTATGCCGCGACGTCTCGATCGGTCTTGCACGGGCTATGCGCTCAGCGCCCCACCCACTCGTTCGTGGTGGGAGGGGAGCTTCTGCCCTTTGATGCACGCATGACCGGCATCTATTCAGGGGCGTTGCTCTCATGGGTCGCACTGAGCCTGAGACGCCGGCTTCTCACCAGCGGAACTCCGCCGATGGCGGTGATTGCAACACTGGTGATCGCGGTGCTGTTGCTGGCGGTGGATGGGGTCAACGCGCTGCTTGTGGATTTGGGCCAAAGGCATCCTTATGAACCTCAGAACGCAGTGCGGTTCTTTACCGGATTTGGTACAGGAGTGGCGTTGACCTCACTTCAGTCCTGGCTGCTCGGTACGGCGCTTTTCAAAATCGGCAGGGTGATTCCGGTCTGGCGGTCGCCGGTGACACTTTCCTGGGTCGTGCCAGCATCGATCCTGGTTTATTTCAGCGTGATCGTTGCGCCAGCCTGGATGTATCCCGTCATTGCCCTGCTGCTGATGGCTTCAGCCTGGATCACGGTGACCGGGCTGGTGCTGGTGATCGTGGTCTCTGCGTTCCGACTCGAAGCTCGCATCACTTCACCTTCGCGCCTCCACGTTCCGCTTGCTGAAAGTGCGGCAATTGGGCTTGGTGTGATTCTTGCCCTGGCACAGGGGCGTTTCTGGCTGGAACGTGCGCTAGGAATCCCGCAAGACTTTGTCGCTTTCGCGCCGGAAACCGTCGGCACTATACTTCCCTTGCTGATGGGATCATCCGGGTAGTCCGGAGGGGTGGGTCTGTTGATAGAGTTGCCCCTGGCGGAATGGAGTCAAGAGGTTCGTCAATGCGAGTTATTCGACACAATGGATATATCAAATCGAAGAAACGGCGAGCCCGATGGACAGCCTTCCTCGGGTTCCTGATTCTCACGTCCACCTTGTGGATCGCGCTGAACCCGTCGCTTCTGGTCCCTGCGTACATTGCCATGTTCGCGGGTTTCATCATCTTCAATTTCGGCATGCAACAGGTGGGAAAATGGTCACGCAATCCACGGAACGATCAGTTTCTGGACGCACTATTGCGTGACAAGCTGTCGGACAAGTTTGTCATGGTCCACTTTGCGCCGATCGGCAATCGCAAGGCTGAGCACCTGCTTTGGCACCCAGGCGGCCTGCTTGCCATCACCATGCGCGAAATCGACGGAACGATTATCGAGCGGGGTCGCCGCTGGACGAGGAAGGGTCTCGGTCTGCGTCGACTTTTGTCGTTCAGCGGTCCACAGCTAGGAAATCCGGGACAGGACACTGAAGAGGCGATCAAGGAAGTGGAGAGCTATCTGGAGCAGCGTCAGCTCGAGTTCGATGTGGATGGCGCAGTCGTGTTCTTCCACCCGGCCGTCGAGCTGGACATCGAGGACCCAGAGTATCCCGTGTTGCTCGGAGATGAGCTCGCCAGCTTCATTCATGGCCTGGAGGCAGATGCGACGATCAGCAGCGCCGAGCGGGAAGAGTTCCTCGAACCTCTCGCGGACGGTGAAGACGTCGAAGCTCCAAAGGTACAAGGGAGACGCCGGCCAGTGCGCCGCCGGGCGGCATGAGTGAGTGGTATGGCACAAACAACAGCTGAGCCAATGTGGGGAATATGGGGCAATCAGGCGGCGGTAGATCGATTGCGGCGTGCTGTCCGAATCGGACCCAGTCACGCGTACGTCGTGACGGGGCCACCGTCGATCGGCAAGTCCCTGATTGCAACAGCGTTTGCGTCGGCCCTGATCTGTCCAAATGCGATCAAGGCTGGATCCGGGTGCGGAATGTGTTCCACCTGTCGACGAGTGGCAAGAGGTATCCATCCGGACGTGCTGAAGTTCGACCTGGCCCACCAGGCCGCGAACGACGAAGGCAGGTCCAGGAACTCCACATTGAATATCGCGACGATACGGGACATCACAAGGCACGTTTGGTTGAGACCTCTGGAAGCGACCTGGAGGGTGGTGATCGTTGACGATGTGGAGACGATGCAGGAGACCGCCCAGGAAGCGTTCCTCAAGACGTTGGAAGAACCACCGTCGTACGCGGTGATCTTGCTGCTCACGACAGACGCGGAGCTGCTCCTTCCCACGGTCCTGAGCCGATGCTCTCGTGTCTCGATGACGACTGCCTCAAACGCGGAGGTCGAACAGGCGCTCGAGGCAGGTGGTGCAGAGGCCGATGATGCGCGAATTCTGGCCATGGCGAGTCGAGGCAGGGTCGGTCTTGCGCTGAATGCGCTTGCCGACAACGATATTCGCACGGGGCTTGTGGAATCCGTGTCGAAGGCATCGGCCTGGATCGGAGCTGGCGAGTATGCGCGTGTCGTGGAATCGATCCGTCTTGCTGACCGGTTCAGCGAATCCAGGGATCTGGTGTTTGAACAGCTTCTGTCGGCGGAAGTTGCGTGGCGAGAGTTGGCGCGAGACCATGCCGGAACCGGTGAGTCATCGACGCATCCTGTCGTGTCCTCATACCGGCTGTCGTCCTTGCAAGATGGGCTACGTGCTTTGGTGGCCATCGACCGCTGCTTGAAGGATCTCGACGCGAATGTTCGGCCACGCTCCGCATTGGAGTCGATGGTGCTCAGTTGGCCGACCGTTCTTCCGAGTACCGCACGGTGACAAACGCAGAGCGGGAGGCACAGTTGGCGGAGACTCATGTGTTTGTCAGGTTTGGGGAAGAAGGTCGATTGGTTTGTGCAGCCGTGGACCGGGATATGGCGAATGGCGAGTCTGATCTGGTGGTGGTCAGGGATTCGGAAGGCTTATTGCGAGCAGCAAGGATTGTTGGTTGGTGCCATCAGGAAGGCAAGGGGCACATGCCTCTTAACCACGTTGTGGCGAGATTCAATATTAACCCGGTTGGATCGGATGACCTGGCGAATGACTTGAGCACGGATCAGCCAATCAATGCCAAGCCGAGCTCACATCGCTGGGGCGCGCTTGGGTTGCCAAATGGAGACGAGACGCGCGTTTCGGCGGAACACGAACCTTTGGAGTCGGATGCAGACTATGCGTTTCAGAGTGCAGGATACGTGGAAGCCATGGAAAATCGCATTCACCAACTCGTGCCTGGTGACGCTTGTGGATTTCGTGGCACTGATGTCCTGGTCAGTGCCATCGACCGGAGAAACAATTCCGTCGAACTGATCGACAGGAAAGGCCAATCGGTGGTGACGATGCCATTGGACGACTTTATCAAAGAGGAGGAACGACCATGACGTTGTATATGGTGGTGCATTGCCCGAATGAACACTCTGAGGAGCATACCAATCCACCAACAAGGCTCCGGGAGATGGCCCAGGAATGTGGAAAGGAAGATTCAGTTCCTCGCTGGGTAAACACGTATGCACCGGACCTGAATGACGATCGGATTTTTTCCATGTGGGAATCTCCGAATGCCGACTCCGTAATGAAGGCCATTGAGCGATTCGGCTTCCTGGATCATCTGGACCCAAAGGTCTTTGCGGTGCGGGAATGGGGGCCGCCGGACGTGTTGGCTTCGTCTGGCAAGGACGAGTGATGCAATCGTTTGGCTCTTTCCAGATTGGCTGAACTGTGGGAATCTGTGGTGTAAGATCCTTCGGTAATGGTCTCTGACATTTTCGGCGATCGAGACAAGAGGAGTGATGAATGGCAGCGACATATACCTCTGTTGGTAAGCGCACGAAGCGCGCCGACTCACCTCCAAAGCTGACCGGCCTGGAAAAATTCACAGCCGATCTGCGATTTCCGGGTCTGTTGCGGGCACGCCTGATCGGCAGTGACTTTGCCCATGCGCGAATAACCAATGTCGATGTGTCCGCCGCCCTCGAAGTTCCCAGTGTGTTCGCGGTTTATACATCCGCAGATTTGCCGGTGGTGCGTGCTGAAGATGGTTCATCACCGATCCCGGTGCTGGCAGACGGCGAGGCGCTTTATGTCGGACATCCTGTCGCGATCGTCCTCGCGGATACCGACCAGGCGGCGCAGGATGCAGCCGATCTTGTTGAAGCCGATTACGACGAGCTCGACGTCCTTGTCGATCTTGAAATCGCTTCCGCCGAGGACGCCCCGCGAGTGAGCTCATCTGGATCGGGCGCGTTCGCGGATGAAGCGGAAATGCACAACGCAGATGCCGCCGCGGGTGGCACCGACGAAGATCTGCCACCGAATGTGTCGAGCTCGATCTCTTTCGGGAGGGGCGATCTTGATGCCGGTTTCGCGGAAGCCGACGAGATCGTCGAATTCTCGATCAGGTCCGATGTGGTGCATCAGGGGTACATCGAGCCTCAGGTGGCGTTGGTCGTGCCGGAGCAATTCGGTCGCTACACCGTCTACACCAGCACCCAGGCGGCGTTTCATGGTCGACAAAAGGTGGCGGAGTCAATCGGAGTTGACCTTGATGATGTGAAGATTGTGCCGATGCCTGTCGGTGGCGGCTTTGGCGGTAAGTTCGTCCTGATCGAACCATTGGTGACCGCGCTCGCGAAAGCGTCGGGCAGACCTGTGCTGCTCCAGTTTTCCAGGGAGGACGATTTTCTCACCGGCAATCCAGCTCCGGACTGCCAGATCAAGATCAAGCTTGGCGCAAAGCGGGACGGTTCATTGACCGCGCTCGACGCTTTCATGCTGTTCGACTCGGGCGCAGCCTCGGGATCACCACTCAGCATTGCCGGAATGCTGCTGGGTGGCTATTACCGGTTCGGTAGTTTCAGCATCCGCGGTTACGAAGTTCAGACGCATCGTCCCAGCTCGGGATCATATCGGGCTCCTGGCGCGCAGCAAGCATCGTTCGCGATCGAATCAGCGATGGACGAGCTCGCCAGCAAACTCGAACTCGATCCGATCGAGTTCCGGATTCAGAACTGTGTGGTTGAAGGCGACGAGCGACCGAACGGCGGAACCTGGCCCCGCATCGGTTTGAAGGAGACGCTTGAGCGCCTCCGCGAGCATCCGCTGTGGAAGGACCGAAACAGTCGGAATGAACCTGGCAGGGGCATCGGAGTCGCAGTCGGCGGCTGGCCGGGAGGGCTCGAGCCTGCGTCCGCGGCGTGTCGACTCGACTCGGACGGTAAGCTCACGGTGATGTTGGGATCGGTCGATCTCAACGGCACCAATACCACGTTCGCGCAGGTAGCGGCAGAATCGCTCGGTCTCGATCCGAGTGAGATCAACGTCCGGACGGTGGACACCGACTCCGCCCCTTATTCGGGGGGTACTGGGGGTTCGAAGATCACCTATACCGTAGGCGTCGCGGTCAAAAAGGCGGCAGATGACGCGGTCGAGCAGATCAAGCAGATCGCTGCCCAGGCACTGGAAGCGTCGGTGGACGACCTGGAGCTTGTCGGCGGCATGGTGCAGGTGAAGGGCGTTCCAGCATCCGGAATCTCACTTCAGGATGTGGCGGGTCTTGGCATGAAAACCGCCGGCGGATTCGGACCGGTACTCGGACGAGGCGCTTCAGCGATCAGCAACATCGCTCCCGCATTCGCCGCGCATCTTGCCGAAGTTGCGGTCGATGAACTCACCGGTCGCGTCCGCGTCACAAACTATGTGGCAGCGCAGGATGTTGGATTCGCGATCAATCCAGCTGCCGTCGAGGGGCAGATTCATGGCGGTGTCGCCCAGGGGATTGGGTGGGCGCTTTACGAGGGCATTCACTATGATGAGACAGGCGCGCCCGACGCCTCCAGCCTGCTGGATTACACGCTTCCACGAGCCAACATGATTCCTCCGATAGACGTCTGCCTGGTGGAAGTGGCGTCGGCGGAAGGACCTTACGGTGCGAAGGGAGTGGGTGAGCCACCCGCGATCCCGGGAGCAGCCGCCGTGGCGAATGCCATTCACTCCGCAACGGGCGCCCGGATCACCGATTTGCCCATTCGTCCCGACGCGGTGCTCAAAGCACTTCAGGACTAGCGTTCGATTGGACAACCAACCAATCTCAGGATTCGGCGATGGTACTATTCCCAGTGCCATCGCCGTGATTGTTTTGCAAATCTTCGCCACCGGCAACGCCCATGCTGCTTGAACTCTCCATTTCGGATTTTGCCATCATTGCCTCATCCCGCATTTCGTTTGGGCCGGGAATGCACGTGCTGACCGGCGAAACAGGGGCTGGGAAGTCGATCCTGCTGGACGCCCTTGGAGCCGTGCTCGGCGAACGTGCCTCGGTGGACCTCGTGCGGACAGGCGAGAAGCGAGCACGGATCGAAGCGCTATTCGATATGGGTGAACTTCACAACGCGTCGTTGCCTGACTTGCTCGTCGAGCATGGTATCGATCACGACGGTTCGCAGCTCATCCTCACCCGTGAGATCCATGCAAATGGCCGATCGGTCGCCCGAATCAACGGCCAGATTGTGACCATCTCCCTGCTGGCACAGGTAGGCGACGCGCTCGTCGATATTCATGGGCAATCGGATCACTTTTCAATTCGTCGAAAGGAAGAGCAGCGGCGGATTCTCGATCACTACGCCGGTAATGAGACGCGAGTCAGTGAGGTGTCGCGTCTGGTGGAACGCGTGCAATTGCTTCGGACTCGTATCGACTCGCTAGCTACCGGTGAGCGGGAACGCGCGCAACGACGGGATTTGCTCAACTACCAGATCGAAGAGATCGACGCCGCGACCCTTGGCCTGAACGAAGATGACCAACTGATGTTGGAGCAGCGAAAGCTCGCTCACGCGGAACAGCTACGAGCGGATACCGAACGATCGCTGGAGCTGATCTCCGGAGACGATATGGCTGCTACAGGCGATGCCGGTGTTGGCTCACTGCTTCGCTTGCTGACGGCAACGCTGGGGCGAGTCGGGGAGATTGATCCATCCGTCAGTGCCCTGGTGGAGCGATCCTCCGAAATGGTGATCCTGACCGAGGATCTGGGACATGATCTCAGGAACTATCGAGATGACCTAGAGGTAGATGAGAGCCGGCTCGCCGAAGTTGAAGACCGGTTGGAGATCATTCGGACGATGAAGCGAAAGTATGGCTCTTCGATCGAAAAGGTCTTGCGGTATCGAGATGAAGCGGCACGCGAGTTCGAGGAGCTGGCTGGTGAACAGTTCGACACGGAGGCTCTCTCACAGCAGTTGAGTGATACAGAGTCGGATCTTGTCTCGCAAGCAGTGGATGTATCGAATCGCCGAAAGGTCGCGGCCGGAAAACTTGCCGGGGAGATCGAGCAAAGCATTTCTGCCTTGCGGCTCGGGAACGCGATGATTCAGATCGGCGTTAATCAGGTGGAGGATCCGAGCGGCCTGCTCACCGGAACAGGAGTAGAGGCGCGCCGTGTCCGGTTTGACCATTCGGGGATCGACGACGTCGAAATCCTGATGGCGGCCAACAGAGGCGAGGCGCTTCGACCTCTGGGACGAGTTGCGTCTGGAGGTGAGACAGCACGCATCATGCTGGCGATCAAGTCGATCGTTTCCGCGCACGACGCGACACCGACGCTGGTTTTTGACGAGATCGATGTGGGTGTGGGTGGGCGTACTGGTCACGTGGTGGGAGCGCGACTACGAGAGCTTTCGTCAAGCCGGCAAGTAATTGTGATAACTCATCTTCCGCAGATCGCCGCGGTTGCGGATCAGCATTCGCGAATCCTGAAGACTGAGTCAAACGGAAGGATCGTATCGACCGTGGAACCGCTTGCGCCTGACGCCATCGAAGCGGAGATTGCGGTCATGCTCGATGGAGAACCGATCACTGAGGCAGCAATCGAGACAGCCCGCGCGATGATCTTGCGTGCTCAAAAGTCGCCATCCAGGGTCGAAGCGTAACTCGACGGCTCCGGTATACTTCATCCGGACTGAGCAAGAGCAGGCTCGCGCACGTAATTGCCGATCAATACGTTCTGAAAGGACCAACCAATGCAACCAAGCATGAAAATGATTCAGCAGATGCAAAATCGCATGGCGAAGGTTCAGCAGGAGCTCGAAGAAACGCTGGTGGAAGGCAGCGCTGGTGGCGGCGTGGTGAAGGCCACGGCCAACGGACAGCGTGCGTTGCAGAGCGTCAAGATTGACCCATCGGCGGTTGATCCCGAAGATGTTGAGATGCTCGAAGACCTCGTGCTGACCGCGATTCAGGATGCCATGGAGAAGGCGGCGGCTATTGCTGAAGACAAGATGGGCGCACTCACAGGTGGCATGAAGATTCCGGGACTCATGTAGCCGGAATACACAAAGTTGGACACCATGGTGCTGAAGGAGCCGACACCGTTCTTTTTGGGGGACATCGTGCGATTGCGGAAGCCGCATCCGTGCGGCTCGTACGAGTGGGAGGTAGTGCGGTTGGGCGCCGATATTGGACTGCGCTGCCAGACGTGCCAGCGACGGGTGCTCCTGCCCCGACGAACGGTTGAGAAGCGCCTGAAGTCATTTGTGCTCAGAGGGCCTGACGCACCCGCTGACGACACGCCAGAATGACGCCCGCTGGGTCATCTCGTCAAAGGGAGGATTCGATTCGCGCTGTTCTCGGGAACAGCGCGTTTCTGCGTCTCTGGCTGGTTCAGGCAATCACCCAAATCGCGCAAAACATGATCAACTTCTCTTTGCTCCTTCGCGTGCGCAGTGTTGTTGAAACTCATGATGTCGCCCAGGCGAACACGGCGATCAGCCTGGTGATTCTCTCGTTCTCATTGCCCGCTGTGCTTTTCGGTCCGGTGGCCGGGGTGGTGGCGGACCGCACCAACAAGCGAACCCTGATGGCGGTGCTCAATGTTGCCCGGGCGGTCGCGGTGCTCATGTTCCTGTTTATTCAGCCTGAGTGGCATCCGCAGACAATCCTCGTCGCCTACTATGTGGTGACCTTCCTTTTCGGCATTGCCGGTCAGTTCTTCGCGCCGGTGCTGGGCGCGACGATTCCAATCGTCACACCTCGTCACCAGCTCGTATCGGCGAATGCGCTCTTCAACCTGACATTCACCGCGGCGCAGCTGGTGGGGTTCGCGGCCGCCGGCCCGATACTTGTCAAGGTACTTGGAGTCGAGCAATTGTTTACCGTCACGGTGGTGATCTACCTGGCGTGCGCGGGATTGGTGATGTCGCTGCCACCTACACCGCCGAGCGCCGTCGCTGTGCCCGGTACGGGCTTCGGGATGAACGTCATCGTGCGGGATGTCAAGGAAGGGCTGCTGTATATCTTGCAGGACCCTGTCCTGATGCGGGCAATTGCGTATCTCACGCTCGCGCAGACCACATTCCTGATGATTGCGGCGCTTGGCCCGGAATTCATCACCGGGGTGGTCGGTCTGGACAAGGAGGACATTGGCTACATCGTCGCGCCGGCCGGTTTCGGTGTGCTGATCGGCGTGCTGATGGTACCGCGCGTGATGCGGCGGTTCGGAAGAGACTGGCTGATCGATATCGCCCTGACGTTGGCCGGCCTGACGTTGCTGGGTCTTGCGCTCGTGCGCTACTACATGGATGGATTATGGCCAGACGGCGACGCGACTGTGGTGATGGTCACCATTGCTTCGGCCACGATGGCGACATTGCTTGGATTGTGCAACGCATTCATCCTCGTGCCGTCACAGACCATGTTGCAGGAGCGATCCCATGAAGCCATCCGGGCGAGGGTGTACGCGACCTTTTTTACGATCTCGAATACCGCGGCATTCGTTCCGATCTTTTTCGCGGCCGCATTCGCTGACCTTTTTGGGGTTGTGCAAGTCCTGACGGTGCTGGCCGCCATTATCCTTGCAATGGGAATAACGACGCTGGTCCACAAGCGACGTGCCGAGACCTCAAAATGGGATCGGATGAGAACGCTGCATCGTGAAGGGCCCGACGTGGTGTTGGGCCGCCCAAGAAATACGGAGCCGAGGCGCTAGCCTCCGATGAGCTGGCTAAGAAGAGCCATTCGCACGAAGACGCCATTGCGTGCCTGGCGAAAGTAGGCTGCCCTTGGGTCTGCGTCGACTGCCGCGGCGATCTCGTCGACCCTTGGTAGTGGATGCAGCAGAATGGCGTTTTCTTTCATGTGTGCCATGGATTCTGTTGTAATGAGATAGTGCCCTTCGGCGGCTTTTGCCTCGTCGGGAGTGGCGAATCGTTCTCGCTGGATACGCGTTTGATACACGACATCGGCTTCCTTCAAGGCAATGTTGAGATTCGGCTCATCTCGCCATCCCACTCCCGCCATGCTGAGCGCACGCTTAACGTCCGGACCCATTGGGACAGCGGTTGGAGCGACGAACATAACGTTCGTATGGCGGGTCATGGCGAGCAGCATGGCGAGTGAGCGTGCCGCCCGACCGTACCTCAGGTCACCAACCAGCGCGATGGAGAGATTGTCTATGGTTCCCAGCTCATGCTGGATCGTGTAGAGATCCAGCAGCGCCTGGGTGGGATGCTCACCTGGTCCATCGCCGCCATTGATGATCGGTACTGGTGACACCTTCGCCGCTCGTGCCGCCGCGCCCTGTTCAAAGTGCCGAATCACAATGGCATCAGAATAGCCCGCGACGATCCGCACCGTATCCTCAACAGTTTCACCCTTGATCGCGGAGGAGAATTCGCGCGCATTCTCGGTCGAGAGTACCTGGCCACCCAATCGAAGCATGGCGCTTTCGAAACTCAGGCGTGTGCGGGTGGATGGTTCATAAAACAGCGTGGCCAGTATGTAGTTGCCGAGCAGCCTGTCTGATGGCTGCACCGATCGCATGCTGTCCGCATTCCTGAACAGTTCTTCGGTCCAATCGCGGGTAAACTGATTGACCTGAATGATATTTCTCACCGACGTTCGCCCACCTTCCATACCTCATTCACCCCACCGGGGTCAGTGGGGTCTGTCATCGATTATACGGTTGAGGCGGCACCACGAAAGAGGGTAGGAAGCATGGACTACCAGCAATTGACGGATCGAGTCGGAGTGGTTGGTGGTGGAGTCAATGTCGGCGTTCTTCGTACGGCTGACCACGGGGCAATTCTTGTCGACACCGGCGCAAACGAAGGGAATGCCAGAAAACTACTGCGACTCGTTCGGGATGAGATGCAGCTCGAGGTTCGGGCTATTCTCACAACACATGCCCACGCGGATCATTTCGGCGGGAATGCGTTTGTTGTCAAGCGCACGAACGCCACCGTCTACGCATCGCCAATTGAAGCGGAAATCCTTCGTTTCCCCTGGCTTCAACCTTCCTTGCTCTTTGGTGGCGCGGCGGCTCCGGCGGCGCTGCGGGAACGATTCATCCTGGCGCAGGCATCGCGGGTGGACGAGGTGATACGGGATGAGTGCCTGCAAATCGAGGATGTACAAATCCAGGTCGCGCCCCTCGCCGGTCATTCTCCGAACCAGGTGGGATTCCTCGTCGATCGCGTGTTCTTTTGCGCGGATGTCGTCTTTCCCGCGGAAGCAATCGAGAAGTATCGGACTCCTTATCTGTTCGACCTCGACAGGCATCGTGCGTCCATCGACGCGGCGATGGAAATGGATTGCGACCATGTGGTTCCGGGTCACGGACCGGTCGAAACGAGCATGCAATCACTCCGCGACCGGAATCTGGCGATAATCGACGAAACGACGGAAGAGATTCTTGAAAGCCTCCGTGAACCATTATCGCTCGACGATGTGGCGAAGTCAGTGTTCACGACGATGGATGTGCCGATACATGGGCATGTGTCCTACTACCTGCTTCGACCGACGATTGCCGCCTACCTTTCGTCCCTCGAAGCACGCGGCGAGGTGGAACATGTTTTGGTGGAGAAGCAGTCCCTATGGCGTCGACCCTGACCTAATCAGATTCGGCCGTTCCAAGATCATCGTTCACGAGCCGGGCGATGTCATTCCCGAGACGAACACTGTAGTTGGTACCGCGATCCTCAGGATAGATTTGCGTCGTGTTGGCCAGGTACAACCCCTTGAGTGGCGTCCGGTGGGGCGGGATCATCTGGGAGTAGTTCAGGGGAATGATCGGCTGCGCTGCCCGCTCCCGGAACACCCAGGTATTCCTGATCCAGCCCGAATCGAAGTCGGGGTTCACCTTTTTCAGGTGAGGAGTGTACTCGTCGATCAGGTGTGCATCATCCATGGAGAAATACGGATGATCGGGCTCCAGGTACTTGCTCAGGTAGACGAATCGCCTGCCACCGTAAACCTCGGGATCAACGAAGTTGGTATGTTCGATGATGCCGGTAAACGGCATCTCGTCATCGGCGATGTTGAGCCAGTAGATGTCCGTAAGCGGCCGGTCGAGCTCAAGGATCGCAACGACGGCGGCTTCGTATTTGAGTCGATTGAGCTTCGCACGATAGCTGTCGGGAAGAGTTGGCACCATCTTTTGAAATACAGGCGAAGGAACCGTGGCGATTATTGCGTCGAAGTGCTCTGGATTCGCCAGGCTCTCCGTGGTCACCGTCCAGTCTGACGCATCGTCGTCCTGTTGCAGCTTCGTGATCGGGTCCCCAAGCCGCATGGTGACGCCTGCCCGCTCGCAACCCTCCACCAGGGCATCTACCATGGTGCGAAAACTTCCACTGAAGTACCCGAGCTTTTCCTGCTCCAGGGGGTTCTTGCGTGATGTCGTGCGCAACCAGATTTTGCCCCAGAACCAGACCATCGCCACCTGATCGTAATAGCGACCGAATTTTGCCCGGAGTTGGGCGCCAAGCGTTTTGTCGTAGGCGCGTTTCCCCAAGGCGCGTTCCAGCCATGCATGCGCGGTCACGGATTCGAACTTCTTCCAGTCCTTGACGTGTTGGAGGTAGAACGTGACAGCGCCGAGGCGAATCCTGTCCTGAAGGGGGATAGAACCGAGTTTGAGTACGTCCAGCGCGCCATTGAGCGGATAGATTTGACCATCCATGAAATACCCTACGCTTGATGGCAACCATTCGAGCTTGTCTCCGATGCCGAGTTCTTCGGCGAGATCGGCAATAGCACGGTCGCTTTGAAACAGGTGGTGATAAAAGATTTCCAGCTGGGTGTCCCCGACCGGGAATGTGCCGGCCTGCCCGCCATACTGATTTCGCTCCCAAAGGACGACGTCGTGTCCAGACTTCGCCAGGCGATAGGCCGCGGTGAGTCCGGCGAATCCACCACCGATGACTCCGATTCGTTTGCCTTGTTGCACTGTTGCGTTGCCTCCATGGCGTGATTATGAACGCTGGCGGTAGCCGTCCTGGCTTTCCTCGATTGGCTCATTCGAGCGACCAGTGAGCTTGCGGGAGAATGCCTGAATCTCCCCGAACTGCCATGCGACCAGCAATTGGCTAGCGTTGAAGATCGATGAGTAGGTGCCGGCAAGGATGCCAATCAGGAGCGCCAGCACGAAGTTGCGTGTTGATTCTCCGCCGAACACAAGCAGTGCAAAAAGCGTGAATACCACCGTGATCGACGTGTTGAGTGAACGAACCAGAGTTTGCACGATCGAATGATTGACGACGCCAATATAGGGTTCGTCGTGGCCGAGCGCCAGGTTCTCACGAATACGATCGAAAACGACAATCGTGTCATGCACCGAGAACCCAATCACGGTAAGCAATGCGGTTACGAAAAGCGCGTCGATTTCAACGTCCAGCACGACGCCGAGGATTGAGAACACGCCCAAAACGAAGAGTGCATCATGGACCATCGCGACGATCGCGCATATCCCGTAAAGCATGGGGCTCTTCGTATTCCGGAACGCCCACGCGATGTACAACATGATGCCAATTGCCGCGGCGAACACGGCCAGGACGGAGCGATTCCTGATCGAAGTACTGACTGACGCGCCGACCGTCGTGAGGCTCTCGCCATCCGATACCAGGGGCGCGAGTGATTCCAGGGCTTCGGTGAGGGTCGCCTTTTCCGGCGAGCCTTGTACCAGTGGTTTCATTCGGATCAGGTACCGGTGGTCGTCGGTACTTCCAACTTGTTGAACCTGCGCCTCGGGGCGACCGGCGTCATCAACGGTTGACCGGATCTTCGCGACATCGACGTCTTCTTCGAACTGGATCTCCCAGGCAGAGCCTCCGGTGAAATCGATGCCCAGATTGAGGCCATTGAAGATCAGGGAGACAGTTCCTGGCAGGAGTAGCAGGGCGGAGATCAGGAACCATAGATGGCGTTTTTCAGTGAGATGGTTCATGCTCCCGCCTCCGGTGCGTTCTCGGCGGTTGCCGGTGGTTCCGGGGAGTTGAGCTCATGGCGTTCGAGCCCCAGCCACCACATATTGGGAACCAGATGGGAGTCGACCAGTAGTCGAAGCAACGCACGAGAGACCACGATCGCCGTGAACATGCTGACCACTACCCCAACGAACAGGGTGAGCGCGAAGCCCGCGATGATGGTGGCGCCTGTGAATTGCCCGAACCAGTAGAGGATCAGGCAGGTGATCATGGTCGAGATGTTCGAGTCACGAATGGATGGCCAGGCATGATCGAAGCCGGCGTCGACGGCGCGCCGCAACTTGTGACCGACTCGAAGCTCTTCCTTGAGTCGGGCGAAAATCAGCACATTGGCGTCGACAGCCATGCCGATCGAGAGGATGAATCCCGCAATGCCGGCAAGTGTGAGTGTGACTGGAATGAGGCGAAACAGGGCAAAGGTGACGGCGGTATAGATCAACAACGCGATCACGGAAATGATGCCGGGGAGTCGATAGAAGAGGATCATGAAGAGGCAGACCGCGGCGAGACCAGCGATGCCGGCAACCAGGCTACGGTCGATTGAGGTCTGGCCCAGCGACGGGCCAATCGTGCGACTGGAGACGACCTCCATCGGCACGGCGAGCGCGCCGGCGCGAAGCTGGAGCGCGAGCGTTTCGGCTTCCTGTGGATTCACCCCTTCGATAACGCCCGAGGTTGAAATCGGCGCATTGATGACTGGCGATGAAATGACAGTCTTGTCGATCACAATCGACATTGGCTGACCGATATTCTGGCTGGTGAATTCGAAGAATGTCTCCGCCGCATCGTTGGTGAGCTCAAAGGCGACCAGCACCTGGCCAGTTTGGCCGGTTGTCACGTACGCGTTCTTGAGGTCGGAGCCGCTGATGATGGTCTGATAGACATTTGGATCGGTGGGTGGTTCAGGTTCTGGCGGTCCAGAAGCCGGTGTGGCTTCGGGTGTTGCACCGCCTTCGGACACGCCCCCGAGACTGGTGTTGACCCTGGTGCCTGCCGGCAGGGGTGAGCCAAACGTGGCGATGATTTCCAGCAATGCTGTTTCCTGGAGCACAGCAATTGCTTCTTCGGGATCCTCGACTCCAGGTAGCTCGACGACGATCTGGTCATCGCCTCGCGTTTGTACCAAAGGCTCGCTCACGCCGAGTGCATTGACGCGGCGTGCTAGCGTGTCGCGCGTGCCTTCGAGCGTTCCCGAATCTACCGACACTCCTTCTGGAGGGTCGGCCTGAAGGGTGACCTGAAGGCCGCCCTGAAGATCCAGTCCAAGGCGGATTGGATGGTCCTGTTTGTAGCCACCGAGATCGAGCGCGGTTCCGGGAAATGCGATCCAGGTGGAGATCAGGGCGATCAGGACGATCAGTCCGAACGATTGCCAGGGACGTAGACGCACGAGATCACTCCGGAATCATGGTCCGACATCCTGAGTATGGGTCAGGCCAACGCAAAAGATACACCGAAAAGAGTATAAGGTACCGTCGCAACTACTCGTGACGCTTTACCCGATACAGTCCAGCTTCGCTGATGAACGCCAGTACCTCCGCCGGAACGAGCCAGTCGACGGACAACCCATCCTTGAGGCGGGACCGAATCGCGGAAGCCGAGATATCGACTGGAACGCTGCTGAACTGATCGACCGATTCCCGCAAATCTGGCAGGTGCAGACGGTCGAGCACCTCTCCTGTGGGCCAACCAGGCCGTTCAACCACGGCAAGTCGGGAGAAGCGCAAAATTGATCCTGGATCGTGCCAGCCGGGAAAGTCGTTCAATGAATCTGAGCCGATGATGAACCACACGTCTGATCCAGGGTTCTCGCGACTGAACGTCGCGAGGAGCTCGCTCGTGTACGATGGCGCAACCAGCTGGAGGTCGAGATCCGAGCTGACCAGTCCCTCCGCGTCTCGAATGGCGATGTTGATCATGTCGAGTCGCATCGATGGGGATGCGACCGGTTGTTCCGGCTTGTGCGGAGGTGATCCGGCCGGCATGAGAACGACAACGTCCAGGTCGAGATCTTGCCTGGCGCACTGGGCAATGTGAAGGTGCCCGATATGGACCGGGTCGAAGGTTCCACCGAGTATTCCGATTCGGCGTCGACGTGTCATGACGAGGTAACCTCAACCGTCTCTTCCAGCAAGACGCCGACAACATGTTGGGCGATGGCCATTTCTGCTTCGTCAGAGTTGTCGATGATTATTGAACTGAGCACCGTGAGCTCGGATGGGGAACTGGCGCGAATGCGCGCCACAGGGATGGGCGGATGGACCTGGGGGAGGTCTATGAGATGCTGCCGTATCAGGCGGTCGATGTCAGTCGCGGATTTACTCGACGACTTGATGGTGAAATCCAACCGCCGTACGCCAAAGTGCGTATCGTTCCTGAGGACTTCGGTGAACACAACCGCGTTTGGAATAAGGACCAGCTCGCTGTCCACATTCTTGACAAGGGTGGTTCGAATATCGATACCTTGGACTTCGCCGATGACATCGCGGATTGCGATCCGGTCCCCGACGCGAAATGGTCGTTCGATGAGGAGGTAGATTCCAGCAAAGAAGTTTTTGAAAACATCCTGAAGAGATAGCCCGATGGCCACGGTGAACGCGCCGAACACAGCCAGGAGTCCGGTAGGGGAGGCACCGACCGCAATCAGCGCGAGCATGATACTTGTGATCTTGATCGCGACGGCAACAAGTCGCGCCAGGATTTGCGTGCCGCTCCACCCGACCGATCGGCGAGCCATCGCGCGTTCGACCCAATTCCTGGCCAACCGGGCGATTAGAAACCCCACGACCAGGTAAATCGCCGCTGATAGCAATGGCTCGCCAATGGCGATCAGGAAGTCAGTGAATGTGTCATAGCGAAATTCGATCATTCTGAAGAACCCGATCTGCACCGCCAAGGCTGTCGTGGATCGAAATCGCGTAACGCGATTGAGCAATGGTCGTAACGATCATCGTACAGACTGGAGATTCTCGCCACAATGCTCGACTATCACGTCCACACAACGCAATCAGCTGACTGCAACACGCCGATGAGGCAGTCATGTGAAGCCGCGATCCGGGCCGGTGTGACCGAGATTGCGTTCACCGACCATATCGAACACGAGCCTGCTGACATGAGCTTTGGTTTCTACAGCTACGAACAGTATCTTGCTGACTTGGATCGTGTGCGTGACGAGTATGGGGACAGGCTGGTGATCCTGGCCGGAGCGGAAATCGACTTCAATCGCGGAATCCGTGACGATGTGGAGCGCTTTCTGGACCAGCATGACTATGACTTCGTGATCGGCTCGGTGCACTATGGTGAGCGCGGAGAGATCATCTTTCCGGAGTACTTTGATCATCGGTCGCTCGACGATGTGTTCCTGCCGTACTTCGAGGAGATCCATGCCGCGGTGGAAGCAGGCTGGTTCGATACGATCGGTCATATCGACCTGCCCAAGCGATACGCTCCACACGAGGCGGGGGAGTACGAGCCTGGACGATACACATCTCATCTCACCGCGGTGTTCCGATCGATGATCTCCGCTAGTATGTCGTTCGAGATCAATACCTCCGGTTTGCGCCAGGCGCCGAAGACCTCGATGCCGTCAGCTCAGATTGTCCAATTGTACTGCAGCCTTGGGGGGGAGTTGGTAACGATGGGGAGTGATTCTCATGTGCCGGAGACCATAGGCGCAGGGTTCGAACGCACGTATGACATGTTAGAGTTGTGTGGTATCCACACCGTTTCCCGTTTCCGAAACCGCGTTCGGGAGCAGGTTGCGATCAGCGAGCTACGTCCGTAGGGATAGAAGAGGGATGATCCCGCATGCAGTCCCGTACTCCTCTCGACAATGAAATCTCTCCTGATCGTCCCATGATTGCCCCAGAGCGCGCGATGCCCGAGCTCGAGGATCGCGTTACAAGCGAAACACCGGCGCCGTCGGCGAATGCAGGCCATGATCGAGTAACGTTTCGCGGGCACTCAGCCGTTTCACACACCGCCCGGCGCGCTGTTCCGCCCGCTTCGCCATTTGTGCTGCCGAATGTGCGCCAAATGCTCTCGCTTGTGGCGCCAGTGCTGGTTGCGTCTATCTCCCTCGGACTTGCCTACCTCGTGGCATCGATGCGCGGAACCTCATCGGCAATCTTCATTGTTCCAATGGTGATTCCGGGGTTGATTCTGGGAGCGCTCCATGGCAATGGAGCATCCAATCGATGGCGAGAGTCAGTTGGGATCAACCTCGCCACGATGCTCATCCTGTTTCCGCTGTTGATTATCAGGCAGAGCACGGTACGGGTACCGTACCTCGATTTTGCGCATGGAACCGTCTATGCCGCGATGCTCTCAACCGCGGCGGTGCTGATTGCGTTGGCGGGCCTGGCGGTCACCGTGGCCTGGATATCGAGGGAGGACCCGGAGTCTTCGGCCATTCTGTTCATGCCAGCGGCGATGCTGGTGCCCCTGCTGACGAGTGCGACCGAATTCGCGGAGCTTGATTCCGCCCTGCTTGTGACAGGGCTGATATTCGTGCTCGCCGCGATACTGGCGCTGATCGCGTCAATCGTGCCCCCGGCGTATGTGGTCTTCGTGGCGCCGCTGGCTGTCGCGTTCGAAGTGCTGTTTGTCACGCTGGTGCGTCAAGATCGAATATTTCCGGTGGGTGTGAACGAGGCGGGAATGGCGTTGTTTGCCACTGTGGTCGTATCAGCCATTGCCCTCGTGGTCATGCTTCCTTCACTGAGCATCTGGATGAGCAAGGTCGACCGTTTTCGGGAACTTCAACAGCGGGCGCTGATATAGCCCACATGGATTTCCAGCTGACCAAACCGTGAGACAGGCTGCGATGATTCGCAACCGGGCTCACGGTTTGTAAGGTGACGGTGAAGATAGATCTACGGCTCCGCGCCTTCGGTTCCGATTTCGGATTCCTCCAGGCCCGCTAGCCGAGCTTCACTCGCCGGATCCTTCGGCTCGATAATGGTCATCGAGGCTACGGCTTCGTTGTTGCCAAGTTTCATGAGTCGCACACCCTGGGTGGTACGCCCTATCCTGGAAATCTGTCGAGCAGAGAATCGAATCGCGATTCCGCTGGTGTTCATGAGCATCACTGTGTCTTCTTCGGCAATCATTCCGGCGGCGACAATATCGCCGGTACGCTCGGTGAGCTTCATTGCCAGGATGCCCTTGCCACCGCGACTCTGGACACGATACTGAGCGATATTTGTGCGTTTGCCCATGCCGAACTCCGTGACGACGAACAGGTCGCGTTCCGGGTCGATGACGTCGAACGCAATGACCTGGTCGCCCTTGCCCAGCCGAATGCCATGCACACCGGCGGCGGAACGACCCATTGCACGTGCGCCGGTTTCATGGAAGCGGATGGACTGGCCCTTCTGGGTCACGAGGATCACGTCGCTTTCGCCATCGGTCATGCGGACCCAGGCAAGCTCGTCAGCGGCGTCGAGCCCGATCGCAATGATGCCGTTCGACCTCACGGTTCGGAACTGATCGAGGCTGGTACGTTTAACTCGACCGTGCCGCGTCGCGAAGAAGAGGTAGCTCCCTGGGCTGTAGTCTCGCACCTTGAGCAGCGTGGTGACAGATTCGTCTGGCTGCATGTTGATCACATTGACGATCGGGAGTCCCTTGGCGGTGCGTCCCGCGTCTGGCAGCTCGTGGACCTTGATCTGATAGACCCGTCCACGGTTCGTGAAGACCAGCAGGGAGTCGTGGCTGTTGGCGCTGAGAATGTGCTGAATGCCATCCTCTTCGCGCATCGTCAGCCCGGTCACACCCCGGCCACCCCGTCGCTGGGTGCGATAGGTCTCATCGGCGATCCGCTTCACATAGCCGCGATTGGTGATCGTGACGAGCACGTCGACTTCGGGGATGAGATCTTCTTCGCTCATTTCGCCGGACACGTTCTGGATACGGGTGCGTCGCTCGTCGCCGTATTTTTCCTTCAGCTCATCCATGTCGTCCTTGATCAGGGCGAGAATATGACCTGGATTGGCAAGAAGAGCTTCGAGCCGAACGATCTCCGCCATCACTTCCTTGTATTCGGTTTCGATCTTTTGTCGTTCGAGCGCGGCGAGCCGTGCCAGTCGCATATCGAGAATGGCATCTGCCTGGACCTGCGAGAGCTTGAAATTGCGTCTCAGGTTCTGACGGGCTGTATCGGTGGTGCGCGACTTTCGAATGATCGCGATCACTTCGTCGATATTGTCGAGCGCGATCTTGAGGCCTTCGAGGATGTGTGCCCGATGCTGGGCGCGCTCAAGTTCAAACTCGGTACGGCGGGTGATCACTTCCTGGCGGTGAGAGATGAACTCCTGGAGGGCCCGCTTGAGCGTCAGGACACGTGGCTGGGTGCCGCGTTCGACAAGCGCCAGCATGTTGACGCCGAAGGTCTGCTGCAGCGCCGTGTGCTTGAACAGGTTGTTCAACACCTTGCGAGGCTGCGCGTCGCGCTTGAGCTCGATCACCATACGCATGCCGGAGCGGTCGGATTCGTCCCTCAGGTTCGAGATGCCGTCCAGCTTGCCGTCGCGCACCATCTCCGCCATACGTTCGAGCAAGGTCGCCTTGTTGACCTGATAGGGGAGCTCAGTGACGATGATCTGGCTTCGGTTGCCGCGCTCCATATCTTCGATGAACGCCTTGGCTCGAATCACCACCCGGCCCCGACCGGTGGCATAGGCGGCCTGTATGCCTTCGCGCCCCAGAATCGTGCCTCCGGTGGGGAAGTCCGGACCTGGCACGATCGGCAACAGCTCCTCGAGGGTCGCTTCCGGATTGTCAATCATGTAGGACACCGCGTCACAAATCTCGTTGAGGTTGTGTGGCGGGATGTTCGTCGCCATGCCGACGGCGATTCCGGCGCTGCCGTTGATCAGCATATTCGGGATTCGTGAAGGCAACACCGTGGGCTGGTTCATTGTGGCGTCGTAGTTCGGGTACTCGTCCACCGTGCGCTTGTTGATGTCGGCCATCATCTCTTCGGCGATGGACGTCATCTTCGCTTCGGTATACCGCATGGCGGCGGCACGGTCACCGTCGACCGATCCGAAATTGCCCTGGCCGTCTACAAGTGGGTAGCGAAGTGAAAAGGTCTGGGCCATGCGCACCAGCGTGTCGTAGGCGGCGGTATCACTGTGTGGGTGGAAGTTCTTGATCACCTCGCCGACGATACCAGCGCTCTTTCGATATCGGGTGTTCGCGCGCATGCCCATTTGGTGCATGGCGTACAGGACGCGGCGGTGAACTGGCTTGAGACCGTCGCGCGCATCCGGCAGGGCACGCTGCACGATGACGCTCATGGCGTAGTCCAGATACGACTGCCGCATCTCGCTTTCAATGGTCGCGGTTCTTACGTTTCCGATATCCACACTGGGTTACTCCTGATGCAATTCGAGGGGATGCGCGCACTGGGTCGCAACACCTAATTTTACCGCAAATCCAAGCCAAAAGCCCGGATTTGCGGCTTGCATGAGGGTAGATTGGCATTGGTGGACAACTACTCGAGCTTGTTCCCGCAGTTGGAGCAAAACGTTGCGCCTGGAGGATTCATTGCCTTGCATTGGGGGCATTGCTGTTCGGTCAGGTTCACCCCACACTCGGGACAGAATTTCGCGTCGGCGGCGATGGTTGCGTGACACGATGGACAGGCGCGAGTCCGCGGTGGAGCAGCCTGTTGCGACTGCCCTTGCTGGCCCTGATAGGCGCCGCCAATTGCTCCTGCCATGGCCTGCCCGATGCCAAGACCCGCGCCAAGGCCAACGCCAGTTGAGGTTGCATCGCCACCGGAACCTTCGTTGTTGGCCGCGTCGCTTATCGCCTGGGCAGTCTTGTATTGGGTATACGCGCCCATGTCGCCGATTGCGGCCATGCCGGATCGTTCGTCGATTCGCTCCTGCACCTCTTCCGGCGGGGTGATGGCGCTGATCTGGAACGAGGTGAGCTCGAGTCCGAAACGTTTGAAGTCGTCGGCAAGGGCGGCGCGACTCGTATCCGCAATTTCCTTGCTCATGCCCTGAATGTCGAGGATTGACGTTTGGACATCTCCGAGAAGATCGTTGAACTCGGTGAGGATGACGCTGCGGAGGTAGTCCTCGATGGCGCTTGTGCGATAGGAGCCGCGCGTGCCGACCACCTGGTTCACGAACACCATCGGATCGGAAACCCGGATGCTGTATGTGCCGAAGGCGCGCAACCGGATCATTCCGAGCTCGCTATCCCGATAGACCAGTGGTTGGGCGGATCCCCATTTCATGTCGGTGAACTCGCGCATCGACACGAAGAACACTTCCGCTCGGAATGGGCTGTCGCCGCCGAACGGGAGGCCAAGCAGTCCCGTGAGGAGTGGAATATTCTTGGTCGAAATCGTGTGACGACCGGGACCGAACACATCGAGTGCTTTGCCATCGCGGAAGAAGACGGCCTGCTGGCTTTCCCGCACGACGAGCTGTGATCCCAGACGGAACTCGCCGGAGCCATGTTCCGGAATCCGGTGGGCGAGCTCGCTGCTGGCCTCATTCGGATATTCAATCAGGTCCAGGATTGCCATACGACCTCCTATCAATGTATACCGGTGAACCTGGGCGCCTGCCTACCTGCCGGCGTACTGGCTCAGGTGTTGCGATCGTTGCCGTCGTTCAGGGAGCCCGCAACATTGCTCGATACTCCGCTTTTGAGCGCCTCGAGCTCCTTTTCAATGTCGACATCGTAGTCGAGCTCCCGGAATTGCGCGTTGAGCGACGTATCTTCCATCTCGATCGTGGCGGCTGCCCGGGCTTCGTTGCTTCGAATCTTGCGTTCCATGCGATCGAGTTCCGAAGACGAATCGAACGGAGTAAGGGTCGAAACGCGTTCTGCCACCTTCTGCGTTGCCTTGGCCCGTCGTTGCCGGGCAATGAGGCTGTCGCGCTGGCTCAACGTGGACTGGTACTTCGATTCCAACAGCTGAAGCTGATGCTTCAGCTTTTCAACGGAATGCTGTTGCGTAGTGTACTGCTCGTTGTAGAGCGCAAGATTCTCGGTGGAGTCGTGCTTTCGTCGAAGCGCCTCCCGGGCCAGGTCATCCTTGCCCGCGGCGACCGCGCGCCGCGCCTTTTCTTCCCATTCTGACGCCAGTTCCTGGTTCTCCTCAACTTCGGCTTCGAGTTCCTTCTCCTGCGCGATCATCGAGGCGACCTGTGCGCGCGCCGTGGTGATGTTCGTCTGCATATCCCGCAGAATCTGGTCGATCATCTTTTCCGGATCTTCGGCCTGGTCGATAATGTCGTTGACGTTCGCACGCACCAGACGTGAGATTCGATCCATGATTCCCATTGTTTTTCGTTCCTTTCGCGCTAGGCGGAATTGCCTTCGCCAAACACCTCAATATCGATCAACGGTACGGATGAGCCGGAATATACCTGAATATCCGAGCCAACCACAAGGTGGATGATCACCGTCGACGACACACCCGAGCCGGTTGCCTGTACATCATACGTCGCTGGCACGTCGGATTTCGTTCCTTGTGGGCCACTGACCGTAGCGCGACCCTCGGTCGCGGGGCTGCCCAATGGTGGCCCTGAGGTGGATTCGGTCACCTTCCAGCACTGGACTCCTTCCTGCTTCACCACCGCGAGCCAGGACGGACCCTCGTCGAGTCGCAAAAGCGACAACGAAACGTCGCCATTCCTGTCCTTCACGATGATATGGGCGCCAATCTGGAAGTTGTCGCCCAAAATGGCGATGGCCCCTCCCACTCTCAGGCGCAGCAAGTTTTGCTCCCGCTCGCTCAGTGTCACAGGGCTGTCGAGCAACGACAGCACGTTTGGGTCTGTCGTGGGAGTGGCCGTTGTGATGACATTGCCGCGGGCGCTGAACAACCGATCGAGTGTGTCCAGCTGGGTACTCACGTCACGAATCCGGGACTCCGCCATTTCGCCGGAAGCGCCAATCTCGGCTATTCCAGCCGCCAGAGCTTCAACCTGTGTATCGAAGGCGACATCGAATGCCTTGAGCTGGGCGAGAGCGTACTCGTCGATGCTCCGGTCTGAAAACAGGCCGCTGTATCCATAGGATGCCGTGCGGACACGGTCGCTGAGCATGCGAGTATCGCGGACGAGATCCTCGACCACGCTGATCGCGCCCAGCTGGCGTTTGGATGCAAGCGCGCTGCTGACAGACGTAAGATCCGCCACCGACTGATTCAAGCGGTCCGCGATTTGCTCACGAAGTCGACGGTCGTCATCGCGCATGGACTCTTTGGTGCTATATGCATCGTAGCCGGGGATCTTGCCCAAAAGCCGTTGGATCTTCTCGACCATTGAAATCCCTCCTGATTCTGGTTGCTAGAGAAATATCTCCGCCCCACAGTACGGGCATTTAATCAGACCCTTTCCGGCGAGCTCAACTGGGCCGCCACAGTTTGGGCAGGTCTGCCTTCCGGAAAGCTCTTTGGCTTCGACGGAGTAGAGAACGCCCTTTTCCCAATCCACATACCCGCTGAACAGACCTCGACCGACGAGAGCGTGGAGGTTGGCTTGCACCTTGTCACGGGTGCTCCGGAGCTCGAGGACAATATCGCTGATGTTTACCTGTCCGCGCGTCTTGACGATATCCAGCAACTTGCGCTGGTCCCTGATGACGTCGAGCTCTTTGGCTTCCGAATTACCTCGAATCCAGAGGAATATGCCAGTACCAAGCAAGGGCAGAACGATCAGCCCCAGGAGCAGTGTCAACCCCAACGCCGCGCCCGAGCCTTCCAGGTTCCCCTCATTCACCCCGAACATGATCCAGAGTGTAATTGCGACGCCCAGCACCAGGCCAGCGACAACGAGGATGATACCAATCACCCTTCCGGAAGCTGCCACGCACCGTCTCCTTTCGCTGACCCAATCGATTCATTGATCCTCGACTGGTCGGATGATGCCTCATTTTCGCACATCAATAGATTTCCATCGCCAGTTCAATCGCGCCCAAGGTCTTTTCAGCCGCGGTTTCCCAACAAGATTGAGACGCTCGGCGCGCACCCATGGCCGAGAGTGATGCCTGTAGCTCCCGATCCGTCCTGATAGTTCCGAGCAAAGTCGCCAGGGCCGCGACATCTCCGGTAGGGAATAGCAGGCCTGCTTCGCCCACGACTTCGGGAAGCGAGGAGTTGTTCGCACAGATGACCGGAGCGCCGCACGCCATCGCTTCAAGCACCGGCATGCCGAATCCTTCGAACCGTGAGGGCTGCACCAGCGCTGTTGCTCCGGAATACAAGCTCACAAGGTCATGGTCAGAGGCATCGGTGAGGATGCGTAACCGTGCGCGTTGCCTGAGCGGCTCCAATTCTGACATCACCTGTTTGAACATCCAGCCAGGCCGACCCACGATCACAAGGAACAGTGGATCGGACGAATGCGTGACGTTGTGGCGTGCGACAGCACGTGCAAGGGTGGGGTAGTCCTTTCTTGGCTGGATCGTGCCCACGGCAACCACGTAGTCTCCCTGAATGCCAATGCTGGATTTGATGCGGGTGATCGAACCGGAGGCCGCCGGTCGAAAATGACTGCTCGCGCCGTGAAGCACGACAGTTATCTTGTGGCTCGTGCCAGGAAATCGACGTTTGAGATCGTCGGCCGTGAACTGGGATGGAACGATGATCTGGCGGGCATGGTGGACGTTCCAGCGCGTGGTGAGGCTGAGCATGGCACGTTGTCTCACCGGATGGTCGCCTGGGTAGTGGAGGTAGCCAAGATCGTGAATCGTTACGACTGACCTGGGATGCTTGATCGGAATGACGTGAGCTGGGACGAAGAGGACATCAGGTGGTTGACGATGGAGCTCCGACGCCAGGTGCAAATGGGTCCACAGTCGTTCTCCCGGGATGATCACGTGCTCGGTTCGATCGTCGGTGGGTGGCAGGCAGGCGGGAACTCCGGTCGCCGGGTAGTAGAGTCGCAGGTGTGCGTTTGGAGCCACCTTGCGGAGGGCTTCGATGATTTGAACAGAGTAGTTCTCTGTACCTGATCGTTGCACGCGAACGGCGCGACTGGCATCAATCCCAATGATGTCAGTCACCGTTGGGCAATTGGGTCGGGTGCAATCGCGAACATGAACTCACCTTTGCAGGCTATCTCCCCATCAACCATGGCGGTTCCCTCCCCAGAGCCGATTCCACGGCGGATTTTTGTAATCTGGACATCGAGCTTCAACGTATCACCAGGTTTGACCTGCCGCTTGAACCGTACGTTGTTGATTCCGGCGAAATAGGCGATCTTCCCCGAGTGTTCCTCAAGCGAAAGGAGGGCAATCGCGCCGACCTGGGCGATCGCCTCCACGATCAGGACACCCGGCATGACGGGGTAATCGGGGAAATGACCCTGAAAAAACTGGTCATTCGCGGTCACGTTTTTGACTCCGGTCGCGGACTTGCCTGGTTCGAGTGAATCGATCCGGTCGACAAGCAGGAACGGGTATCGATGGGGGATGATCTTTCGTATCGCTACTGAATCAAGCGGCAGTTCAAGGGGCATTTGACAATCTCCTGATCTTGGTGAGCATCCTCAAACCAATCTTTGGCTGGAATTGTACAGAAGTGAGTCGATTGTTGAAGTGGTAGGAGGGTGAATTGAATGTCTTGATCATAGGCGCGGGAGCCTGGGGTACCACGTTGACTGGGCTTGTTGATCGCGCCGGGCACAACGCGATTCTGTACGGACGGAATCAGCAGGTTGTGACGACATTGCGGCATACGAGGCGCCATCCCGTGTCGCTGCCGAATTTCGTCCTTCCGGATGCAGTTGCGGTGACAGATGATTGGGCTTGGGCATGCGATACCCAACCAGATGTCGTCGTGATGGCCGTATCGACAGCAGGTGTAGAGATGGTTGCGGACATGCTGGCGGAAGCGGAACTGGACAGTGTGATCGTGTCCGCGACCAAGGGCATCGATCCGGAGACGCTGTTGACCGCGTCGAGTCGTGTGGGAACGCGACTCGAACGAGCGGATCGCATATCCGCGCTCTCGGGGCCGAATCTTGCCGTGGAGATTGCCCAGGGACTCCCCGCCGCCTCTGTCGTTGCATCAACATCGATTGCAACCGCGAAACGCGTGCAGAGTGCGCTCATGTCCCCCACATTCCGGATGTACACGTCCTTGGATTTGCTTGGTGTCGAGCTTGCCGGCGCACTAAAGAATGTCATCGCGATTGGCGCCGGAATCGGAGATGGATTGAACGCCGGCAACAACGCCAGGGCTGCTTTCCTCACCCGAGGGGTAGCGGAGATGACGCGGCTGGGTGTTGCCTGTGGAGCGAACTCGATGACATTTGCCGGACTTGCCGGTATCGGCGACCTGATGGCGACCTGTGGCAGCACGTTGTCCAGAAATCACACGGTCGGTGCCAGGATCGCGAGGGGGGAACGCCTCGACAGTATTCTCGGCGACATGCGCGAGGTTGCCGAAGGTGTTCCTACGACGCGGGCGGCGATCGCCCTTGCGGCGCGACATGGTGTCGAGATGCCGATTGCGACTGAAATTGGGCACGTTCTGTTTGATGGATTTGACCCGCACGAGGCAATCGCGCGGCTGATGGCCCGTGATGCAACCAGCGAGCGATCCTGATCGGGCGATGGCGGTGGGGAACTACCCGCGGTCGATCAGTTGTTCCCGCCCGGGACCAACTCCGATGTATCGCACCCGTGCTCTCAGCACCGATTCAATGTGCGTGATGTACCGTTGGGCCTGTTCGGGCAGCGCCTCGTACGTTCGAACGCCCGTTGTGTCCTCAAGCCAACCGGGATGGTCTGTCCAGGCTGGTAGCGCATTTTGTGCATCGTCGAGCACGGCGGGAAGGTGATGGAGGGTTTCGCTGCCGCATTGATAGGCCTCACAGGTGCGGATCGTATCGAACGCGTCGAGCACATCGAGCAATGTAAGCGCCACTTCATCGACACCGTTGAGTCGTGACGTTTGGCTGGCGACGACTTCATCGAACCAGCCGGTTCGACGTGGTCGGCCAGTGGTGGTGCCATATTCATTGCCGCGTTTGCGGATCAACTCCCCAGTCTCGTCTGTCAGCTCGGCTGGCATCGGTCCTGCTCCGACGCGGCTGCTGTACGACTTGAACACCGCGACCACGCGTTCGACCTGTCGTGGTGAGACGCCGGCTCCCTGGCATGCACCGGCCGCGGTGGGTGACGAAGATGTGACGAACGGATATGTTCCGTAGTCGATATCGAGCAGGGCGCCCTGAGCGCATTCGATCAGGATGTTGTCGCCATCATCGAGCACATCCTGCACGTCGACCTGAACCGGACGGGTGAAGGGGGCCAATATTTCCGCCCACTCCTCGGTTTTCTTGAGAACTTCGGCTCCGTCGAAAGGTTCACCATGGTAGAGGTTGGCGATGATTTCGTTCTTTTGATCGACTTCCCAGCGAACCCGGCTCTTGCGCACCGCCGAACTCATCAGATCGCCCATGCGAATGCCATGACGCGACATCTTGTCGGCATACGCCGGACCGTTGCCACGTAACGTTGTGCCGATACTGAGGTCCTCCCGCCGGAGCTCCTCCAACCGATCGAGTTCGGGATGATAGGGCATGACGACATGAGCCCGGTCGGAAATCCTGAGGCGCGACGTGTCGACGCCACGGGATTCAAGATCCCTGATCTCGTTGATGAGGGTCTCGGGTTCGATCACGACTCCCGCGCCAATAACGCACAGGCAATCGTCATTCAGGATTCCGGATGGCACGAGATGCAGCTTGAAGACGCCGCGGTCAGTCTGGACCGTATGGCCGGCATTACTGCCACCATTCGCGCGAACGACCATTTTTGCGGTAGAGGCCAGGGCGTCGGTGATCTTGCCCTTGCCCTCGTCACCCCACTGACCACCCATGATGATTGTCGCGCTCATCGTGTCTTCCCAGGTATCCAGCCGAAGCTCCGGCGATGTGTGGCCCATAAACAGCGGACGATCGCTCAATGGTCGCTTCGTCCGCCGCCGCTATTGTCGCAGATTTTTGAGCTGGGAGAAGAGGTCTCGTTCTTCTTCAGAGAGTTCGGTTGGTATCTCGATTTCTGCCCTGACCAGGAGGTCGCCAGTCGTACCTGGACTACCAATTCGCGGCATTCCCTTGCCTCGAAGCCGGAAGGTCCGCCCGGATTGCGTTTCAGGGGGGATGGTGAGCATCACCCGACCGTTCATTGTCGGAACTTGCACTTCCCCACCAAGAACAGCCGTGTACAAAGGCACCTTTACGGTGGTCTTGATGTTGTCGCCGCTGCGCTCGAAGCTGTTGTTGGGCTGGACCTGAATGCGCAAATAGACGTCTCCTGACGCTCCTCCATGTTGTCCGGGACCACCCTGGCCGCGGATCCGGACACGTGAACCGGTGGACACCCCGGCAGGTACCTTGATTTCGAGCGTTCGGGGCTCGATGAGCTGACCCGATCCGTCGCATCGTGGGCACATTGCACCGCGCACCACTCCTGCTCCATCACAGAGGTCGCACAGTTTCGGGGCACGTACTGTCAGGCGCCGCAACGTGCTCGACATCGCTTCATCGAGTGAGAGGGAGACATCGACTTCAAGGTCTTCACCGCGAACGGGCGCTATTCGTTGCTGGAATCCTGAGGTTCTCCCTCCCGCCTGGCCAAAGAGCAGATTGAAGAAGTCTGAAAACCCGCCTGACCCACCACTCGAGGAGGAACCAAAGGTGGCACCGTCGGTTGGTGACGGTCCACCGGAGGTACCGGTAAACCACTGCTCGAAATCTCCCGGCTCTCGCGAATGGGACGACGGACCAGGGCCACTTGCCGCATCAAACCCCGCATCCTTGTACCGTTCCCAGTCCGAGCCGTACCGGTCATACATTGATCGTTTTTCAGGGTCGGATAGGACTTCGTGCGCCTCGTTGAGCTCCTTGAACCTTGATTCAGCCTCGGGGTTGTCCCGGTTGAGGTCGGGGTGATGCTCACGCGCCTTCTTGCGGAAAGCTCGCTTGATTTCCTTTTGGTCCGCGTCTCGGGATAAACCAAGCGTCGCGTAATAGTCTTGAAACTGAACTGGCGCCATGTACGCAGCCTCCCTCTATTTGCATTAACACATCGAAAGTTTAGATGCTGATACGACACGACGCAACTATCCTGATCTTGCGGCAAGTGACCGGAGTCGTGCCGACCCGCGGCGCAGCCGCCGCCAAGCCCAGTAAAGCAGGATGCCAAGCGCAGGTAACATGAGCAGAAGCAGGAACGGCAGAAAGATGGCAATCACCGATGCCACTGTCGCGATGAGATCCTCGATCATGCTGGCAATCGGGTTACCGACGCCACCGGTGGAGACGGTGATGACTGGCCTTGTGGACATCTTTGCGGTGTGGGTGGAGGCGGCCCCACCCAGTCCGAGGAGAGCGGCAACATAGACATTCAGATCCTGCGATGCGTCTGCCACCGCGGCGCCGATAAAGGCTCCGACCAGAGGTCGTATAAAGGTGTGGATAACGTCGCTGACGTGGTCCACTCCGGGCAATTTATCGGCGAGCAGCTCAATCGGCAGGAGCATCAGGATAACGATGATTCCCGGTGTCGACGAAATCATGTCGTATGGTTCGGCGAGCTCGATCTGGTTCGTCAGGCGATCCGCCAGGGCGAGCGCGAGGAGGGGTATCCAGGCGTTGAGGCCGGCGGGAAGCGCCAGGCCAATTGTCGTCAGCAGTACCGAAAGCACGGTGCGTCTCTCCGGGTGGTGGCATGCAACACGCGTTCACGTCTTGGGACATAGTAAAACCTCACGCGGGAAAGCGTGAGGTTTTACTCAATGCGCGTATGGTTCAATGCGAGCTCAGTTTACTGAACGAACGACGCCCACCAGTCTCCCTTGCACGCGAACGTTTTCAGCGGGAGTATAAATTGGCTCCATCGTGACATTTTGAGGTTGGAGGCGAACGCGCGATCCCTCGAGGTAGAACTTCTTTAGGGTGGTCTCTTCCTCTGCTTCCAGCCAGACGGCGACTGTGTCGCCATTTTCACAGGTCTCCTGGCGCTTCAGGATCACAATATCACCGTCGCCAATCAGGGCATCAACCATCGAGTGGCCACGAACACGGAGGCCGAAGAGATCAGTGCCGCCATCGGGCGCAAAATCACGGCTCAACTCGATCACGTCGGCGATATCAGAGCCCTCGAGCTGACCGGGAAACGGAATTGGAAGGCCAGCCGCGATCGAACCGATGACAGGAACTTCGACCGTACCACCTCGCGCGGCATTCCGGCCGACGATTTCAATGCCTCGGGAGATATTGCGATTGCGACGGATGTGGTTGCGGTCCTCCAGCACTTTGAGGTTATAGTCAACAACACTGGTCGACGAAATAGTCAACTCACGCTGAATATCGCGAATGGTTGGTGGATAATCATTCTCGTCAAGAAACAGGCTGATGTAGTCGAGTATCGCCTGTTGACGATCAGACAGCTTGCGCATATGCCATCCTTCGGGTTGCCGGTCGGGAGCGGGTTTGGATACGTGCCAGACCCGACGAGTTTCCCCGAGTATAATGCGAACATGTGTTCGTGTCAAATTGACGCGAACCGAACGATTTCCAGAAAAGGACAAGCCTGGCGTGATTCATCAATATGTGTTGGACAAACTCGAGTTTCCCGAAGTGTGCCGCCGGCTCTCGGTTCATTGCCAGTACAGCGTCGCTTCGAGTCTTGCCAGGGAGCTGGCGCCCACGCCTGATCGGCGCGTTGCCGCCAACTGGGTGGCGACTACCTCCGAAGCGGTCGAGCTCCTGACCGCGTTCCCGGAGTTCAGCGTCGGCGGCGCAAGGGATATACGAGAACTTCTGACCAAGGCGGAAAAGGGCGCCAGGCTACAGCCGCCGGAATTGCTGCTTTTCATAGACACGCTTGGGGCCGCCAGGCGTCTCAAACGAACCTTCATAAAGCTGCCTGATTACGATGAGAAATTTCCGAACCTGTATGACCTGATCGATGGAATCGAGTATGTCCATCCACTCGAATCTGCCCTGGAGCGTTCGATCGGGCCGAGGGGAGACGTGCTGGATACCGCAAGTCCCGAGCTTGCTCGACTGCGCAAGGCCGTTCGAGTGGCGCACTCTCGCTTGACTGAGCGGCTCAACAACCTTCGATCCACCAGCCGGGTCGGCGCTGCCATGCAGGAAAACATCGTCACCATTCGAGAAGGGCGATATGTGATTCCGGTGAGGGCGGAGGCGCGCAATGTGGTGCGGGGCATCGTACATGGCACATCGGCTTCTGGACAAACGCTTTTCATTGAGCCGTTCGATGTCGTTGAGCTCAACAACACCTGGCGAGAGCGTCAGGCTGATGAAGAGCAGGAGGTCAACAGAATCCTGGATGACCTCAGCGAGACAATCTCAGAGTATGCAGATGTTCTCAGCCGGATGGTCCAGGCCGTAGCGGAGATCGACCTCGCACTGGCGAAGGCAAGATACGCACGCTCAATCGACGCGGTGCGACCAGTGTTCCATGACACTGCGCCCGGGATGAAACGGGTCAGGTCTGAGGATGTCGGCCATCCGTCACATCTCGTTCGACTCGACGGAGCGCGACATCCTCTCCTGAAGCCAGAGTCAGTCGTGCCACTGAGCGTGGAGATCGGCCCCGAATTTCGCGTGCTGGTGATCACTGGCCCGAATACCGGAGGCAAGACCGTCGCTCTCAAGACAGTAGGGTTGCTGACTCTCATGGCCCAATCCGGGATGTTCATACCTGCCAATCCCGGGTCTGCCCTCAGCGTATTTCCGGATATCTTCGTGGACATTGGGGATGAGCAGAGCATCGAGCAGAGTCTTTCGACATTTTCATCTCACATGACCAATATCGTGGCAATGCTCCGACGCGCGCGGTCCGATAGTCTCGTGTTGCTGGACGAGTTGGGTGCGGGAACTGACCCGCAGGAGGGCTCGGCACTGGCGCGATCCCTGATAGCAAGGCTGCTCGAAACCCGCGCGATGGTGCTCGCGACGACGCACTATACAGAAGTCAAGGCGTTCGCCTATGCCACCCCTGGTGTGGAAAATGCCAGTGTTGAATTCGATATTGAAACCTTGTCGCCCACCTATCGCCTCATGGTCGGAATTCCCGGCAAATCCAATGCGCTGGCTATCGCGAGGCGACTGGGCGTGCCGGCTGAGGTGATCGACCAGGCGAATGACATCCTGCATGCGGGTGACCGGCAGGCGGATGACCTGATCAATGACATCAAGTTGCGCCGGGAGCAGGCGGCGGATGAGCTCGCCAGCGCCGAGCAAACTCGCGCGGATGTTGAGGAGCTCAGGCGTCGAACTGCTCGAGCATTGAGAGACGCCGAACAAACCAGGCGAGAAGCAAGGGAGGTGGCTACAGCGGAGGTGGAACGTGAGCTGGAAAGCGCGCGGGCGGTGGTCATTGAACTCGAACGCCAACGAGGTCTGGCTCCACAAGGCGCTCCGGCGGATCCATCGACGCGAACCGCATCCACCCGCATCAACGAGGCACTGGACCAGACCCGACGCAGCCGGCGGAAGCACACGCCCGCACCCAGGCTTCCGCAACCAAAGCGAGCGATTCGCGCTGGGGATCGTGTGCGAATTCATTCGCTGGAACAAAACGCTGACGTGCTCTCGGTGGAGAGGAGCACCGCGACTGTTCAGTTGGGATCGCTCAAGTCCCGGCTGCCGCTTTCCGACCTCGAACGCACTGGAGGTTCGGACGGCGACGAGGCGACTCACCACTCCAGCCAGGCTCGCCTCCAGGCGCCGACAGTCGATGTTTCAGTTGAGACGGACATTCGTGGATTACGGGCCGCGGACGTGGAGCCTCAAATCGATCAGTACCTCCATGACGCCTACCTGATCGGGCTCCCCTGGGTTCGTATTATTCACGGGAAGGGCACCGGAGCACTGCGCAAGGTTGTGCGTGATGTCTTGCAGGCGCATCCGGTGGTGGAGCGAAGCGAATCGGCGCGGCAAAACGAGGGGGGGGAGGGAGCCACAGTCGCATGGTTGAGATCAAGCTGATTGCCGGGTCTCAACCGATTCGAGTTGATCGAGAATCATGTCGATCGCTGCTTGCCATGTATCCGAGAGTCGCATCAAATTGAGTCGAACAGTGGACTTCGTAATCTTCAGCGCATCGCCTAATTGCCGTTGCAGCTTTGCGCTGTCGAGCGCCGACGTGTCAATTGGTCGAAGGATGATTTCGCGTTCTCGCTCCACGACCGATTCAATGCCAAGCGCGGCGCTCCGGATCCGAAGTCGAATCAGCGCAAGCAGGTGCTCGATCTCAATCGGGGGATCGCCGAATCGATCGGTGAGCTCATCTCGCAGGTCATTGACCTCGCCAAGTTGCTCGACACCAGCAATGCGACGGTACAACTTCAGGCGAAGCTCCGTGTCGGGAATGTAGTCCTCTGGAATAAGTGCCGTAAGCGGAAGATCCAGCGTTACCGGACCGGCGTCCAAGGCCGGCTTGCCCGATCGGACCTCGTCGACAGCCTGGCTGAGAAGGCGCATGTAGAGATCGTAGCCAACCGCGGCGATGTGCCCGCTCTGTTCCGCTCCGAGGATGTTGCCAGCTCCGCGGATTTCCAGGTCTCGCATGGCAACCCGGATACCCGCGCCAAGCTCGTTGGCCTCTTGAATCACTTCGAGACGCTCCTGTGCCTCCTGTCGAAGGGCTTTCCCTGGCTGATACAGCAGGTATGCGTATGCGCGATTGCTGCTACGTCCGACACGTCCCCGTAGCTGGTAGAGCTGAGTCAGCCCAAGCGTGTCGGCGTTGTCGATGATGATGGTGTTGACATCAGGATTGTCGACGCCGGATTCGATGATGGTGGTGGCGAGCAGGACATCGAACTCCTTTCGGTAAAATCCAAGCATCACTTCCTCGAGCACCTGTTCGTCCATCTGGCCATGGCCAATGCCGATTTTCGCTTCCGGAACGACCCTTCGGATGCGTTCGGCGAGCACGTCGATGTCGTGCACCCGGTTGTGAATGATGTATATCTGGCCGCCTCGATCCATCTCGCGCAATACGGCCTCACGCACGAGCTTCTCTGAGAATGGAGCGACAAACGTCCGAATCGGCAGCCTAGCCTGAGGCGCGGTTTCGATCATGCTGATATCCCTGATTCCGGCCAGGGAGAGATGCAGGGTTCGCGGTATGGGGGTCGCGGACAAGGTAAGCACATCCGTGTCGATGCGGAGCTGCTTGAGAAACTCCTTGTGTCGAACGCCAAATCGCTGTTCTTCATCGATGATGACCAATCCCAGGTCGCCGAATCGGACATCGTTCTGCACGAGGCGATGGGTTCCGATCACAATGTCGACTTTCCCTGCCTCGAGGTCGGTGAGCGTTATTCGCTGCAGGGCAGGCGCTCGAAGGCGTGAGAGCATTTCGACGCGGACGGGAAACGCGGCCAGTCGCTCTCGAAAGGTGTTGAAGTGTTGCAATGCGAGAACGGTGGTTGGGACGAGGACGGCGACCTGTTTCCCGTCGTTGACCGCCTTGAACGCCGCTCTCATCGCGATCTCGGTCTTGCCAAAACCCACATCTCCACATACCAGGCGATCCATCACTGCGCTGTCTTCCATGTCGCCTCGCACAGCGTCGATGGCTGTTGCCTGGTCTCGCGTTTCCTTCCAGGGGAATGATTCGGCGAGATCCATATCCCAGCGAGTGTCCACAGGGAACGCATGTCCCGATCCCGCTTCCCGGCGTGCATAGAGCTGGATCAGCTCGAACGCCATTTCTCGAACCGCCCGCCGCACGCGGCTCTTGGCGCGGCTCCATTCGCCGGATCCCAGGCGATTGAGCGTGGGGGTCTGACCACCGCCCCCATAGCGAGTGACGCGATCGCTTTGATCGATCGGGACATAAAGCTTGTCACCTCGCTCGAAGACGAGCAGGAGATATTCCCGTTCGACACCGCCCGTGTCCATCCGGGTCAAACCGACGAATTTGGCAATGCCGTGATCCACGTGCACGACGTACTCCCCGGGGGCAAGGTTTGTCGCAAACGCCCGATGCTCGGCGAAAGACCGTTTCCCTGTTCGCCTGGTTCGCTTACGGAATCCGAATATCTCGAAATCCGTCCAGACACCGATCTTGCCGCTGTCCCACGTCCAGCCTGCGTCGAGACCAGAGTCCTGCACCTCGATCGTGCCAGGCGGCAACGAAGCGGTGACGCCGGTTTGCGATCGTTTCGCCCGGCGGGGATAGATGTCGCGCTCTTCGAGAAGGTCCGACACGCGTTCCACCTGGTCGGTGGCGATCGTGATCCGCCAGCCGACACTCAGGCGCTCCTTGAAATCCGCCGCCATCTCCTCCAGCCGTCCGGCGTACATCTGTGGGTTACCGAATTCGGTTCCGCTCAGTGTTTCATCCCGCTGGGATCCTCCAAGCGACAGGATGGTGAAGCGGTCAAATGCGTGCTTCGCGGTCGACCAGTTCGTAATGGGGGACTCGATACCTTTGACCATCTCCCCATTGCGGATCAGCGATTCCTCCAACTCCGTTGCCTGACGCAGCCAGTGATGGGCAGCCAGGTCGATGGCACTTGGCTGATCGAGAATCAGGATGGTGTCATCAGGAAGGTAGGAGAGGAGCGTGTCATCCGGGCTGGTGACGTACCCGGCGAAAAGGTCAGGAGATGCTGGCGTTCCGGCCTGTCCAATGACCGCTAGCTGACGTTGCCAGTCGTCATCGACCTCCGGCCGCAGGTGGCCCGTTTCGAGTGACTGCAAACCGGGCATGTGATCCACTAAATCCCAGATCGGAATGTCCGCTGTTGGCAGGATGGACAGTTCCTCCAGGCGCTCGAATGATCGTTGGCTGTGCACGTCGAACGATCGGATGCTCTCCAGGTCGACATCGAACAGATCGAGGCGAACCGGCTTCTCGTGGGCTGGTGGGAAGATGTCAATAATACTGCCACGAAACGCGACCTCACCGGGTTCCTGGACCATTGGCACCCTGCGATATCCCACCCGTGACGCCCAGCCCTGGAACTCTCGCAGTTCGATACGCGAACCTGGCTGGAGCGTGCGACGCAGCGTCCGAAGCTGCCTTGGCGGCAGAACCCGGTGCAGAAGGCCCGTGACAGGGCTGACAAGGATCGAATTCGAGTCGCGATTTTGCAACTCCGACATGAGAGCGAGCCGGCGGATACGGATGTCAGGGTCATCGGGGATCTGGTCAAATGGATGAGCATCCGGAGCCGGCCATACGTCCACGCCCTGGTTGGCGGGAATGTACTCATCCAGGATGTTTGCAAACTGGTGTGCTCGATCCATCTGTGAGGTCACGACCAGAACAGTGCTTGATCCCGCGGCTATTGCGGATGCGGCCACAAGAGGCCGTACAGCATCCGGAATATCCTCGACACCAATGTTGCGACCGGAGCGAAGGCTGGTCGCGATGGTGGAGATCAGGCACTGATCCGTGATTTGGTTCAGGACATGGCTGAGAGGCACGTGAACCTCCGATGACGAACAGTGAAAACGGCACACAAACCACCGGACCGGCGTAACCAGCCCGTTGACCAACGGAGGTCTATGGTAATGCCAGATCGCAATTCCTGCGATAGGCTGTGCATGCAATGGTAGGATGCGGTGAGCACGGCTACGCGACGCGCAATGGTGAAACAGGATGAACTTGAGAGCTATGACACATGCCAAACTCGATCGTCTCCGTCAGGTTCTGCGCGATATGGAATCCGTCGTTGTTGCATATTCCGGCGGGGTGGATTCGACATTCCTGCTCGCCGTCGCCCATCAGGAGCTTGGCGACAGTTGTGTCGCGGCGAGCGGCTTGTCCGAGACGTACGCGCCAGAGGAAATGGCCGAAGCGAAGGAGATCGCTTTGGAACTTGGCGTGCGATATGAACTCCTTCAAACCATGGAACTCACCGATCCCAGGTATGCGGACAACACGCATCAGCGTTGCTTTTTTTGCAAGCACGAACTGTACGACACGCTGACCCAATTTGCGCGACGGACTGCAATCGCCAATGTCATTGACGGCTCAAACGCCGACGATGTCGACGACTTTCGTCCCGGCCTGCGTGCCGCCCGAGACCTTGGCGTTCGATCTCCCTTGCAGGAAACTGAACTGACCAAAGATGAAATTCGAGCGCTTTCCCGGGAAATGGGATTGCGGACCGCGGACAAGCCGGCAATGGCGTGCCTCTCCTCCCGGTTCGCCTACGGTGATGCAATCACACCGGAAAAGCTGAAACAGGTGGCGACAGCGGAGTCAGGCATTCGCGCACTGGGATTTCGCGGGTTCCGGCTTCGCCATCATGGTCGGGTGGCTCGGATCGAGTTCCTGCCTGAGGATTTGGAGCGGGCGTTCGAGGTTCGCGAAGGCGTTATCTCCGCGGCGAAAACTGCCGGCTATGAGTACGTGACGCTCGATCTTGAGGGATACCGGGCAGGAAGCCAGAATGCGGGATTGCCTTCGAAGGTGCTGCGGCTCAAGCATATTTCCTGACCCAGTTGCCGACCAGGGATCGAGAAGGGCGGCGACATCAACCGCCGCCCTTCCCGAATGTGCGCCGGGTCTAGCCTTCCGCCAGCGGATCGATCTGGGCGCGTTGCAGCTTGCCGGAGTAATCGACGTAAATGCTTTGCCATTCGGTGTAAAAGTCCAGAGCCGCTGTCCCGGCTTCGCGATGCCCGTTTCCCGTACCCTTGGTGCCGCCAAAGGGTAGGTGAATCTCAGCGCCGGTGGTGCCAGCATTCACATACAGGATCCCGGTGTCGATATCCTGCATTGCTCGGAATACGCTGTTCACATCGGCGGAGAAAATGGAAGCGGAAAGCCCGTACTTCACCGAATCCACGACTTCGATTGCGTCGTTGAGCGAGTCGACCGGAATCACGGACACGACCGGGCCGAAAATCTCTTCCCGCGCGATCCGCATCGTGCGGTCCACATCCGTGAAGATCGTCGGCTGGTGGAAGAATCCCTGAGCCAATGCTCCATCGGCCGCAACTTCGCCACCCGCCGCCAGTTTGGCGCCTTCTTTCTTGCCGATGCCGACATATCCCTGAATCGCCTGGAGCTGGGATTCGCTGACCACCGGGCCCACGTCAACTGATTCGTCGAGACCGTTGCCGAGCTTGAGCTTTCCTGCCCTGGCGCTGAGCCGATCGGCGAGCTCCGACTTCACAGATTCATGCACGATCACCCGGCTGCAGGTCGTGCATCGTTGCCCTGTCGTTCCGAAAGCGCTCCAGAGAATGCCGTCCACGGCGAGGTCGAGATCGGCATCGTCCATGACGATCACAGCATTTTTACCGCCCATCTCGAGCGTGACTCGCTTGTTCATGCGAGCAGCTTCCGTGGCAACCGCCACGCCTGTGTCTGTCGATCCAGTGAAGGAAATGAGCGGCACGCCAGGGTGTGTGGCAAGTGGGTCGCCGACATCAGCGCCCGTGCCGAGCACGATGTTCACGACCCCATCAGGGAGGCCCGCCTCTTCAAGTATCTCGATCAGCCGGACGGAAAGCTTGGGTGTGTAGGTGGCTGGTTTGAGCACGACAGTATTGCCGGTCATGATCGCCGGCATCATCTTCCAGGATGGGATCGCCATCGGGAAATTCCATGGGGTGATCAATCCGGCCACCCCGATCGGTTTCCGAACCGACATGTTGAACTTGTTCCGCAGCTCGGACGGGGTTGTCTGTCCATACATGCGGCGACCTTCGCCAGCCATGTAGTACGTCATGTCGATGGCTTCCTGGATGTCGCCTTTCGTTTCGGCAATGACCTTGCCCATCTCTTCGGTCATTTCAGCCGCAAGTTCGTCCTTGCGCTCCTCCAGTAGCCGTGCTGCCTTGAACAGGATTTCGCCTCGCTTGGGAGCGGGGTACAGTCGCCAGCTCCTGTACGCCTTGTTGGCGGCCTCGACCGCGTCATCCACATCGGCCGATCCGCTTTTTGTGAAGGTCGCCACAAGCTCGCCGTTCGCGGGATTTCGGCGCTCGAATGTGTCACCAGAACGCGATTCAATCCACGTGCCGCCGATGTAATTCCTGAAGAGATCACTCACGCACATTGATCCTTTCCAAACTGTTTATGATGGGCCCGGAAACGAGGGCCGAACCGATCTGGACTCGCCGGGGAGTCTACCAAACGTGTCTTGCGGCAACGACAAAAAAACCGCGTCCCATGGACGCGGTTAGTGGCTGCCCGACTAGGACTCGAACCTAGAACCTACCGGTTAACAGCCGGTCGCTCTACCATTGAGCTATCGGGCATCACGGTCGTTGCCGAACCGACAGGATTGTACCACAGGGATACGGGCCACGTGCAATCCTGATCGGTGCATACTTGGAGGAAACATGGTGGGTAAACGTCACACCCCAGTTCACCAGGATGCATCTGAATATGTGGAATCCGAAGGGCTATCGAGACACCGATTTTGGGCTTGCCAAGGGCGAGTCATTCGAACCTGATGAGGCGGAAATTGAAGAGCAGGGACCGGGGCCGAGTGTGCCATACATTCAAACAGTGTTGGGGCCAATCGAACTGAGCGAAGCTGGCGTGACGCTGGTTCGCGAGCATCTTTACGCGAATCCGCCAACGGAGGGTCCTGATTGGCACCTGACCAGCCAGGATGCGGCATTGATTGACCTTGAAACGTTCTTCACTGTCGGAGGTCGCACGATCGTTGACACCACCACGTTGGCGCAAGGGAGATCGGCGCCCGCATTGGAGTGGCTCGCCCAGCGCGCGCCGGTCCACATTGTTGCGTCGACCGGGATTGACCTGGGACCGGACACAGACATTTCGTGGGTGCGAAGCAGCCTTGCGCGGGATGTGTCGATGGGGCTGGATGGATCATCGATTCTCCCGGGGATGATGGTGGTTCGCGTTGATGGTCGGGTTGACAGGTTCCAGATCCGGGCGATTTTCGCGATGATCGCTGAGATGATTGATTCAGCTCCATTGCCGATCATGATCGACCTGCCCACCGAGGATTTGGATGCAGGATTGCTTGCCGAAGTCATCGATGCCGGCATTTTGCCGGATCGTATCATCGCGGCGAATTTGGGGCAAAATCAGGATGAGCTGTCGGTCAAGGCCATCGCGGAACTCGGTACATTCCTTCTGTTCGATGATCTTGGAACACACCGCAATGAACCAGATCGCGCCATCGCGGCCAGGGTTGCCAGCCTCCTGGGCGATGGATGTCAGGACAGGATTCTTCTATCGCACGGATTTGCCCGGCGATCACACCTGATCGGCTATGAGGGTGGACCTGGACTTGGCTATATCGTGGAACAATTTGCGATAATGCTCATGGAAGCAGGTGTCGCGGCGCAGGAGGTGCGAACGATGCTCCTGGAAAACAGCGCTTCCGCGCTGACGATTGTTCCGCCTGAGCCACTGACCGCCACCTGATGCTGCCGGAGGTGAATCCATGACAACCCGTGTCTACCTGGCGTCCGCCACCTTTCGAGACGGTCCAATGGAACCTCGTGATTTGCCAGCTGAACGAGTCTTCGTCAGTGCGGCAAGTGTGGAAGAGGTTTGGATTGAGACGGAGAGCGATGCCGTCCCTGAAGTAGGGCGCGCCGTTGCGTTCTCACTCCTGATCCCAATGAATCTCGGCTTCCGTCGCATTACTGGAACCGTGGAACGCAAGATCGACAAGACGAGGAACCGTGCCTCCGGCACAGCCACTATTTGAATCAACGTGTAGAACGGTTGAGGAATCCGAGTGCCGCACCGAACCACAGGTGACGCCAAACGCCTTGCATGAATGCGGTACGACTTCGATAGGAGTCGAGCCGGCCATCTCGAATTGCGGGATGAAACCCTTCGAACAACACCAGCCAGTACAACAGGACATTCTCGAGCGTGGCAAAGACAACTCCACGCCACCAGGCTGGGCCTGAAAGCCGTGGGGCCGCCAAAGTCGCGAAAATGGCGCTAATCGCTACGCTGTTCACCAGGTGAATACATGTACCCAATGCGCGGGCATGTGACGTTGTTAGCGGTGCTATGCCGCCGAGGAGAAGCTGATCATCAACATTATTTCTGGTGAACCTTCGATCGACGGCCTGTACCGCGAGATACACTCCTCCCGAAAGCAATCCGTTCAAAACCACCTTGCCTGCGCGTGCCATGGATGGCTTTCCCACGACCGTCTGAGTCAGTTCCGGCGAAAGGCTGGTACAGACGTGCGTTTGTGCCGCGAGCTCGAAATCATGTGCTGAACTTTTTCGAGCACGGCCGGTTTGATACCCTCAGTGGCGCTATTGCTGATAGCGAGCAAGGCGTGGTCCAGCTCGTCATAGGTAAGTCCGATTTCACCTTCATCCGTCTGGCCTTGCCAGAGTCCGGCCGATGGCGGGCGCTGAATGACCGATTCGGGCACTCCGATCGCGCGGGCCAGTTCCCGAACTTCGTGCTTGTAGAGATCGACGATCGGCAGGAGGTCAACACCGCCGTCACCGTACTTGGTGAAGTACCCGATCATCGCTTCGGTCTTGTTCCCGGTACCGAGCACGATTCCGCCGCACAGGTTTGAAATGTAGTAGAGCGCCGTCATCCTCAGACGCGGCTTGATGTTTGCTTCGGCGAGCTGAACAGTGGTCGTGCCGACGTGAGCCTGGATATTGAGAATCGAGGCTATCTCGCTGGATCCAGGCAAGACCGACTTCAAGGATTCAGTTGTGGTCGTCAGATCGACCTGCATGGTCGATACCTTGAAGGCTTGCGCCACCTTGCGGGCTGACGCCTCGTCGTCAGGGTCCGAAGAGGAGGGCAGCAACACCGCGAGAACGCGGTCGGCGCCCACGGCGCGTGCCGCAAGCCCGCACACCAGAGCGGAGTCAATGCCGCCACTCAAGGCGACGACGAATCTCTGTGCGTTGCTGTTGTCCAGTTGCTCCCGAAGCCATGACTCGATATCCGCCGCGAGAGAACGTACCTTGCTTCCCTGGAAGATTTCGGCAGATGTCATTGGTGCATCCTCACGGTACAGCCGGGGGAACATGCGTTCACCCGACCGAGTCGGAAATGGATTTTCGCATCACTAAATGTGGATCGGGTGGCCAAGTGCATCGTGGGCCGCCTCGCCGATCACCTCCGAGACAGTTGGGTGTGGATGGACCGACCAGCCAAGTTCCTGAATGCTCGCATTGAGGAATCGGGCAAGACCCGCCTCGGCGATGAGCTCAGTCGCGTGCGGTCCAACGATATGGACGCCAAGAATATCGTCAGTGTCGGCGTCAACGACGATCTTGGTCAGGCCGTCCGGTTGTCCTTCGATCAGTGCCTTGGCGTTGGGTCGCATGGGAAACTTCCCGACCTTCACCTCGTAACCAAGCTCCCGAGCCTTTGCCTCTGTCAGGCCAACCGAGCCGATTTCCGGCTCGCAATAGGTACAACTCGGAGAGTTCAGCACATCGAGCGGTTCTGGCGAGAGCCCGGCTATGTGCTCAACGGCGATGATTCCGTGGTGCATGGCGGTGTGTGCGAGCATCTGCTGGCCGTTGACGTCACCAATCGCGTAAACGCCGTCGATATTGGTCTTCATCATCTCATCGACCGGGATGATGTCACGCTCTGTCTTGACGCCGAGTGTTTCGAGCCCTATGTCTTCGATGTTCCCCTGGCGCCCAATTGCGACGAGCAAGGATTCCGCCTCGATCGTCTGTTCCTTGCCCTTGCTGTCCTTCAGTCGCATCGTTATGCCCTTGGCGGACACATCGATGTCGTCCGAAGTTGGGCGGGCGCCCACCACGACCTTCATCTTTTGGCGCTTCAGCGCCTTCTCAACATGGGCGGAGATTTCTGCGTCCTCCTGCGGGACCACATTGCCGACAAGGGTGACGTCAGACCCGTAGCGGTGGTAGATACTTGCCCACTCGATGCCGGTTGCTCCGCCGCCACGTACGATGATGCTCTTCGGCATGTTTTCTAGAATGACGGCATGATCGCTGTTGATTACACGCTTGCCGTCGAATTCGATTCCGGGGATGGCACGTGGACGAGAGCCCGTATTGACGATGATCTGTTTGGTGTTGAGTTTGAACGTTTCATCGTCGTCATTTGGCGTTACCTCAACCGTCTTGTTGTCGAGCATCTTTCCGCGACCCATAAAAACAGGAATCTTGTGCTTCTTGTCGAAGAGGTATCGCAGCCCTCGATACTGGCTGTCGACCACACTGATCGAGCGCTCAAGCGCAGTCTTGTAGTCGAATGTCGGTTCACCCTTGAAGTTGACACCGAACTCCGCCGCGCGCTTGACTTCGTCCAGCACACTGGCCGACTTGAGCATTGCCTTTGTTGGGATGCAGCCCTGATGCAGGCATGTGCCTCCGAGTTTGAACACTTCGACAACAGCGACGTTCAACCCGAGCTGCTTCGCCCGGATGGCGGCAACATATCCACCTGTCCCGCCTCCGAGCAAGACAACGTCGTACTGCTGGTCCCTGGCAGATTCAGCCATTGAAATCCTGTCTCCATTCTGTGGTATCTCGTCGCCCGAAAATCTGCTCCGCGGCAGCGAAACGATCGTCACCTACTCACTATTATCCACAATCTGTCGACGAATCAACGCCTCATCGCCGGATCAACGAATGTAGTCGATGGCATCCTCCAGGGCCACCGGAGTGGTCCCGATGAGCTGTTTGGTTGCAGAGTGGTCCGTAATATTGTCGAGAGCGAGCATCTTGAGTTGTTCACTCGTCACGGGAGGCTTCACCGCCGCCGGGAGTGGTTTGCTGAGGGTGACCACCGCTGACATCAATCCGACTGGCAGGTGAATCTTTCGCTTTGATGTTCCGAGCTGCCGCTGAAGCACATCGAGCAGCTCTTCGTAGGTGTACGCTTTCCCTCCGCCCAACTCGAAAATCGATTGGGTGGTTGCGTCCGGATCCTCTACCGCCCGGAGATAGGATCGGGCCACTTCACTCACATGCACCGGCTGAAAACACGTCAGACCGTCTCCGACCACGGGGATGATGGGGAAGCCTTTCACTACGCCCGCGAGGGCATTGATGAATCCATCACCAGATCCGAAGATCACTGATGGCCGGAAAATCGTGTAACTCATTCCGGACGCAATGACACGTTGCTCCGCGTTCCATTTTGCCTGCATGTAGGGAAAGGCCGGATCGTCATGCGCACCGAGGGCGCTCATGTGGATGAACCGGTTAATGCCCGCGTTTCTGGCTTCAGCCAGCACGTTCTCGGTGCCATGCCTGATAACGGAATCGAAGGTCGCTCCGCCCGTCTCCTCGATGATGGCCGCGAGATGAATCACCATCGAGCAGCCATCCATGGCGCTGCTCAAGGAAGCTGGATCGGTGACATCGCCATGCACCACCTCGACATTCTCACGCTGCTCGAGATCAGGCTTGTTGCCATGACTCAGGACGACGAATGATGAGTCGTTGAGTTGGTCCAGGATGTTTGTGCCGACGAAACCGGTTCCGCCGGTGATGAAGATGCGATTGTGTTCATGTGCTGCCATTGAGTTGTCCTTTCGACGTGTGAAACTGAGTCAGCTCGACATCGGCCACCGATCTGCGCAAACCATCTGCGCAATGCCGTGGCCAACACCGCTGGGTATCGCTTTAATCTCTTCTGGGGCTAGCAGCTCGACCAGCGATTCGACGATCGCCAGGCTGGCGGGAAGTACCTGAGCGCGCTCCACCTGAATGGCGAGTCGCGCTGCCGTCGTGGTGCCATCGTCTGTCGCGAGCCATGTGTGCAGGAGGGCAAGCCCACTGCGGTCGAGTGCCGCCGCGGGGACGATGGTTGTTAACAGCTTTCGAAGCAGGTTGCCGGTTCCGCCCGGAAGCAACAGCACGTCAACAGGGCTGGAGAGCAACCCTGATTCACGAAAGCGGATCATTGCCTCTTTTGTGGCTGCCGCAAGGGTGCCGGCAGGAGGAGGGCAGGCTTTGATGCGGTCATCAAAAACCGAGCCCGAGCCAACAGGCACAGAGCCACCAGAGGTCATTGCTCCGGATGGGGATAGCACCACGATCTCGGTGCTCGCTCCACCAACATCGGCGATGACGGTGAGGCGACCCGCATCCAGGAACCCGCGGGCGCCTTCAAGGGTAAGACGGGCTTCTTCATTGCCGTTAATGATCTCGAGAGACCATCTTGTCTGCGCGAGTATCATGTCGCGGACCTGGGTTCCATTCGTCGCCTGGCGGAATGCCTGGGTACCCACCGCGAGGAAGTCGTTCGAACCGTGAAGCCGCGCGTCGGTCTCCATGCGCCGGAGACAGTCAAGCAGCCTTGTTACCCTGCTTGCCGAAATGAGGCCTGAGGCAGATACGCCGTGGCCAATGCGAACAGTGTCGGATTCGTGGTGGATCGATCGTGGTTGGCCGTCATCATCACAGACGAACACCGTCAGTTTGACGGTGTTGCTGCCTATGTCGACGATCGCAAATGGCTCGCCCGAGTTGACCATGCATTTCACCTTATATGTCGCGGCTGTATGATGCCTTGTTGAGCTTCTTCCACGCCTTTTTCCAATTGGGCATGCCACTCTGTTCCATCAGCGTCTGGGTGCGCTCCAGCGGATACTCGATGTAGTGATATTCATAGGACCAGTCTGCCTGACCTGGCTCAGAGTCGAACACTACGTATCGGGGTCGCAGGTCTTGATCCTTCGGATTGCCGACCGCGGATACATCAACCAATTCGTAGTGATCCACCAGACGCGTGTAGGCGACATGCAAATGCCCAAACGCGATGGTCCGGGCGGGTTCCTCGCCAATGATTTCCAGGAGCTCGCGGTCGCCCGCATTGGGGGAGAGGTGTCGATTCACATCAGTGGGATTTGCATGCACGATCAGAAGATCGGATTGACCCTCACCACCGTTCGATGAGGCAGACGGATGTGGGATGCGCATGGAAAAGGGGAGGTTCCCGAGCCACTCAAGATCCTCATTTGAAAGCTGTTTGCGAGTCCACTTGAGGTCTCCATTTGGAAAATTTTCCTGATCCAGCAGGTCCCTGTCAGTATTGCCAAACACCGCCGCGCAGTTGTGATGGCTGATAAGGTGGATGGAACCGGCCGGGTCAGGTCCGCCAACGCACAGATCGCCCGCCACCACGACCTGGTCGACATTGTGTGCCTCGATGTGGGCGAGTACGTCGTGAAGGGCTGGTGAGAACCCATGGACATCTGACATGACTGCTATTTTCATTGTTCGGGTCCTTTTGCAATGAGCGACTTGAACTCGATGGTCATCTGAGATCTAGCACAGGAGTTGCCATGAAACGCTTCCATCAGCAACGGTCAGCGGCCAGCAAGAGCGACAACCCGATATTTTCTGGTGATGTGTTCATGCAGAACCTGGTCACCGACGACGATGCTCCGTCGCTGCGTGTGACCGCGGTGACGTTTGAGTCCGGCGCCAAAAATCATTGGCATACACATACCACAGAGCAGGTGCTGATTGTGACTGACGGGAATGGCATTGTCGCGACCCGCGAGGAGGAACTGCTGGTCAGGGTCGGCGATATCGTGCTGATTGAGCCCAATGAGTTGCATTGGCATGGAGCGCAACCCGACTCCTCGATGACTCACCTAGCCGTTCTCCTGCCGGGAGAGATGCGAATCAGTGGCGAGTGACTGGCATCCTGCCTGATGCTTGCGATTTCCCCGGCGATTTTCAGGTGAGTCGGGCTGACCATTGTGGTCGCAATGCTACCGTAAGGCGGACTCCATTTTCGCCTCTGGCCCCCCTGCACGGCAACGTGCTCGAAACTGGTTACGGTGCCGGGGTTGCCTTCGCTGGAGTCGCCTCCGGTGAGGCAAACGACGTTCCTTCACCTGACGCGATGGTGTTCAGGGTCTCTACATCGGGTGCCTTGATGTAGGTAACGGCATCTCCGTCAAGCGTAATCTGTGTGACGACTCCATCCGCCTCGAACTTGATGACGGTATCTGCGGCATAGGTCGGCGCGATATTCCAGCGGCTCGATTCGTACGTTGCCAGGGCTTTCGCAAATTCGATGGCGTCCTCTTCGGTGTCCCAGCTCGAGATCCAGTGAATGGCGTCCTGATCGTCGGTGCCCGCGACCACGTACGTGTCGCCTCCCCAACCGGCGGCGGCTTCGATGGCCTGTTCTTTGGGCATCGAGCTCTGTTCAAGAATGATGCGAATCTGATATTCGCCGAACGTATTGTTGTCGAAGACTTCCCAATCCTCGCCAAGGAGTGATGTAAAGTTGGGTACTTCAATCTCGACAGGCGCCTCACCCGCCAGGTATTTCTCCGGGTGGAGGATCTGCTCCGTGCTTTGAGGTGGATTGACGAAGGCGCTGTTGACGGTGTCCCATCCACCTTCGCCATAAAGTGCCTGGACGAATGTGTACCCATTGTCATATGGAAAGAGAAGCGTCGATGAAATGATAGGAGGGGCGGAATCCAGCGTAGCCGTGTCGAACTCGGTGGCGGTGATTTCGGTCAGGTAGTGGTCAAGGAGCTCAGGGCGGTCAAGCAAGTACGACACCTCACTGAAGCTCGCATCTCCCTCGATCAGTGCGGTTATGGCCAGCGATTCATCGTCTGACGTTTCCTCTCGGGAGAGCGCGCCAGCGTCAATGTCGAAATGCTGATCCTGCAGCGCGTGCACGACTTCATGGGCGTAAGTGACATGCTCGGAAGGAGTAAGCTCCTCCGCGCTGGCTGGATTCCTGATCACGACCATTTCGCCCGTTGCTGGATCGTAGTACCCAGCGACTTGCTCTGTGTAAAGATCAACAATAAGCTGTCCCAGATCAACATCCGGGTCCATCAGCCCGAAGGCGATGAGTTCGCGTTCGTCGGCGATGCGCTCGTCAACGGGGTAGTCGGCATCAAGGTCTTCCTTGAGTTCCTGACCTAGCTGCTCTCGTGACTTTGGGGTGACTTCAATCGGGCTGAGAATCTCGAGCCCACGCATGTTCGCCACTTCTTCGGTGATTTCGTCATAGCTCGTGGTCGATTCCTGCAAGGCCGCGGCGGGGCTGGATATCATCAGCAGAGCGAACAGGATGAGAAAAAGGCGCGGTGACTGGGCAGGCTTCACTGGGTTCTCCTTTGAGGCAGGTCGTTTCCATCGGCATTGTGCGAAGAGCGGGGAGGGTTACGTTTGCCTTGATTATTCCACAGACGACTGCTGGTGAATGGAGCGAGCCATGCGATATTCATGGTGATTGACGGCTCGATGCTGAAAGGAAAGGTGTTCGATGAAAATTGATCAGGCGAGAATTCACGGCATGGCTTCGGAGATTTTCTCTCTTCGCTCCGAAACGATGCCCGCATGGATCGACAATGAGACGTTTGCCTATCTGGACGATCGCGACGGAGTCCCCCACCTGTTCGTGTCGGGCACGACTGGAAGTGAGCCCCGGCAAATAACGTCGGGAGAAGAGCGCATTCAGTCACTGATCCGCAGTCCGAATCGGGCGGTGATCGTTGGTACTGACGTAGGTGGCAATGAGCGACAGCAGCTCCGTTCAATCGATATTGCCGATGGCACCGTGACGATGTTGACCAGCGAGCCAGACCAGATGTTCGAGCCATTTCTCGTTTCGACGAGCGGCGATGAGGTGGTTTTCCGCACCAATGACGGGGAAAGCGGTGAGTTCTCGCTGTGGTCACAAAACACACGAAGCGGTGCCCGTACATGCCTTTGGCAAGATGCGGGCCAGGTTTGGGCTCACGCAATCAATGACGAGGGCGATGTGCTGGCGTCGTTGCTGACATCGAACCTCGATGCTGATCTGTACATTGTCCGTCATGATGGGTCGCGGGAGCCAATTCTCCAGGTCGATGAAGAGTCCTGGATTCTGGATGCGGCGTTCGGCCCTGAGCCTGATCGCGTCATCGTGTTGACGAACGCCGATCGGGACTTCGTCTCGCTTGAATCCATTGACCTCACTTCGGTCAATCGTTCTACGCTCCGGGAGGAGGCCGGGGACATCGAGACGTTCAAACTGTCGCCTGACGCGGAGCGCATCGTGCTGAGCGTGAATGACCGTGGATACTCGCGCGTTTACGCCGGCGAAACCCGCGCAGTTGATGGTGCGAAGGAAGTTCAGCTGCCTGCCGGAGTGATCGACAGAATCTCGTGGTCACCTGATGGCACCAGGTTTATTTTTGGCTGGCTGTCCGCTGTCGCACCATCTCGAATCTACATGGTGGACGGTGATGGTAAGGCTCGGCCGGCGCGGGCGGATGACGTCAGCAAAGCGCCATTCGATGGTGTCGCCCCGGAGACGATCACGTACACCACGTTCGACGGCCGGAGGATACCTGCCTTCTGGTTCCGCGCGGCATCTGGCGATCAGGCGCCGATCATCATCGATGTGCATGGTGGTCCCGAGAGTCAGCGACGACCCGGGTTTCACCCAGTGCTTCAGTTCCTTGCTGCCAGCGGTTTCAACGTTCTTACGACAAATGTGCGGGGGAGTACCGGATACGGGAAAGCCTACTCGCATCTCGATGACGTTGAGCTGCGGCTCGATTCTGTGCATGACCTTAAGCATGCCCACAAGTGGCTTGCTGAACAGGTTCCGGGTTCCGCCGGAAGAATCGCGGTGATGGGGCAAAGTTACGGCGGATTCATGACGCTTTCCGCGATCACTGAATACCCGGATCTCTGGTTTGCCGCCGTAGATGTTGTCGGCATCTGCAACTTTGTGACCTTCCTCGAGCGCACCGGCCCATGGCGTCGTCGCCACCGGCAAGCGGAATATGGATCGCTGGAAGAGGATCGTGAGCTGCTTGCCTCGATATCGCCAATCCGAAAGGTAGATGACATCGCCGCACCGTTGCTGGTGATCCATGGGAAGAATGACCCTCGTGTCCCTCTGTACGAGGCGGAACAATTGGTCGCCTCGCTTCAGGAGCGGGGTCACATGGTGCAATCGCTGGTGTTTGACAACGAAGGGCATGGCTTGTCAAAACGTGACAATCGCATTTCCGGATACACCAGTGTCTCGGAGTTTCTGCTGGCGATGGCCGCGGATCAGGGAGCCTGATGACGAGCGCACGGCCAATCGAAGCTGCTCCCGCAGGGACGTCGGGCCTGTGACAGTTGCGCGCGGCAGCCACAATGGTCAGCTCAACACACCTGAGAATCGCTGGAGCGGGTCCGATCCGGGAGGAGATCCGCGCCAACGTCTCCAAGGGAATTCGGAAGGGAAAGAGCTCTTTCCCGGAATCGTCGGGTACGGGTTGAGGTTGGTGCCTGGCATTGGCAACGCGTTCCTTGCCAGGCGCAACAACGGATTTCTGTTTTTGGCGCAGTTTGGCGATCCTGGAGCATCGCCACTGAAAGCGTGCATGACGCGCCAGATCATGGCTTGATGAACAACTCCAAGTTGTTCGCTCGTGCATTATTCTGAACGTAGCATCCGTGCGCGTCGCACGGTCGACGATTCTCGCGCGCATGGCGAATGGCAGGGAGAAGCCTGGTGGCGATTGTTGAGCGGCAGTGGAGAGAGGTTGCGCTGAGCGATACGGAGTATGAGTCAATCCTCACACTCCTTGGGCGCGAACCAACATTCGTGGAGCTGGGAATGTTTGGCGCCATGTGGAGCGAACACTGCGGATACAAGCATTCTCGCCCGCATTTGCGGAATCTGCCGACAGAGGCGCCCTGGGTGTTGCAAGGACCGGGGGAAAATGCGGGCGCGGTCGACATTGGTCATGGCCTGGCGGCCGTGTTCAAGGTTGAATCCCACAATCATCCAAGCGCCGTCGAACCATATGAGGGGGCCGCTACGGGCGTGGGCGGAATTGTTCGCGACATTTTCACCATGGGCGCCCGACCGATAGCCATTCTCGATGCGCTG
>Ga0209176_10000013_pt1 | contig 55889 bp, 49 predicted proteins | sample NGEPer11B_FD_184511 | JGI IMG/M metagenome (GOLD analysis project Ga0209176, IMG submission 184511) | Arctic peat soil microbial communities from the Barrow Environmental Observatory site, Barrow, Alaska, USA - NGEE Permafrost305-11B... | ecosystem: Environmental > Terrestrial > Soil > Wetlands...
ACTCGGAAGAGAGCGGCCCGGAAGAGAGCGGCCCGGAAGAGAGGGGCTAAGAGAAGCTAGACGTCATCTGACTCCCTGAGCTGATCCTCTATCCTCTCGTCAACTTCCTCATCCAGCAATGCGCCCACCTCGTCTACGCCTGCCTTGCCTGATCTTTCTGGAGTCTCGTCCCCTTCCTCTTCCTCGCCGGAGTGGGAAAGAAGAGCTTCTTCCCCTGCCATCATAGCGTCAAACACTTTAGATTTGAGACGATTCCGGGTTTCCTCTATTTGTGTGCGCATGGCTTCTCGGTCAAAGGAAGCACTCTCCCCTTCCACCTCAGTCTTGGCCGAAGCAGGGGGCTCATCTACCACACTCGCGGCCGGAGCAGATGGCTTTCCCGCCGGCTCCACACCGGACGCCTCCTCTTCTCCCGCTTCACCCACGCTATCGGTAGAAAAAGGCTGGTCCAGCTCTTGTTGGATCCGCCGCCTTGTCTCCTCTATGCGAGCCTTGAGATCTGCCCGCACAGAATCTTCCGCAGCCATTTCCGGAGGAATACTCGGCGCAGACTCGGGCTCGGGCTCAAGCGCGGGCTCTGGCGCAGGCTCTGGCGCAGGCTCGGGCTCTGGCGCAGGCTCGGAAGTAAGGCGAGGGTGACCCACAATGTCAGATCCTCCGTGAGAACCCTCCCCGCTCTGCCAGGCGTCTCTGACAACCTGGCACCGCCTGGGAGAAATCAGAAAACCCAGGATTGCGCCGAACAGACCCCCAAGAAAGAATTTTCCCAATCCTCGCATCGGCAGCTCCCTCCCTTCAGACAAGACGTCCGCACGCTGGGTTGATTTGCACGTGCGCTCCATTTCCAGCAGTTGCTGTCTTCTATGTTAGCATTGTCCCCAGTCTACTTACGACCTTTGCTACCGTCACTCTTTCTTCACACCCTCCGAGGCCGCTCATCCCGTTAGCCCAGCCGGGTGATCACCAACCTGCCCTCCTCATCCTCTTCCGCCAGAATCATCCATTCTCCCCCAAAATCCAGGGTAGCTTGAGATGCTATGTCCTTCAGAGCCTTGCTCGCATCCAGATCCAACAGGTAGCGGATGGGCATGGGCGGCTTCTCCGCCATTTGCACCACCGTTTCTCCATCTTCGTCCCTGTGCAGGAAGATTGGTTCCTCTGAGAACCGGGCCAGTCCCAACTTGCGCTCATACACTTGGGAGGCACTTGCAGCGCCTCCGGGCGCCCCGCCCTGGGCACTTGAGATGGTCTCGCTTCCTTCTGATACTCCCCTGGACTCTCCCATGAGAGCGAAGTTCTCTCGTAGTTCACCCTGTTTGTGCATCATCACCTGGAAACGCTCCGCAGCCTCCTTCGCGTCACGGCTGGCCTTGAGAAGACGAAGAGAATAGAACACGATGAACAAGACGACCGCAGCGATAGCAAGCACCACACTCCCCAACAAGAATGAACCGTCCATCAAGCGTCGCCCTCCCCCCGTTTGTCTCCCTCTCCACTTGCCCGCTCCGCCTCCGCAGAAGCATCCGCAGGAAAGTAACGCTCACCCCACAGACCTATCAGACGCTCACGAATAAGCTTCTCCTCTCCGTGATCTGTAGGCTCGTAGTAGACACGGCCCTGCAGTATTTCCGGCAAGTATTCCTGCTCCACGAAACCCCCATGGGTGTGAGGATACTCATAACCCACGCCGTGTCCCATTTCTTTCGCGCCCGAATAATGGGAACCCCGCAACTTGGGCGGCGGCGCGTACGGACCATCCCTCTTCACTTCCTCCATAGCCCGGTCTATGGCCCTGTAGGAGGCGTTGGACTTGGGGGCGCCGGCCAGATAGGTCACTGCCTGAGAAAGGTTTATCCTGGCCTCCGGGAGTCCTACGAACTCCACTGCCCGGGACGCAGCAATAGCCACCTCCAGCGCACGAGGATCAGCATTACCCACGTCCTCAGAAGCAAAGATCACCATCCGTCGGGCGATAAACAGGGGGTCTTCGCCTCCCGAAAGCATCACTGCCAAGTAGTAGACTGCAGCGTCGGGATCAGACCCGCGCATGCTCTTGATGAAGGCGGAAGCGTAGTCGTAGTGTAAATCCCCTTGCTTATCGTAGCGAACAGCCTTCTCTCCGGTTGCACGTTCCACGGTCTTCCTGTCAAGTACTTCCGAACCGGTCGCTTCCGCCAAAGCAACCGCACGCTCAAGCAGAGACAGGCTCTTACGCCCATCTCCACCGCCGAAACCCGCAATCAGGTCTCTCTCTTCTTCTTCCACTCTGATCTCTCTCCGCACACCGCGTTCATGATCAGAGAGAGCCCGGTCCACCAGAACACGGACCGCGTCTTTATCCAACGCCTGAAAACGATGAAGATCGCAGCGCGAGAGCAAGGGGGAGATTACCTGGAAAAACGGGTTCTCTGTTGTTGCCCCGATGAGAACTATGAGCCCATCTTCCACCACGTGAAGGAATGCGTCTTGCTGCGCTTTGGAAAAGCGATGAATCTCATCCAGGAACAAGACGGTTCGCGAACCCACTTCTTCACGGCGCCGCTGTGCAGTAGTCAACACCTTGCGTACATCACCCACGCCTGAGTTGACAGCCGAGAGCTCCTCAAACTCCGCGCCGATGGCACCAGCGACCAAACGAGCAACTGTAGTCTTCCCTGAACCCGGCGGGCCGAAGAAGATCATGGACCCGACCGCGGCCGCCTCAATGGTTCTGCGCAGTGGCGCTGTGGGTCCCAGGAGTTCTTCCTGCCCCACAACCTCCTCCAAAGCACGAGGACGCATGCGGGAAGCCAAGGGTGCATTACGCCACAGGTCTTGTTCCATACCCGCCGTGAACAAATTGGCCGCCTCACCCGACGCACACATGAACCCCTCCAACGTACGACATAAATACAGATTCTACCAGCCCGTACCAGACTGCGATTATCCAACTACACATTGCGCGGTTGAGCAACCCACTTCGCTCTTGTACAATCGCCGGAGGCACAGATCCAGGAGGGTGATTCTTGCTGCGACGAGTACTGGTTCTGAATTTCACCTACGAACCCATCAATATCTGCAGCCTCAGACGCGCCGTCGTCCTGATACTAGGGGAGAAGGCAGAGATAATTGAAGAGGGTGAAGGCCTAATAAGATCTGAGAAGATCTGCTTGGCCCAACCCTTCGTCATCAGACTCAAATACTACGTCAAGGTTCCCAGGGGGAGAAGGAGGAGGATCTCCCGCAAGGCTATATTGGCTCGAGACCGCTTCCGTTGCCAGTATTGTGGGAGCACCCGGCATCTTACGCTGGATCACGTCATACCCAGATCCCGGGGCGGTTCTACCACCTGGGACAACCTGGTTACCTCCTGTGCACCGTGCAACACCGACAAGGGCGACAACCTGCCGAGCGAGGTTGGCCTCACCCCCCGTAATAGACCCCGTAGGCCTTCACCGGTGGAGTTTCTGGTCACATCTGCAAGAGAGGTGCCCGCAAGCTGGGAACCTTATCTTGCAAATGGGGAGGGATTGCCTAGGGCTGGGATTGCCTAGGAGATAACCGCGCTGTCTGAGTAACGACCCATCGCCAGGTACTTCTGCCTGCGTTCCCGCACCCTCGCTTCCGGGGTGAGTTCCCGCACCTCCTCAAGACCACGCTTGATTTGACGCTCTACTCTCCTCGCCATGGCCCTGTGGTGCTTGTGCGCACCTCTCCTGGGCTCCAGGACCACCCCATCAATGACCTCCAGATCCAACAGATCATGTGCAGTTATCTTGAGCGCTTCCGCCGCCTGCCCAGCCTGACCCACGTCACGCCACAGAATAGCGGCGCATCCCTCTGGAGTGATAACGGAATAGGTAGAGTTCTCCAACATGTACACTCGGTCGCATAGGGCTAGGGCCAACGCTCCACCCGACCCACCCTCCCCGATAATCACGGCAACGGTGCACACCTTCAGGCGCGCGAACGTACGCAGTGTGGATGCGATGGCCGCGGCCTGCCCCTTCCGCTCCGCAGCTGCGCCCGGATACGCCCCCGGTGTATCCACCAGGGTAACCACAGGAAGTTTGAATTTCTCTGCCATTACCGCCAATCTTTGAGCCTTCCGGTACCCGTCGGGACCGGACATGCCAAAGTTCCTGGCCTGTCTCTCCTTGAAATCTCGCCCTTTTTGTTGTCCGATCACGACCACAGGGGTGTCGTCAACGGAAGCCAACCCTCCCACGATGGCAGGATCGTCTCCACTCAGCCGGTCGCCGTGCAGCTCCACGAAGTCGGTGAAAATGTGTTCTATGTAGTCCAGGGATTGGGGCCGGTCCCGGTGCCGTGCCGCCTCCACCGTCCCCCAAACTTCACCAGCCGGTTCCTGCAAAGCCAGAACATCAAGGCGCCTCTGTATCCGATTCATCTCTTCCGAGTAGCCAATCCCTGGGAGCGCCGGCAAACTTCTTAACTCGTTCAAACGCTTGACCAACCGAGCCGCCTCTGCGTGGTAGACCTTCCGTATCCGATTGAAAGGGTTCATTGGTGGAAAACTCACCCCCTTTCAGCAATGCCAGTAGACGCTGGATTCTCTCCTTCAGCTCATGGCGGTGGACAATCGCATCCACCTGGCCGGATTCCAGATTCATCTCCGCGCTACCGAAATCCGGAGGCAGTTTCTCCCTGGTCGTCTGTTCTATGACCCGGGGACCGGCAAAACATAGGAGCGCTCCAGGCTCAGCGAGGATGATGTCCGCGAGTGTGGAGAAGCTGGCCAGGACACCGCCGGTGGTGGGATCAGTGAGTACCGTGATGGAGGGTAACCCTTCGTCCGCAAGTTGCTCCAGAGCGACCACCGTCTTGGCCATCTGCATCAAAGACAGTATCCCTTCCTGCATACGTGCCCCACCGCTGGCAGTGACGATCACCAAGGGAAGCCTATCCTGACACGCCCTGACCGTGAGCCGGGAGAATCGCTCCCCAACCACCGAGCCCATAGACCCACCGAGGAACCGGAAATCCATGACTCCCAGAGCCACTGGGTGTCCGGAGAGCAGGCAACACCCTCCCGTAAAGGCCTCAGTGACACCGAGCTCGCTGCGAGCGTCCGTCAACCTATCCGCGTATGACTGGGTATCGAAGAAATGCAAGGGATCAACAGAACGTACATCTGACCCCACTTCCCGCCAGCTTCCCTCATCCGCCAACTGCGATATGCGCTCTGGCGAAGGAACGGGGAAATGGTAGTTGCATGCTGGACATACCCGCAGAGTCTCTAGCAAATCCTCCTCGGAGAGGAGAGTATCGCAACGCACACACTGCCCTTCCGCTCCGCCCCGGATCGCGCGGGAATCACTGCTGGACATGTTGACGCCAATATACTTGGTCACTTACGAACAGACCTCCGCCCTAGCTATAGCGGCCGAAGATTATGGTGGCGTTGTGCCCTCCAAAGCCGAAGCTGTTGGAAGCGCCGTACTCAATGGCAACCTCCCGCATCCGGTTTGCCACGTAATCCAGGTCGCACTGCGGATCGGGATCATCAATGTTGATGGTGGGAGGGATCTTGCCTTCACTCACTGCTAGTACCGTTGCCGCGCCTTCCATCGCCCCGGCGGCCCCCAGGCAATGACCAATCATGCTCTTGGAGGAGCTGATCATGACGCTTGAGGCCGCCTCCCCCAGTGCCTCCTTGATTGCCTTGGTTTCCATGACGTCACCTAAAGGCGTAGCCGTCCCATGAGCATTGACGTAACCGAGTTTCTCGGGAGCTATCCCCGCCATAGCCAAGGCGCGGCGCATCGACACGGCCGCAGGCATTCCTGTTGAGTCCGGCTCCGTCATGTGAGAAGCATCGCTACTCATGCCATAACCCCGAAATTCAGCGTAGATGTGGGCACCGCGGGCAACCGCATGGTCGTGCTCTTCAAGAACCAGTATGCCTGAGCCCTCACCCATCACGAATCCGTCTCTCCCTGCGTCAAACGGACGGCTGGCACGCTCGGGTTCATCATTGCGTGTTGAGAGCGCCCGCATGGAAGAGAAGGCACCCATGCCGATGGGACCTATCGGTGCTTCCGACCCCCCCGCGAAGACCGCCTTGACGTGACCGTCTCTCACCATTCGGAAAGCGTCTCCAATTGCATTCGTTCCGGCTGCACAGGCGGTAGCAGTGGTGCCAACCCCACCCTTGGCCCCAAGCGTGATGGAGACGTTGGCCGCTGCCATATTCGGGATCATCATGGGGATGAAGAAAGGGCTGAGTCTATCCGCCCCACGCTCATGCAAGACCTTGGTCTGGTCATAAAACGTATCCAGTCCACCGATGCCAGATCCCACAATCACCCCAACATCATACGGGTCTCCGTCCAGGGACAGCCCGGCATCCTCCTTGGCCATCTGAGCCGCGGCAACCGCGTATTGTGAGAACCGATCCATTCGACGCGCCTGCCTACGATCCATGAAATCCCGCACATCGAAGCCCTCTACTTCGGCCGCGATCTTCACCGGATAATCATCCACATCAAAACGCGTTATGAGGCCCACACCAGACCTCCCGGCCAGCAAACTGGAGAAGAACTGGTCCTTCCCAAGCCCCAACGGAGAAACAATCCCGATTCCGGTGACTACAACTCTCTTCATGACGCCACTCTTCATGACATCAGCCGATCTACTGCCCGGCACGTGCTCCACCTCCTAGATTCCTAATCCGCCGTCCACCGGAAGCACTGCTCCCGTAATGAAGGCCGCCGCATCCCCGGCCAGGAATCCCACGGCCTCCGCCACATCCTGGGTGTTGCCTAAGCGCCCCAACGGGGTCTCTCCAAGGATAGATTCCTTCGCCTGCTCTGACAGTTTGCCCGTCATGTCCGTCTCCACGTATCCAGGGGCGACCGCGTTCACACGGACACCCCGGGGAGCCAGCTCACGGGCCAGGGACTTGGTCAATCCCACAATACCCGCCTTAGCTGCCGAGTAGTTCGTCTGGCCCGCGTTCCCACGCCTACCCACAACACTGGACATGTTGATGATGGACCCGGAACGCCTCTTCATCATACCCCGGGCGACCGCCTTGCTGACAAGGAAAGTGCCCTTGAGGTTAACAGCTAGGACATCATCCCAATCTTGCTCACCCATGCGCACAAAGAGACCATCTCTCGTAATTCCGGCGTTGTTAACAAGTATATCTACCGGGCCAAGCTCCTCCTCCACGGCACCCACCATCTCCCTCACCTGTACTTCATCGGAGACATCGGCACGAACCCGCATACCTTTGCCCCCGGCGGTTTGAATCTCATCCAACGCCGACTGAGCGGCCTCAACATTGCCCGCGTAGTTGATGGCTACCGCGGTTCCAAGGGCGGCCATATGCACAGCAACAGCCCTCCCGATACCCCTGGAGGAACCGGTTACTAAAGCAACCTTGCCTTCAAACGAAGATGCCAGTCCGCACATGAACACTCCTCCCGCTCGATCCGAGTGACCTACCTCTCTCCAAAACGGTCGACCACTTCCCGTAATGCGTCCGCCCCATCCGTCCTATAAGCAGGGAGACGACGGTCAAACCTCTTGACAAGTCCCGCAAGGACTCCCCCTGGTCCTACCTCCACCGCCCCGTCTATTTCTCCCGAGACAACATCCAGAGACTCCCTGAATCGCACGGGGGAGGTGAGCTGCCGCATCATCGTCCCGGCAATCTCCTCCGGCTCAGGATAGCGAACCTCGGTTGACGAGAAGAACCGGCCCTTCTCCGGCAAACGAAAGTCCGTTGCCTTCAGTGCCGCACGCAGCCCATGAGCGGCTCCTTCAACCAGAGGACTATGGAACGCTCCCGATACCCGCAGATCAAGAACCCGTTTAGCCCCCTCCGCCAAAGCTATCTCTTGCGCGCGGGCGACCCCCTCTGGAGTGCCGGAGATCACCACCTGCCCTCGGCTGTTGTAGTTGGCCGGCCAGACCTCCCCGGCGCGCTCGCAGATACCGTCCACCGCCGCGTCTTCCAGACCCAAAACGGCCGCCATCGCGCCGGGCCTTTCCTTCCCGCATTCCCACATCGCCCGCCCCCGCGCGTCCACGATTTTCAGGGCTTCTGCAAAGCCTATCTGACCCGTAGCCACCAGAGCCGAGTACTCCCCCAAGGAATGCCCCAACGCGGCTCGGAAACTAACCCCATTCTCCCGTAGGACCCCCCAGGTAGCCACACTGCAGACGAACAGCGCAGGCTGAGCCTTATCCGTGCGGGTCAATTCCTCAATCGGACCCTCACGACATAGCCCCGCCACATCCCAGCCCAACATGTCCGAGGCTTCCTCAAACATATCCTTGGAGCCAGGATAATCCTCCCAGAGATGATGCCCCATGCCTATAACCTGACTTCCCTGGCCGGGGAACAGGAGCAATAGATCAGCAACTTCCATCACCTCAAGAGCCTCCCCACTCCAATAGACAACACCCCCAAGTCAGACCGGCCCCAAAGCCCGCCAACAAGATCAGGTCTCCCTCTCTCAACCTTCCTTCCTCTCCTGCCTCCGCCAAACACAGAGGAATGGATGCGCACGATGTATTCCCGTACCTCTGAAGATTCGTATACATCTTGCCTTCCGGAATCCCCACCTTCTTGGCGGCAACTTCAATGATACGCATATTCGCCTGGTGCGGAATGAAGAGGTCCACATCACTGGCTGAGCGTCCGCACTTATCCAGCACCCTGACCGCAGAATCATGAATTGCCCGGGTGGCAAAGCGAAAGACCTCTCTTCCGTTCATCTTCAAGTAGTGCTGTCTCTTGCTCACCGTTTCATGATCAGCAGGTAGGCGCGAGCCACCGGCCGGTATAGCCAGCATGTCTGCTCCAGAACCATCATTCCCCAGATCAAAGCCCAGGATCCGGCCCAAGCCGCTGGCCGGTGAGACAACGGCAGCCCCGGCTCCGTCCCCGAACAGAACCGCCGTGCTCCTATCCTCCCAGTCCAGGATACGAGAGATGGTCTCCGCCCCCACCACGAGCACATTCCCGCAGATACCTGCAGAGACCATGCCCGTGGCCGTTGCCAGCGCATAGACAAAACCCGTGCAGCCCGCGGAGAGATCCATTGCGCCGGAATTGACCGCACCCAACTCATGCGCGATCCGAGAAGCCGTGGCGGGCATCAACTGATCCGGAGAGATAGTGGCCGTCACAATCATGTCCACTTCCTCCGCGCCCAGTCCAGCATCCGCCAGGGCGGCTCTAGCCGCCGGAACTCCCAAGTCTGATGAAGCCATGCCCGGCTCTGCGATTCTCCGCTCGCGAATCCCAGTGCGCTGACTTATCCACTGATCCGAGGTGTCAAAAAGCTCCTTCAGATCCTCGTTGCGCAGGACCCGCGAGGGAAGATATGTTCCAAGCCCACTTATGGTGACGGTCTCCGGCATATCGTTGACTAAGCTCAGTCGCGGTCAGTCAAGGCGAATATTAGGGAGGCGTCGCAAGCGCGCTCGCCCTCAACAGAAGCTCTACCTTCGCCCTTGCCGATGTTGCCTCTCATCCTGACCAACTCAACCTCCAGACGAAGTGTATCTCCAGGCCTCACCTGACGACGGAACCGAACCTTCTCTATTCCCGCGAAGAGGGCCAGCTTGCCCTGGTTTTCCGGAGCGGAGAGCGCTGCCACCGCACCAGCCTGCGCCATGGCTTCAATCTGCAGAACACCGGGAAACACAGGATGGCCGGGGAAGTGACCGCGGAACACGTCCTCGTCTCCGGTAAGCCACTTCTCCGCCACGACGCGCTTCCCGGGAACCAGTTCCAGCACGCTATCCAGGAAGATAAAAGGTTCCCTATGAGGTATCACTGCTTCAATCTGCTCTCTGTTCATCTGCAGTCGTTCTTCGCTATCGCCCATAATCCCCCATTCGACATTCAAGGTATGCGGAAAGGCCAGCCGCACCAGGCCCGTCAAGGAATGAACTTCCCGGGGGCCACTCACGCATGGACCTCCGGGCTAGAGTGATGATATTCTCCAGTAATACCAAATCCTTTTCAAGTCAGCATAGCTGTTCACAATCCCTCAACACAACCCAGAACAGGGTACAACTGCAGCTTTCACTCACACTCGCCGACGACCTGCATGACCTGCTCCTACTAAACGGAGAACCCTTGGCGGTGGACGAAGTCGCCCGGAAGTTGCTGGCGGTATCACAACCTCCTCCTGGACTCTCGCGCCAAGTAGTGCAGGCTTTGGTTCATGATGACGGTCGCTTCTGCTGGGCTGGAGATCGAGCCGTCAGCTTACAGGACTGGCTGGATGAAGATCCAGATCTGGCCGACGTGTCATTTGTGGTCTTGGACCTTGAGACAACCGGGGCCCGACCGGGGAAGGACAAGATCACCGAGATAGGAGCCGTCCGATTGGAGGGCCTTGCAGAGGTGAGGACCTTCCAAAGCCTGGTCAACCCTCTGCGCAGAATCCCCCCACGAATAGTGGAACTGACGGGCATAACCCAGAATATGGTCGCCAGGGCACCATGTCTGGAGGACGTAGTTCCCCCTCTGTTGGATTTCATGACGGGAGCTATCCTGGTAGGACACAACGTAAGCTTCGATCTGAGTTTTCTGGATTATGAGCTCGCTCGCATCCAGGGGAAGAAACCTGGCCGGGAAGCGATAGATACACTGAGATTGTCAAGACGCCTTGCGCCGGGACTCCCCAACCACCGCCTGGGCACTGTTGCAGAGGCATTGGGCTCGCCCGAGACACCAGATCACAGAGCGCTGGCGGACGCCAAGGCGACGGCGCACGTCTTCTCAACTCTCGTGGGGCGCCTGCAGGAGAAGCAGGTGACCACGCTTCACCAGCTTCGCACCTACCTGGACCCTGCACACAGGAGAGACCTGGACAAGCTGGCGCTCACCAAGGACATTCCTCAAGTCCCGGGTAACTACATGTTCTTGGATTCGGACAGGGAAGTCCTCTATGTGGGAAGGGCGGAAAGACTCCGTAGCCGTGTTCGCTCCTACTTCCTCACGGGAGCCAGTAACTCCCGGCGCGTCCGACGAACGCTCGGCAGCCTTCGTTCTATTGAGTGGACTGAATGCGGTTCTCTCTTGGAAGCCATAGTCAGGGAGCAGGAGCTCATCCGCACCCACCGCCCTCCCGCCAATGTCCATGGCCGCAGACCGGAGAGATATCAATATCTAAGAGCGGCAGACACCAATGCGGGGCTTCGTCTCTACGCCACTGACCGCTACAACCCGCGAGAACTCTCAATAGGAAGACCCGCCGATGCGCCTTCACCCCTGGCCATCGGCCCTTTCCGAGGTAGAAAGAGGATCAAGAGCGCACTTGACCTACTGCGCCGTTGCTACCCCATCCGCCGTTGCACCGAAAAGAACGCCCGCCAGGAGTGCTTGTACGGACAGACACGCAGCTGCCTACAACCGTGCACAAAAGACCCGGATACGGTAGACCGGCATGACCGTATGGTCCAAGCACTTCTCAGATGGCTGACCGGCGGGAATGAAAGAGAAGGGGAAGAGGAGGGCCGGGGGGAGGACCGTGATCTCCCAGAAGATCCTATTGCCCGTGCTGAGAATCTCATGCGGAGACTTTCCCGAGAGCAAAGATATGAGGAGGCGGAAGAAGTAAGACAGGCCGGCGTAGACCTGCGGGAGATACGTCGTTCCTACGCCTGCCTCAAAGAAGCTCTGGACTTGAACTTCGTGGCGTTCTGGCCAAACGCAGCTAATTGCGATCCGAGCATCCGCATGGATGTAGTTCGGCGGGGAGAGCTCATGGACAGCGTGACACTATCACCGGCCACGTTGACTCTGGAGATTAACCGGGTCTTCCAATTGATCTCGCCCTCCGGCGAGGACAGGAAGGGAGACTCCAGCAATGATGATGAGAACTATGACAGTGATAATCTTCACCTCTCCGCCGTGCCTCAGGAGAAGCTGGATGAAGTCTTGGCAGTGCGCCGGTGGTTCTTGGATAACTCACAGGTCCAGACCGTCTCTCCACAGAACCGCCCTGAGGAACCCATCCACCGCGCGCAGAACCGCTTAGAACACTGGAAGCAAGACACAACTGCTACGGCCTACATGTTGATGGGCGGCGCACGAAGGCGGCAAACGTAGGCACCGCCCCAAGCACTCAATCTCAGGCCACACTAGAACCTTAGACCACCTGTTCTGGGCCACCTGTGCTGGACCGCCTGTAGGGGACCACCTCTAGTAGAGCACCCGTGGTGGAACACCTGTAGTCTCACAGGCGGCTGGTACCGGAGCTATTAGACAGATGCGAAGTTCTTCTGCTCAGACTCCGTTTCTCTAGCCTTCATGACCACCTTCAACAAGCTACGATCTATCTTGCCTTTGTAGATGGGAATGCTCTCCGCAAGACAGAACCGAATAATGCGTTCACGTTCAATCCCTAGATCTTCAGCCAATTCCTCCGGGGTGAAATGATTGGGCATCCGTACTCCTTTCAGATCGTCGTGCTGACCACTAGACAAACAAAAAGCCCGGCAGCGTTTACGCTACCGGGCTCATCTACCTTCTTCGGCCGGGACTGAGTTATTAGAACACTCCCGGCGGGGGCAATACCCCCTGTGGCAAGACCCATTCATAATATGTCTATTGTACCTTCACCCAGGCGCCCAGGCAAGGGCTCAGCGCGAGATCAGTCCTCCAATTCTTCTCTTTCCTCCTCCAGCAGGAGGAGATCAACCTCATCGCCTGCTGCAAGGCCCCTGCTATCCTCCGGAACTAGTACCAGCCCGTTGGCCAACACCATTGAACGCAGGATGCCTGAACCCTGAGGACCAGTCGTGCTCACCAACCACCGCTCTCCCTCACGCCACGCCTTCACCCGCATGACGTGGACCCGTCCGTGACGATTGTGTGTTTGCTCTTGAAGTACAGCCTTGCGCATCGGTCTCAAAACCTTGCGGTGACCCATCAATCGCAGGAGCGCCGGTCTGATGAATATCTCAAAAGAGACCATGGCCGCAACCGGATTCCCGGGAACACCGAAAACCAGCGTACCGTCCCGCACGCCGAAAGACAGCGGTCTCCCCGGTTTCATCGCCACACGCCAGAACCTCCTGTCCACCCCCAACTCGTCCTGCACGTCCTTGACAAAATCATACTCACCCACAGAAACCCCGCCTGAGGTAATGAGCACGTCATACTCCAGACCTTCTCCCACCAGCCGTCTCGTTGACTCCTTGTCGTCAGGAGCCACACCCAAACGCACTGGATCCAGACCCAGAGTCCTACACTGCGCCGCCGCCGTGTAGCTGTTAGAGTCACGGATCTGACCCGGAGCGAGATCTTGGTCCACACCAACCAACTCGCTGCCTGTGGCCAAAACGGCCACCCGCGGCTTCCTGTGAACCTGTACCTGAGAGTGACCCAAGCTGGCCAGCAACCCCACAGCTGCCGGTCCGATTGACGATCCTTCAGGAAGGACGATAGAGCCTTCTGTCACGTCCTCGCCGGCCATGCGCACATTCTCGCCTGACCTGACTTCTTTGCCGATGAATACGGAATCCCCCTCCTCCTTGGTGGACTCCACCTCCACCACAGCGTCAGCACCCGCAGGCATGGGTGCACCGGTCATGATCTTGACCGCCTCTCCCTCTACCACCCGGTGGCCCGTAGTGTGTCCAGCAGCAACTGAGGCCCGTACACGCAGAGCGCGCGGGGAATCAACATCCGCGCCGGCAGTATCTACCGCTCTCACCGCAAACCCATCCATGGCTGAGTTATCGAAAGGGGGCACGTTGTGCGGTGCGACTACGTCTTGAGTCAGCACAAATCCCTGAGCCTCCCAAAAGGCCTTCTTTTCAGCAGGCAGCGGCTGCGCTTCCTTCAGGATGAGAGAGAGAGCTTCCTGCATGGTCACCATGGGACCAATCACCTCCAGTACGTTCCGCCCATTGCACAGCTACCAGACCAGAGACACAGTAAAGTAACTGCGTTCAAGAGCCGATAACAGGATAACACGGTCGTTTCGAGAGGTGCGCAGTTGATAGTCTCAAATGAAGAGATAAGAAGAGTGCTGGCCTTGGCGAGTTCTTTGCGAATCGCAACCCGGAGACAGACAGTGGCGGCAACCGCTGCTATGAGCGGTCAGCCCAGCCTTTCCCTCCCCTCCACTTCTTCTGCCGATGAAAGCCGCCTCTCGCGGGTTTGTGCCTTGCGGGATCTTGTTGCGGAGGGTGCATACGAATTGAATCCAGACATGATCGCAGATAAAATAATCGGTCGCGCGGTCTGCGATCAGATCTCGCCGCGCCTGGTGGAGTAAGGGCCTACCCAGCCGACCCAGAGTTTCTCCCCGTCAACGGGCCAATATCCCAGGGTTTGCAGCATCGCCCTCCACGGCATAGAATTCAATGCCTATCGATACCCTGGAGACACGTATGCATTCAAATGTGCGCCGGCGGCTGGCGGACCGTATGTGGCAGTGGCGGAATGCCACATACGTTGCCAGCGCCATGGCTGTTCTTGTGGCCACAGTGGTTGTCTTCGTCTCCATCTCCACCCCCGCGTCTCTGGTGGAGATCTCAACAGAACCCACCTTCTTCGACGCCGACAGGGCTTTCAGAGCCTCCAGCGATCTCTCAGCACTCTACCCCAACCGGGAAATCGGGTCCAAGCAGGCGGCAGGCGGTACGGAATGGTATACCAATCAACTGGCGGCACTCCAGATACCCTTCACGGAGACCGATTTCCAGGCTACGGTGGGCAAAGAGAAGAAGGTCTTTAGGAATGTGGAGGTGGTCTTCCCAGGCACGAGCTCCGACACCATTCTTGTCACCGCCCCTAGAGAACCCAGCGACCAACCAAGATTATCTCCCCTGGCAGACGCTACAGGGACAGCCGTGCTGCTGGACCTCATTCAGGTCTTCGCCGGCAGACCTCATGAGAAGACCATGGTGTTTCTCTCCACTGAAGGAGGCACCTACGGTGGGTTAAGCGTAGAACACTATCTAGACAACAGCCCGCGGAGAGAGAACGTCGCCGTAATGCTCAGTCTGCGCGGCGTAGGAAAAGAGCGACGCGACAGCATACAGTCACATATAGCGGGTCCGAACAGCAGCACCCCGGGTTGGTATGTGCACCTGGCTTCCGGAGTGCTCAAGAATGCCGGTCTGAACCTCCAGCTACCTCCTCTGACCATTCAAATCGCCCGTCATTCCTTGGCCCTTTACCAAGGTGAGCAGGCAGCGGGATTGCGAAACAACATTCCCGCCCTGACCCTTTACGACACAGAGGGAGGGGACGTAACATCTGCAGGTCTCGACACCCAGGGAACAGCATTGGAGCGTCTTATCCTTTCCTTGGATGGCGGAACGAAGGTTCCCTCAGACCCGGGGACCAGTCTGGTCTTGGGATCCGGTAGGTTCGTCACCAACCGCGCTTTGTCCGTGCTTGGAGTGCTGATGCTATTGCCAAGCACCGTCATGGCTCTGGCCTGGCTGGCCGTGACCCACCTGCGTCCAGATGCGTGGATGCGGCACCTGCGCAACGTGCTCTCCTTCTCCTTGCCACCCACAGCGTTGGCCATACTCATCTGGCTGGCCTCGTTGGCGGGCATCCTTCCCCGTTTCGCTGGAAAGACATCGCCAGTGGCGGCTCCGACCACCAGCCCCGACATCGCTCCCACCCTGCTCTTGATTGCCGCAGGGATAGCATTGTTCATAGCATCCCGCCACCATCTAGGTTATCTGCGACCCCAAGAGCCAAGGGCGATGACGGAGATTGCCAAGCTCAGCCTGGGGCTTATCGTGTTGCTAGCGGGCCTGGCTCTGCTCGCCGCGCATTCACCATTCATGCTGATAACCGGACTCACCATGGCCTGGGTGTGGCCTCTTGTCAGTTGCTTCGCGGTGCCGGGAAGACCAAGTACATTTTGGCGGTCGGTCATGAGCAATTCATTCCTGCTCCTGGGCGGATTGTTCGCTCCCTTCGCTCTTTACGCCTACCTCATCACATCCACCGATCTGAATCTGTGGACGGGCTGGTGGTTCTTGCTGGTTCAGGCGACCTCAGGTGCCTATGGTATCCAGGGTCCGGCAGCTATGATTCTCCTGCTCACAGCCCTATTCCTCCTCATGGGAGTGAAACAACTCCGCCTCATTCCCATGGAAACACTGGAAGCGGAAGATGACCTCACTTTGGTGGAGGCGCCTTCTGCCCGAGCGCGAAGAGTCAGAGCAGGCAAATAAGCCCGTGTGGAGGAAGCGGACAAAACCCTCTTTCACGCGAAGCCAAGGGCGAGAACACGGCGGCCAGAACTGAAATCTTCGCGAACGCTGCGTTCGATGCTATGATGGGTTCGTTGGTAGCCCATCCGGGGAGCGGATCACCAGCCATGAGACCTTCCGTAACCAGCATCGAAAGACATTTGCGCCGCCTTCTCAAAGGAGACGTAGAGTTCGACGCGGTCTCACGTCACCTTTATGCTACCGACGGAAGCCCTTTTCAGATAGAACCCCTTGGCGTGGTCGCTCCAAGAGACCAGGCAGATGTCTCAGCGCTTGCAGCATTCGCATCTGAGAATGGTGTCCCACTGGTCCCGCGTGGGGCCGGTTCCGGCCTGGCAGGGGCGGCTGTGGGCGCAGGCATACAGGTAGACTTTACCCGCTACATGAACCGGATATTGGAGATTGCCGAAGACGGTTCATGGGCCCGTGTACAGCCGGGAGTCATCATGGGCCAGCTCAATCTGCAAGCCAAGCCGCTGGGCACATTCTTCGCACCCAACCCCTCAAGTGAGAACTACTGCAGCCTGGGGGGAATGATGGCCAACAACTCCTCCGGTTCCCGTTCCGTTTCCTACGGAGACACCAAGGATCACGTGCAATCCCTGGACGTCATCTTGCACGACGGTGAACTCCTCACAGCCCAATCCGCGGACAGGCAGGATATCCATCTGGACTCTCTGGCCAAGCAAGGCACCGGCGGTAGAGCCATAGCCCACCTCCTTACTCTCCTGCAGGAGAAACAGGAGACCATCAAGACATCCATGCCGCGGGTAATGAAGAACGCCTCCGGATATCGCATAGAGACGGTATTGGACGGTGAGCGGACGCACCCACAGCGCCTTTTCATAGGCTCAGAGGGAACTCTGGGAATGATCACCGAGGCTACTTTGAAATTAGTACCTCAGCCGGGGCAGAGAGCCATCGCCATGGCCTATTTCCCCACGGTCTTCGCGGCGGGAGAAGCGGTTACACCCATCCTCTCCCTGAACCCCACCTCTCTGGAGATAATGGACTCCAACTTCCTTGGATTCGTACGGAAGAATGATCCCAGCGTTGACGCCCTGCTCCCTCAGGATGTAGACACCGCTCTCCTCGTGGAATTCGAAGCCACCAATACGGACGAGCTCGCAGAACAACTGAGCTCTTTGGAGGAACTGCTTGCAAGTGGACCGGCCCTGGAGGTCAAACGAGCTTTGGACCCGGTTGAACAAGCTCAGCTGTGGAAGGTTCGCAAGTCAGCCGTCCCCCTCCTCCAGAAGATGCCCGGCCCCCGGCGCATTGCGGAGTTCATAGAAGACGTCACTGTCCACCCTGAGGTCTTGGCACAATACATGAACATGCTCTCTGGGGTCCTGGAGAAGAGAGAGGTGGACGGAATCCTCTATGGCCACGCCGGTGACGGCAACATCCATACCCGCCCGCTTCTCGACCTCAAGGACCGATCGGACCTCCGCCTTATGCAAACCATCATGGACGAAGTGATGGAATATGTACTGGAAATCGGCGGAACGCCTTCAGGTGAGCACGGAGACGGCCTCCTACGATCCCAACTGGTACCTCGAGTCTACGGGGAGAAGGTCTTTGACATCTTTGTGGAGATCAAGGACACACTTGATCCCATGGGAATCATGAACCCGGGTAAGAAAGTGATCCATCCCGCGGAGTTCGGAGGGGTGGGAAGAGACCTGCGCTACGGGGCCGACTACTACACACACGAACAGAACACGCTTCTCCACTTCCCGGACGACGAGTATGCGCTGGAGATAGAGAGGTGCCACGGTTGCGCCCAATGCAAGAGCATGGTCGCAACCACCATGTGCCCCACCTATAAGGCGACCAAGAGGGAACACGCCTCTCCTAGAGCCAAGGCCAACCTGCTCCGGAACGCCATCCAGGGCAAACTGGATCTCACCCGTATCTACTCTGACGACCTGACCAAGGAAGTAGCAGAATACTGCATTGAGTGCGGAATGTGCGCAGTGGAATGCCCTTCCAACGTCAACATTCCCAAGCTCATGTTAGAAGTCAAGAGCAGATACAGGAAAGAGCGGATTGCCGGACCGGCCGACATGGCCATGAGCTACGCGGAGTCAGCCACCCGTTCCAGCACGCACATAGCATCTCTGGCAAACAGCCTGATGGAAAATGAGTTTCTCCGCGGGTTGGGTGACAGCCTGATCGGAGTTGACCGGAGAAGGCACCTGCCGAAGATCGCCCCCAAGAGCTACGCGCGGATGGTGAAGGAGCGGAGTAGCGGTGGCAAGTCCTCAAAACAGAAAAGCCCGGCTCAGGCGGAAAGTCCAGAGGAAGACAAGAGAGTCTCTTTCTTCTACGACATTTACGCCAACTACAACGAACCGGAACTGGCCTTGGACATGGAACAGGCGCTAGCTGCACACCACATAGAAGTCCTTCACCCGGAACAGAAGGGTAGTGGCGTGCCGGAGATGCTGTACGGATACGCGGACCGCGCGCGGTCCGCAGCCCGTTTCAACGTGGAAAAACTCATCCCTCACGTGCGTGACGGAGCCTTGATCACCACCGGCGAACCGACCGCCTCCTACGCACTGAAAGTCCACTACGCCGACTATTTGAATCGACGGGAAACTGCAGAGGTATCTCAGGCCACCCGAGACCTGGGTGAACTACTAGCCACGCTGAGAAAGGACGGTCACGGATCCTACCCAGCTTTGGGAGAAGTACCGCTGCACGTGGCCTACCACGAACCATGTCATCTGAAGGCTCAGCAGGTAAGTCAGTCTTTTGTTGATATCCTGAAAGATATCCCGAGGATGGAGCTGACCGTATTGGATGCCGGCTGCTGCGGGATGGCCGGCACCTTCGGAATGAAATCAGGCACCTACGACTTCTCCATGGAGACGGGTCGTCCCTTGTTTGACCGAGTGTCTCAGGTGAAACCGGATCTGATAGCAACCGAATGCAGCACCTGTAGAATGCAACTGTTGCAGGCAACAGGTCTGGATGTCATCCATCCCATCCGATTGCTGAACAAAGCGTGCGGGCTGGAAGAAGCCAAGTTACGAACGGGAGTTTGAATTGTATATAGACGTGCCTTGGGACACCGCCAGCGTGCCGGTCAAAGTAGAGCGGGAGCGCCTGGGTGACATCATAGAGTCCAAGACAGTGAAAGTCCGTGATGAAGCCGCGCTCCTGAGAGGGATACTAGCAGCCAGTGATCCCCCTTTCCGAGAGTTCCTGGACCAATCTGACGGATCCAAGGTATTCATTGTCAATGATGCCACTCGTCCCACCCCCACCCACAAGGTCATCCAGGTAATTCAATCTGACCTGGAAGAAAGGGACATATCCTTCCTGGTCGCGACAGGGGCTCATCGTCCGCCCGGCGAGAGCGAGCTGGAGGAGATCTTTGGCCGGGAGGTCCGAGAACACTTTCTGGAAAAGATTTTCAGCCATGATTCCCGGGACGATAGGCAGCTGGTGAACATGGGACGGACCTCGCGGGGCACCCCTATATGGATGAACCGGATGGTCGCTGAAGCGGACCAGCTTGTTCTACTCAATTCGGTCGAACCTCACTACTTTGCTGGCTATACCGGAGGGAGAAAGTCACTTTTCCCCGGGGTGGCAGGGTTTGAGACCATCCAAACCAACCACAAGATGGCGCTGAGCCCGCAGGCCTCCAACCTGGCTCTCGCCGACAATCCCGTGCATGAGGACATGATGGAAGCGGTGGAGGTTTTCGCGGACAAGCCCATTTACTCGCTACAGATGGTACTGGACCGCCAGCATCGCATCCACTCAGCCCACGCAGGGAGCCTCAAGCACAGTTTTCAGGACGCGGTCATCCACGCCGATGATCACTACGTGGTGGAGATTGACCACCGCTTTGACGTGGTCGTGACCGTCGCACCATACCCCATGGACTATGATCTTTATCAATCGCAGAAAGCTCTGGAAAACGGTGCAATGGCCCTCAAGGAGAACGGGGTGCTGATATTGGTCAGCAGCTGCCGCCACGGCATCGGTGACGAGACTTTCTTCAACCTCCTGGCTGACGCCAGCACACCGGCACAGGTTCTGGAAAGGGTGAAGGGGGAGTACGTGCTGGGCTACCACAAAGCTGCTCGCATGGCTCACATCGCCGACCGGAACGAGATGTGGGGAGTCACCAACATCCCGGACGAGGATATGGAGGCGGCATTCATGAGACCTTTCCCCACAGTCCAGAAGGCTGTGGACTCAGCAGTGAACAGAAAAGGTCCAGAAGCCAGGGTATTATTCCTCATGGACGGAAGTCTGACAGTGCCAAGGATCCGAGAGGATTGACCAGGCTGCACCGGGGGGAGGGAGAATGAAGCAAGAAGTCTCCACCAAGAATGCTCCTGAAGCGGTGGGACCCTACGTACAGGGTATCAAGGCCGGCGGTTTTCTCTTTGTGAGCGGGCAACTGCCGCTGGACCCAACCACCGGGGTGCCGGTGGAGGGAGGCATCTCGGTGCAGACCAAGAGAGTGATGAACAACATCAAAGCTATAGTTGAAGAGGCCGGCGCCCATCTGGATGCGCTGGTCAAGACCTCATGCTATCTGGCCGACATTGAGGATTTCCCGGCGTTCAACAATGCGTACGGCGAATTCTTCACAGGGGTGCCGCCATCTCGCGAGGCCATAGAGGCGGCCGCCTTGCCCAAAGGCGTCCGCCTGGAGATCTCAGCGGTCTGTCGGTTGGAGTAGGCAGTCTGCCTATCCTAATCCGCCGCCTTTACGGCCGCGCGCACGCCGGCCGCGAAGGCCTCATGGTTGACATTCCTGACCCTCTCATTCATAAGCAGGTCAATCTGCGCTTCCAGGTCAGCGGCGGAGATAGGCAGCAGCTCAGAACCAGCCAGCGCCCCGACCATCACCGTATTCATCGCCTGGGGCACGCCCAATTCCCGGCTCACGCTACCCGCATCCACAGTGACCACAGGCTGAGCCAATCCTCTCATCCGTTCCAAGAGTTTCGAGACATCAGGGTAATCGAATTTACCTAGCAAAGCTCCAATCGGCAGCACGGGATCCGCGTTGACAAGCACAGCTGTGCCTGGGTTTCCGTACTGGGTGAGGAGCCTCAACGCTTCCAGCGGCTCGAACCCGAGCAGGATATCCAGTTGACCTTCGGGAACCTTGGGGGGGCGAGGGGCACCTTTCCAAAAACGGAGATGACTGGCCACCGAGCCCCCTCGCTGCGCAAGCCCATATACCTCACCAACCGCCACTTCATAGCCTTGCGCGAGCAAAGCGGAACCCAGTAGTCGTATGGCTAGGACATTACCCTGTCCGCCGACACCGGCTATTATCAAGTTGAAAGGTCTCTCCAAACCCGCTTCCCCCTGCGTCTCAGATACAGTTGACCCGCCCATTATTCCCCCCCTTCCGTAAGGCTGATAGCGTCCCAGCTGCAGAGCTCAACGCATAGGCCGCACCCGTTGCAGAAGTCAGGATCTATGTAGGCCTTGCCCTTCTCCGCATCCCAACGATTGCCCGGGCAGCCCACCACCCTGGTGCAGAAACGGTCGCATCCACAAGTCTCGCCGACGCAGATTTCCTGATCAACCTGCGCGACGGCTGAAGACCCCATTCTCATACGATCTTCATAGGTGGAACACGTCCGTCGCAGGACCAGAGCCTGGACCCCCGGCCGTTGCAGACGGTCATACACAGCTTCTGAAACCCGCTTCACATCCGCTACAGGATCATACACAGATGTCTCCACACCCAAGGCACGACACACAGTCTCGGGACGTAGCGGTTCTTGGGGTTCACCCCGCGGCCCGAATGAACTTCCTGGGTGAGATTGGAAACCAGTCATGGCCGTGACTGAGTTATCCAGGACAACAAAAACCACATCTGCTCCGTTGTTTCTGGCATTGATGAGCCCTGGAAGACAGGAGGCAAAGAAGGTGGAATCTCCGGCCACCGCCACCACCGGCTGCTCCATACCCATATCCCTGAGCACACCAAAGCCGGAGGCGTTCCCGATACCCGAACCCATGCAGTGCACGACCTTGATCTGCTGATAACCCGTGGGGCCGGCGGCCAGACCGTAGCAACCGATATCGCCAGCGACAAAACCGTTGCGCCCATCAAGTTCCAGAGCGGTTCTGATGGCCCAGAAAGAGGCGCGGTGCGGACATCCGCGACAGAAACTGATGTCCCTAAGCGGCAGATCCTCTTTGATCTCTGAGGCCGCCTCCGCGAAGGTCGCGTTCAACCTGCGCCCGCCCCCCATGATAGCGGCCAAAGCGTCAGCCACCGTGTTCGCGCTGATATCTCCCGTCTCTGGTATGTGGCCAGAGCGTCGGCCATAGATATCCCGATCACCCAACTCACCGGCGAGGTCAGAGTGGCGAGCCCTCACTTTCTCCTCCAAGAACGGCTCTATCTGCTCAACAACCAGTATGCGCTTGCTTCTCCGCAGAACATCTCCCAGTCTCCCTTCTGGAAGGGGCCACACCGTCCCAATCTTGGCGATCCCCACGCGATCCCCCATGCCCAGAGTCGATACGGCCTCCCGTGCATACAGAACGGATAGACCGGAGGAGATCACCAATAGCTCCGGAGCATCCGAACCCTCATAGTCATTGAATATGGAATCCTCAAAGTCCTTTTGAACGGCCCGCAAGCGGTCATGTGCCAGAGGATGACTAATCGCGGCCACGCTGGGCAGACAGAGAAGAGGGTGCTCCGTGTCAAACTCCGCGGAGCGGGAAGGTTCTGGGATCACCCCCAGCTCCACTCCTGCCCGTCCGTGTGAGAGACGTGACACAGACCGGACCATCACCGGAGTGGACCGCTCCTCAGAAACCTGGAAGGCCCAGCGGGTCATGTCTTTGGCTTCCTGCGGGGTTGAGGCTTCCATGATGGGTATCTCCAACGCCTGAGCAAGGAGGCGAGCGTCCCCCTCGTTACTGCTGGTCAGGGGCCCCGGGTCATCACAGACAACTACCACGTAGCCACCTCGCACACCGGTGACGGCCAGTGTCGCCAGGAAGTCCGCGCAGACATTGACCCCGTTCTCCTTCATCACAGCGGCGGCGCGCAGCCCGGCGAAAGAGGCTCCTGCGGCTGCTTCAGCCGCCACCATCTCGTTTGTAGACCACTCCACGTGAACCGGCAAGTCCGCCGCTGTCTGCAGTAGCGTGGCTATGATCTCTGAAGACGGGTTACCGGGGTAACCCGCAACAAACGAAGCGCCTCCTTCCAGTATCCCCCTGGCCAAAGCCTCGTTTCCCATGAGTAGAACCTGATTCTTGGTGGTTTCTTTCACCTCTGAATCTGCTCCTTCACCCGAGAGACGGCCAACAAGAAGGGAAGAGGTTCCATGTCCCCTTCCACCTCTGCGCTCGCGATGGCCCGCTCTTTCTTTCCGAGAGAAGCGTCCTGCAGATGCCTCCATCGTTCCTGGTCCAACTCCTCTCGCTCTAGGTCTCCCTGGGATCCCGCTCTCTCCACCAACTCGCGTCCAACCTTCGTCCGGATCACCAGCGTGCTCCAGCCTTCCCTGCCTTCCACCGTCCCCACTGATATGTCCGCATTCTCGGCGGTCATGTCCAGGCACACCCGGCAGGCCGGACGAATATGCTCCTTGACCTCCCTCAGTGGGAGGCTCAGTCTCTCACCTCTGAGGTCAACCTCCATGACGTCGGCGGGTGGTGGTGGTATGTCCACTCGACCCAGATCGTCCGGACCCGGCTCCTCGCCTAACAAGGCCCCCCAACCTCGCTGGGTGAGAGCCCACGTGCAGAAAAGGCCAACAATAAGAGCGATAGTGCCGGACGCCTCTTGACCCTCAGCTTCAGAGATCTTCCTCAGGGCCGTGACCTGACAAGGAAGAGCCACCACTCCCAACCGTCCCCCAAACCCACGCCGAACACGATTGACCTCCGATACTGTGGGGGCCACCGCATATTTGGAACCGGCACAGGCGCGGATCTCTTCCTCCGTAGTAGCCGTTATGGTCTTGGGCCCAGTCTTCCCCATCGTTGTCAAGACCGCCGCATCAATCACCCCGTCACGAAGCGCGCGGATCATCAGGGCCGTCACAGCTCCACCGTACTGGAATCCGTCAGACCTTCGGCCGGACCGGGCGATCCCCGTGCTCTCGTAGGAACCTACCGGCCCTCCATAGCCTGCGTCGCCATGCAACCCAGAATCTCCTTCCCCTTCAACAGGACCCGTCCGCGGGCAGAAACGAAAACAATCACCATCTGATTCCCGACATTCTCCTACTCCTGCTACCCTGTCCTCCAGCGTAACTATGTACGGACACAGACCCGCGCACGCCCCGCAGGCGGTGCAAAGCCAATGACTCAATACCTCCTTCTTCAACCGTCCTAGACCTCGTTCCACATCATCCTCCCCCTATCTGTGCTGTTCTCTCCCCGGCCGCCATCCTGGGAAGATCCATGATCCATTTCTACACTGAACTTCTCTGGGCGCGAGACCAGCTGCAGGTCCTCAGGCGCCAATCTCAAGTACGTCCCCGCACCCACCATCGGAAAAGAGCGCTCCGCGCGTTCATTGCGCCACCACGCGGATTCCCCAGCCGGTACGTCCACCGTGATCTCCTCTCCGTGCGCGCTCCCCACAGCATCCTCCCGGGAGGATGCGCGGACCACCAAGCGTCGAGAAAGTCCCCGATCCTGTTCCCAGCAGACCACGCCCCTCACCGTGTTCTCCCGCGCACCTCTGTCCACATGAGGCTCCAGGAGCACCACGTCTTCCGGGCGGATGCAGGCATAGACCTCGTCACCAACCCGGTGAACACCACATGAAGCCCACAGAAACAGATGTTGGGTGCGCACCAGACAAGACCCGCCGTTCTGTGCAACCACTGTCCCGGGGAGCAGGTTGCGCATTCCCATGAACCTGGCCACGGCCTCGGTAGCGGGCCTTCTCAGCACCTCCTCCTTGGGGCCGATCTGCTCCACCCGACCGTCATTCAAGACCGCAATCTGGTCTGCCAGCACCAGTGCCTCGTCCAGATCGTGGGTCACGTGGATCACGGTCAATCCCAGCTCATCCTGAAGCCGGAGCAGGTCTGTCTGTAACTTCTCCCGCACATTGGAATCCAGCGCGGAGAAGGGCTCATCCATCTGCAGCACGCGCGGGCGGATCATCAACGCTCGGGCCAGAGCTACACGTTGCCTCTGCCCCCCGGACAGCTGCCCCGGATACCTATCCTGTAACCCGTCCAGACGCGTCATGGCGAGCATGTCCAGCGCGTATCCTCTATCTCTCTCCCCGTTATGCGCCCCAAAAAGGATATTCTCCATGACCGTCAAGTGAGGGAACAGTGCATATTCCTGGAAGACAGTGGCAATGCGCCTACGATAGGGTGGAACATGATGTAGCGTACCCCCTTCCGCAGAGAAGAGACGCCGATTATCAACCGATACAACGCCCTCTTGCGGAAGATTCAACCCCGCCACACAATGCAGCAGTGTGGTCTTGCCGGAACCGGAAGGCCCAAAGAGTACCAATATTTCTCTCTCCGCTTGAAGATGAACATCAAGTGAGAACGAGCCCACCCTATGCTTTAGCTGAACCTCCAGGAGGCCGCCTGCCGCAGCCCCCGCCGCCCAACGAGGCGCAGGAACATGCCCGGTAGGCTCTCCGGTCACGCCCTCACCATCCAGCCGGACATCCGCATGATGATGTGCGGGTCCCCTCTTCACTGTGCGCTCTGTAGCAAGAGTACGCCGAGTGGAAGCCCTCACCACCCACTGCATGACAAGTAGCGCTGTTGCTGCCGCCCCAACCGCCATCAGTGCCAAGGGCAGACTCCGCTGGAAGCCGTCGCCGGATAGCGCCACCCAGGTAGCCACAGGCAGAGTCCGAGGATGGTAGGCCAGTACGGCCGTGGCGCCGAACTCACCCAACGCCCGCATCCAGGCCAAGAGAAGACCCGCCAGAAGACCAGTCCGAGCCAGAGGAAGTGAAACACGCCGGAACACGGTCCACGGCGGCTGCCCCAGAGTCGCTCCCGTCTGCTCCAGCTTGACATCCACCCCGCGGAAGGCGCTCTCCGCGGTTATCACCACGAACGGCGCCGCCGCAAAGGTCTGTGCGAGAACCACTCCCGTCCAACTCCCCGTGAGCCTCACTCCCAACGCCTCCAGCCAGCCGCCCAACACGCTCCCCGGACCCACCACCAAGAGCAGGAGCAAACCTCCTACCACCGGGGTCATGACCAGGGGCAGCAACACAGCAGCTCTAAGAAAACCTGCACCCTTGAACTTCTTGCGGGCGAGCACGTAGCCGAAAGGGATACCCAGGGTGCCGGCTATGACCGTAGCGAACGTGGCCGCCACCGCCGAGAGCCCCAATGCCCGCCAGGACGAGAGATCCTGGACCACTTGCAGGACATCCGGAAGGGAAAGTCTCGGGAAAAGTGCCCCAAACGGTACAACCAGATACAGGAGAAGCAACGTGGTCAAACCCAAGACCACCCCCCAGAAGACTACATCCCCTGCACTTCTCTCTTTTCTCATCTCACTCCTCATCCCCCGTTTCCCCACGCAGCTGCATAGAGATCTCCTCTGGCACCGCACCGGCATCTCCGCCAATACGCGGAGTCAACGGCTCCACTCCCTGATCGCGTAGGATCCTCACTCCCTCCGCACCCACCAGGAAACGCACCAGAGCGACCCCACCGTCCACGTTCCTTGCATCCTCCAGGACCGTGGCCGTGAAGGTGATGGGAGACCCTCGGTAGGTCACGCCACTGTCTTCGTCCGTGTAGGACTGAGCAGAGTAGAGTCCGGCGAACTCAGGACTCCCTTGGTTGATCTCAGCAGGAAGCTCAAGATAAGGGAGCCCGTGCGACACAGCCACCGTCCGATACATGAACGCGACATCTACCTCACCCACTTCCAAACGGGCAGCTAGATCCTCTTCCGGATAAATCTGCTCCGAGTTCTGATCCAAGCCCAGTACCTCCCGCTTGAGGCCGGGGAGGTCCAGCATCTCCTCCGCTAAGTTCATGGTGAAAAGCGCGCGGTAGCCGGACGGGTCTAGGTCTGGATCAGACCGACCCACTCGCAGGCCCGGCATGCGAAGAGCTTCATACCAGGGGATGTCACCCGCAGCCACTTGGCGAAAACGCTCAACATGATCGCCCCGAGGTGAGTATGCAACGACCATGGCAGTCGATGCGAAAGTCATGAACCAGCTGACCTGCGCCTCGTTCTCCCCCATCAGTAACTCATTGACCGACGGATCCGCACTGATGAAGACATCAGGATCCCTCAGCCCGTCCTTGATCAGGTTGACAGCAGCCACGGAACCCTTGCCCTCGCCCCGATAGTCAAACCCGCTTCGCGCCGAGAACGCCGGCCCGATACCGCTTTCCATCGCTTTGACGAGACTGCCGGCATAGAGAACGGAAACAGATCCCTCACCTGATCCTTCCTCGCCGGAACTCTGGACAGACCCTGAGGACCCGCTACCACACCCAACCGGCATCAGGACAAGAACAAGCAGAAATGTCGACTCCACCGCGACGGCAAGAAGCCAACGAGAACCCAGCCACCCTCTGGAAGAACCGATCACCCCCTCACCCTGAAAACACCTAGAAGATGACCGGCGGCTTCCAAGACGCCTCCACCCACCGACAGTGCCTTGTCCGAAACAGTGTGACAATGCTGGAACTGCGCACGGGGGTCAACATCCCCCACCTTGAATCCTTCCGTCACCCGGATGCCACTACGCAACAGACCGCGCAAGATCCCATCAATCTCACTCTTCACGGGTGTCTCATCCACGAAAGCTACCGTGTCCCCGGCCGCAACTCTATCTCCTATCTTTGCAGCTCCTGTGAACTCTCCGTCCGCGGGGGCACGGAGCACACGCTCCGCGGACGCCCCGCCCACCTCACCCGGTACTCCGGTGTTCGCCTGCGCATAACCAGAGTAGAGGACACGACCCAAGCTGTGACCCCGGTTGGTCTCAACCACCGCGTGAGCGTCAACGCCGGCCTCAAAACCCGGCCCCAGGGCGACTACCACCCTGGCATCATCTATTGTCGTGCCCAGGTTGCGCTTGGCCATCACGGCATCTACCAACAAGTTGGGCTGAAGCTGTCCCTTGATGTCCGCCCGGGGGTCAATAAGCACAGCGATGTTGCCGTCTTCCAGGATCTCCCTGGCTTCATCTGCGCCCCGAGCCAATACCGCCTTCATGCCCTCCACGACGCTCTCACCTTCATAAACTGCCTCAGCGAGGGCGACTGTGCGTCGCACTACCGTGGGTTCCTCAATCTCCGTCATCACCAGGCGAAACCCCACGTGATGAAGGCGGAGGGCCACACCAGTAGCAAGATCTCCTGCTCCCTTGATCAGTGCCAGAGGTTTAGCAGATAAGTCCGTCATTCCCCTGTTTCGTCGCTCCCAGGTTCTCCTTCTTGCCATCTATTGAGATAGGCCACCTCTTCCCGCCCATATCGGCGGGCCTGGATCTCTCCCAGGATGCTGAGCGCGATCTCCGCCGGTTCATCCCCGCCCAGGTCCAAGCCGATTGGAGAACGCACCCGGGCCAGGCTCTCCGCATCCACCCCTTCTTCCTCCAGCTCTGTCATCACGGTACGCACTTTTCGCCGGGAACCAATCATTCCTATGTACGCGGCGGGGCTCGTGACCACCGACCGCAACGCTTCCTTGTCGTGGACGTGGCCGTGAGTCACAATCACTATGTGCGTCCGGTCATCAATGTCCACAAGCCCCGCCGCCTCACCCGGATGTCCCACCACTACTTCTGCGCCCGGGAATCTCTCTTCTGTGGCGAACTCGGGACGCTCATCCAACACCACCATCCGAAACCCGAGGATCTTTCCCATCTGCGACATCTTCTCTCCGATATGCCCGGCACCGATCACCAGTAGAGTCTCCGCAGGCTTGTGGACTTCCAAGAAGACCCGAGTATCGCCACCACACACCATGCCCAGGGCATGATCTCCCTCTTCCCGCAGCTCGTACTCCACCGTCCGAGAGATTCCCCGCTGCAAGGCGTCCAGCGCATCCGCAGTCACCTGTGCCTCTATCTTTCCTCCGCCCACGGTACCCAGACTACGGCCATCTCCTGTGACCAACATCTTCGCCCCAGCTTTCCTGGGAGTGGATCCTGAGGATTCCACCACCGTCGCCACAACGAAGGCACTCCCTTTTTCAGACAGTTCCGCGATTCTTCTATAGAGTTGGGTGGAAGTCACGCGCCCGGCTCTCCTCTCCTGGGTCTGGATCAATCTTGCTACAGCTTGGCTGCTACCTTTCTTCGATCTCCCGTCCCTGATTGCGGAAGATGGCCTCCAATACCTGTTCCGGTTTCATAGGCACCCTGTTCAGTCTTATTCCCAACGCGTCATAGACAGCATTGGCGATGGCCGGCGCAGTGGGTACAAGCCCCGGTTCTCCGATTCCCTTAGCTCCATACGGACCGTCGGTGTCAGGATCTTCAATAATCACGGGTTCCACAGGCAACGTATCCATGGCCGTAAGTATCTTGTAGTCCCGGAAATTGGGATTCAGGAGGCGGCCTTCCTGGTAGATCATCTCTTCAGTAAGAGCGTAGCCGACCCCCATCAGAGCAGCACCATATATCTGCCCTTTGAGTAACATTGGATTGATGGCCCGCCCCACATCATGCGCGGCAATGTAGCGGATGATGTCCACCTTGCCGGTCTCCGTGTCCACCTCCACCTCTACTCCATGGCAACCCCAAGCATATGTTCGAGAGAAGTTCCCCTTGAAGTCCTCACCAAGAAGTTCTGTGTCCGGTTCGTAGAAGTTGGCGGCCATGAACATAGTGTTCCCGGCGGAGGCAAAATGGGCTCTACGCGCCACTTTGTCGATGGGGGTGTTCTTGTCAGAGTCGTTTTTGCACACAACGGTGTCTTCCCGGAGCGAGAGGTCGTCGCGGGGAACACTCAACGTGCTCGCGGCGGTATCCAGGATCTGATCTCTGACCAATTCTGCTGCTCTTAATGCAGAGTTCCCCGCAACAAAAGTAGAACGCGATGCGTGCACGCCCACGTCCCACGGACAGACGTCCGTGTCTCCGAGTATTACGTTCACCGCCTCCACTCGACAGCCGAGAGTCTCGGCAACAATCTGCTTAAGTATGGTCTCCAAGCCCTGACCAATCTCCATGGAGCCACTGTAGACGTCCACCCAACCCTGATCATCCATCTTGATCAAGGTCCCACAACCATCGGACTTGTAGATCTTGGCTCCTCCTCCCACATGTAACAGGGAAGCCATTCCCACACCTCGGACCTTGGCCCCTCTCTTCTGAGGGCGACCGCGCCGACTGCTCCAATCCAGCCGCTCAGCCACTTCCTCCAAGCACCGCTTGTGACCGCACGTGGTCACCTGAAATCCCTGGGGCGTGGTCTCATTCGGCACGTTCGCGTTCTTCATCCGCATCTCATACGGATCCAGACCCACCTGCTCAGCCAACTCATCAAGATTCGATTCAATGGCAAAAGTAACCTGAGGCGTTCCATATCCCCGCATGGCCTGCGCGTAAGTGTTGTTCGTGTAGACGCAGGTCGCCTGGAAGCGAATGTTGGGAACTCTGTAAAGGCTGGAGACCGGCATCATCATCACCGTGGGGGTAGTTGCTCCCCAGGAAGTGTATGCGCCGTTGTCCAAGAGCATGGAGATATCTCTGAAAGTCAGGTTTCCTTCCTGGTCACAACCCTGCCGCACCTTGATCTTGACAGGTTGTCGAGGAGACGTTGCCTCAAACTCCTCCTCCCGGTCAAAGATCAACTTCACCGGTCTGCGGGTCCGGTGCGCCAGCAGTATGGCTATGTACTCGTAGGCATAGGTGTCCAGCTTGGAGCCGAATCCACCGCCGATAGCCATGTTCACCACGCGCACGGCACCATCGACGCCCATGGCCTTGAGGGCTTCTTGGAAGTCTGATTTGGCCAAGCTGGGAATCTGGGTGTTGGAGTAGATAGTCAGGTTGTCACTAGGGTCAAAGGTGGCTACGCAGCCGGAAGTGCCCATGCAGCAGTGGGTAACCCAACCAGCCTCATACTCCCCCTCTGCCACGTAGGCAGACCCTTTCTCCCCTTCCTTCATGTCACCGGCCTCAAACTTCCAGGGGAGACGAAGGCGATTGTCCTTGGCTTCTTTCCCCCGGGGGTCGGTCTCATGCACCAGAGGCGCATCCTCCGCCATAGCTTCCTCAGGGTCAAAGAGCGGCGGCAGATCCTCATACTCCACCTTGATCTTGGCGGCGGCGGCCGCCGCCGCCTCCGGACTGGTGGCGGCAACAGCCGCCACCTCATCCCTGTACTGGCGGACACGGTCTTTCTTGAGCGCCAGATTGTCCTTGAGGAAACCAAAACGGATCTCCGGCACATCTCCACCGGTGATGACGGCCTTGACACCCGGGACCGCACTCGCCTCAGACGTATCTATGCTTACGATGCGGGCGTTTGCCCGGTCAGAGTACTTGATCTTGCCGTAAAGCATACGCGGCATGCTGAAGTCATGTATATATTGGGTCCGTCCAGACGTCTTCTCGCCCGCATCGGTCTTGGGCCGCGACCTCCCCACTTCCACCAGAGGGGTGAGCTTCTGACTCGTGTCCATTGTGCTCTTGCTCATCGGCTCATAGCCCCCGCTGCCGCTTTCACAGCTTCAATGATCTGGTTATACCCGGTGCATCGGCAGAGATTGCCGGCCAGAGCCCGCTTGATCTGACCTTCGGACGGCTCAGGCACCCTGTCCAGGAGGCCTTTGGCAGCCATGATCATCCCCGGAGTACAAAATCCGCACTGCACAGCGCCATACTCCGCAAAGGCCTTCTGCAGGGGATGAAGCGTCCCATCCGCAGCCTCCAGTCCCTCAATGGTGACTACTTCCGCCCCGTCAACCTCGACCGCGGGAAAGACGCAGGAGTTCACGGCCACGCCATCTACCAGGACCGTGCAGGCACCGCAATCTCCGCCCCCGCAACCCTCCTTGGACCCCATGAGATCCAGATCGTCTCTGAGAATGCGGAGAAGACTCCAATCCGTCCGCACTGCGACCCTCACTGGATCACCGTTCACCAAGAAAGAAACCACCTGATCGACCGATGCGCCCATGACCGATCCTGTCTCGCTGTCAACTCTCATTCCGCCACCTCTTCAAGAGCCCCCGCATGCCTCAGCACCCGAGGAATCAGAACCCGAATCATCTCCCGTCGATACCAGGCCTTGCCCCGAAAGGAATCACGCACCTCAGCCTGATAAGCAGCCATCCGCGCAGCCTCCAAGACCCTCTCTTCTGTAAGCGGGAATCCCTCCATCACGGCCTCAGCCTCCTCCATGCGTCGTGGAGTAGGCCCGGCCACACCCAGCGCTATCCGTGACTTCTCCACGGTTTCACCGTCCTCGCTGAAAGTAATCCGCGCACCAACCCCCAACATGGGAAGCTCGATGCCCCGACGGCGTGTGTGTTTCCAGTAACCCGCGTATGTCCGAGGCCCAGAGTCTGGCACCTCCACTCGCGCTAGAATCTCTCCGTGCTCCAACACCGTCAGTCCCGGCGCAACGAAGAAGTCTTTCAGAGGTATTTCTCGGGACCCGGCGGGTCCCTGGGTAACCGCTACCGCGTCATACAGTAGGAGACCCACGGCAGAATCCGCGCACGGGGCGGCGTTGCACAGGTTTCCCCCCACTGTGGCGACATTCCGTATCTGGCGAGAACCCACCCCGGAACAGGCTTGGTGGAGAGCGGGTAGATTCCCTGCTACCCATTCAGAGTCCTCCACGTCCGCGTGCCGCGTTCCTGCTCCAATGGTCAGCGCAGATCCCTCAGGTTCCAGATACCTGAGATCCCCAACGCCGCGCAACGATACCAGCGCCTTTGGAGTCAGCTTCCCGGACCGCATCTCCACCCACACGTCAGTGGCTCCCCCCACCAACATAGCCTCTTCGCCGAGATCGGTGAGTAGTCTTATGGCCTCCTCCACGCTCCTTGGGCGATAGTACTCCAGCCCTCCTGCGCGGGGTGAGTGGATACCTTGAGTTCCCTCCATTCTCAGCACTCCCTGCGATTGTCGAAGACGCGCTTGGACTTGCGCTCAGAGCGGGGCAGGGAGCCGTGATCCACTACCTCTATCTCGCAAGCGACCATCACCTCGCTCTTGATGGCATCCCGCATAGCCTGCGCCGCTCCGGCGTCCTGGAAGGAATCCACATCCGGGCTTCTCTCTATCCGAACCCTCATATGATCCTTACCACTCTCCCGCTCCAGTGTCACATTGTACTCGCTACCCACACCTTCCGTCCGTGCGATGATGTCTTCTATCTGGGTGGGGTAGACGTTTACCGCCCGGAAGATGAACATGTCGTCGGTCCTACCCGCGAACCGCTCATGCCTCGGCATGAGCGATCCACACGGGCACCGGCCGGGGATCAGCCTGGTGAGATCCCGCGTGCGGTAGCGGATGAGGGGCGCACCCTCCTTGCGCAGGGTGGTGACAACCAACTCTCCCTGCTCACCCTCCGGGACCGGATCCAGCGTCTCCGGGTCCAGAACTTCTGCAATGTAATAATCCGCCCAGAAGTGTATGCCCTCATGATGGCTGCAATCTATGCCTGCCCCGGGCCCATACAACTCCGTCATGCCCGTAATGTCGTATATGTGTTCAGCCCCGAACAGCTCCATGATCCGGGACCTCATGGCCTCCCCACAACATTCAGAGCCCAGGATCACGGTTTCCACATCCACCTGGTCATTCAGACCCCGTTCATGTACCTGCTCAGCCAGGAGGAGAGCCATGCTGGCCGTGCAGCAGATCACATTGGGCTTGAGATCCACCAAGAACTGACACTGCAGATCCAGATTGCCCGGCCCGACCGGGATGGCCATGGCCCCCACCTCTTCGCAGCCGGCCTGGAAGCCGACTCCCGCCGTCCATAGACCGTACCCCACAGCTATCTGCGCCCGGTCACCCGGTCCGACCCCGGCCATCCGGTAACAGCGTGCAAACATCTCCCGCCAATCATCTACATCTTTGGCAGTGTAGGCGAGTATCTTACGCTTGCCCGTGGTCCCCGATGAGGAGTGTATACGGACGAGATCCTCGGGAGGAACGCTGACCAGGGGAAGAGGGTAGCCCTCACGCAGATCATCGGCTTTGGTAAAGGGAAGACGGCGAAGATCTTCCAACGTCCGGATATCATCCGGGGTCACTCCTACCCGGTCAAAACTGCCACGGTAGAATGCGGATCCCTTGTTGGCGTGCCCCACTGTCCATCTCAGACCCTCCAGCTGAAGGTCACGTAATTCTTGCTCTGTCTCAACCGGAGCCCCATCTTCAGCCATAGCGGCCTCCCTCTCTGGTGATATATCTTATTCTGCGGAGCGAAGACGCTTGGTCTCTTCTTGGTCTACGGTCCAGTCATCCACACTCACAGCCACGCCGTAGTCTTCACGCGCAGCTTCCACCGAAAGCACACCATTGCGGACATCCGCCAACACCTTCTCGGCAGGGCGGTCGCCGGGATTTCCCCAACCGCCGCCTCCACCGGCCTGCTGATAGTAGACCGTGCCCGCCGGGACGCCCCTCACCATGTCCTTGGTGGTGCAAATGTACTCCTCACCGTCCGGGTAGCGGAGCTTGATCACGTTGAGGGTGCCTTCCTTGCCCCCCTGGGTTCCCCGGGACGCCTCCACATCACCATCACCGAAGGTCACCAGCCTTACATTCTCTCCGCCCATATTGATCTCTGTTTTCACTCCCAAGCCCCCACGCCACTTCCCCGACCCCGCGGAGTCCACCCAGTATTCGTGTTTCTTGAGAACGTGGGGTGTTTGTTGCTCAAAGATCTCATAGTCTTGATCCAACACCCCTCCAGAAGCATCTATCATGCCGATATGATCGTAACCATCACACCCTTCAATGGCGCCGGAACCCCCCTTCATACCCAGGAAGTTGATGTCCACGAACGGCTCGCCTCCATGGCGCGGATCCGTACCCGTGCTGAGGGAGCACAGCAGCTCATTCCACTCGGCCGTGACCCGATCCGGTATCACCGGTCCCAGCGCCCGCATCAGGGCATCCGCATTGTTCGGACAGAGGTGATTACCGTAGGTGGTAGCCGCAGGGTAGGAAGCATTCAGTATCGTTCCCTCCGGGATGAGTATGTCCAGGGGACGGATCATCCCCTGGTTGTGAGGCATGTCCGGATTAACCATCTGCAAGAAGGTTAATATGGTCGCGGAAGCGCTGGAAGTGTAGGTACCGTTGACAAAACCTGTCGTCTGAGGGTCGGTGGCAGAGTAGTCAAACTGGATATCCCCGTCCTTCACAGTGACCTTGACTCGGATGGCATAGACAGAACCAGGATTATGCCCATCGTAGTAGGCATTGGCCTCGCCCTCATAGACGCCTTCCGGAATACCCCGGATTTCTTCCCGCATCATGTTCTCCGTAGCATCGAACAGATACTCTTTGTGGGCTTCAAACACATCCAGACCGTAGCGCTCTATCAACTTCAGCACGCCCCGCTCCCCCACCACACAGGACCCTATCTCCGCGCGCATGTCTTCCTCTACTATGTCCAAGCGGATGTTCGCGAAGATCAAGTCCCATACGTCTTGCCGGATGACGCCCTTCTCATAGACTTTCACAGGCGGAATACGCAGAGTCTCCTGCCACACCTCTGTGGCCTCCGGATTGTAGCCCCCCTGCACCGCTCCCCCGATGTCCGCCTGATGACCCTTCGTAGCCGCCCAAGCCACCAACTCATCCTCGTAGAAGATAGGTTTGTAGACGGCAACGTCGTTGTTCTGGTTGCCCATGCTGAAGACGTCGTTGTGGAAGATGACATCTCCCGGGTGTATATCTTCGCCGAAGTACTGGATTATGTACTTGCAGACGGGGGCCAGACTGAAGGCCAGGATAGGCAGGTTCTCCGTCTGTTCCAACATGTTGCCATCCCGGTCATACAACCCGGTCACAAAATCCTTGGCCTCGCAGAGGATGGGGGACCGCGTGGTCCGCGTCATGGCGATGCTCATCTCTTCCGTGATGCTCTTGAGCCGTCTCTCCAGGATGGATACGAGTACCCGGTCAATGGGAATGCCGTTCCTGGTGATCTGTTCCTTGCTCACACCAATCCCCTCCCAGCGGTCTTCTGTTCCTCCAACACCCGACCGAGCACCTCATCCTCGCTTTCTCTGGCGTAGACGGTGTACGTACCGTACGCATCCACCACAGCGTTGAATTCCGGCGTCACGAAGGTGGTGGTGTTGACCTGTTCAATCACTGCGGGGCCCTGTATACGATTGCCATAACGAAGTTTCATGCCATCAAACACATCCACGTTATGGAAACGTTGCTCTCCGGGCAAGTACGCTCGCCGCTTGGCCTTGAAGGCCGAGGAAGGATCACCGCTGGTCATTCGCTCCGGGGCCAAGCTGGGTTTCTCCGTGACCCCAACGGCCGTCAACCGCATGTTGATCAGCTCTACCGGCGTGTCCCTGTCTTCCAGAGAGTAGCCGTAGAGCTTATCGTGCTGCGCGTGGAAGCGATTGACAATGGACTCCACGTCACCGGCATCCACTTCCTCCTGCGTGATGTCCACGGTCACCTCATGGTACTGCCGCAGGTAGCGGACATCCAGCCTGAGCCGATAATGGATGTTCTCATGGGGAATACCCTCGCCGTTGAGAACGCCCCCACCCTCGTCTGCCATCTCCACAAAGAGGCTGCGGAAATAGTCCCAATCCAAGACATCGAAACGCACGGGGTAGCTGCGAACAAAATCATGTCTAAGGTCAGACCGCAACATGCCGGCCGCACAGAATATGGATGACTCCCGCGGCACCAGGATGGTGGGAATGCCCAAGGCCAGGGCGATCTGGCAGGCGTGGTTGGGACCAGCTCCTCCCGCCGTAACCAGAGGGAAATCACGAGGATCAAACCCCGCGTTAACGGCTATCTCCCGTACGGCTGCGCCCATGGAGACATTTATCACATCGTACATCCCGGCGGCGGCTTCTTCCACCGACATACTGAGCGGAACAGCCACCCTGTCATCAATGGCCCGCCTGGCAGCCTCAACGTCCAGCTTGATCCGACCCCCTGCAAAGAAATCCGGATCCAGGTACCCAAGAACCAGGTCCGCATCCGAGCAGGTGGGTTCCGTCCCACCTTTCCCGTAGCAGGCCGGACCGGGATCCGCGCCCGCGCTCTGAGGGCCCATGCGAAGCAACCCCACCTCATCGATCCACCCGATGGATCCTCCCCCCGCGCCAATGGTCACCACATCAAGCATAGGGAGGCTGATACGCAGGCGGTTGATGTCACCCTCTGTGGTCGTGAGCGGCTGGCCTTCCTTAACCAGCGCCACATCGAAACTGGTACCACCCATGTCGCAGGTGATGCAATCCTTGAATCCCTGCCCCTGCGCGAAGGCCGCGCCTGCAACCGGACCCCCTGCCGGGCCGGAGAGAATGGTGGTGACCGGTCGCTCCATGGCCACATCCGGCGAAATTACTCCACCATTGGAGGCCATGATGAGCAGCACTCCGTCGTAACCATAGGAATCCAGGCGCTCAATCAACCGAGTGAGGTAGCGCCTCAATATGGGTCCCACGTAGGCATTGAGTGCCGTAGTGGACACCCGATCATAGAAGCGGATGGCGGGAACTATCTCCACTGATACTGAGACAAAAGCGTCCGGCATCTCCTTCCGAACCATGTCCGCCACACGACGCTCCTGCTCGTCGTTGGCGAAGGAGTTCATGAAGCAGATGGCTACGGCATCCACGCCCTCTTTCTTCAAGTAGCTGATACCCTCCCGTGCCGAATCCTCATTCAACGGAGTCAAGACATTCCCCGCGTAGTCCACACGTTCCTCCACCGGAACCCTCAAGTACCGGTCGACAACCGGGCGCGCGTTCGGATAGCGGTTGTTGTACTGTTCCTCACGTATCCCTCTCCGCATCTCCAGCGCGTCCCTAACACCTTCCGTAGTGAGAAGACCCGTCCGTGCCCCGTTGTAGGTCAAGGTGGCATTCGTGGTGACCGTAGTTCCGTGGACAATGGTCTTGACCTCACTCAGAAAATCCCGAGTGGCCAAGTCCCTGTCCCGGGCCATCTCCTCCAGACCCTGGATCGTCGCTATGGAAGGATCCTTGGGAGTAGACAGGATCTTATAGATGTAGCTGGTACCATCTTCATCGGTTAGGAGGAAATCGGTAAATGTCCCTCCCACATCAATGCCGATCTTGTAAGCCATCAGTTCACTCCAACCTAGAAGATTCCGGGCTCGTCAAACTCCCCGTACACCTCACGAAACACATCAGACATCTCACCCACGGTTGCGTATGCGCGGCAGCACTCGACCAAGAAAGGCATCACGTTGTCACCCTTGCTGGCAGCTTCCTCCAGAGAGTGCAGACACTCCTTCACAGCCTTGCTGTCACGCGTACGGCGCACTTCCTGAAGTCCGGCAATCTTCTCCGCCGCCCACTCCTCGTTGTACTCGTGAAGTTCTACGTCTTCTTCTTCGCCTGAGGCGTACTTATTGACACCCACCTTCACCAACTCGCCGCTTTGAACGCCTTTCTCAAACTCATAGGCTTGCTGCGCCACCTTGCGTTGCACATATCCGCTGGACACGCAGGACAGCATGCCCCCATTGTCCTCAATCTCCTTCATCTCTTCCCAGATCTTCTCTTCCATCTGCTTGGTAAGGGTCTCAATGAAGTATGAGCCGGCCAGGGGGTCAACTGTATCCCGCATGCCCACCTCCTCCATGAGGAGTTGGCACGTCCGCAAGGACAACAGGGCCGCACGCGGGGTGGGAATGGTGAACGCCTCATCGAACGAGCAAAGGGCTGTGCTCTGTGCCCCGGACAGGGCTGCAGCCAACCCGTAGTACGCTCCCCGCATGATGTTGTTCTCCGGCTCCGCCTTGGTCAGCCCCGAACCACCACCGGCAAAGAGACCGCGAAGCTGCAAGGCTTTGGGGTCCTGGACTCCGTACTTCTCCTTGAGATTGGTCGCCCATACCTTGCGACCAGCCCGGAATTTGGCCACCTGCTCCCACAGGTTGCCGAAGATGTTGAAGTTGAAGCTGAAGCGGCCCACAAAACTCTCAGGTTCATATCCGCGACGAGCGACTTCATCAATGTAGGCGTTGGCTATCAAGAAAGCATACGCCATCTCCTGGGCGGGAGTAGCTCCCGACTCCCGGATGTGGTATCCACAAACGCTCACCGGATTGGCGCGCGGCATGGCCTTAATGGAGTACTCGATGGTATCGCCAATAAGCTTTACGGCCGGTTCTGCCGGGTATATCCAGGCACCCCGTCCGATTATTTCCTTCAAGATATCGTTCTGTGGTGTAGCTGATATCTTATTCCGATCGAACCCCAGCTTCTCCGCGGTCGCCTCATACATCGCCAGCATGATAGAAGCCACGGCGTTTATGGTCAGCCCCACACCCACCTTGTGCAGGTCTATGTCTGCAAAGGCCACCTCAAAGTCCTTCAAACTGTCCACAGCCATGCCCACCCGCCCTACCTCTCCGCGGGCTGCGCTGTTATCTGAGTCAAGTCCCATCTGAGTAGGCAGGTCAAAGGCCACATTGAGACCGGTTTGCCCATGAGAAATCATGAGCTTGAAGCGCTCATTTGTCTCTCTTGGTGTCCCAAAGCCCGTGTACTGACGGGTGGTCCACTCCCTGGCTCTATAGCCGGTCGCGAAGTTGTTGCGCGTGAAGGGGAATTCCCCGGGCTCCCCCACATCCTTCTCGTAGTCGAAGCCAACCTCTTCCAGATCCTCGGGACCGTACTTCTCTTTCACGTGTATGCCGGAAGGAAGGATCACGTCCTTGACGGCGTCGGTGGCGTCCTTTATGTAGCGAGCTACATCCATGATCAGCTCCTGCCAACGTTTTCGCGGATAAATGTCACGGCTTCGTCCAGATCGGTACCACCAGGAAAGACACCACGCACACCCAGCTCCTTCAAAGCGGGGAAGTCCTTGCGAGGGATCACACCTCCAACCGTGACCATGATGTCCTCAGCGTCCTCTGCTTTCAGAAGGTCTATCACTTCCTTGGCTATGGACAGATGGCCTCCCGTCAGGATGGACAATCCCACCACGTCCGCATCTTCCTGGATGGCCGCCTGAACAATGCCTTCCACGCTCTGATGAAGCCCCATATAGATCACTTCCATACCGGCTTCCTTGAGAGCGATTGCCACCACTTTGGCTCCCCGATCGTGACCATCCAAGCCGGGTTTAGCCACCAATACTCTGATCCTGTCATCCGTCATGAGATTCCCTCACTTACCCGTTGCCGCCGATTGCCTCGGTCAGCGCCGGAAGGACCTCCAGCGCATCACCTACAATTCCGTAGTCAGCGTACTCAAAGATGGGAGCACTGGGGTCAGTGTTGACCGCGACCACGACTTTCGCTGTGTCCATCCCCATGATGTGGTGAATAGCCCCGGAGATCCCGAAGGCAAAGTAGAGGGTGGGGGATACCGTCTTTCCAGACTTCCCCACCTGGATAGCATGCTCCGCCCATCCCGCATCAACAACCGCACGGCTTACCCCAACCGCGCCGTTCAGAGCGTCAGCCAGACCTTCCAGCAACTGCAGGTTGCCCGGGTCCTTCATGCCTCTTCCCCCGGTGACGACCACCTGGGCTTCAGCGAGATCCACCACTCCAACATCTCCACCTGCCCCCTCCAGGACTTCTATCCGGGAAGAGGCCCCGTCCGTCTCCACGCTCTGGACTTCCGTTTCCAGGTCCGCGGGAAAGTCGGGATTGAAGCTGTTGGGACGGAAGGCGACCAGCCAGGGCCCTTCATCTACGAGCAGCTCCGCATAGGCCCGGCCCCCAACGACCGGACGGGTAACGACCAGCTCGCCGTCCTCCGCAAGAAGCTTCACGGCATTCATCACCGCCCGCCCCCCCATGCGAACCGCAAGGCGCGGCAGCACTTCCCTCGCCCTCATGCCCTCGGGGAACAGAAACAGCCCCTGCTCATCTTCTTCTGCCGCCGCAGAGAGTGCCGCCACCAAGGAGTCGGCCGTGTAGGGAACAAGCTCCGCGCCGGTTAGAACCAACACCCGGTGAGCCCGTCCCTGCAGGGTCTCGGAGTCGCCGTCGCCCTCCGCCGTGATGGCCACCACTTCCACCACTTCTGCGTCACCTTCGGCGGCCAGGCGGCGGGCCTGGGCCAGGAGCTCCAGGGAGGCAGACCGATATCCGCCGCCCTCTCCCTCACAATACACCCAGATTCTGCGTCCTCTTTCAGCAAGACTCACAGGACACCGGCCTCCTCGCGGAGGCGGCGCACAAGTTCGGCCGCGGCCTCTGCGGGTTCACCCTCCAGCATCTTGACCGGGGGTCGCTCAGGTGGGAGGTGATAGGCCCGCGGCCGCAGCTCCGGCGCCGCCTCCACACCCAGTTCCTCAAGCTCAACGGTTGGGACCTGCACCTTCATTGCCTTCATGACTCCCATGACCTGAGGCACTCGCGGCGTGTTCAACCCCTTCTCCGCGGTCAGCACGGCCGGCAGCGGCACTCGCAATGTTTCCTTGCCGTCCGGTTGCTCACGGACCACCCGGGCAGATCCCTCCTCTAACTCCAATTCCACAACCCCGGCCACGCAAGGAATTCCCAGCAACTCCGCTACCATGGCCGCTACCAGCCCGGACTCATCATCCGTAGACTGCTTCCCAGCCAGCACCAGGTCATATCCCTCACGCTCCACAAGAGCCGCTAGAGTACGGGCGATGGTCAGCGGATCAGCGTTTGCCAGGACGGCATCGTCCACGAGAAAGGCGGAATCCGCACCCATGGCCAGCCCGCGCCGCACCGCCTCATTCCCACGACCATCGCCCGCAGAGACACAGTAGACCTCAGCAGCCAAGCCGGATTCACGTATCCTCACCGCCTCCTCCACGGCGAGTTCGTCAAAGAAGTTGAGTACATTACGGTCCTCCACTTCCAGCTCCGTACCGCCGTCAGACACCCCGACTTTGACTTCCAGGTCCGGCACCTCCTTGACCAGGACCGCTATCTTCAACGCCATGCTTCCTCCAGTCGGCCCAGGCTAGACACGCCAGTCTCTGCCCGCCACCTGCTTGCCCATGAAGTTCAGCAGGACCTCATGCGTGCCACCTCCGTAGAGCAGAAAGCGGGCATCCCGGAAATAGCGCTGCGGGCCGTATTCCTTGGCAAAACCGTTTGCCCCATAGATGCGAGTCACCTCGTCAACTGCATTCAGGCACATCTCTGTGGAGAACATCTTGGCCATCATGGCTTCCATCCGAGGATTCTCCCCCGCACCTATCTTGCTGGCTGCGCTGTGCACCAGAAGACGTGACGCTTCCAGTTCTGTTGCCATCTGCCCGAACTTGCTACGTATCAGCTGATACTTTCCGATAGGTCGACCGAACGCACTGCGCTTCTCCGCATACTCCACAGCATCCCTGATAGCCGTACGAGCTATGCCTATGGCCAGTGCCCCCGTCATGCACCGCACCTCATTGAGGATCTCCTGAAGGTAGAGGAAGCCCTTGCCCACTTCTTCCCCCAGCAGGTTCTCTTCAGGAACACGAACGTTATCCAGAACCAGTTCCCCTGTGACGGTACCCCGGCAACCCAGCTTCTCCAAGATCTGCCCAGGTTCGAACCCCGGCGTGCCTTTCTCCACCAGGAAGAAGTTGAGGCCTTTGACGCCCTGTGAGGGGTCGGTAGTGGCCACAACGGTAGCGAAATCAGCCAGCGGGCCATTGGTGATCCACTGCTTCGTGCCGTTGAGCACCCAGCCTCCGTCCACCTTCTCCGCCCGGGTTCTGGTGGCTCCGATATCTGAACCGGACTGGTCTTCCGTGAAGCAGATGGTGGCCACCTTCTCCCCTTGGAGCGCCGGGAGAAAGCAACGCTCCAAGATGGCTTCATTCGCGAAACGGTAGAGAAAATAGGTTCCCATCAGCATATTCATAGTCACAGACTGCGCAAAGCCAACTGAACCCCTGCCCAGTTCTTCGTAAAGGAGCATGCAGGTGACGGGGTCCGCAGCCATTCCCCCATGCTCCTCGGGATAGCGCATGCCCAGATAGCCAAGCGACGAGAACTCCTTCCAGAGATCCCAGGGGAATTCATCCGTCTCATCTATCTCTGCCGCCCGCGGGAGAATCATCCGGTCTACGGCGTCTGCTATGGACCTGCGAAAAAACTCCTGCTCTTCAGTCAACTTGAAATCCATCACGCCCTCCTCGCCCGAAGTTCTCCCAACCGCATGTTCAGATCTCCTGCTCAGATCACCCCATCGTTCCGAAGCGCCTCCAACTCCTGATCTCCCAAGCCCAGCTCTTCCCCATATATGCCATCGTTATGTTCGCCGTGCCTCGGAGGGAAGGACATGGTGCCTTCATGCTGTTCCAGGAACTCCGTTCCAGCCGGGGGAGGCGCCATGGTAACCTGAAATCCCGTTTCCGGATCAGTCGTCCGCAGAAGCTTCCCTTTGACCGCTGGGTCCTCCATCACTTCACGTATACCCTGCACCTTGGCGATAGGTATGAGAGCTTCGCGGAAGGTGGTCAACAGATCCTCAGTCTCAAACTGTCCGGTGATCCCGGCGAGCCTGCTGTTCAACTCCTGGGCATCCGCCATCCGCCCGGCGTTGCTCTCAAAGCGGCCATCCTCCAGCCCCTCGAATCCAGGAACGGAGAGGAGTCTTTTCCACTGCACGTCGTTCCCAATGGCGATATAGACATACCCGTCCTTGGTGGGATACACACTGACCGGGCCGAAAAACTCGTGCGTGTTACCGCGCCTGGTCATCTCCCTGGCGAAGGTAGCAGCCATGGTCACCGGTTGCGTGAGCCAGGAGACAGTGGAGTCGATCATAGCCATGTCGATGCGGCTGCCCTTGCCCGTTATAGAGCGTTTCAAGAGCGCCTTCATCAGCAACCCGTAGGAGTGCTCGCTGGTACCCATGTCCGGCAGGGGAATACCCGTGACCTGAGGGTCTCCTCCCGCCTCACCGGTGAGATCCATGAGTCCACCTCTGGCCTGCAAGATGGGATCATACGCAGCCTCGTTGGAATCCGGCCCAAACCCTGAAACGCCAAGCCAGATGAGATCCGGCTTGACCGTACTGAGGGTCTCATAGTCGATGCCCAGGGGATTGTAGTTCTTGGGGAGCTGGTTGGTGATGAACGCGTCCACATCCAGGCGTTCGATCAGCCTGCGCAGAAGTTCACGGCCCCGCTCCTCCTTCAGATTCACCGTGACCGCCTCTTTACCCGCGTTGATGGCGAAGAAATAGCTGCACATCCGATCCTCATCCGGTCGGAAAGGTTCCCCTATCCGGCGATTCGGATCACAGTACACCGGGTGCTCAAGGCGAATTACCCGCACCCCGTCCTGTGCGAGTCTGTATGTGAGATAGGGAACCACCGTCGCTTGCTCCAAGCTCAGGACGGTCAGCCCACTGAAGATCTCTGACGTGCCCTCCATGCCTATAGCCTCCCCTTGACTGACTGAACGTACAGTCGAACGCATTCTATAGTCTTTCATTTGCAGCTGTCAACCGGACAACACCTTTGTCCGGACGCTCATTCCATCAACCGCACGACCGTGCTGTTTGTCTGACTGGTCATATAGGTAGTCGGTCATCCAGGCAGCCGATCATCACAGAACCCTCAGGCTGAGCACCGGGCCACTTGCCAACCCGCTCAGTGAGTCTAAGACGACGAGTGAGTCTAAGACGACGAGTGGGTCTAAGACGACGAGTGGGTCCGCGACGACTAACCACCTGCAAAGACCCTGTCGCTTGTAGACGGAGATACCAGCAGATCGTCCGCCAATGCCTCGCAGATCGCGTAAGCATCATCAAGAGTGACCCCATCCTTGTTGTAGAGCCACTGGAAGACCAATCCCTCCATCACAGCCACAAACAGTGATGCCACGCGCTCAGAGTCGGTCGGCCGGAACTCACCGGCACGAATCCCATCAGTAACAGTCCAGTTCATGAACCTCAACACGGTCTCGTAGATAACATCCGTGTAGTCTCTCACCGCGCTATCTCGGGAAGCCTGGGCAAGGAAGTCAATCAACACAAGGTAGTATTGGCGCGTCCTCTTCTCGCTGCCGAACAGGTTCTTGAAGTTCAGGCGAAGCCTTTCTCTGGCCGAGACATCAGCCCGGTAGCAACGCTCCAGGTCTTCGGTGAGGCGGGCCAGGATGTTTTCCAGGACGGCCAGGAAGAGTGCATCCTTGGTCGGAAAGTAGTAGGAGATAAGGCCCTTGCTCACACCCGCCTGCTCCGCTACCTGGTCCAGCGTTGTGTACCCGTACCCGTTCCTAAGAATCAACTCCTGGGCCGAAGAGGCGATGGCCGTTCGCCTATCTTGCCCGCCGTTCTGTGCGCTCATATGTACCCCCTACCCCCGGACGAATGAATAGTAGATCAGTGGAAGCAAGATCAGTTGACCACCACCAGCACAATCTGGGGAAAGAGAATCAGCAAGGCGATAGTCACCACATAGGCCGGCACGAACCACGCAGCTCCCCTGACAATCGTTTGGATTCCCACATTCTCCTTCAGCCCCTTGACTATGAAGAGGCATATCCCCACCGGCGGGGTGATGGCGCCAAGAGTGGTTACGATGGTGATGAGGATGGAGAACCAGACCAGGTCATATCCCAACGAGGCGGCCAACGGAAAGAACACTGGAACGCTGAGGGTCAGGAAACCCAGAGCATCCGTGAACATACCACCCACCAGGTAGACCAGGATGACTACCAGCAATATCCCCACGTCAGGCACATTGAGCCCCACTACCCACTCAGCGAGAGCCACCGGAAGTCGCGTATAGGTGAGGAACCGCCCCAGGACTACGGCGCCTGCAACCAGGAATATGACCATGGCCGAAACTTGCAGGGTCTCCCGTACCCCATCCCAGAAATCCTGCCATCCCAAACGCCGCCGGATTAAGGCAATAGCCAACGCCCCGAAAGAGCCGGCCGCTCCCGCTTCTGTCGGCGTGAACCACCCAGCGTACATGCCTCCCAAAACCAGGGAAAAAAGGATGACTGTCTCCACTACTCCCCCCAGAGCCAGAAATCTCTCCTTCCACGTAGACCGCTCTCCCGCCGGTCCCAGCTGGGGGTTACACTGACATAGCACCCATATGGTGGCTATGAACAGGGAAGACAGGATAAGACCCGGTATCACAGCTCCCAGGAAGAGCTTGGCAATAGACTGCTCTGCCTGCAATGCGATCACGATGAGCACCACGCTGGGAGGGATTACCACGCCCAGAGTGCCACCCACAGCCACGCTCCCCGTGCTGAGAGCATCATCGTATTCATACTCTTCCATCAAGGGCAGAGAGATAGTTCCCATGGTCGCCGCAGTCGCCGAGTTGGAACCGGAGATAGCGGCAAAACCAGTGCTGGCAGCGATCACCGTGCCCGCCATACCACCCCGGATGTGACCCAACCACCGGTACGCCGCATCGAACACATCCCTCGCCACTCCCGACCGAAAGGTGATATTTCCCATCAGCACAAAGAGGGGGACCACGCTCATCCCATAGGAAGAGAAGCCTCCCCATATATCCGCTCGGATTATGTTCATCGCAGCCTGAGGCGAAGCCTGCAACCACAGACCCACAAACCCCACCAGGAACATGGCAAAGGCAATGGGCATGCGGGCAAACATGAGCACCAACAGCAGGCCGATGCCCAGCAAGGCCATAACGGTAGGGCTCATTTGCCAACAACCCCTCTCAGGTCATCAAGGAGTTCAACCAGCAGTCTCACGCAGAAGAGCGAAACCCCCACCCCCACAGCGATGACCACAGGGTAGAAGGGTATACGCAGTGACTCAGCAACCTGTCCGCTCTCCATGAGCTGCGCCCCGTAGGCGAACAACTGGTAGGCCGCAATGGAGAACATCCCCAAAGCCAGCACGCCTGTCACGCTGCTGAAGGCGGCCTGAACCTTGGCCGGAAACCTATCCACCAGGATCTCTATGGATATATGAGCCTTGCGGAACTGCGAATAGCTCAGCGAGAAGGCAACCGTCAGCGCGGCCAGCCAGCCCACTACCTCGGCTACAGCGCCGAACGGCATTCCCAACTTGCGCAACACCATATTAGTGACTGTGATCAACATCATGGCCACCAGGGTGAGTCCCGCTATTCGGACAAACCAAGACTCCAGCCCGGTGGTGGCTCTCTCCAGGAAACGCACAGACCCTCCCCTGAGTCAGACGGCAATCCCACGCTCTCTCACGATGCCGGCTGAGTCCGTTAGTTGCTCACATATGAAGAAGCTAGAAGCGATATTCCGCGATATCCCGCGTGTGGTGTCTCGCTGCCGGGCCGGGCGCACTTCCCGGCCCGGCCCGGAACTCTACATCACACGCAACCCTCTCAGTAGGGCTACCCGCTGTACTCCGGCTACCCGCTGTACTCCGCAACCAGCTCACGGATACGCTTCAAGAAGTCCTCAGCAGGAAGACCCTTGTCCGCCACTTCGCCAACGTACTGATCTTCCAGCGGGGCCAGAGCTTCATCCCAGCTCGCCCTCTGCTCTTCTGTCAACTCTACCCTCTGAAGACCTTCATTCTCTTCAGCCCACTTCAAGGAATCCTGCACATGCTCATCCAGATAAGCACCTGCAAACTGAGCCATTTCGGGTCCGAGGTCATCTATTATCTGCTGGATGTCGGAGGGAAGAGACTCATACTGCTTCTTATCCATCAAAGCAGCGAAGGACACCACACCAAGACGATAATCCGTCCAGTACTTGACCGTCTCTGCGAATTTCAGATCCATCAGGACCTCGCGTGAGGAGGTGAACCCGTCTATGACTCCGGTCTCCAGCGCCTGCCCTACCTCGGACATAGGCATAGACTCAACGGCCGCACCCAACATCTTCTCGTAGGGAGGCCCACCGGCTGTCCGCACGGTCACACTGGAAAGATCATCCAGGGTACTAACCGGGTCCGCCGTCTGGAAATAACGCGGTTCCGTGGCAAAGGCGGTCACTATTTTATAGTCGTCGAACTCCGCGGGCTTGAACTCCTGAAGCACATCATAGGTGACCATGCTGGCTACTTCGCCGTCCGGATACAAGCCGGGAAGGTCATTGATGGACATCAGTGGGAAACGACCCGGCTCATAGGTGGGACAGGAAAGTCCAATGTCGGCCACACCCTGCAGCACACCGTCATACATGTTCATGGGGGTGAGCAACGTGCCGCCAGGGAAGGTCTCCACCGTCACCCGGCCATCTGTACGCTTCTCAATCTCCTCCGCCCACTTCTCCATCTGCACTGCGGGGAAGGTGGATGCCGGCGCGAAGAACGCGTACTTCAAGGTTATCTGTTCCGGTTCTTCAGCCGCAGCCTCCGTGGTTTCAGTAGCCTCGGTACTCCCATCGTCCGAGGGCTCGGCTTCGGTAGTGGTTGTCTCTTCATCCTCACTGCCACATCCGGTGGCCACAAGACCCAGAGCCAGCACCACAACCACAACCAGCGCCAGCCACTTCAAGACTCTCATTCTTTCCGACATGCTTCCCCCTCTCGACACTGCGACCATCAAACCACGCTCCGCAATGCCCGCACTTGACATGAAGTGTCAATTTGACTGCACGTACAGTCGAGTCAATTGTACAAACGAGCACTTGTTGGTGTCAAGCTGATTGGCACGCTCGCAGCAACACGGGGAGGTGCTGACTGTATGGACAGTCAGCACCCTGAGCACGGCCCCAAAACCCGATGCATGTTCAGATGATCTTCCGGACCTTGGTGAGCGCTCTATGACTCCCGGCGGATAACCACTGCGCAGGTAACTCCGCCGCCGCCACATAGTGAGGCGACACCCAGCTCCTTATCCAGTGTGCGTAGGGCATTGTCCAGCGTTCCTACCAGACGGCCACCGGTCATTCCCGTGGGGTGACCTATAGCCACGGCACCGCCGAAGGGATTCACCTTGCTCCTATCCCATCCCAACTGGCGCTCGTTGACCAGACATTGAGCTGAGAAGGCCTCATTCACTTCTATCAGATCCATGTCTTCAAGAGTCAGTCCCGCCCTATCCAGCGCCTTTGGGATGGCAACGCCGGGACCTTCTCCCATCCGAGTAGGTTCCACGCCGGCAGACGCTGTAGAGACAACACTGAATAGCGGGGTCGCACCCAGGGCTTTCGCTCTCTCGCGGGTTGTCACTACCAACGCTGCTCCGGCATCCCCCATCTTGGAGGCGTTACCGGCCGTCACAGTCCCGTCTTCCCGGAACACAGGCCGCAGCTTGCCCAGCTTGTCCGCCGTGGTATCACCCCGTAGATTCTCATCCTCCTCCACCGCATAGCCGGGTTCCCGCTTGGAGCGGGCAGGCACCTCATAGGGCACGATTTCCCCAGTCAAGTACCCCTTCTCTTTCGCCTCCCAGGCCTTGCGGTTGGATTCCACCGCCCACTCATCTTGCTCCTCCCTGGTCAGGCCGTAGATGTCCGCCAGGTTCTCAGCAGTCTGACCCATGCCCATGTCACATAGAGGGTCGATGGTATCGTTCCAACCGTCCATCAAGACCCGATCCCCCATCTTGGTACCTTCCCAGCGAATGTCCTTCAGCATGTAGGGGATGGTGCTCATTGACTCCTGCCCACCGATTACGCATAGTTCGTTATCGCCGGTCTGAATTGACTGGGCCGCCAGGATCAAAGCCTTCATCCCTGAAGGGCAGGCCATAGTCAGGCTACACACGTTCACATCCGCCGGAACCCCGGCACGCACCGCAGCCGTTCGCGGAGGATTCGGCCCATTCCCCGCCTGACGGGTATTGCCGAAATAGACCTCATCTACATCTTCCGGGTTGATGCCCGCTCGGGCAATGGCTTCCCGGATAGCAGCCGCTCCAAGGTCATTCGCTGAGGTAAACTTGAAGCCTCCTCCGAATCGCCCTATGGGTGTCCGGGCGTAACTGATTCCGACAACGTCAGAAAGTCCAACATCCATGTTTCCTCCCCTGCGCAGGCTGACCCCCGCGCCTAGCAAATCCCTACTTGATCTCCACTACCCGGGTGGCATCTCCGCGCCCGGACCGCGAATCCTCTAGAAGACGGTCTGCGAGTGACTCACAGATGCGATACGCGCCGTCCAGGTCCATCTCATCATCGCTGAAGAGCCACTGTAGTATCAGGCCCTCCATACAGGCGACCACCAAAGAGGCGGTTTCCTTGGCATCCACCTCCGCGAACTCACCGGCCCGGATACCATCCGTTACCGTCCATTCAATGTACGTGAGTACCGTATCGTAGATGGTGTGTGTGTACGCGCGAACCGTCTTTTCACGAAGCGCTTCCCCAAGGAAGTCAATGACGACCGTGTAGTACTGTCGGGTCCTCTGCTCGTTTCCAAAGAGATTCATGAAGTTCAGACGAAGCCGTTCACGGGCAGACACATCCGTGCGGTAGCACCTCTCCAGGTCCTGACTAAGGCGGTCCACCATGCGCTCCAGAACAGCCAAGAAAAGTTCCTCTTTCTTGGAGAAGTAGTAGGAAACCAACCCCTTGCTAACGCCCGCCTCGGCAGCGACCTGATCCAGAGTGGTGCTATGAAAACCAAACTTGAGTATGAGGCGCAGAGCCGCTTCGGCTATCTCCGCACGCCTGGTTTCTTCAGCACTGCGCCTACGGGCCATCTGATCCACTCCTTGCCCTATTCAAGATGACAGCATCACTCCATGCATGACTCTAGCACACGCCCGAACCGGAGAACGAACCGGAGGCGCGCTGGGCGGGGCAGGACGTACACGTCCTGCCCGCCCCCCTACAACCCGACCTGGGCGCCTGGAACTAAGGCTATTCCTCCAGCTCGTCCCACTTGTAATCTATGAGCTCCAGCAGGACACCGTTCAGCGCTTTGGGGTGGATGAAGGCGAACTCACAATCCCGGAAGGGACGGGCCCCTCCGATGAAAGGATACCCCTCTTCCTTCAACTCCTCCATGGACTCCCGCGTGTTATCCACGTTGAAGCTGATCAGCATGACGCCTTCACCGTTCTTCTCTATGTACTTGGCCACATCGCCGTCAGGTGAGGTGGACTCCATTAGTTCAAAGCCTACTTCACCAAGCCAATACCGGGCCACGCGGATCTTCTCCGGCTCGTCCACATATGGGTCGTCCGGCTGGGGCTTACCCAGGACGGGCTCCCACTTCTTGCGGGCCTCATCCAGATCCTTCACCGCTATACAGATATGGTCAATCTTGTTTACGTTCATGCCTTCACCACCTAGAAGGTAATCTCGGACAAGGGGATGCTGATGGCCTCATCCGGGCACAGTTTCCCGCACTCATTGCAGTCTTCGCAGATGAACTCCGTTACCACCGGCCGTCCGTCCTGCACCCGGATGGCCAAGTCCGGACAGATCTCCACACAGAGCGGTTCACCATATCCTCCGCACATCGTGCACTTGTCGTAGTCTATTTGTGCAGCCACAGGATCACCTCCTATCCCTCTAGATACAGTCGACGGACGCAGGAGCCTTCCCCACGGGGAATGGCCTTCTGCGTCTCGATTTTGAGGTTCTTGTTGGTAAACAGCGCCACATCTTCCACTATGGTCTCCAGGAAGTGATGGCACCCCTTCGCGTCCTCCTCCATGGGCGCTCCGAAATTCTTTGCCCACGTCGGCCAAGGGCAACGGTCCCAGATGATGAAGATCTCGTTCTCGTCCTCACCCTTCTCCAACCGCACCACGGCACCCTGATTTCGCCAATGGCCCACGAAAATGCGGCCCACCCGCTCAACGAAGTTAGGCTTGGTCACGTCTAGACGGGGGAAGAAGGTCTTGGCGGTGTCCTTCCCCTGAGTCTCCCATCCCTTCATGGCGATAGCTTCCTCATCGGCGCCGTCGCCGGCCATTTCGATGGCCGCCTGCCGCCAGTTGTAGTGCGTGTTGCGTATTGATGTTTGAGCCGCCTGGCACTTGGCCCACAGCTTCGCTATCTCTTTCTCGGCATCAAAAGCCACGGTAGTTACCTCCCTTCCCTTCGTCAGATCCGCAGACCGGTCCGGTAGCCATCGTGCACGGCGCCGGAGTGGCCCCGGGGTACCAGAGCATCACCGATCACGTGCAGTTCGATAGCCTCCCGCTTGACAACATCCTTAAGAGGCGCGTCGGCCTCCCGTTCCGCATATACAACGGTATCTGCCTTGATGGGAATCCTATGCCCGTCGTACGTTATGCCTATTACCCGACCGTCCTCTATGGACTCGATATCGCAGTCGTTATAGGGGATCACGCCGTTCTCACGCAGGAAGATGCGATACCGCCAACGGAAAGACGGGTTGATGTCCTTCCCTATCCGGCGTTCCGGACCGATCATGGTGACCTTATGCCCTTTCTGGGCCAGGGCGAGCGCGCAGCCGATAGCCGGCTTGTGCACCCCATATACCACCACGTTCTCGCCAATCTCCTTGGTGCCATATAGCGCCTCGGGAAGAGAGATTACGTTGTCGCGGTCCCAGCCTTCGCCCTCGCCCTTAGCGTACTTGGCACCGGTGGCCAGCACAACGGTGTCCGGCAGCTCCTCCTCTATCAGCTCCGGCGTCACTTCCTGGCCCAGATGGAACTCCACTCCGTACTTGTCACTCAGCGTCTTGGCGAAATCGACGTGACCGTACAGTTCATCGTCGTTGTAAGGGGAGAGCTTGGCGTCCAGAAGCGTTCCGCCGACCTCCTCGCGGGAGTCGTACACGTGCACCTCTTGACCCCGCTCCGCCGCCACCCAGGCACACTCCAACCCCGCCGGACCGGCGCCCACAATCATGACCTCTTTCTCTTCCTCCGCTTTCTGCGGATAGAAGGAAGGATCATTCTCGTGCGCGCACGTGGGGTTAATGTAGCAGGTCATGGGAGCGTCTCTGAAGAGGCGAGCCAGACACACATTGCAGGCCACGCACGGCCGTATCTCCTCCTCGCGTCCTTCCAGGAACTTGAGAGGCATGTGCGGATCCGCTATTTGCGGCCGGCAATTCTCCCAGTAGTCAATCTGGCCATCGGCTATCGCCTTGTCCGCCATCTCCGCCTCAAATAGACGATAGGCCATGGAGATGGGGATGTTGACGTGCTGTTTGGCCTCCTCAGCCAGCCAGAGCCAGCTTCCCTGATCCACGTCGCGGCTGATTACCGGGACAATGGACTCCTGCCAACCGGCGGTCACCGATATGGAGTCCACGCCCGCCTCCTCGGCGATCTCGTAGGTCCGTAGCGACTCCTCTTTGGTGTTGCCGCCGACGTCATCCAGCAGCTCCCAGGCGCAAATACGGATGATGAGCGGAATATCCGGTCCCATCTCCTCGCGACAGGCCTTGATGATATCCGTTGCCAGCTTCATGCGACCGCGAAGGTCTCCACCGTACTCATCGGTTCGACGATTGGTGTAGCTGGAGATGAAGTTGGAGAGCAGGTAGCCCACGATACCCGAGATCTCAATGATATCGAAACCCGCCTCCAGGCCCCGCACGGTGGCAGCACGATGCTGATCTATGCTCTCCTGGATCTCCTGCTTGTTCATCACGTGCACCGGCTTGAAGTGGCGCAGGCGCTGAGGCACGGCAGACGGGCCCTCGCACACCGGGGTCTTCACTCCGCCCACCCGGCCGCAGTGCATGAGCTGGTAGTTTGCCACGGAGCGCTCCTCATGGATGGCGTCCGCCAAGCGCTTCAGACCGGGAACGAACTTATCGTCCCAGGCGGCCGCCTGCCCGACGTATCCCTGTCCGTAGGCGCGTTCGTCCATATACACACCCTGAATGGTGCAGATGCCGCCCGCCACGCCCTTCGCCCGGGCCTGGATGTAGGCCACGTCCTCGTCTGTGACGAAGCCGTCGTGGCTGTTCAGATTGTCTTCCGTCGCCGCATACTTAACCCGGTTGGGAATAGTAAGCTTGCCGATGGTGATGGGCTTGAAAACGTTCGGATACTTCTTCGCGCCCGGGTATCCTGAGTAGTCCCACTCAAATAGCTGTGTCATAGCCGTGCTCCCTCTTTCTCAGACTACACGCCTTTGCTGATTACGCGGCACCGCCCTTGCAACCACCTCCTCCGTCGACCGGAACCGCGTTCATACCGACTCGGATCCGTTTACGATCATCGCTATCTCCAGGTCGCATTGCAGGCAACGACCCGCCTCCACGACCGCCTGGTCCTCTGCATAGCACTGCGCGACCTCCACGAAGCTCCCGCTCCTCTCCTCCGCAGGCACCGCGGGCACATGAATCCTGCGCCAGTCGGCAAAGCCCTCTTCCCGCTCTCCCGTGTACTCAGGAAGCCCGTCACCCTGGCGGAGACTCTCACCGGAAAGACTCTCTTCTATATCTCCATCCCCGCCCAGGGCCCGATCAATGGCCTCCGCCGCCCGCCGACCTGCCGCAATGGCCTCTATCACAGTTCCTGGTGTGCCCGGCCCCTTAGCCGCTGCGTCCCCACCGGCCCACACCCCGCCAGCGGCCGCCCTCTGGGTGTGCAGATCAACCTCAATCAGACCGCCAATCGTCTCAATGGGTCCCTCCGGAGAGAGGAAGCTCAGATCAGTTTGCTGGCCGATAGCCAGAATCACCTGGTCGGCCTCCAGCACCTTCTTCTCCTCACCGAAAACGGGACAGAAGGCACCCGAGTCGTCGAACACAGAGGTGCAGTGCACCAACTCCACCCCGGACACCTTCCCGTCCTGGTGGATGATCTTGGAGGGACCCCAGGTGGGCAGGATCTCCACACCCTCCTCCAGGGCTTCCTCAATCTCCCAGGCGAAGGCGGGCATCTCCTCCCGGTCTTCCAGACTGACCATGCTCACCTCACCGGCCCCACTGCGAAGCGCGGTCAAGGCCACATCCACCGCCACATTGCCACCGCCGACAACTACCACCCGGTCCTTCAGGTCAACGCCGTCCTTCTCCCGAGCTTCGGCCAGAAACTCCACGCCCCAGAGGACGTCCTCGTGATCCGCGCCCTCCAGCTTCACTTTCCGGCTTTGTTGCGCGCCCACCGCCAGAAAGACGGCGTCGAATTCCTCCCCCTCCTGGAGCTGCTCAATGGTGAAATCCTCGCCCAGCCTTTTCCCGGTCTCCAGCTCCACTCCCATGCCCAGCACCTGACCGATCTCCTCATCCAGCACTTCTTCCGGCAGCCGGTAGGAGGGAATCCCGTAGCGCATCATCCCCCCGGGCTGCTCCCGGACCTCCAGAACCTTGACCGCGTGCCCCTGCTTCCGCAGGTAGTAGGCGGCCGTCAGACCGGCCGGCCCAGCTCCCACTACCGCCACCTTCCGGCCGGTATCGTCCTTGACGTTGCCCGCGGCCGCCTACTACGCCTCTCCAGCGTGATCGGCGGCATATCGCTTCAGGGCGCAGATCGAGATCGCATCGTTCACTTCCGCCCGTTTGCAGGAGGTCTCACAGGGACGGGCGCAGACCCGGCCCAGGATCCCCGGAAACGGAACACGCTCCCGGATCACCGAGTACGCCTCAGCCAAACGGCCCTGAGCAATGAGCCGAACGTAGAGCGGGGCATCCACGTGGGCGGGACAGGCCTCCCGGCAGGGAGCCATCTCCGGCCTCACCTCAGGCGGGGTCAACATCCGGAGAGC